>Ga0207421_10007300_pt1 | contig 11799 bp, 10 predicted proteins | sample SodLakKL_010_SED_4_FD_187542 | JGI IMG/M metagenome (GOLD analysis project Ga0207421, IMG submission 187542) | Alkaline sediment microbial communities from Lake Tanatar, Kulunda Steppe, Russia - 8KL_010_SED (SPAdes) (version 2) | ecosystem: Environmental > Aquatic > Non-marine Saline and... | reverse complement strand
CCTTCGACCACGTAGCGGGGCACGTACCATCCCTGGGTGGAGGTGTCGAAGATAGGGCCGAGATCGATGACATCGCCGGCCTCGGTGGCCGCGGTATACCAGTCGTAATCATTGAAGCGCCAGAGCTCGGTGTGGACGTGGGCATCGCCGGTCCTGAGCGATTGCCGCGCGACGGACGTGGTCACCGTGACCGTTTCGACTGGATAGTCGTAACCTTCTTCGATAATGAACTCGGCGATGGCATTATTGATCCAAAGACTCTGCCACTGGTTGTCAATGATGACGATCGGCTCTCGATCGCCGGATGCCCCGGGATCGTCTGCGTCGTCGGATGCGCCGCAACCGATGATCGCGAAGGTGCCGATGAGTAGTACTGCGATCAGGATACCTGCATATCTCTTCGAACTGATGGGTAACACCCTCCTTTTTGGTATTGCCTTTCTCGTTTGATCCGCGCCACGCCCTCAGGTGTGAAGTGATCCAGGGACTTACCCCGCAACGGGCGGATACGTGACGAACTTTCGATGTACCCGCATCGATCCTGCCGATAACGGAAATCGTGACGCTGGAATCGGTGGGCCGTCGCTACACGACCATAGATTTTCGATCTAACCTGATTGGAACTCGATCCTCCTCGGCCGCGTTGACGGGAATGCGGGCGCAGGCGTGAGGGTGTGCGCCTACAACGCGGTTTATCCTGGCTTCGGAGGTTTTCGCTGCCCGTGATTCGGGATCACGGACTGAAATGGGTGAGTGATCGGCACCGCGATTCTACTAGGGTACCGTATAGCACTGTTGGATCCGGGGGAACAGTACCACCCATCACCAACACATCAATAACGATAGCATAGTGACCCGTGGTGTCAAGGCGAGGCTCTGTTGTGTGCGCTCCCCTGGTAGAGGTCCCAGGAGACTCGGGTCGAGGCACCATTGCTGCGAATCGTTAGCATTCGTAACGTCGATGGAGCGGGCGTGCAGCACGCCCCGGGTGATTCCCTTCCCTTGATCACCCGGGGTCACCCGGGCACTTCCACGCCACGCGGAGGTAGAAACCCACCGTACGGATTCCCCGTTATTCCGATTATCAGCTCGCGCAGAAATTCGCGAGGAGTCGCTTCCCATGTTCTGTCAAAATGGACTCGGGGTGAAATTGCACGCCTTCCACGGGGTACTCCCTGTGCCTCACTCCCATGATGACGCCCCTGGAATCCCGGGCGGTGATCAAAAGATCCGGGGTGAGCGTCGCTTCGTCGATGATGAGGGAGTGGTAACGGGTCGCCACGAACGGATTTGGTATGCCGCGGTACAGGTTCCCCTCATCATGGGTGATGCGGGAAGTTTTCCCGTGCATGAGCACCGGTGCGACGCTTACCTCGCACCCGAACGCTTCACCGATGGCCTGGTGACCCAGGCACACGCCGAGCATGGGAATGACTGGGCCCAGGGTGCGGATTAGGTCAACGCTGATCCCGGCCCCTTCGGGTGAACCCGGACCGGGGGAGATGAGGATGTGATCGGGTTTTAGCCCCCGTACGTCATCGACCGTGGCCTGGTCGTTTCGTACGACCTGAAGTGGTTCTCCCAGTTCGCCGAGGTATTGGACGAGGTTGTAGGTGAAGGAATCGTAGTTATCGAGGACAACGATCATCGGAGTACCGTCCCTTCTGCCTGTTTCAGGGCCGCGAGCAAGCCGTCGACCTTGCTGAGCGTTTCTTCGTATTCGCGCTCCGGTTGGGAGTCCGCCACGATACCGGCTCCGGCCTGCACGTAGGCGCGTCCATCCTTGATGACGACGGTGCGGATGGTAATGCAACTATCGAGGTTTCCTGAGAAGCCCAGGTAACCCACTGCGCCCCCGTACGGGCCCCGCTGCTCCCGCTCCATCTCGGCGATGCGCTCCATCGCCCGGACTTTGGGTGCTCCCGACAGGGTCCCGGCTGGAAAGCAGGCCTTGAGTGCGTCGATGGCATCGAGGTCCGGGTGTAATTCGCCCCGCACGTGCGAAACGAGATGCATGACGTGGGAATATCGTTCGACCTCAAGCAACTCGGTAACCTCGACACTTCCGTACCGCGAAACCCGCCCCACGTCGTTACGCCCGAGATCCACGAGCATGATGTGCTCGGCGCGCTCCTTTTCGTCCCTTCGCAGCTCATCCTCTAACCGCCGATCCTCGGCCTCGTCACGGCTTCTCTTTCGTGTGCCGGCGAGCGGCCTGGTCTCCACGACGTCATCGACAACCTTCACCAGCAGCTCGGGCGACGAACCGACCAGCGTCACGTCGGGGAGCTCGAGGAAGAAATTGTAGGGAGAGGGGTTGAGCGAACGCAGGTGCCGATAGACGGTGAAGGCCGATGTGCGCAGGGGAATGGAAAGGCGCTGGGAGAGTACCACCTGGAGGAGATCCCCGGCGTGTATATAGTCCCGGGCCCTCTCGACGTTGGCGGTGAAGTCCTCCCGGCGGACGTTGCTGACGGGCTCGAAGGGTTCTTCTGGCGGCACTTCCTCGGAGGGGGGTGAAGATGCGTGCATGCGCTCCAGTGTCTCCTCCACCGTCTTCTTGGCGAGATGATACGCGCGATGGGGGTCTTCCCCTGGGACGGTATTGACGATCAGTTTGATCCGGTTGGTGGCATGATCGAAGGCCACGACCAGCCGTGACATGAGGAATTGGCTGTCGGGCACATCGATCTCCCGCTGGATGGGAATCGGAATGTCCTCGATATGGGCGACCATTTCATAGCCGAGATACCCCACGGCGCCGCCGAAGAAAGGAGGCAGGTGACTTCGGGCGAATGCGAGGGTCTCCGGACCGGGTTTGAAGGCATTGACCCACCTTCGAAGGGCGTCGAAAGGATCGTCCGCCAGTGATGCCACGTCCGATCCGGTTGCCTTCACCCCGCCATCTTGGATGGTCAGGGTGGCGAAGGGGTCGGTGCCGATGAAGGAGTGCCGCGCCACCTGCGCCCCCCCGGTCACACTTTCGAGCAGGTAAGAGGGTGCATCATCATTCAGCTTGCGATACAGGGATATGGGGGTGTGTTCGTCGGCGATGATATCGGCATAAACGGGTACGACGCCTCCCTCGCGGGCGAGTTGACAGTACGTGTCGAGGCTCGGAACTAACATGCTTGTTACTCCTTTCGGGAAAGTGATGTGGAAACAAAACACGCCCGTCCCGACCGGGACGGACGTGCCGTGGTACCACCCTGTTTGGGTTCTGCGGTCGCGACGTTATGACCGTGCAAACCCCACTCAACGGAGCGTAAAACGCATATGGCCGATTCCCCGGCAAACAAAAAACCTTCAGTCCCCATGGGACGGAAGGTTCCGTGGTGCCACCCATCTGGAGCGCGCGCTGCACTCCTCTCGGCCAGGTGCCATTTTACACCTGCCTCTTTATAACGGTAGAGGTTCCGGCCCAATCTACACGGCGATTGCCTTTCGATCGGCAGCTTGCGGGCCCATTCACCGCCATCCCGGACATCGGGCTCTCACTGTCTCCGACTCGCTGGGGCATGGCCTTGGCGGATACTATTCCCGCGCATCGCATTTCTCAGATCTTTACGCTACGTAATGTCCGTATTTGTATCACACCGGTGCGACCCTGTAAAGGGAATGCCCATTTCATGGCGCGCCGGCTCTTCCCCGGAACGCCCCGGGGCACGTGGATTGCGCCACAGGCACAGGGCGGTTCGCCGTCCCTCAGTCCGTGCTGCCCGCGGTCTGGTTTCGCTTGGCCCGCTTGTTGGCGCGATCCCGCTCGCTCTTGACGAGGGACTTCTTCCGCAGGCGAATCGACTGTGGGGTTACCTCCACCAGCTCATCGTCATCGATGAAATCGATGGCTTCTTCGAGACTCATGCGCCGGGGCTGCTGTAGCTTGACCGTGTCCTCGGAACCGCTGGCCCGCATGTTGGTCAGGTGTTTGCGCTTGCAAACATTGACCTCCAGGTCCTGTTCCTTGGCATGAATCCCGACGACCATGCCCGCGTACACCCGTGTCCCGGGATCGATGAAAAGGATTCCCCTGTCTTCTGCCCCGAGGAGCCCGTAGGTAACCGCCGTACCCGTCTCCCAGGCGATGAGGGAGCCGTGAAAGCGGGTCCGGATCTCGCCCTTGTGGGGCTCGTACCCGTGAAAGCTGTAGTTCATTACGCCCTGGCCGCGGGTTTGCGTCAAGAACGCCGCGCGAAACCCGCCGAGGCCCCGCGTGGGGACGAGGTAATCCATGCGCAGGTCTTCGCCACCGGCGGAGGCCATGTCCACGAGGGTCGCCTTTCGCCGGCCGAGCTCCTCCATTACGGTGCCGCGCAGGGTCTCGGGGACGATGACCGTGAGGTGCTCCACCGGTTCCATCAATACACCGTCCAGGGTCTTATAGATCACCTCGGGCTTTGCCACCTGCAGTTCGTAGCCCTCGCGGCGCATGCTTTCGATGAGGATGGAGAGGTGAAGCTCGCCCCGGCCCGACACCCGGAATTGATCGGGGTTATCCGTGTCTTCCACGCGCAGGCTCACGTTGGCATTGCGTTCTCTCGTCAACCTCTCCCGCAGCTTGCGCGAGGTCACGTATTCACCCTCCTGGCCGGCGAAGGGGCTATCGTTGACCATGAACGTCATGCTCAGGGTCGGTTCGTCCACCTCGATCACGGGCAATTGCTCGGGTTTTTCGGGATCCGCCAGGGTCTCGCCGATGTCGACTGCCTCGAGCCCCGCGATGGCGGTGATGTCGCCGGCCACTGCCTCCTCGACTTCTCTCTTTTGCAGACCGTCGAAGACGAACACCTTGGTTGCCCTGCCCGAAGACAGGGACCCGTCGTGGTGTACGACGGAGATAGAGTCCCCGCGGTTGATGATCCCGCGGCGGATCCTCCCGATGGCATAGGTGCCGAGGTAGTTGTCGTGTTCGCGATTCGACACGAGCATTTGAAAGGGCCCACGGACATCTGCTGCCGGGGGCGCGAAGTAATCCACGATGGTTTCGAACAGGGGCTTCATGTCGACCCGGTCATCGCTGAGGTCCGCGACGGCCCAACCTTCCTTGGCGGAGGCATACAGCACCGGGAAATCCAGCTGGCTGTCGCTGGCGCCGAGCTCGAAGAAGAGGTCGATGATCTCATCGAGCACCGCCGCGGGACGGGTATCGAGGCGGTCCGACTTGTTGATGACGACCAGGGGCTGTAGGCCGCCCCGTAACGCTTTTTCCAGCACGAACTTGGTCTGGGCCATGGGGCCTTCGAAGGAGTCGACTACGAGCAGGGCGCCATCCGCCATGCTCAGTGCCCGCTCGACCTCGCCGCCAAAATCCGCATGTCCCGGTGTATCCACGATGTTGATCTTTACGCCGCCATAATGCACGGCGGTGTTCTTCGCCATGATGGTAATGCCCCGCTCGCGCTCGAGTGCGATGGAGTCCATGACGCGTTCGACCACGTCGGCCCTCTCGTGGAATGTGCCGCTTTGGCGGAGCAGGCAATCGACCAGTGTCGTCTTGCCGTGGTCGACGTGGGCGATAATGGCCACGTTTCTTACCGGGCTAGGGTGTGTTTCTGCAACCAAATTGTCGTCCTCCTCGCGTGGGGTGGGTGAGGTCTCGACGTCGCTCGCAGGGCTGGCCTCCCACCGATGCAATAGACTACCTAGCCTATCACAATCGGCAAGGGAATGCACTTGCCGGATCGGGGCTGCCTTCTCGATCCAACCGGTTCAGAAGAACGCCACTATGCGCACTAGATGAGCAAGTGGGTTATCGGAATCGGGACCCGGCTCTGAGACCTTCACCCCCCCCGAGCATGGCGTCGGCTTCGGTCTTCACGTCCACGAGCGCCATCCCGCCGTACCAGGGGGCTCGCCAATCGAATCGTCGAGCCGATCCTCTTCTGACGCCTGCATAACCAGTTCACCAGCGAGGTAGAAGATTGCGCGAAGTCGGGATGGGCGAACTCCACGGCGTACTCGGGGTAATCGTCCCGTCGCTGCTCCTTCTTCATGTTCTTGCGTCGGTGATGTGGGAGAGGATCACCGTGATGTCGAGGTCGTTGGTCACCGGCGGGATGGAATCGGCCATGGGCATGATAAATCTGCCGACGCCGGTACGTCGCCGATGAAGCCGGGGTCAGGGCACATGTTGGGGCGTGGGTGGTGGAGGCGACCATTATGTTTTTCCTCCCCCCGAAACGAGGCCGAAAACCGATTTGCTTCAAGTGGCCGCGGTGACCCGGGTTGGCGTGGATAGCGTGACCAGGAGCCCGAGGTCGAGTGCGCGGGTCCCCATCCTCTCGGTTGGGATGGGGCTGGACCTGTATGTCGGTGCGAAGGTTATCATTTGAACCCGGATGCCCAGCGAGGACGCGAAGTGTCTCAAGGATCCGCCGGATAACAGGTTTCATTCCGGATGCTTCCACCGTCCCGCACCAGGACAATCGGGACGACAGGACGCCCTTACCCCGGGAAAGCTCCCGGGCCCGGCCGGCGACGGGGAGTGTTGATTGGTCACCGGCAAGACCGGCGGATTTTGGTTTGGGGGCCAGGTGATTCCTCTTCACCGCGGTCCATAAGGTCTCAACACACTCCATCTTGCCCCGCTGCACTGCACCGCAGGCGTTCTTCCACCGCTTGCTCGCGGAGCGGTTGCGTTCCTGCATCTCCGGTGCCCGAGCCGCGGAGGACAAGTGGGGTGTCCAGTGCGGGATCGCAGGAGGCCTCGAGCCTTCATAGAAGACAAACCATTAGGGATCGTCGACCCGTCAACGGACATGAGAGATTTCGGACTACGCGAAGGCACACCGGGATGCCCACAGGTTGAGGTGCGAAAAGGCTGCCGGATCCTTCCAGTCCAGGGGAGGCGAGGTTATCGAGCACAGGGGGAACGAGCCAGGAATGACCGTGTCCGTGGGAGATACCGTCTTCCATGAGATCCACGGCGCTGTGGATGAGGACGAAGAACCCATGCTCCCGCGCTGCATCGATGCCAACTGGAATTGTCGACACATCACGGCGGGCACCGCCTGATACATCCCTGTGGAGCTCCTCGGGAGGCTGTTCTCCAATCGAGGAAATCTTTTGGGGATTCACCGGTCGTATCATCCCGTCCCCGGCTTTCGGTCGCTTGCCCTGGACCTGGGACGCAGAGATTCGTCGATGCGTGGGATGTCGTGATGATCCTTGCTTGAGAGGTAGGTTCGCCTTGGTCTCGAAAAAAAGCGTGACCATCGTGCAGTTGAACGACAGCCACGGTTATCTGGACTGCCACCAGGAGATGTTTCGGTCGGGCGGCGACGAGGTGTATCGCGAGGGCGGCGGTTTCGCGCGCATCGGTGGCGCGTTGGAAACAATTCGGCAAAGGAGGCCCGGTGGGGTCCTGGCCCTGGATTGCGGGGATACCATCCACGGGACCTATCCGGCGGTGCAAAGTCGCGCCGGGATCATGGTGCCGATACTCAACGAGATAGGATTCGACGCCATGACCGCCCACTGGGAGTTCGCCTACGGACCGGACCGATTCGATGAGATCGTTGACTCCCTCGATTACCCCATGCTGGCGCTCAATTGCTACCATGAAGCCGGAGGCGGTTTGAGGTATCCGCCGTACACCGTGGTGGAACGCGGCGGACTCAGAATAGGCATCATCGGGATCGCATCCAATATCGTCGACAAGGTCATGCCCCCGCATTTCAGCGCGGGCATAGAGTTCACCCTGGGCAGGGACGAGTTGCCAGGTCAAATCGAGCGCGTGAGGGAGGGGGAGGGGGTGGACCTGGTTGTCGTCGTTTCCCACCTTGGTTTTCCCCAGGAGTATCGCCTGGCATCGGAAGTGGACGGCATCGATGTCCTCCTCAGCGGGCATACCCACAATCGGCTCAGGAAGCCCGTGCGGGTAAACGACACCGTCATTATCCAGTCCGGGTGCCATGGATCTTTCCTGGGCGTACTGGACCTGGTGGTGGATGGAGGGAATGTCGTCGATTTGGATCACCGCCTCCTGATCCTGGACGACCTCGTTCCCAAGAGCCCGGCGGTGGCGGAATTGGTGGACGAATCCCTGGCGCCCCATCGCGATTTCCTGTCCGAGGTCGTCGGGAGGACGAAGACCCCGCTGCACAGGTACAGTTCCCTGGAGTCGACCATGGATAATTTTCTCCTGGACAGCGTGCGGCGGGCTACCGGCGCGGTACTGGCCTTCTCCAACGGATGGCGCTACGGTGCACCGATACCTCCGGGCCCCATTACCACCGGCGACCTTTACAATATCCTGCCCGTCGATCCCCCCATATCCACCTGTCGCCTCACCGGTGAGGAATTGATGGACATGATGGAGGAGAACCTCGAGCGGACCTTCGCGGCCAACCCTTACGAACAGATGGGCGGTTACGTGAAGAGGGCGTCGGGCCTTCGAATGTACTTTAAGGTCGAGAATCCGGCGGGACAGAGGATTCAGGACGTTTTCGTGGGTGATGACCGGGTTCGGCCCGGGGATGTGTTCGAGGTCGCCTACGTTACGGAGCAGGGCGTACCACCGGATTACGGCTCAGATCGCACTACCCTGGACATAGGCGGCATTGCAGCCATGCGGGAGCACCTGTCGGTGGCGGGATCTTCGGGGGTGGAGGCCTCACCGCGGGGCGAAGTCGTACCGGTATAAGGGGATATCGCGCGAATGCCATATCGTCCAAGATCGAGGACAGATATGGCACGGTGTGCGGGGAAATAACAGGGGACGGGATTAAGAGAATAATCCGGATATCCGGGACTGGACGGCGATAGCCGTCTCACCCGGGGGATCTCCCGGGAATCGTGATCGCGCTGTCGGTGCTAGGCTTTAACCTGGCCGGTGGTGGATTCCAGGATTTTCTTGACCCCCGGCTTTCCTGACCGGTGGGGCGAATCAAACGAGCGGAAAAGAGTGAGAACCCTTGGAGACTTCGATACGAGACCTGGTGCAGGGACATTACATGTGGAGCAGCCTCTACTATTTCATTGCGAAGAACACGCTCCGATATTTCGATCGCGCGGGTGAGCGGGTGCTGCGTCGGGCACTGCGCGCGTTCGGAACCGAGCGCGGTGAAACCATGCGCCGTCAGCATCAACCCACCCCGCCTGCACATCCCGCCCGCGCACTGGTGGATGCCTACGACCTCCCGCGACATCCCGAGTGTATGTGCACGATCAACGAAGAGGATCACATTCTCACGATCTCGATATCGCACTCGCCGATGATCGCGACGTGGGATGCGCTGGGCGGTGGATGTTGCGCGGACCTCTACCTCGAGGAAGTCCCCACATCGCTGGCGCGGGCCTTTGATCGCCGTCTACTTCCGGCGGTATTTCGGAGGGGTAATTCCCTCGTCCTGCGCCTGGCCCATGATGCATCCATACCAGCGGAGGAGGCACCGGTTGCGTGGCAGCCCAGATCTTATGATGACCGGACCGGTCCCGTCGCACAACTGAGCAATCACTTCGGCCTATTGTATTATCACCTGGCGCGCGGCCTGGTGGATGCCTTTGGGCCATCCGGCCGGCGCGTCCTCATCGAGGGTATACAGGCCTTTGGGAAAAACCGTGGTTTCCGGATGCGGGCTGACCACCTCGAGTTAGGCATGCCCATCGACCTGGTGACCATGACGAACAATCGAGATATGCCGCGGGATGATCGCACGACCGGCACACGGGACGTTCTGCAGCCAGATCGGCGCCTGTCGCGGGTCTTCCGCTGCCAGTACCACGAGATATGGGCCGAACACGATGCCTCGGACGTGGGCCGCATATACTGTGACTACGTCCATCACGCCATCTGGCAGGCTTATCATCCCGGCATTGAGCTGGACCTTGCCAAAACACTAACCCGGGCTGACGATATTTGCCTCTTCGATGTGACCTGCGACCTTGGCGTCCTGGATCCGGTGAACAACGGTGAATCGGGAGGTGGGCGTGATGATGGATCGTGAGATCCCCGGTGAGGGTCCGGTGGAGTCCGGTCGCGTAAGTTACTCGGCGCTGGACCTCGAATCGGGCGAGGCGCGCGCAGAAGGCGCCGAAGAGAGACACCGGGCCGCGAGCAGTATCAAGCCGATCATATGGCTCACCCTGGCCGAGGTGGTGCGCAATGACGCGGACATATCCTGGGAAGACCGGGTTTGCATTGCGGGTGATCTGGCGGCGGTGGCCGGGAGCGGCGTATTGCATAGGCTCTGCCATCCCATCGAAGTGAGCCTCTGGAATCTCGGCGTGTTGATGAATATCGTCAGCGACAACGTGGCAACGAACGCGTTGATTGCGCGGGTAGGTTTTGACCGGATCAATGCTACGTGCGTGCGGCTTGGGCTGGTGGACACACAGGTGCGGCGCCTGATGACGGGGTTCGTCACGGGTGAGCCCACCCCCGATAACTGGACCTCGAGCCGCGACCTCCTCTCGCTGTACGTAAAGATCTGGGAGGGGGAGGCGGGCCATCCGGAGGATATGGCCGCGCTCGTCGAGATCCTGCGTGGCCAGCAGTTCTCCAATCGGATTGGGAAGCACTTAAAATCCGCACACGACGTGATCTCTGCGACCAAGGGTGGGAGTACTCCCAATGTCGTTTTGGACGCGGGCCTGGTGTGGCGCCAGGGACGAAGGCCAGTGGGCATGGCCATTGCGGTCTCCGATGCGAAGGACTACGCGCGGGCGGAAGATGCCGTGGCGTCCACCGCCACGTGGATCCTGGAGCACTATGGTTTCTTCGATGGGGGAGCATGAAGCCTACACCCACCTGCCTTTGATTTCCACTACCGTGTCCGCTGTGCACCGGCCTCGGGTTCTATCGAATCGGGCACTGGGTTTGGCAGGGGTAAGTCCTTGGCACCCCCCGCGGTGCCAGATGACACCACCCCAGCATGCGCGGGGTGTGAGCAGAGGAACAGATGTCTTTTGCACCGGAAAGATAGAGCTTGGCAGCAAATGATCGGTGCGCGCGCAGGGATATTTCCACGTATTTCGGAGTCCTCGACCGTGTGCCGGATGATGATTGTGGAGCGGATCGGCAGACCTTGTGTTCTTTGCCACTTAGCCGATCTGGATGTATTCTGACGGATCGGCCCATCGATCCACCTTGCCTCCAGGGCAGCGGGCGTTCTCCCAAAACGGGATTGTGCAAGTGTCTTTCACGAAGAATCAATGCGCGAATATGTTTCGGCCGGGATCAGATGTGGGAGATACTTGGCATATTCCATCGTGGAAGGGTGATACTCTTGCGTACTGCTTCTATAGTATTCCTTGCGATTGCGATGGTGATCGCATTAGCCCTCGCCGGCTGCGGCGAGGCGGCTGCGCCTGAACCCGCCGAGGTCAGCTATGAAGATGGTACCTACCGGGGCGTATTCATCGACAGCGGCGAGATCCAGGTGAATGTGCAGTTTACCCTCGAGGACAATATTGTGACGGCTGCCCGTTTCCGACACCTGGCCTACGGAGGTATGGATTATCGCGACTCCGAGGATAGCACGGTCCAGGGACTCCTGGATCAGCATGAGCAATTGCTGGAATACCTCGAGGGCAAGGATATCCGGGAGGCACTCGATGATCTCTTTGAGCCCGGAAATATCGTGACCGACGAAATCGATGGGTACAGTGGTGCCACGCTTCGTGGCAATAAGATCATCTCCGCGGCTCGGGACGCCTTGAATCGCGGGGTCTATAGCCGTTAGGGTAGGGGGATTCGCTTTAGGGCTTCGCCCGGGTGCGCCGGTCCAATAGACCGGCGCACCCGGGCGTTTCCTTGTAGCGCGGCCAGGGGATCGGCGCCAATGATGCCCAGATAGA
>Ga0207421_10007299_pt1 | contig 11801 bp, 7 predicted proteins | sample SodLakKL_010_SED_4_FD_187542 | JGI IMG/M metagenome (GOLD analysis project Ga0207421, IMG submission 187542) | Alkaline sediment microbial communities from Lake Tanatar, Kulunda Steppe, Russia - 8KL_010_SED (SPAdes) (version 2) | ecosystem: Environmental > Aquatic > Non-marine Saline and... | reverse complement strand
TTCAGCTCCCGGCCACCAGTCTTCAGCGCCTGGTCTTCAGTTTCCGGTCTTCAGTTCCAAGCCATCAGCATCTGGTCTTCAGCTTCCGGTCATTTCCCGCAGCGCGGCAAGAACGGCCTCGCTGTCAACGGCCGCATCCACTTCGGTGTCCACATATGCAATCTTGCCTTCTTCGTCGATGATGAAGGTCCAGCGGGCTGTGGTCACGGTTCTGGTAAGCTCCACCTGTTCGCCGTCCACTTCCCTGGTGATGGTGCCGCCTTCGCGGACCGGCACGCCGAAAGCGCGGGCAATGCTGCCGTCAACATCCGAAAGGAGCGGGAAATTGAGGTTGTTGGTCCCTCGGAAGATCTGGAGATTGCGGATCTGGTCGCCGCTGATGCCCACCACCTCGGCACCCATATCCACGAGTTGCGAGCGATTGTCGCGGAAGCTGCAGGCCTGCGCGGTGCATCCGCCGGTCATGGCGGCCGGGAAAAAGAAGACGACCAGCAGTCCGCCTTCGTGGTCAGAACTGCGCCACATTTCCCCCTCATCGGTCATGGCCTCGAATTCCGGTGCGGGATCACCGACGGTGGGAGGCATGTCGGTCTTTCCGTCAGACGGCTCCCCGGTTTGGGCCAGGGTGGATGAGAATGTCAGCAGCACAGTCGTTACAAGCAATATCAGTAGTTTTGCTGGGATAAATGACATATTGCGCAACTGGTTTTTACGATTCTTTATCATGTGTGACCTCATTAATTCCGGGATTATTTGGTGGACTTGCGGGGGGATTGCAACGGTATCTGGCAGTACAACAGACCCAGCGATACATCAGCTGCAAACTTATGCTGGCGTCCATAATCTGATTAAACCGATTTTGCTCATGAATCGTTGCAAGGTTGAGTCGTTATCACGATTGTGTCGATATTACAATCGAGTCGTTATCACGGTTGAGTCGTTATTCTGATGTCACAAACGTATTCTTCATGTTCTTTGTTTGGATAGATAATCTAAACTGTAAACCATATCTGCTTCAAAACCCGGGATGTATGGCAACCGATCATCTGCAAAAGGAATACTATCAGGAAGTGGCCTCGTATTACGATGAGGATGCACGTGATTTTGAGCAGCGTTATGAGGAGAATCCTGTTTTGCAACGCATCAGAAATGCGTTCAGGGAGATAACAGAAGAGGTTCCGTTTGAGTCTGCGCTGGAGATCGGCTGCGGTCCGGGGTTTGACGTGGAATATTTCGCTTCGAAATATCCTGATCGGGAGGTTTATGCCATTGACATATCGCCGCGCATGGTCGAACTGGCACAAAAGCGATGCGCTGAAAGGAATTTGGATAACGCGCATTTCGCTGCCGGATCCGTCGAAGATATCCCCGAGTTGTTCCCCGCCCGGCAATTCGATCTGATATTTGTCTATTTCGGCGGATTAAACACCGTCTACGACTTGCGGGAGGCAGCCCGACACATCCGGCGCTACTGTCCACCGGATGCCCGTCTGGTACTCACATTCGTAAATCGTTTCTATCTCACGGAGATACCGCTCTGGCTGGTAAAAGGCCGTTTTGGCAAAGCATTTCAGAGGATCACAAACAGGTGGAAAGGCTACTCCGATCTCCGCGAAATCCCCAGCCGGCCCTGTTCGGCAGGTGATATCCGAAGGGCCTTTGGCGCCGATTTTGACATTGTGGGCAAACGGGGGTTCAGTCTCTTCTATCCGGCCTGGTACCGTTCTCACCTTCTGCCAAAGCTGGGCAGCAAAGCCGAATCGCTCTGGAACCTGGATCGCTTTCTTTCCCGCACTCCGTTCTGGAACATTGGTGAGTACAGTTTGTACGAGATGAGAGTGAAGGGCGAGACTTGATTTCAGCTTGATCCCGGCCCGCATCTGGTTCGAACCTGATCAGATCCCGTTTAGATTCCTGTTTGAATCCGGCTCAAAACCAATTTTGATTTCGTTTGGGTCCGGAATTGTTCCTGTTTGAATCCGCCTCGATTTATGATTTCCCTGAAAGGCTTCTGTCACTGCCCCGGCAATCTGCAATGGCCGCTTCAATGGCCGGGTTTGCATCAGGGTAACGGCTTGGATAATCCCGGATGAGTGGTTCGCCCGACGCAACGTCCAGGGAAAAAGTAAGTGCTTCCTGCACGATCTTGCCATACTTTCGTCGCAGCTCTTCCACAGGAAGCACCCTGATGCCCGCATCCATATGTTGAGCTACTGATTGTACGAACCGGCTTTGCGTTATTGCCGGGCAAGCACGGCTGTTGTAGATGCGACCGGGCTCGCCCTTCAATGCAATCTCACAGATTTGCCCCGCGCAATCATCCACATGAATCAGGCTCATCAGGTTTTCACCATTGCCGAATTGTGTGATCGTCCCATCTCTTCCGGCACTCTCAAAATAAAACTGACGAAACCAGGAGTCTCCTCCGATAACCCAGGGCGGACGCACTACCGACACAGGGAGGGTCTTTCCCATCACTTCAAGTATGGGGTATTCGGCCCTTACATAATCCCGTTGAAAAGCGATTGGCCTCAGCGGAGCCGTTTCATCCATGGCCTCTTTCCCGCGATCTCCGTAAACCAGCGTGCCGGATGTGAAGACGAGATGTGGCGGATTATCCAGCGTCTGAAGCCATCGAAGCAGACGGTTGGAGGCCATGCGACCCTGGTGCCCGGCAATCCATCTCGAAAGTTTTCGCCGTCCGGGAATCCGGGCCAGGTGAATGATGGCATCGGGTAGATCCTTTTCCAGCCTTCGCCAGTCAAAATCCCGGACATCACCCGTCAGCGCCTCCACGCCGTCAGGAACCGAAGAACGGCGGACCAGGGCACTCACCCGATGGCCACTGCGCTGCAATGACGAAATGACAGCCCGGCCGATAAAGCCTGAACCGCCAAGTACGAAAATGTGTTTTTCCTGAGTAACAGACATAAGTAAAAGTCCTTAAGCAAGTCCATGAAGACAAACAACAAACCAGCGGAAAGGGTTTATATTGAAAGGAATCGGGTTATCAAGGATTTCGGAAGCCGGATTTCGGATGCTGAAAAGACACTAAAGGGCTTGAATACGTTCCGCAAGCATGCCGGGGCCGTCGAGATCCACGGCTACACCGTCATGGCTGCCTCCGCTGAAATAGATCAGGAGAAGCCGGCTTGCCTGGTGATGCCACGATACGACGGAGTTGTGCTTTCAGAGTTGGAGGATGATGATTTAAGGCTGGCAATAGTCATTGTGAGTTCGTGGTACGCCCATCAGCTCCAAAAAGCGGAAGAGGAGGGGCAGGGTTTCATACATGGTGATCCCATTCTGCAAAATATCATCATGGACACGAAAAGAAAGCAGGTAATATTCATTGATGCCGTCTGCCGGGAGACCACCCCCAAAAATATCTGGCTGGATTTGCTGCTCCTGACGGTAAGTATTTCTTACCGCCTGGGAACCTCCCGGACCAGAGAGATGCAGCAGATTTTCTACAATGACATCATAAAGGAGAATCGCGCCCTGCAAAGCCGATGGCTCCTCATCCGGCAGTTTCTTCTTTTCAGCAAATTCTTTTTACTGGCGGACAACCGGATCCGCGCAAGATCCAGAGCCATTTGGGTGCTTTTGATCAGTGCGTTGAACTTCATGCGACTGCTGGGAACATCCAGAATACCGCTGAAAAACGGAGGGTTTTATATCAGGTTTCCTGGACGAGATGGGCCCTGAACGTCTCTAAAGCGTTATTGTAAACAGAAGAAAACGACTGCGAGACGCGCGGACGATGGTCGTTGGTGTGAAGTTTGATCCGGTGTGCGTCAAAAAGTAACCCGCCTTCACTGCTTCTGAATCCCTTCTTTTTCCAGCGGGCCGTCCATAGCAGCATGATCAGCAGATTGACGAGCTTTAGTAACCCACCTCTCTTTTTAGTGCTGATAACAGGGTTTGCCCCGAATGCCGGACTATTCGGGAAATATTCCTGTATCCACGGATTGTGCTGCCGGATGTGTGCCAATCCCGGTTTGAGGACTACCTTTCTCAAAAACAGAAGCTGAAAAGCGGTGTAGTAATCGCGCTGCCAGTGTACTTCCTGGGCCTGTTCGTCGAGTATGTAATTTGCGCAGACCGAAGACCCGGCACCGGAAAGCCGGCTCATGAGCCTGATGGCAGCATAGGCAAACCAGGCTCTGTCACGGGACGTTACTATCAGCAGATCCAGATCGTGCTGGTCCTGCAGCCCGCTGCCATGTACGGTTCCGCCGGAGTAGTACAGCCCTTTGACCCATGGGAGCCACAAGAAGAATTTCAGCAAACGGCGATGTCTGGTTCGCATGTCAGCGGCGTCGGGGGTGCGGTTTTTCGCATACGGCTGGTCAAGAACAGGGTCGTTCAGACCGATCGCACCATTTGGATGATTCAGCAAAGCCGGGTGCGCATCCATCAGTTCACGAAGATTTTCCAGAAAATCATCAAAGGAAATGCGAGCGGATCCCAATGCGTGATGCAGTTTGTGGACCGTGATACCCGATTTGAACACGGCAGCATAGCAGACTGCCGCCAGGATGGCCAGTTTGATTCCGGAGAGTTCCGGGTGTAAATCACGGTTCATGCCGATATCACTCGGGAAAAACCAGGATGTTTTCTCGGTCAGCCTTTCCGTAATCTCATCCAGTTTATCGTCATATCGTTCTTGTCCGTACCTCTCATGGATGCTGGCTGAGATGTTCGCCGGGGGAGTGCCGGAAAAAAGCAGCTGTTCCATGCCCCGCCTGATGTCAGCCGTGTCGCATTCCCTCACCGTAATGCCGTACCCTCCGCAAACTTCGTTCAGTGCCGGATCACGCGAGATGAGCACGGAAATTCCGTTGGCCAGGGCGTCCATGGCAGGAAGCCCGAACCCCTCCACGTGGCTGAGAAGTACCAGGCCGGATGCATGGGCCAGATAACCCGGAATCTGCCTGTCAGGCACATAGCCCCTATGGTCGATATCCGCAGAGTCCTGGATGAGTCGCCGCACCTTTTTCTGCCAGCTTCGCGGTCCCCTGAGCCTGCCAAGAAGGATAAGCTTGTGGCCGTTTTTGTCCGTGATTCCGGCAAAGGCCTCGAGTATGCGGACGATATTCTTTTTTGGCTCAATATTGCCGATATAGAGCAGATAGGGGCGATTTTCCAATCGCATTCCTCGCTCTGCAATCACAGGAGGCGCGGGCGGATGGACAATGATCCGATCCGCGGGAACGTGCAGGTTCTTGGCTATGGATCTTTTCGACGCCTCGCTTACGGTCAGGATCAGCCTGGCATTTTGTACGGTATGATGGATGCGTGTCTTGTAGTAAAGGCTCATTTTCCGGCTGTAAAACCGGGGGTGGGTCAGAAAAGAGACATCATGGATGGTTACGGCGGATGGGTATGGCCAGCCTGGAGGCATAAAGTAATTGGGAAAAAAGCAGGCATCGGCATGAACATTATTTCTGTTTGCCATCAGGGCAAAGTTCAGGGCGGCATGATAATTTGCCTTGCTCAAAGGCGAAGACGGCTCATACGGGTTCCAGCTTTGAGACGGTGTCACAACCGTATGGCGTCTGGCAAGCGAGGACGCAAGCTCGCGTGCATACCGTCCGGTACCGCTGGACCAGGCTTTTACTGTCGTCGTATCTGTAAAAAGGATAGCCATTAAACGGTGGAAACCAATACGAGAGCGGTGTATTTGCCCGTAGCGGCTTTACTGTTATGAAGTGTTCACTATTATGCCGTATACCCGTAAAGGTTCTGATTGAACGAAAAAATCTGTCTGGGTTCAGCAACGTATATCCCTACTATACACGAATCATCTGTAAATCGTTGCTTGAGATGATTTGAAATATCATTTTACTGCCAGAGCTTCTTACATTGAACTCATCACCAGTCCCACTGGAGTCCCACGGGCACACTATAGACGCCGAACATTATGAAAACCGTACTTATTCTGATTCTACTGACCACATTGATGCACGGAGAGCTTATGGCACAGATTGACCGGCAGAACGAACGATATGTCACCCGCTCCGAGGTGATTGCCGCAAACGGAATGGTGGCCACCAGCCAGCCGCTGGCCGCACAGGTCGGGCTCGATATTCTGCGGCAGGGCGGAAACGCCATCGACGCTGCCATTGCCGCCAATGCGGCGATGGGATTGATGGAGCCGACCGGCAACGGCATCGGCGGGGATCTGTTCGCGCTGGTCTGGCATGAGGAGTCGGGCCGGGTCTACGCACTCAACGCCAGCGGGCGCTCGCCGCTCGGGCTGTCGTACGACCAGCTGCTGGACGAGCTGGAGCAGATCGGGGCCGACAGCATCCCGCCGTCGAGCCTGCTCTCGGTATCGGTGCCGGGCGCAGTGGACGGATGGTTCGAACTGCACGACCGGTTCGGCGAGCTGGGGATGGACCGCATCCTCCAGCCATCCATTGACTACGCGGAGGGCGGGTTCCCCGTTTCGGAGATCATCGCCAGCGCGTGGCAGCGGAGCGCGCGCATCCTTTCAGGTCGCGCCGGGGCGTTTGTGGAGACGTTCACCATTGACGGACGCGGACCCGGGAAGGGCGAGATCTTCCGCAATCCGGACCTGGGCAATACGTACCGGCTGCTGGCTAAGCAGGGACGCGATGCCTTCTATCGCGGCGAGATCGCCCTCAAGGTCGACGCGTTCATGCGCGAGCACGGCGGTTACCTGCGATTCGGGGATTTTGATGCACACCGTTCCGAGTGGCACGAGCCGCTGGTGGCATCCTACCGTGGATACGATGTCTACCAGATCGGACAGAACAATCAGGGCACAGCGGTGCTGCAGATGCTTAACATCCTGGAGGGATACGACCTGGCGTCGATGGGTTTCAACAGTCCGGAAGCGCTGCACCTGATGATCGAAGCCAAGAAACTGGCCTACGAGGACCGTGCAAAATACTATGCGGATCCGGATTTTGTGGACGGACTCCCATTCGAAACGCTCATCAGCAAGGAATACGCGGCGGAGCGCCGGGCGCTGATCGGCGACACGGCCCTGGAGCGCATCGCCAGCGGGGTCAAGGGGCTGCAGGACGGCGGCACGATCTACCTGACGACCGCCGACCGGCACGGCAACATGGTCTCGCTCATCCAGAGCAACTTCCGCGGCATGGGCACCGGTTTCGTGGTGCCGGGCACGGGATTCAGCTTCCAGAACCGCGGCGAGCTGTTCTCGCTTGATCCGGAGCACCTCAACGTGTATGAACCCGGCAAGCGTCCCTTCCACACCATCATCCCCGGATTCGCCACCAAAGACGGCCGTCCGTGGTTCTCCCTCGGGGTGATGGGCGGGGAGTTCCAGCCGATCGGTCACGTGCAGATCCTGGTGAATATCATCGATTTCGGCATGAACGTCCAGGAAGCGGGCGACGCGATCCGCTGGCTGCACACCAACTCCACCGAGCCGACGGCGGCCTGGGGTGATTTTCTGGAGGATGGCGGACTGGTGCGGTTCGAGTCGCAGATCGATCCGGAGATCGTGGAGGCGCTGCGTGCCATGGGGCACCGGGTCGAAGTCGGCGGCGGGTTCTACGGCCGCTATCAGGGTATCCTGTTCGACGATGAGAAAGGCGTGTACTTCGGGGCGTCGGAGTCGCGCGCCGACGGCCAGGCCGTGGGGTACTGATGAAAGAAGATCACTCCGGAAAGACCCCGTTGACACTTTTTGATTCGAATCTGCCGGATCATGAAAAATATCCGATGAACCGGGGTGGAAGGGATGTGGTCTGGAATCTTGTGGAAAAGGATATCGCTGAATCCCGGAGATACTTAATAATTACCGGGTATACCTCCCTGGAATACCTGGTGGAGAAACTTGGCGGCAGGCTTGGTGCCCGGGAATGCATAGAGATAGTACTGGGCAATGAACCGATGCCGCCCCGAAACGCTGCCAGGCACACCTACGGCCTGGTTGATATGAACCCCGCCGGCTTGCCGGACGAAATCCGTGCTTACTGGCTGGAGCGGGGAATATCCGTCATGCTGAACAAACCGGTCTTAATGCTGATTGAGAAAATCAGATTCGGCAAGGTCCATTTTTTTTACCGGGCAAACACCCATGCGAAGATCTATAAGGGAGATCTGCACGTAATGCTGGGTTCCAGCAACTTCAGTCGTCCCGGCATGCAGACACAGGACGAAGCAAACGTCCGGAGGCCGTGGGAAGACGAAAGCTTTATAGAAATCAGCGAGATAGCAGAATATTTCAGAAATAGCGCCACCGACTGGAATGAGTCAATAATATCACTTCTGGAGCAGTTGCTGAAGAATGTCAGCTGGCAGGAGGCGCTTGCACGGGCTGTAGCTTTGATAAACGAGGGCAAATGGGTCGAAAACTATCCGGGCGCATGGCTCGGGAGCCAAGCGGCAAATTTATGGCCGACCCAGAAAAAATCCATTGCACAGGCACTCTACCTGCTGGAAAGACAAGGAAGTGTGCTTATGGCTGATCCAACGGGTTCGGGCAAGACGCGCATGGGCGCCCGGCTGCTGGAGGCGTTACTGCAACGGCTATGGGTGCAATCAGCGCAATACCGTGCCAACTATCAGATTATCTGTCCGCCGCTGGTAATCGACACCTGGAAACGGGAACTCGGCCATTTGCAGCAATCCATGGCAGAACCGGTTTCCCATGGCATGCTCAGCAATCCTGATAGTCAGAAATCCTCGGAAGCGCTCAGCAATATTCGCAATGCCCATATCCTTTTGGTGGACGAGGCGCACAACTACCTGAACAAAGCTTCCACCCGCAGCCGCTCCATTGTGATCAACAGGGCCGATCATGTCATTCTTTTCACGGCAACGCCACTGAATCGAAGAAGCGAGGATCTGCTGCGTCTTGTGGAAATTCTGGGCCTGGATAACCTGAGCGATGACGCTTATAAAACATATAAGGAGTTGTTGAGCAGCCGTGAAGCAAAAAGCCCTGATAAAATGAAAGCATTAAGGGATTACGTGCATCGCTTCATGGTCCGGCGAACAAAAAAGGAGCTTAACGAGGCTATTACAATTGAGCCGGAGGCCTACCGGGATGAATTCGGAAGCAAGTGCCGGTATCCGGAAAATATCCCGAAAACATATAAAACGGAAGAGACCCGGGAAGATATCGCATTGGCAAAGCAAATTGAAAAGCTGATCGGCGGGCTGAAGGGCATCCTGTACTTGTCAAACCTTAAAGCTGATGCCTATGATCGCTTTTCAGAAGAAAGGGAGCATGCTTTCCTGAGAAAACGTCTTCATATGGGGCCCGCACTCACGCGATACAACATCCGGAACATGCTGCGCTCAAGCCGCGCTGCTCTCGTGGAGCATCTCAGAGGCACGGAAGCCGTGATAGCCCGGTTCGGTATCCAACAGTATAAAAAAAACGATACCGGGGACATAATTGGTCGGATCCGGAGTCTCCAAAAAAGCAAACCGGCAACCAACCTGCGTGTGCCTCTGCCGGATTGGATGCGTCATACGGACCAGTGGCAGAAGGCCTGTGATCAGGAGATCGAAATTCTTGAGAAGATCGCCTTTTTGGCCGAACAGATGAGCGACAGCCGTGAGACAGGCAAGGCCAACATGGTCGCAAAACTGTTAGAATCGGAGGGGATGATCCTGGCGTATGACACGGCACTGGTTACCTTGCATGTCATCCACCAGAAGCTGTGTGATATGGGACTCCGGGAGCAAGCGATGGTCGTCACGGGCAGTACCGGCAATGCCAAAAAGCTACTGAAAAAAACCTTTGCGCTTCAGGCCGGGAGCATCCGGATGGCGGCATTGTGCAGTGATGCTCTTGCAGAGGGGGTGAACCTGCAACGGGCATCGGCGGTATTATTCCTTGATATGCCTACGGTTATCCGGGTCGCGGAACAGCGCATCGGCCGCGTGGACCGCATGGACAGTCCGCACAAACAGGTTTCCATATACTGGCCGGACGATTCCGATGCATTCCGTCTGAAAACGGACAAGAACTTTTATCACAGGCACCAACTGGTAGAGGATCTCATAGGAAGTAATATCTCGCTTCCGGAGCGCATCGGTGATCATATCGATAGCTTTTCAGAAGAACCCCTTTCCACCAGGCAGATCATCACGGAATTTGAGGAGCACCAAAAAGAGGATAAATCATGGGAGGGATTTGAGGATGCATTTTCCTCATTGCGGAACCTGGTTTATGGTGACCGGCCGATCATCAACCCCGAACTTTACAAAAAGGTCACGGACACTCAGATGGATGACGGTGCATGGATCAGCCTCGTCAAGTCAAATCAGTCCTTTCTATTTGCGGCTGTTCAGGGATCGGTTGGATCGGCCCCATACTGGGTGTTGCGCAAAGGGAGAGGAGAGCACGAAAAGGACATTAACAAGATTGTCCATGAGTTGCGGCGGCTTTTGCCGGATTCCGATCCCATGGATCCTACGGACGAAACCGACAAGCTTGTTAAAGACCATATGAGATGGCTTTCAGCACACGAAATTGAGATGTTGCCAAATAAAAAGAAGAATGCCATTGACCAGATGAGGCTGCTTCTGCCAAAATGGTTGAAGATGGATAGTGTTCCGGATCTGCTATGGAAAAACTATGTAAAAAAACTGCACGACCTGGTGTTTCATCCGGCAAGCTCACAAAATCTGGGCATAAATGACGATGTCTCGCTTCCCGACGGAGTGGACTGGTACGAACTGGCAAACAGATGGCTGGATGTGGTTCAGCCGAAGCTTATCCATTGGATCGAACGTGAGAGAAAGAATCGCAAGTATCAGGATATCAGGCTGAAAAACATCAACAGATATTTACAAAAAAAACCACTGCAAACAGATGAATTACAGCACATACTGGCTGGTTTGCCGGTGCTTGAACCGGTGGACAAGCGCATTATTTCAATGATTGTTGGTGTTGAAGTTACTCAATCATAATCACGGTGCGGACAGCCCGCTCGCCTTCGTGATCGAACCTGCGGTTTCCGCTCGGATGGTTGACCACGCCCTTCCCTCGAATGTACATGGTGCTTGACCCGCCGCCGTCCAGGTTCACCGCATCCTGGCACCCCATGGAAAGCATGACTTCGGCGAGCTCCCGCAGGCTTAGTCCGACAGCTTCTTCGTGCCGCCCGTCCACGACCAGAATCAGGATTCGCGAATCACTTCTGGCGCGTTCCTCCGTTTGTGTTCCGGCATTTCCGGCTTCCTGATCACCGGTAAGGCAGATCGCCGTGCGGGGATGGCGCAGCCCGGCATGGCGTTGTTCACGCATGGAAACGTACGACTCACTGGCTACCGGCTCGGGGATGACACTCTTCTCAACGAGGCGATGCGCCCCGGTTACAGCGGTATGTGCCTCCGGCCAGTCATCCGGCCAGGTATGATTTTCACGATTGCGAAACAGCCAGTTTCCATCCTGATCAATGCCGACAGCCGACCTTCCCACAAATCGGAGCTCTTCCGGCTCCTGCTTCATGAATGGATAGACCTCGCCCTCCACCTTGAAAATCCCAGAGCTTACGTATTCCGGATGGTCGGAGAAGAATCCGGCGTTGATGACGGCCAGGGGGTCGAAGATGCGGGCGAATTCGGATGCTGTGAGGTGGCGTACGGGTTCTTCGGGGGGATGGGGTTTGTCGACTCGGTCGGCCGCTTCCAGCCGGAACCGGGCAGCGGCGGTATCGGCGTCCATGACCAGCACGTTGAGGAACTGAGGTGCTCCGAACAAAGAGTCAGAGGTGTGCATCCAGATGATACCGGGTTCCAACTGCTCCCGGTGCCAGGAGATGTCTGTCCGCGGCTGGGAG
>Ga0207421_10007298_pt1 | contig 11802 bp, 6 predicted proteins | sample SodLakKL_010_SED_4_FD_187542 | JGI IMG/M metagenome (GOLD analysis project Ga0207421, IMG submission 187542) | Alkaline sediment microbial communities from Lake Tanatar, Kulunda Steppe, Russia - 8KL_010_SED (SPAdes) (version 2) | ecosystem: Environmental > Aquatic > Non-marine Saline and... | reverse complement strand
GATACTGCAGAACACACTTTAACTTACACTTTCTCAGAGGTAGGGGAATATGAACTCAAGTTCTTTGACCAAACAGACACCGTCGTCGTTCAAGAACAGATCGGTTTTGAACCGGTGAACTTGACTTTAGATGTTCAACCAACTGAAGGAACTGTGCCTCTCGAAGTGACGATAACAGTGTTCGGAGAAAATATCGGTGAAGAAGAAGGTTCCATAGCAGTGAGTATTGACGGGATCACATTGGATTCACTGATTATTTCCTCAGGGGAATCTAACGAAATGACGTTAGATCATATATTCGAAGATCCCGGTACATATCTGATATCTTTCTATGATCTTTCCCAAGAGGTTGTAGTTGTTGAAGAAGAAGAGGTACCACCAGATGACGAAGATCCAGATGATACTGAACCTGAAGATAAAGGGATGTCTATTGGATTGTTACTTTTAATAGGGATCATATTGGTCGTCTTAATGCTTCTACTGGTATTATGGTTGAAAAAAGGAACAAAGGGATCAGATTCACCAGACGAGGACCTATTCCAAGATGATGAAAACTTTCTCGAAGGAGATACTGAAGAGATAGTAGAAGATGAGATAGAATCATAGTAACTAGGAAGCCACTGGCGGGAGTCGAACCCGCGACCTATTCCTTACCAAGGAATCGCTATGCCTCTAAGCCACAGTGGCATTTAGTCATATGTAAAGAGCTTATCGTGAAACACTATTAATTATTTTCGTCTTTATCTTGTAACCCTTCTGTTAATACTTCATAATTCCAGCGTTTCTTGATCTCTTGTATCTTCTTGTCATAGATCTTCTCAGCTATCTCGCCTTCTGCTAGTTTGATATCGAGCTGTTCCATCTCTTTTTCAGCCCTGTTGATCATTGAACTTCTATACTTATCACCTATTCTATCGAAAACTTGTGCTAATTGTTTACATTCCCTAGTCAACTCGTAGATGATCTTTGGCCTACCATCATGTGGAAAAATAGCATTCCTTTCCACCAACCCCCAATCGTGGAGTTCAATCAGATGTTTATCCACTGCCTGTCTAGTCATATCTAAATCCTCAGCAATATCTTCAGGATGGTCATAACCGCTGTTGAGCATATCGATTATCCTGCATCTTGTCTTAGAGCTGAATAATCTGAGTAGTTTTTCAGTGAACTCCTTCATCACATCAATATTATAAACCACCTATTTAGATTTTTCAATCTCGGACTTTTTCAACTTTCAAGTTGAAGTTATCTACACTGAGTTTCACTTTAACCAATATTATTTTCAAAATAAGTATAAATATTTCAGGCTATATATCTGTATTAAAAAGGTGATGAAGATGGATGAAGAAATGTTAAGAAAACTCGAAAAAAGGCTTGCAGATGGTGAGATATCAGAAGACACTTACAAGAAAATTAAAAGTAGATACGAAGCTCAAGAAAGTTTAGATGAGGAAGAATTTGAGGATGATGAAGAGATCGAAACTGACGATGAACCGATAGAAACAGAAGGTAAAACCAAAAAAGTTTCACTCACTGGGGCTTCTAAAGCCGCTGATGTCAACTGTGTATCGTTCAGTGCTTCGGGAGCTTCAAAGGTAGAAGGATACCTTAAGGCAGAACACGCAAAGATCTCCGGAGCAACTAAAGTTGAAGGCGATGCATTGTTGGGAGATCTAGTTTCAAGTGGTAGTTTCAAAGTTGAAGGCAGAACCGAAGCGGACCAGATGGAACTCTCAGGAGCAAGCAAGTTTGAAGGAAATGTAAAGGCCAAAAAGATAAAATCAAACGGGTCATCAAAATTTGAAACTGATGTAGATGTAGACGATTTCTCATCTTCCGGAGCAATGAAGATGGAGATGAACGTAACTGCTAAGTCATTTACCGCAAGTGGTGCGTTCAAGATACTAGGTACATTAGAAGCTCAGGAGATCATACTAAAGCCCGGTGGAGATTGTTCTATAAAACATGTGAAAGGTGGAGATGTTCTCGTTGAACGAGGGGGAAGTGGCTTTTTCTCGATGTTCAAGAAGGGAACTTTGAAATGCGAAAGTATAATCGGTGATAAAATTTATCTCGAAAACACTCGTGCTGAAAATGTTGAAGGTGACGAAGTCAGGATAGGTCCTGGATGTAAAATAGATAAGGTAAAAGCAAAGAACTTGAAAGTTCACGAATCTTCAACCGTGGGCTCAAAGATCAAGTTGTGATCAGATACCTCTAGTCCTCTCATACCATTTCTGGATCTCATAGTCTGAAACCCTTTTCTTTTTTTCCTTTCGCTTTATACTCATATGATTTTCGAAAGCCCACTTTTTGATCACTCTACGGTACTTTTCTGGGCCTTCATATTCTTTTATATTGAGCATACCGTTCTTTATCGATGCATTGAAAGCTGCAACGAGGTCTGTACCTTTAAAAACAACGAAACATGTACCTAGGTTAAATTCATCTTTTATTCTATCTCTAAAATAAAGATTTAGCCTGTCTTTTTGAGTTATCACAACATGTTTATCAAATCGAATATCCGATATGTTCTCTATTCCTTCTGCTAACATCCAATGAACCTTATCGCTGTTCTCTTTTAAGAATCCCTTAACCAAATAATCCTCATCGACTAATTCTGATAGTATATCCCTCAAATCGGCCATCTTAAAAGAAGAACCTAGATAGCTAGATAATCTTTCAGCAGTGAAAACTCCAAAACTATCGAAAACCCACTTTACTACCTTTTTCTTCGCCTTTTTACTGTTGATCGGATTATTCACGGTCAAAACGTACCGGTTATCATGGTCCTTGCAAATGTGAAGTCCACTGTAAAGTTTCTTTATGGATTCTTCAGTTTTATCCTTACTGTAGGGTGACCTATGATGAATAGTACGTGAAGGGACTGGTGATTTATTAGATATGATCTCTAAAATGGTTTTATCTACATTGTTTAGTTCCACATCCTTAGCAGATTTATAAACAGCTATATCTTTTGGAAATGCATACATATGGTACGGTGGGATCATTTGACCAGAATAAACTTCACCTCTTTTATGGAGCCATTCTAGTGAGTAAAATCCTTCGGTTCTAGATCTGATCTCATAGTCAGAACGGGCACCTTTCATGGATCCTAAGGCTTCTTTGATCCCAGTATACTTATCACCATCTAATCTTTGTCTGTGGAAAACATAAGACATCAACTCTTCTTCTGAATATACTTTATTTAAAATATTACCTTTTACTAGCATCCCTTGGATCATTTGATATCCTTTATTCTTGAAGATATTTAGCACACTATCCTCGAGTTCATCGACAGGGGTGTTTTGGAAATTGCGGATCCTAACAATATCATATCCTTCTAACCTATGGTATCCCATCATCTCTTCTATAGAATCTAATGTATCTTCTAGATCATCTTCATCATCAAGGTCTATGTGCCTTATCTCGATGCATCCACTCATGTTCCATTTCTCTATAGCACCTGCCATAGACCCGTTTTTCATCACCGGGAAAACCCAGTCGTCGCCGTATCTTGCGTATATATCAGTCCATATGGATCGTGCTGCAGGGTCTTTTTTGGAAACGATATCCAACTGTTTAGCATCCTCAGCTTTAACTGATTTGAGTTGATCTAACTCTTCAGATAGGATATACATTTCCCTCTGAGAAGTTCCCACTCGAACCTTGGTTAGTTTATCTTCTCTTATCAATTTTGAAATTATGGATTCTACTTCTCTACCATGGAAACGAGTTTGATATCGTAGATCTGATATCGAAATTGGACCATTTCCTTTTAAGAACCTTTTGACCACTTCTTCCATGGCCTTTTCACGTGGTAATGGTTCAACCTCTATCGGTTTATATCGGTTTCTGGAAGACCATGAATCATCGCCAGTATATTCCCTTTTAAGGTATAGATTTTTATCAAGCTCTTTCACTATCTCCTTGATCTGATCATTTTTAAGGTTCACTTCCCTTTTGATCTCTCTAAGGGTATTTGCATCTCCTTTCTTGATAACATTGAAGACTCTTTCTTCATTTTCATCTAGATCTCTATCCCTATAAGCCCCGACATACATAGGAACATCTTCTTTCAAAACGTATCTAACACGTCCTCTTACGAACCTCCCCTCTACGATCTCACTGCTTCTCCTCATCTCATCCCATTTATCTAAGGAAAAATCCTTAACTCTTTTATACACATCATAGGACATGCCAGCTTCTCCAAATAGTTCAAAATATTCCCTGATATTATCTAGCTTTGAAAATTTCTTCTCTATCAAATATTGTTCTACTTTTTTCTCGCTGATCTGTTCTTTTCCGGGGAATCTTAATGAATGGTAATCCTCTTTGAGCATGTATTGTTTTCCTTCACCAACCACTAACTTACCAGATATGACTTTATTCCGATCCACTAAATTATTTAAAGCCAACAAAGCCCTATCTTCAGGTAGTGATAGTGCATAAGCTATCTCTTCTAAACCTTGTGGTCTGTGATATTCAAGATAATCCATTATGAGCTCTTCAACCTTTTTAATATCGATGTCATTTTTATCCAGTAATCCATAGAGATACTCACCTTCATCAGTGATACCCCGTCTATTCACAAGCCTCTTCCTCTCTAGATCTCTGATAATGTTTTTGATATCTTTTAATCTCAGCTCGGTTGTTTCATAGATGGACCTAATTGTTTTTGGTTCAGACTTGAGTGAATCCAAGATAGGTCCCGCTCCATGGGGCTGTTCGCCTTGATCGAGTGTATATAAAATCGTGTCTAAATAATCCGATGAAACGTATTTAACATCACCAACCCATACCGATTGAATCTTACCTTCATTCAGTAATTCTTTACCCCAATTCTTGACTTCTTCAAATGATATTTCAGTTAATTGGTATACATTTTCTCCCTTTTCCTTGAAAACATGGATCGGTTGCAGTTCCTTTATAGTCTGCAACATATCCTCTTTATTATTGTACTCTGGTTTCTTATCAAAATAGTGAGTTTCAACCTTTTCTGCATCGAACTTGAATTTCTCGATTTCTTCTTCGGGTATAACTTCCTCCAGTACCTTCTGATGGAACTGTCTTAAAAGTGCACTTTTATCGTCCATCATAATAACATCTGAGATGCCAGCCATTATGATGTTATGGGCAAACGGGGATGGCGTGTCATTATAATCGATTGTTTTTATATCCATATCCCCTTTTTCGATCCAGTTTAAAACTTCTCTAGCGTTCCCCATATCTAAAACCTGGTAAAGTATCTCATTGTAAGTCTCTTTGATTATTGGGAAATCGTCTTGACTATGAAGAACATTCAATATCTTTTTTGACCTGTATTTCTGTTTAGAAACTGATATGTCACGGCCTTTGTAATTCCTAAGTATCATCATCGCTCTACTAGCACAATGCCTGAATCTCTGCTTGAACATCTCTGTATTGCGTACTGCTCTTTTAAGGATGCGTTCAATGTTCTCAGACGTCACCAATTTAGATACTTCTTTCAATGGTATCTTTTTCTTGACTGATATCATAAAATTATCGTCAGTAACTGAAACGTTTGTAGTGCAGTTAAACCTCTTAGAGATCTTATAGGCAAAGGCTCTCGACAAGGCATCATTGACCCTTCTTCCAAAACAAGCATGGAAAATGATATTGTGATGACCTTTTTGATCTACAAAGCCTTCCAAGACTAATTGCTTATCCGATGGGAGTTCTTCCATGAATCCTAATTGCTCTTTAAAATAACTGAGTATAGTTTGAGCAGAACCTTTATCGATACAGAAATCTTCCATAAGCCAATCTAAAACTTCATCATCCTCGATACGGTCGGCGAGTTTTCTTCTAAATTCTCCGATAGCTACGGAAAGGTCAAAACTCCTAGGCAGCATCTCTCCGGTCCAACTAGGGACAGTCGGTTTCTTACCCGATGCATCTTTCACAAATAATCTAGTTCCTTTGGTGTTTAAGAACTCGTAGGAATGACCACCCAGTACGAAAACATCGCCATGGGACAACCTTTCGACAAATTTTTCCGATAATTTTCCAAGAGGTACGCCTTTGTTCGAATAAACTCTGTAATTCGAATCGGAAGGGATAGTGCCGATGTTAAGATAATATATCATCTGAACACCACCCTTTTTACCAAATACGCCTTCCTCAGAGTTGTACCATATCTTCGGATAAACATTTTCGAATCTATTCCCGCTTAGGAAATCAATAACATTAAGATAATCTTCTTTTTGTAAATCCTGATAACAATAGGCTTTACGTATCATCTCGAAGGCTTCGTCAACACCCCATCTTTTTTCCAAACTCATTCCTATGATACCTTGAGAAAGCACATCTAAATTATTTCTAGGTATGTCAACCCGGTCGATCTTATGTTCGTAAGCCTGTTTTGTCAAAACTGAACATTCCACGAGATCGTCCTTCTCAAATACGATCATCCTACCTTTTGATGTTTTACCTACTGCGTGACCCGCTCTACCTACTCTTTGTAGACCTTTAGCCACGGATTTGGGAGAACCGACCTGAATAACTAAATCGATATATCCAACATCTATACCTAATTCTAAAGAAGTAGAAGATACCGCAGAGGTGAGTTCACCATTTTTTAGATCGTCTTCTACATCGATCCTTGTTTCCTTACTTAAACTACCGTGATGAGCGGCAATATCTTGAATACCTCTCTCCTGGAGTTTGTATGAAACGTTCTCAGCACCGCTTCTAGTGTTAGTGAATATAAGAGTAGTTCTATGGTCCTCAACCTTCTCTGTTAAGGTATCGTACATACGGGAGTTTACTACTTCATAGGGTAGTAAGGTCATATCATCTACAGGAGATATCACGGATAGATCCAGTCTCTTTTTTTCACCAGTAACTTCGATTATATTAACTCCTCTAGGATCACCTTTCTCAAAACCACCCAAGTACTTAGCTATCTCTTCAATAGGTGCTTGAGTTGCGGACAGTCCGATCCTGGTCATGTTACCTTTTACATGTTCCTCTAGTCTCTCTGTATTTAGTGAAAGGAAAACACCTCTTTTAGAAGAACAGATGTCATGTATCTCATCCATGATGAAATACTTCACATCATCAAATTTTTCTCTGAACTTAGGGGATGAAAGCACTAAACCTAGGCTTTCTGGTGTAGTGATAAAGATATGAGGAGGATCAGTCACCATCTTCCTTCTTTCCTTCTGAGAAGTATCACCGGACCTGATAGCAGTCTTTATTTCAGGTACTTTTACATCTTTTTCTTCCGCTAAGTTTTTAATCTCTTGTAAAGGCTTCTCTAGATTCTTATGTATATCATTGGCTAATGCTTTCAATGGAGATACATAAACACAGTATATTTTATCTTCTAACTTTCCTTTTTTATCCAATTTGAAAAGTTCATTTATTATGGATAAAAATGCAGTCAAAGTCTTACCTGAACCGGTGGGTGATGAAACTAAAACATTCTTCATTTCATGGATCAACGGGATGGCATATCCTTGCGGTTCTGTCAATGAATCGAATTTATCATCAAACCACTCAGCGATCAATGGTTCCATAAGTTCTAAGACTTCTTCTTTATCTTTGCTTTCGCTCACTCTTTTAATCATCCTTTCTTATCCTGTGCATCTGCTTCGAATTCAAGATAACGTCATTGGTCATTTAATAAACTTTCGCTTGTATACAAAGGTTTGAATTGATATTCTGGAAAAAATAAAAAAGATAGTGTATTTATTTGATCATCTCGAAAGTTTTGCCCTAATTTCATCAACGTACCAATCAGATATAGATTCAAGTATTATCTCTCCAGCCTTTTCACTAGCTAAATTCGGGTCTCCAAGAACACCGTTTTCAGTGAAAAACTTAAGGCCTTTCGCAAAAAGGTTACTGATAGGTATATCTTCAGTATAGCCCTTTTCTAATCTGTCCTTCCTTACTAATTCCTCTCTTATAGCCAATAAAATCGATGTTTCAGAAGCACCAGAATGTATGATCGGTTCTTCGAAATCAATCCCCGCATCTTTCATTCCTTTATTCATCAGTTCCATACTTTTCTCTATATCTGCAATGATCACTAGGTTAGATTTTTTCAGTTTATATCTGAGTTCAGGTTCGAATTCTTTGATAGGGTCATAATTCCCGCCGTGATAAGGTATCAATATAATATTTTTAAAACCATGTTTTTCGTAGGCTAAACAATAATCTTCTACTAGATTCTTTAATGTTTTATATGATATGGAAACTGTACCGGAGAATTCCATATGGTGTTTAGAACATCCCGGCCTTATTATCGGTGCGACCAATGCCTTATCAAGTTTTTCAGCAGTCCTTACTCCAAGTTCTTCAGAGATCAGTTCATCGGTATTGATAGGTAGATGTGGTCCATGCTGTTCAATAGACCCCAATAATATCAAAACAGTATCGTATCCCTGTTCTATAGCTTCCTGAACCTCTAGCCAACTCATCTCTTCCAATTTTAACTTCATGGAATCATAAAAAATAGTGTAACAACGTTATAAAATACTTTTCGGAATTCATCAATAAATAGGAAGTTTTTTAAAAAAATAAAAGAAGGGTTTTTGTTGATCTATATCAAGTCCATCTCTTTACCCAATTTTTCGTAAGTGTTCAATATGTAATCAAGGTCTTCATAGTCCATACCTGCATTTATCTGGTTCCTGATCCTAGCCTGCCCTTTAGCTACCATCGGATAAACGATCGCCAGTGCAAATATTCCTTCATCATACAATCTATCTGCAAGTTTCTGGGCTTTCCTGCTGTCTCCGATCATGGCAGGTATTATCGGAGTTTCGCTCATTCCCGTATCAAATCCTAGACTTTCGATCTCTTTCTTGAAGTACTCAGTTAGATCCCACAACTTCTCGACTCTTTCAGTTTCTTCCATCACCAAATCGAGAGCTTTGATGTTTACCGCCGCTACATGTGGTGGGAATGCTGCACTCAAAAGCCACGTCCTAGATGTGTTGTATGCATAATTGATCAATCCCTCATCACCAGCAAGCATACCACCAAAACCACCGAGTGCTTTCGAGAAAGTTCCCATCTCGACATCGATCCTATCTTCCAAGTTGAATTCTCTTGCTATACCTCTTCCATCACCCAATATACCCTCACCGTGGGCGTCATCCACGTAGGTCATAGCTCCGTACTCATCAGCTAGATCCTGTATCTCATCCATCTTTGCTATGTCACCATCCATGCTGAAAACACCGTCGGTGATGACGAACATCCGTTCGTATCCTTCTTCTTGCGCCTGTTTCAAGCAGTCCTCTAGTTCACCCATATCAGAATGGCTGAAGATCATCTTGTCGGCACGGGATAACCTCACACCATCTATGATACTCCCGTGGTTAAGTTCATCGGATATCAATAGATCACCTTTTCCAACCAGTTGAGGTATCAAACCAGCGTTTACTGCAAAGCCTGTTTGATAAGTCATACCCGCTTCTGTTTCTTTGAATTCTGCTATCTTGTCCCAAAGCTCTTCATGGATATCCATAGTTCCTGCGATGGACCAATCAGACCCTGCTCCTGCACCATACTTGTCAACAGCTTCTTTAGCAGCCTTCCTCAACTCTGGGTGATTCGCTAAATCCAAGTAATTATTTGATGCCAACATGATACACTCTTTTCCGTCGACTGTGACATGTGCTGTTGACGGGCCTTCAAGATCTCTGATCTTCCAAGTAAGTCCTTCCTCTTTCATCTCTTCATATTTTTTCTGTAAATATTCAGTCTTTTTTGTCATATTATCAAACTCCATATCTTTGAGTTTCCCTCTTGGGGATAAATCTAATCTTCTTAGTTATTTGGAATGATTATTGTCACTTAAATCTTTCTAATCGAATCAGTCCTTATCTCCCCAGCCTCCTCCTCCAGGAGTTTCGACTCGGATCCTATCTCCTTTGGTTAAAGACAAACTTACTTTACCTCCAAGCTTCTCTTCTTCACCATCCTTTATCAAAAGATTTCTACCAGTCGAACCATCCCTCCCACCTCTGATCCCTTTAGGGGGGTATATCCTCCTTTCAGACTGGATGGATAGATGGGCATCTTCAAGGACTTCTATGTCTCTGATCAAACCATCACCTCCTCTATATTTACCTGAACCTCCTGATCTATTTCGCAGTTTATATGCATGTATAAGCAGTGGATACTCTTTTTCCATAGCTTCGATGGGTGTATTCTTGGTATTGGTCATATGGACGTGAACTCCGTTTTCTCCAGAACCACAAGGACATGCACCTGCACCACCGCCGATGGTTTCATAATACGTGAAATTATCATTTCCAATGATCAAGTTGTTCATAGTACCTTGACTTTCAGCACAGATCTTGTCTGGAAAAATGTCTTCCAATGCTCTAAAAATAAGTTCTACAACCCTCTGAGATGTTTCAACGTTCCCTGATGATACTGCTGCAGGTGGGTTAGGATTTAATACTGAACCTTTAGGAATTGATATATCAAGAGGTCTGTAACATCCTTGGTTAACCGGGACATCATCCGGTAACAAACATCGTAAAACGTAATATATAGCAGAATGAGTCACCGACCTAGGAGCGTTTATATTACCTTCAACCTGTTTACTAGTTCCTGCAAAATCAAAATTCAAGGAATTTTCAAGTATATTTATCTTGACCTTGAGTCTTACTTCTGGTTCCCATTCCATGCGATCTGAAAAAGATAATTCACATCTTTGTAATTCACTAATTATTTTCCTAGTTCTAGTCTCTGAATAATCGATGATCTGTTTCGTAAATTTGTTATATTTATCGATACCAAATCTCCTTACATTCTTTACAAGTTCTTGAGCACCCCTTTCATTAGCCCCGATCTGAGCTTTTATATCGCCCATCCTTTCATCCGGTGTTCGAGTTTTATTGAAAACTTCTAGAACATCACGGCATATCTTGCCTTCCTTTACTATATGGGTAGGTGAGATGACTATACCTTCCTCGTCTAAAGTTTTACTCATTCCGGGCATGGATCCCGGGAAACTGCCACCTACATCTGCGTGATGTGCTCTATTGACTACGTAACCAACTAGATCCTCATCGAAAACAGGTTTTATAATCGTTATATCTGGAAGGTGAGTGCCGCCCATGTAGGGATCATTCAAGATTATCTGATCACCTTTGGTCATCTCACAATTTTCCAACGCCACATCTAAAGAATTAGGCATGGCACCAAGGTGAACAGGTATATGTTCAGCCTGGGCGATCATTTCTCCATTTTCAGAAAATACTGCACAAGACTCATCTTTACGCTCCTTAATATTTGGAGAATATGCACTGCGTTGAAGAGATGCCCCCATAAGTTCAGCAATTGATATGAAAGCGTGTTTCATAACCTCAAGATCGGTGGGAGTTAGATCGGTCATCTTATCCCCTCCATATGGATGATACTCTGCTCATCGACCCAAAATTTCCAATCAGGAGGTATCAATATAGTCGAATTCTTATCTTCGATGATGACCGGGCCTTCTTTCTTTGTACCAGGACTGATGGAATCTCTGAATAATACCTCTGTTTCGAACATACCTTTAGGGAATAAACAATACCTACTTTTAGAAGACCTGTTCTCACTTGATTTAGTTGAAATTCGGTCTATCTCTCTTGAACGTCTAACTTCTACATGTATCCTAACTACCTCAATCTCAGCATCTAGAATTGAATATCCAAACCGTTCATAGTGATATTTATGGAACCTCTCGATCAGATCATCATCATACTCTATGTTGATATGGTATCCCTGACCTTTGTACCTTAAACCAAGGAATACTTTTACTTCACCTTC
>Ga0207421_10007297_pt1 | contig 11802 bp, 12 predicted proteins | sample SodLakKL_010_SED_4_FD_187542 | JGI IMG/M metagenome (GOLD analysis project Ga0207421, IMG submission 187542) | Alkaline sediment microbial communities from Lake Tanatar, Kulunda Steppe, Russia - 8KL_010_SED (SPAdes) (version 2) | ecosystem: Environmental > Aquatic > Non-marine Saline and... | reverse complement strand
ATAAAAAAACACGATTTAGTGTTTGTGGTTTTATATGGCTCGGTTGCAAAAGAAGAAGCAAATTCAAAAAGCGACTTGGATTTTGCAGTTTTAAAAAAAGATAAACCCTCACTAAAAGAAATTACGGAGCTAAATTGTGAGTTTATGGATCTGTTTTCCTATGAGGTTGATGTTAAATTTTTAAATCAAAAGAGTCCTTTCTTCAAGTATCAAGTAATGAAAGATTCTGTATTTTTAGCCGGTGACAGGAGAAGCTATTATTCTTTCAGAATGTACTCCTTTAGAGACTACTGCGATAGTTTTAAGTTGATGGATTTAAGAAAAAAAATAACCGGTAATAGGCTTAAAGATCTGTCTAACATATAATAAATATATGGACAAGCAGTTAATAGAAGAAAAGATAAATTTAATAACCAGAGACCTTAGTAGATTAAGGCAATTTTCAGATGAGAAATTAGAAAATATAGCAGAAGACTTTATCAAATATTCTGCATTAAAAAACATATTGATGGAAATCATCGGTAGAGCTATCGATGTAAATTCACATATAATAGCAGAAAGCTCAATAGAAGAAGACCCTAAAAATTATCGAGAAACCTTCCTTCTTTTAGGAAAATTAAATATTTTACCCGATTATTTCTCGGAAGAGATTTCTAAAAGTGCTGGATTTAGAAATGCAATAGTTCATGATTATGATGAATTAGATAAAGTAGAAATTTATAAAACTGTTGGTGATGCCATAAGGCAATATAGAGATTATTGTGAATATATTTTGGACTATTTAGAAAGCAAATAATTAAAAAATAATAATTCGTAATTAACCCTGTGAAATATTGCAAAGCAATCTTTCGACAATATCGAAAATTTCACAGGGTGAAAAATTCAAAATTAAAAAGATGATAACTTTTGAAAAGGTAACAAAAACATATCCACCGCATAAAAACAAAACCGAAACTTTGGTTTTAAACGAAGTCTCTTTTCAAGTTGAAAAAGGGGAGTTTCTTTCCATAGTTGGCGCTTCTGGAGCCGGAAAGACCACCTTGATAAAATTAATTTTGAGAGAAGAAGATGTGACCAACGGGAAAATTTTGTTTGACGGGACTGACATATCGACTATTCCCCAAAGAAAGCTCTACAAATTGAGAAGAAGAATAGGGGTAATATTTCAAGATTATAAATTACTTTGCTCGAAAACCGTTTATGAAAACATAGCTTACGCCTTGGAAGTGACCGGGGCTCCGAAAGAAGAGATAAAGAGGGACGTACCGGAGGTTTTGGAGATAGTCGGACTGACCGAACAGGCGGAGCAATTCCCCGAACAGCTCTCGGGAGGTGAGTCTCAAAGGGCGGCAATAGCCAGGGCACTGATACACGACCCGGACGTTATCTTGGCCGATGAGCCCACGGGTGATATAGACCCCTATCATTCCAAGAATATAATTAATTTGCTTAAAAAGATAAATAAAGCGGGAACCACCGTTTTGCTTGCCACCCACGACAAGGATATAGTCAATCATCTCGGAAAGAGAGTTATCACTTTGAGAGATAAAAAGGTGGTAAGTGATGTAAAAAACGGTCGCTTCAGACTTTAATTAAAAACATATGTTTACCTCAATAAAAAGATCTTGTAAATTGGGTTGGAAAAATTTCAAGAGATCCGGAGGACTTTCTCTGGTGGCAATTGTCGTTTTGGTAGCTACCGGTTTTTTGGCCACTTCTTTACTCTTGGCCAGGGAAGTTTCCGAAGACGTTATTGAAGACATCGAAGCCAGTGCGGATATAAGTGTTTATTTCAATTTAGCTACTCCGGAAGAACAAATCTTGGAGATAGGGGAGGATTTGGAAAACGAATTTAATCTTTTGGGTGTAGATTACGTTTCTCGGCACGAAGCTTTGGAAAGTTTTCGTGCTCGTCACGGTGACAACGAGGTTCTGATGGAGGCCCTGGACGAAGTCGGAAATAGATTTGCCGCCACCCTGAATATTAAAGCCGGGGAGGTGGAAGACTACAGAGCCATATCCGATTACGTTCGCAGTAATCATTCGGGAATCGTCGATGAAATAGATTTTTATAGAAGAAAAGAAGCGATAGAATCCATATTCGACATCACCTCAAGGGTCCAAAAATCACTGCTCGTTACCGGAGTAATATTAGCCTTGGTTTCCGTATTCATAGTTTTCGGAACAATCAGGCTTTCCATCTACAGCCTTAATGAAGAGATAAAAATAATGAAGTTAGTGGGAGCTTCCAACTGGTTTATGCGGGGCTCTTTCATAGTTCAAGGATTTATTTTGGGCCTGATCGCCAGCGTAATCTCCCTTTTGTTGCTTTTTGCCTTGGCGGCTTTGATGAGTCAGGGATACAACCCCTTCGGAATGGATCTCGATCTCCATATATTCGGTAACCTTTCCTTTATTCTGATATTACAGTTTTCCGTGGGAATCGGGCTCAGTGTACTCTCCTCATTAATTGCGGTGAGAAGATACTTGAAAGTTTGACAAGTTGAAGCTTCGAAACTTATCAAAGTTGATTTTCTTTTTTCCAGGTGATAATCTGCTTAAAAGGGGCGGTAAAAAAAATAACTAAAAAACATGAACAAAAAATTAATTTGGGGAATAATAGCCTTGGTAGCGGTAGTCATAATCGCCGGAATTATTTTCGTAGTTGAAAGGGAGGAAAGCCGTCAGCCGGGAGACGAAGAGAGAGAAATGGAAGAGGCGGTTGAGGAAGATATTATTTTTAGCGTCGAAGATGAGCTTCTCTATGCGGATGATCTGATTCTCCGGATGGAAGAAGACGGAGAAGAGGCGGATGAATTCAGTAGTCGTTATGAAGAATTGGAAGAGCGACTTCAGAACTTAATAGATGATTATCTGGACGAAGGAATAGAAGAGGATGAATTCGAAAGTGAGCTATTTGAACTTTTGGAAGAAGTTCGGGAGTTCGTCACTGAACTTGAAGATTTTTAAGATAAAAAATTATAAATGAGCGGGAAAAAGACATTAACAATAATCTTGATAGCGATTCTCGTCTTGGGGGGAATTTATTATATTTTTAGTCGAGAGAAAGCGGATCCCGCAGGGGAGGAAGCTGAAAAAGAATTAAGTGTTGAGGATGCTTTGAGTGATTTGGAAAGCGTTTTAGCTATGGAAGAAGAGATTATTGAGCTTGAAGAAGAGTTGGAGGAGGATGTTATTGAAGGCGAGCTTTTTAACAGATATGCAAAGCTGGAAGACAGATTTTTTAGAGTCGAAGACGCTTATTTTGAAGGAGAGGTTTCCGAAGAGAAGCTCATGGAAGAGATTAATGAGCTTTTGGAGGAATTGGAAAAGTTAGAAGAAGAATTAAGCTCGCTAAAAAAAGAAAATTAAAATAATTAAAAATTAATAATCAAAAATATGCCGGAAGTGGAAGAAAAATATAAATGTGAAATCTGCGGTAACCTGGTTGAGGTTATCGAAGCCGGATACGGTGAGCTGGTCTGCTGCGGAGAACCCATGAAGCTGCAGGAAGAAGAGGAATAGCAATTATGGAGTTTTCCAAACTAAAGGCGATAAGCTCGAGTTTTGAGAAAATCAAGGCGAACCCCCTTATAATTTTCGGGATCAGCTTTATCGTCGTCATATTTTGGGCGGCTTCTTTTTATGTTGCTTTTTCTATTTGGAGCATAAGTGAAAGCTTAGGTATTCTTTCTTTTTTTATTGTCTCAATTATCAATCTTTTTGTTTTGATGGGCTATATGAAGATAGCGATTAAAATTCATGACGGTCACTCGGTCAGTCTGATGGATCTCTTTTTTTATTATCAAAAATTTTCCCCCTTTTTAATTTCCCTTTTACTTTATATTGCCGTAATTTTCCTGGGAATGCTTTTTGTAGTTATACCGGGGATATTTCTGGCCGTGAGATTTTCCTTCGCTCCTTTCTTTGCTCTGGAGGAAGACAGCTCCGCCTTGGAGCTGATGAAAAAAAGCTGGAAGACGACCGGCGGACACTTTTTCGACCTTTTAATATTTTATTTGATTTTAGTAGTTTTGAGTGTTATCGGGGCGACCGTTCTTTATATCGGCCTTGCTTTTACTTTACCGATAAGTTTAATAGCTGTAGTTTACGGCTATAGAAAGCTCTTGGCAATGAAAGAAAAAGAGGAGGTCGAAAAGGTGGCAACGATTAATTAATCAAGGGAAACTATTCGAGCTGCAAGCTGTTGGCAAGCTGAACTATAAATGGTAGAATTACACAATAAGTTTTAGCTTCTAAAAATAAACAGATAGGAGGGATGTTAAAAAAACTAACGTTAAAATAAATGTATTAGAAGTGAACTGTTGAGTTCGAGTATTGGGAGTGAACACTTGTTGGGAATAACCCCGGGAAAAATCATTATTTAATTAAAAAGATAAACAATTTACAATCAATAAAAGATGTTGATTTCTGAAGATAAGTTAAAAGATCTTTTAGTAGACTCGGAATATATTAAAGAGAGTGATTTTGAAATGACCCGGAAAGAGGCGGCCGGGAAAGAGGTTTCCTTGCAAAGACTGTTAGTTGAAAAGGGCTTGGTTAAGGATGAAAATTTAGGCAGGATAGTTGCTGATGAAACCGGCTACGAGTACGCCGACCTTAAAAAAGCGAATGTTGATGAGATCACCATCGGAATGCTGCATTACATTCCAGAAGTTGTGGCTTACTCTCAAAGAGCTATTGTTTTTGACGAGGATAATGAGGCAGTTAAAGTTGCTACCTCTAATCCGGAAAATTACGAGTTTTTCAAACTGTTGGAGAAAAAGGCCGGTAAAGAGGTGGAAGTGTTTTACGCCACTCCTTTCGATATGGATCAGGCTCTCAAGAGATACAGGGGGGATTTGTTGGCGGAAATGAAAGATATAATTCAAGAATTAGAAGACCCACAAACTGATGAGGGGGAAAATATTGTCAAATTAGTGGATTTGATTCTCGAATACGCTCATAGCAATATGGCCTCGGACATACACATCGAACCCCTGTCCGAATTTACGATTATCAGGTTCAGAATTGACGGAATATTGCATAAGGTCGCCGACTATCCTAAAAAGCTTCATAACCGAGTTGTTTCCAGGATTAAAATTATGTCCAAATTGAGAACCGATGAAAAATCGGCCGCTCAGGATGGAAAATTTCAGTATCAAACAACCGGTGGTGATCTGGATATTCGTGTTTCGATAATGCCCACCACCGAGGGGGAGAACGCAGTTCTCAGGCTGTTAATGCAAAAGGGTAAAAGATTTACAATAGGTGACCTCGGACTTTTGGAGCATGATTTAAAAAAATTAAAAGCTGCAGCCAAGAAACCACACGGGATGATCATCGTAGTCGGACCAACCGGTTCCGGTAAGACGACCACTCTTTATTCGGTGCTTCAAATGCTTAATGATCGGAGCGTAAACATTATGACGATTGAAGATCCTACCGAATACAATATGGAGGGGATCCAACAAACTCAGGTGAATCCGGCTAAAGACATCACCTTCCCGAAAGGTCTAAAGAGCATCGTCCGTCAGGATCCGGATATTATCATGGTTGGTGAGATTCGTGACGAAGAAACGGTTGATATGGCTCTCAATTCAGCTATGACCGGACACTTGGTTTTGTCCACCATGCACGCCAATGATGCTGCTACTACTTTCCCGAGGTTTTTAGAAATGGGAGCAGAGCCTTTTCTGGTGGCCTCTTCCTTAAATGTGAGCATTGCCCAGAGACTTACCAGAACCATTTGTGAGGAATGTAAAAAGAGCTACTCCATAACGAAAGAAGAATTAGCTGTCTTGAAACAAGAAGATTTTTTAGCGAAAGTTTTAAAAAAAGTTGCCGAAAAGGAAAATCTGAAGGATATAAATTTTTATAAAGGAGAAGGTTGCAAATTTTGCAATGGAACGGGATATGACGGCAGAACGGCTATTTTTGAGGTGTTGGAAGTAACCGAAGGAATCAGGGGTTCGATAGTCCAGAGGGCTTCTGCCGATGCTATAAAGAAGAAAGCTATAGAGGAGGGGATGACCACTATGATTCATGATGGTCTCACTAAAGCACTTCGCGGAATTACGACTTTTGAAGAAATAGTTCGGGCAACTAAATCTTAATAATTAATCCGCTTAAATTTCGTAAAATATATAATGTTAATATTTTAAAATGTCTCTACTGGAAAAAGTAAGCACACAAGAAAAGGTTGATTTCGTTAAAAATCTATCACTGCTTGTAAAAAGCGGTAAGCCGATCAATGAAGCCTTTGACCTTTTAGCTAAGCAGGCTGAATCTCCGGTTTTGAAAGAAACTTTTAGTTCGGCTAAGAAAGAATCAGAAAAAGGTGTTCCCCTTTATCAATCTTTTGAGAACAGCCCGCATTTCGGTAAAATATTCGTTAGTTTTATAAGAGCCGGAGAAGAATCGGGAACTTTGGATGAAAATTTAGATTATTTATCCAATTGGTTGGAAAGAAGTAACAATTTGGAAAAAAAGCTCAGTTCAGCTACTCTTTATCCAAAGATAATTGTTTCTTTCGCCGTTATTTTGGGTGCCGGGTTATCTATTTTTGTCCTGCCTCAGCTCGTTCCTATTTTTGAAACCCTGGACGTCGAATTACCGATTGCTACTCGTATTTTACTTTGGGTTTCGGAACTGATGCAAAATTTCGGGCTTTATATAGTAGGCGGAATTTTAGGATTCATTCTTTGGGTTTACTTGCTTTTAAAAATTAGAACGGTCAAAAGAATATGGGATATTGTTTTGCTTAAATTGCCGATTGCGGGAGATATTTCCGGGGACTATCAACTGACGATTATAGCTCAGCTCATGTCCACTCTTTTGAGAAGTAATCTGACCATTAATGAATCTTTGGATATTATCTCCGAGTCGGTTACCAACATCAAATATGAAGAAGCTTTGGAAATTATTCAAAAAAGAGTAGCCAAGGGAACCAGCCTCGCCCAAACGATGAAAGATTATCCGGGTTTATTCCCCAATGTTTTTGTTTCCATAGTCACCGTAGGGGAGCAGACGGGATCTTATGACGAGTCGTTTCAATATTTAGCTGATTTTTTCTCAGACAAGGTTACAACCAAAACTGAAAAATTACCGGTTATAATCGAACCGGTCTTACTTATAACCATTGGTGTTTTCGTAGCTTTCATTGCCGGGGCTATTATTTTACCGGTTTATGAAGTGACACAGGGTTTGTAAAGTGAGAATTGTTTGAATAATATTAGTTTTTACCACACACGAAATGGAAAAGAGTAATCGATATTAAAAAATGAATAAAAAGGAGAATGAGGAACAATTAAATAATGAATCAAAAAAAGACCGAAATTCGGATAAAAAAAGGCCGGGAGAGGGTGTCGGAGGTCAGTCAAAAGAAGAAAAGAATAAATCAGCCGGCTCTTCAGGTGGTAGAAAAGAGTTAGCCGACAGTAAATCCGAATTAATTTCCAAGAAAAAATCTTTAGAAGAAGAGATTCATTCAAAAAGGGAGAAAGAGAAGAGATTAAAAAAAGAAAAATTAAGAATTCAAGCGAAGGAAAAAAGAGAGGATGATCCGGATAAGAAAAAGCAAATTGAAAGGGAAAGGTGGGAAATTGAAGACAAAAGAAGGATGCTCGAAAAGGAAATTTGGAACATGGAAGACGAAATACTTAAAATCCATGAAAAAATAAAAGGAACAGAAAGAAAGCTGGGTGTCCGGGACGAAGTAGACAAAGAGATTGACCCAAAAGAAAAACAAGAGAAAGGAGGGCAAGGTCAGAGTAAAAGAGAGAAAGAAAAGAGAGAAAAATTTCTACAAGAACTTGAAAAAAAGTTAGAAGAAGCATTTCCATCGTCTTCTGAGCAACTGTACGAAGAAGAAAAAAAAGAGACCAAGATAAAGAAAAACAAGATAAAGAAAAAATCGAAAAAGAAGAAGAGGAGAAAAAAAGAAAAAAGCAAACCACTCCAAAAACCGGGAATAATAGAAAAAATAAAGCTTGCATTCAAAGATCTTTTTCCGATAACCAGACGTTTATTTGTAGGAGTGGATATTAGTGATCATTCTATTGAAATTATGCTTTTGAAAAATAATGGAGCAATAGCTTCTTATGGCCGCACCATTATTGGAGAAGGTGCCGTAAAAAATGGAAAGATCATGAACCCGAAAGGACTTTCCAAAGCTTTTAAGGAAACTTTGAAAAAGAGCAAACCACAGCCATTGGATATTCCGGGATTTACGATAAAAGAGAAAAAGATAAAGTTTAGAAGAAAATTCCACAAAGCAATAATAAGCTTGCCCGATTCGAAAACATATATACAAACGTTCGAGCTTGACAATAAAAGAAATCTTTACGGGCAGATAGGAGATAAAATTCAAAAGACAATTCCCTTCGATCCAAGTGAGCTTTATTGGAGTTTTGTTGAGATTCCGACCGAGGGTAAGGTCAGAATTTTATGTGTGGCTGCACAAAGAAGTATAATTGATCTTTATATTTACTTTTTGAAATCAGCCAACATTGAACCGGTCGCTTTCGAAGTTGAAGGAGTTTCAATAGGAAGAGCTCTTTTACCGATTAAGGTTGTAAGTAAAAGCAAAAGAAAAAAGAAAAACACAAAGGTTATGGCTGACGGTAAAGAGAGGATGATAATCGATATGGGAGCCAGAACTTCTATAATTAATATTTTCAATAAGGATGCGGAGTTGATTGTTTCCGTTTCTCTCCCTTATGCCGGACATTATCTGACTAAGAAATTGGCTGAACACTTGGATGTTTCAAAAAGAAAAGCTGAAGAGGTGAAACAAAGTGAAGGATTTAAAAAAGACGGCAAAGCCTTTGCCGGTCTGAAAGAGCACGGTGAAAAAATAGTCCAAGAAATCAAGGAAGCAAACAAATATTATAGTCGTAAATTCGAAGGTAATGTGGAAGAAATAGTATTAACCGGCGGAACTGCTCTCTTACCGGACATAGACAAGTTTTTAAATAACAGAGTAGAGCCCGAAGTAAAGAGAGGAGATCCTTTGAAGAAAATCAGGAACGAACAGGTATTGAAAGGTAAAGATTCATTACTTTATTCCAATGTAATCGGATTAGCACTAAAATCTTTAGAAGAAGATCCGATAAACGATGGCATAAATCTGCTTCCCGAGGAAGTTATAAGCCAGGCAAAAAAGAATGAAAAGGCGGAACGAAAATCAGTTCTCTTTGCCGCTTTATTCATTATGATTCTCGGTCTTTCCATTTTGGGTGCCACCGTTTATTATTTCTTCTTCAGCACATCTTCAATACCCCAGCAGACGGTACGAGATAGTGTAATTCGAAAATTGGACGAAATGAAAAGAGGTGAGGAGTTCAAGGGTATAGCAGTGGTTAGTGAAGGCTTGGATGAACCGGTAAACATTTATGAAGATTTGGGAGCTCAAGCGGTTGTAGGAGAGGTAAAACCGGGAACAAAACATGAAATAATCGAACAAAATCTCGGTTGGGTAAAGATCAGGTTCGAAGACGGCGAAGGTTGGATTGAAATTGGTTATTTGGAAGAGGTGGAAATAACAGAAGTTCAGCCGGAAGAAGAACAAGTTGAGGATCTCGACAGTGAAGAAAGTGAGCCGGAAGACATCGAAAGAGAAGAGGTTGAAGAACTTGCATCGGATCAAGTGGTTGAAATCAGTTCGGATGCCGATGCGCCACATATCAGAGAGCTTCCCGAGCCCGATGCTCCGACGCTATCTACAGTCGAAGCGGGAGCTACTTATAGATTACTTGAAGAGGAAGAGGGTTGGGTCATGATAGAAGTGGAAGAGGAAAGAGGGTGGATTTCCAAAGACCATCTCAAGGAAGAACAGGAAGAAGACACGGAAGATGAAGACCTCGAGGAAGAAGATGAGGAGGTTGATGACGACATCATCGAGGAGGAGCCGGAAGATTAATAATAATTTAAAAATTATGAGTAATAAGAAAATAAATTTGGAAGGAGGTAAAAAGGAAAAAATAACAAAAACTCCTTTTTACATAAATATAATCTTTTTTCTGCTTTTGGGACTTACTCTTTTATTTTTTGTAGTTTATTATATTACCTTTATGCCCGTACCATCCGAGCTGGAATTTTTAAAGGAGCAGGCATTAACAGTTTTGGAGTTAGAAGATTCTTCCAAAGAGGCTCCGGTTGACTTGATAATCATAATTGAAGCAGAGGAGGCAAAAGTTTATTCCGAACCCGATGAAGAGTCAGAGATTATTACAGAGTTTATCGAAAGCGGTCTTTATGAGAAAGTTAATTCTACAAGCAACTGGGTTAAGATTCAGTCCGGAGATAAGACGGTGACAGGATGGATTGAAAATCAATATGTAGAAGAAATTATTGCCGATTAGTTTACAAAATAATTTTAATTTAATATAATTAGGAAGTACAGAGATTTCAATAAATAAAAATATGAAAGATAAAAACCAGGATTTTACACTAATTGAGCCCCGAACCGGAACAAGTTCGGTACGGGGCAGGCTTTTAAACAATGAAGAGGATGAAGGTTTCACTCTTATAGAATTACTTATCGTAATCGGTATCATCGCCATTTTAGCTTCAGCGGTAATAGTATCGATAAATCCCGGACGACAATTCGCTCAAGCCAGAAACGCCACCAGGTGGTCGCATATGAATTCACTGGTAAATTCGGTTTATTCTTATGCCATCATACATGATGGGCAGTATCCCGATTGTATAGTTAACCCTGCAGGGCAAAGTTCGTCAACAGACGATCATTATAATTATTTTGCTGCTGAAGAAGAGTTTATAGACGCCAGTGCTTGTGCCGGTGAACTGATCCCCGTTTTTACCAGTGGAATTCCCGGTGATCCTCAGGCTGGCGAAACTATAGATACAGATAGTGTTGCTGATGATGACTCTTGCTACGGCATAAAATTGGAAGGGGAAAATTACGTTATCATCAAACCCTTTGAAGATTCACCGGATTGCGATGATATTACTGATGATGTCACCGGCATTGAAGTAATGCAGTAATTTAAAGTTATAAAAGGTCGTATATCAAAAAATAAAAACATGAAAAATAAAAACCAAGGTTTCACGTTAATAGAGTTACTCATAGTAATCGGAATCATCGCCATCTTGGCCGCGGCGGTAATAGTTTCAATTAATCCCGGTCAGCAGTTCGTCCAGGCCAGAAACGCCACCAGGAGAAACCATATGAATACCATCGCCACCGCCGTCTACAGCTACGTAGTGGAAAATGACGGGCAGTATCCTGAGTGTGAAGATGATGTTTTGGATAGCGCTGATTTTATAGATGTTGCACTTTGCACTGAATTAACCCCGGATCACATCTCTTCCATTCCCGATGACCCGGAAGAAAGTGCAAATTACCAAATAAAATTAACCGGTGATGGAAGCATTGAACTGGAAAGCAGTTCCGATGAATGGAGTGGTGAAGACAACATTGTTCAATAGAAATTACAACCCGGTAAAATAAAAAACCAAACGGTCCCTACAAGGGCCGTTTTGTTTGTGTTTTTTTAGCTAAAAACATTTCTGGTTTATCTTACTTGCAAAATATGTAAACTTTTATTAAAATTAAAAAAAGTAAATAAATAAAAATATGAAAGATAAAAACCAAGGTTTCACACTAATAGAATTACTCATAGTTATAGGTATCATCGCCATCTTGGCCGCGGCGGTGATAGTCTCCATCAACCCCGGCCAGCAGTTCGAGCAAGCCAGAAACGCCACCAGGAGAAACCATATGAATACCATCGCCACCGCCGTCTACAGCTACGTGGCACAAAATAACGGACAGTA
>Ga0207421_10007296_pt1 | contig 11802 bp, 13 predicted proteins | sample SodLakKL_010_SED_4_FD_187542 | JGI IMG/M metagenome (GOLD analysis project Ga0207421, IMG submission 187542) | Alkaline sediment microbial communities from Lake Tanatar, Kulunda Steppe, Russia - 8KL_010_SED (SPAdes) (version 2) | ecosystem: Environmental > Aquatic > Non-marine Saline and... | reverse complement strand
ACTGGAACATTCTTCCATGTAGTAGCGAATATTATTTTTCGGGCCTTGCGAACTCCTATTGCTACACAACTGGAAAAATTTACCGCCAAACTCGGGTTAGAAATCAGGGTTGCAAAACAAATCGATAAATGTTAATATGGCGATAAAAGAATATGGAGGGGAGTGAGAACATGGATCAAAAAAAGAAATTGCTCCTTTTTATTGGTGCCTTTATCGTCATTTATTTTCTTCCGGTGGAAAGTATGCGCTTTCAGGAGGCAACCATAGAGGCTTTTGCCCTGCTCCGGTATTATGCCCGGGAACACGTTCTTTTCTGCTTGATTCCCGCATTTTTTATAGCCGGGGCGATTGCTAACTTTATTTCCCAGGGAGCAATAATCAAATATTTTGGCCAGAAGGCAAAAAAGTGGGTTTCTTACTCGATTGCTTCTGTTTCAGGAATGGTTTTGGCGGTTTGTTCCTGCACGGTATTACCCTTATTTGCAGGAATTTATCAGCGAGGAGCAGGGATAGGACCGGCAGTCGCCTTTCTCTATTCTGGGCCCGCCATCAATGTTCTGGCTATTATCCTGACGGCCAGGGTTCTGGGCTGGCAGCTCGGTCTGGCCAGAGCCGTAGGAGCTATTATTTTTGCAATTGTAATCGGTTTGTTAATGGCTTTCTTTTTCCGCAGGGAGGACCGGGAACGTTTGGAGGGGGATTTTGACCTGGAATCTGAAGATGGAAAACCCCTGGGGCCAAGAGTTGCTTTTCTCTTGAACCTGGTTTTAATTCTGATCTTCGCCGCCTGGGGAAGGCCAGAGGGGGCCACTGGTTTCTGGCTATTTATAGCCGAGAGTAAATGGTTTTTTGCTGGCATTTTGCTGGTAATTTTAGGTGCAATGTTATATAAGTGGTTTGAAAAAGACGAGATGAAATTATGGGTTAGCTCCACCTGGGATTTTTCCCAGCAGATTCTTCCCCTCCTTTTTGCCGGAGTCTTTATTGCAGGGTTTTTGATGGGAAGACCGGAAACCGAGGCCGGCTTAATTCCTGCCCATTATATTGAGAATTTAGTGGGAGGGAATTCCCTTACCGCAAACCTGATCGCTTCAGTTATTGGCGCCTTTATGTATTTCGCAACTCTGACAGAAGTTCCTATTCTCCAGGGGCTTCTGGGTTCAGGAATGGGCAACGGACCTGCTTTAGCTCTCCTTCTGGCAGGGCCTGCTCTTAGCCTTCCCAATATGCTTGTTATTCACAGTGTTATTGGCACGAAAAAAACCCTGACCTTTGTGATCCTGGTCGTTATTATGGCCACAATTGCAGGGATGGTTTATGGAAATATAGTAATTTAAAGGAGGCTGGTTCAATTGAAAATTGAAGTAATGGGTCCGGGCTGCCCGCGGTGCCGACAGACCAAAGAAGCGGTAGAAAAAGCCTTGAAAAACAAAAATATTTCCGCGCAGGTTGAGCACATTTCGGAGATGAAAGCTTTTTCCCAGAGAGGGGTAATGATGACTCCTGCGGTATTTGTTGATGGGGAGAAGAAAGCAGAGGGACGGGTTCCCACAGTTAAAGAAATTGAAGATTGGCTTGATTAAAGGGGCGAAAGCCCCTATTTTTTTATTTAAAGGTCTTTAGTTTTCTCCAGGACCTCCTGAGCTTTTTGGTAACCCAGTTCAACCAGTTCTTCGGTTTTGTTTAAATCCCACATTCCGATTTCCTGGAGATCAGGCACTATTAGATATTTCGCCAGGCTGGCGTCCTCGGTTTCACGATAGCGGTTGACCATGTAAAGGCTCTGGTAGATAACCTCAAAAATGTTCCGGGGAGATCTTTCCGGACTGCGGTGGGCATTTACATCAACCGCCAGAATGGTTTCTACCCTGTGCTCGGAAAGGGGAAGGGTGGGAATGTTGTGCAGGACTCCGCCATCGACGAGGGCTTTATTATTTCGCTGCACCGGGAAGAAAATGCCAGGGATAGCACAGCTTCCCCTGATAGCGCTCATCAGATCACCTTCTTCAATAAAAAGAGGGCAGTGATTTTCCAGGTCCACAGCGGTAATAATCAGGGGAGTTTTTAGATCGGCAAAAGTTTTCCCGCCCAGGAAATCTCCCAGCATTCGATCCAAAAATTCGATATCAATTAGGCCCAACCGGGGGAATCTTATGCGAGAATAACGGAAAATTTTCCGCCAGTTTATATTGAGGGCAATTTCTTCAATTTCCCGGGGAGAATATCCTGCACAGTAAAGACCTCCAACTATGCTTCCCGCGCTTGTCCCTGCAATAATATCTGGTTTAAATTTTCTTTTTTCCAAATACTTTAGAACTCCAATGTGGGCAATTCCCCGGGCTGCACCGCCACTTAAAGCAAGACCCAGCTGCATGGACCTTCCCTCCTTTCTTGATATTATTTTGTTTTCTCTGGGAAAAATCCTTTGTTGGCTTAATAAAAACCCGGGTTCTTTTCTTTTTTTGGGTTATTTCTTCAGGGCCAAAATATGTTATAATATATTGGAAAAATGTGAATTGGGACAAGGAGGTTTCTCTTTTTGCAGCAAGAACTATATCAAGAAAGCAAAAGATATGCTTTACAAAGGTTACAAGAAGAAGCTGACTATATTAAAAGCCGGGGTCTTTCTGCGGTCCTTCATTATCGGAAGGAACACACCCTCACAGTGGTAGGTTTGGCCAGAACAATTGCGGATAAGACCGGGGCGGATATTTTAATTTGTGAGGTTGGAGCATGGTTTCATGACCTGGGAAAATGTTTTAACCCCCGGCTTTCCCCCGAGGAAAATCTTAAGCGAAAAAAGGAACACGGCTTATACGGAGCGGAGGAAGCCAGAGAATTTCTCACACAAAAAAAAGCTGATCCTGATTTTATTGAAGAGGTTTATATTGCAATAAAGGACCATGTGGGCCTGACCAGAAAAGGAAGGGAACCCATGACTCCTCTCTCAGCGGCGGTAATCTGGGATGCCGATAAATTGAGTAAAATCGGCTGGAGCGCCTGGCTTCATTTTCTTGCTTACACCTGTAATAGAAAGAGGGAAGAGCAGAGCTTCCTGGAACTTTTAAATCGGGATGGGCTGGAAACCATGGAAATGATTTTCCAAAATTTAAATACCGATATTGCAAAAAAGATGGCAGAAAAAAGGCTTGAAAGCTATAGAAAAAACCTTTTGCATATGGAAGGCGTTTTGCGCGGGGACATCTAAAAGCGGAGAAGGAGGACTGAAATGTTTTTGAATATAACCTCTCTGGAGCTTGTTATGATGCTGGCAATTATTCTGGCTGGAGGCCTGCTTTTGGTATTTGTTTATCAGGCTTACAAGGGTCGGGGTCGAGGAGGAGAATTGTTGCCTGTTGGCATTGTTTTGTTATCGACGGTGGTAATTATTGATAAACTTTTTTTCTCGGGAAGGGACTTTTTGGACTGGATGACGATAATCGTTTTTGTTATAGGAGCTGTTGCTGGAATTAAGATGATTCTGCAACCAGCAGAAAGGAGGGATTGATATGCCCGCTAACCTTACTCCCCAGTATTATGAAGCAGAAAAAGCATATAAACAGGCGAAAACCGTCGAAGAAAAAATTTCTGCCCTGCAGGAAATGTTATCAATTATTCCCAAACATAAGGGGACTGAAAAGCTGCAGGGACAGTTAAAAAAGAAATTGTCAAAGTTGCGGGAGGAAGGAGAGAAAAAGAGTAAATCCACTTCCACCTATAATCCCTACCGAATTGATAAAGAGGGAGCAGGACAGATAATCCTTATTGGGCTACCCAATGCGGGGAAATCGTCTGTCCTGGGAGCCTTAAGCAATGCCAAGGTAAATATCGCGGAATTTCCTTTTTCCACAGGTATTCCCCTTGCGGGGATGGTTCCCCATGAAGATGTTAACATCCAGGTAATTGATACGCCGCCTCTGGTTGTAGAAGACGTTCTAGGAGAAATGGTTGGGGCTATCCAAAGGGCCGAAGCAGTAGTTATTGTAATTGATGCTGGTTCAGGAGAAGCCCTGGATCAATTGAGTTCTACAGTTGATTTCCTGGAAGATAAAAGATTGGTCCGGGAGGAAATTCCCGAAGGGGTTAAAGCCTTTCGCCGGGAAGACCTGCTGGTTATTGCCAATAAAATTGATCTGCCCGGGGCCGGGGAAAACCTGGAAATAATCAACGAGCTTTATCCCGATTTAAGAATTTTACCTATTTCTGTTAAAATAGGGAAAGGTTTAGAAGAAGTTCCCCGTATCTTTTTTGAAATGCTTGATGTTATCCGGATCTACAGCAAGATTCCGGGAAAAGAACCGGATATGGATGCGCCTTTTGTCCTCAGGCGAGGGGGAACTGTTCTGGAATTTGCCCAGGAGGTCCACAAGGATCTTGCTGATGGACTGGAAAAAGCCCGTATCTGGGGTTCGGCTAAGTTTGATGGACAGCCAGTTCCACGAGATCATGTTCTTGCTGATAGAGATATAGTTGAATTGCACACCTAACCATGGCGGGGATAAAAGAGGGGGAGTTTTTATGTTAAAAACGCTAAAGAAAATTGTTCATGGCCAGGATGAACACCTGGAAATCAGATATCACAAAAGATTTTCTACAGTGATCCAGTTCAAAAATGGAATATTAAAAAAAGGAGAGAGAAAAACCCTGGCGGGAGTGGGTATCAGGGCTCTTGTTGATGGCTGTTGGGGTTTTGTCTCGACCTCTGACACCAATGAAAATAGTTTGCATCGGGCTGCAGAGGAAGCCATAAAGGCAGCCCGCGAAGCTTCGAATTTGAAAAAGGAGAAAATTAAAGGCCTCGGAAAGGGAGATGTCGGCCAGGGCAAGTTTTACCTTTATCAAAAAGACGACCAAGAGCCCGAATTTGGGGAGAAAGTTGCTTCCTTGCAAAAAGCTGATGCCAAAGTCCGGGATGCAGGGGAAGATGTAATTGGGTCGATAGTAAATTATCACGTTTTCCAGGATACCAAGGTAATTGTGACTTCCAGCGGTGCAGAAGCAGAAATTTTTGATCAGAAAAGCGAAATAGGTATTGTCGCTTTTGGTGCTCAGGACGGAAAACAGGAAATGGCGGTAGTTTCCCACGGCGTTACAGGAGGCTGGAACGATCTTTTTGCCAGGGAAGACCTGGATAAAATGACAGGTCGAGTAGTTGAAATTGTTAGGACAAAACTAAAAGCAGGTTATGCCCGGGGCGGAAATTATACAGTTATCCTGGATCCGCGTCTTGTAGGAGTCCTTGCTCATGAAGCTATTGGGCATACCGTTGAGGCGGATTTCGTCCTATCCGGTTCGGTTGTTGCAGATAAAATCGGAGAAAAAGTTGCCAGCGACCTGATTACCCTGGTTGATGACGGGACCGAAGAAGGGGTTGGAAAGGTCATAGTTGATGATGAGGGAACTGTTTCCAGGCCCACTGTGATAATTGAAAACGGTGTTTTAAAGAATTACCTGCATAGTCGAGAAACAGCTCATATGTTTTCCACAGAACCCAGTGGAAATTCCCGGGCCTATACCTATCGGGATGAACCTTTGATCCGTATGACCAATACTTTTATAAAACCCGGAAAAGATAAACTGGAGGATATGATAAAGGGAATTGACGAGGGTTTTTTACTGGTAGGAATGGATCAGGGGGGCCAGGCCGACGCAACTGGAGAATTTATGTTTGGAGTGCAGGAAGGATACCGGATAAAAAACGGGGAGATAAAAGAACCGGTAAAAGGCATCAATATTTCAGGTCAGGCCTTTGAAGTTCTGAAAAGCGCAGATTCCCTGAGCGATGAATTTAAATTGGATTTAGGAGCAGGTTACTGCGGGAAAATGCAGCCTGCCAAAGCGGATGCCGGAGGACCATATCTTCGCTGCCGGGTAAAAATTGGGGGGCAGCAAGGAGAGGAGGAACAAGATGAGTAACCGGGACATTTACCTTGAGGCCCTGGAATTTGGGAAAAAAACAGGTGCAGATCACGTAGAGGTTTTTTTTAACAAGAGCAAAACCCTGGAAGTAGTAATTGAAAAAAACGATTTACAGGTTCCTAAAGGAGATAGATACCAGGGAATTGGGGTCAGGATATTAAAAGATGGGAAAATGGGCTTTGCTTCCACAAATCTCTTAACCAGTGAGGTAATCCAGGAAACTGTTCGATCCGCCCTTGACCTTGCCGAAAATTCTCCTGCTGACCCCTCCCAGGGGCTACCTGAACCCACTCCTTTAAAAGAAGTTAAGGGAATATTTGATCAGCAGGGAGAAAATATTGTCCTGGCTGACCTGATAAACAAAGGAAATGAATTCATGGAACAAACCAGGGGAACAGATAGCAGGGTTACAATTGATAGCGCTTCTTTTAAAGCAGAAATAATTGAGAGAGCGATTGCCAATTCCCGGGGGATCCAGGCCGAGGAAAAGAAGACCAAATTTGAAAATTTTGCAATGGGATTTGCCCGGGACGGAGAAGATGTTTCATCTTTCGATTTTGAATATCTCGTTACTCCCGAGTGGGAAAAATTAAAAACCGGAGAAATTGGGGAACGATTGAGGAAAAAAGTTGTTGGCAACCTTGGTGCCGAAACTATTCCTGGCTTTAAGGGTAATGTAATATTGTCTCCTTTTGCAGCGGTTATGCTTCTTTTTTCCCCGATTGTTTATGCGGTTAATGCAGATAATGTGCAAAATGGAATTTCTCCCTGGAGAGAGAAATTGGGAGAAAAAGTTTCTTCTGAAATTCTCTCCATTGAAGACGATGGATCTCTGCCGGGGGAAATCGGCTCCAAGATGTTTGACCGGGAGGGAATTTCTCCCCAGCGTTTAGATGTAATTAACGGAGGGAAATTGCATTCCTGGCTTCACAACTACTATACTGCTTCCAAGGCGGGAGAAAAACCAACAGGGCACGCTTCAGGTGGAGATCAGGCTCTTCCTGGTATTGGTCCCAATAATTTTATAATCAAACCGGGCGAGAAAAGCCTGGAAAAAATCATTAATAACCTTGACCGGGGTTTAATTGTCACCAGGTATTCCGGTGGGTCTGACCCGGTGAGTGGAGATTTTTCAGGTGTAGTAAAAGGTGGGTATTTAATCGAAAAAGGGAAGGAACTTAAACCTGTAAAAGAAGTGATGATTGCAGGAAACATATATAAACTTCTTCATCAGCTGCTGGCCCTGTCCAATGAAACTCAGAGGATTATGAACTTCAATTCACCCTATGTAGCGATTGATGGAGTATCGGTAACCGGAAAATAAAGGGAAATAGGCCCTTTAACCAGGGGTCTATTTTTTTTGCAACACATGTTGCAGAGTTTATTATTGTAAGGAAAAGAAAACGGTTATTAATAAGGTTTAATCTGATTAAATAGTGGAAAGGATGCTTTGGGCTTACTTAATGGATATAAATAGCAAAAATTTGCATTAGAAAAATAATGTTGCTATACTAAAGAAGTCTTAAAACAAAAAGTAAATGAAAAGAAAAAGGAGGTAAGCCTTTTGGAGTTTTTGCGGGAAATTTTGTGGCAGGTCGCCCCAATTCGTTATTTTTTCGAAAATATCTCCCGAATTATTACTTATACCCAGAACCATCTTGAATTAACGCTGGTTGGGGTTATCCTGGCAATTATTCTCTGGGTGAGTGTGGGCATAATAATTTACCGTTACCCTAAGTTGAGCCATGGGGTGTTAGGAATAGCGAGTATTGTTATGTGTGTTCCCAGTATAGCCCTTTACGGCATTCTTCTTACCCTTCCCGGTTTTGGCCTGGGGCGAACTAGTGCCTTAACCGCCCTCGTCCTCTATGCAATGCTCCCTATCGTGCGCAATGTTTTTGTCGCCCTGCGCAGTGTTGAACCTTCTATTCTGGACGCGGCAAGAGGAATGGGGATGTCCAAACAGGAGGTCCTTTGGGAAGTGCAGATTCCCAATGCGCTTCCAACTATTTTTGCCGGGGTGCGGGTAGCGCTGGTTATGATGGTTGGTATAGCTACCCTGGCCACATATATTGGGGAGCAAAATTTAGGCCGTTTAATTCAACACGGGATTACCAGAACCCACCCGACAATGATCATTGTCGGGGCGGTTGTAGTTTCAATAATTGCTATTGGGATTGACCTTTTAATGGGGCTTTTAGGAAAACATCTGATATCTAAAGGCCTTCAACTTGAAGAGAGTAAATAGAGGGGGGACCAGGACAAAGATGATCCGATTAGAGGGAATTGGAAAAGATTTCGGAGATTTTACAGCGGTAAAGGAACTTTCTCTGGAAATTCCTGAGGGCAAAACCTGTGTAATGGTTGGCCCTTCGGGATGCGGGAAAACCACAACCATGCGAATGGTTAATCGTCTGATTGAACCTACCCGGGGAACAGTTTATATTGATGATGAGGATTTCAAAAAGAAAAAAGTTGAAATCCTGCGCCGGGACATCGGTTATGTAATCCAGGAAGTGGGCCTTTTTCCCCACAGAACTATTGCAGAAAATATATCAACAACACCAAAACTCGCGGGCTGGGATGATAAAAAAATCAAAAAACGGGTAAATGAATTACTGAAGATGGTCGAGCTGGACCCAGATGAAAATCGGGATAAGTTCCCCAGACAGCTCAGCGGTGGACAGCGTCAACGTGTGGGCCTGGCCCGGGCAATGGCTGCTGACCCTCCGGTAATGCTTATGGATGAGCCCTTTGCAGCAGTTGATCCGATTACAAGGGAAAATCTCCAGGATATGTTCATTCGTTTACAGCGGAAAATGAAAAAAACCATAATTTTTGTAACCCACGACATAAACGAAGCAATAAAAATGGGAGATCAGATAGCGATCCTAAAAGTGGGAGAACTGGTCCAAGCCGATACTCCAGAAGAACTGCTTGCTAATCCCAAAAATCAGTTTGTTACTGATTTTATCGGTGTGGATAGGGCGATTAAGATTCTGGACCTTTTTTCAACCGACGAGGTAATGTGGACTGAAGCTCCCGTTATTTCAAAACAAAATATGCAGGAAGAAGCCCAGAAACTGATTGAAAAAGGGGAAGAGGGCATTCCAGTAATAGTTGAGGACGAGCAGGGAAACAAATTCTGGTTTGACCTTGATGAACTGGAAAACGAACTGTCCCTGGAAGAAATTATTCGTCCCCTCGAAATAACCCTTGAACCTACTAATTCAATTAAACTCGCTATGGCCAGAATGCTTGAACACAACAATGATGCAGTTTTAATCAGCGGGGATGATGAAGAAGAAGAGCCGGGGATTTTAACTCTAAAAGGAATTCGTAACTATGTTTACAGAATTTGTGCTTCCGACCCCGGTAAAAAGGTGGGGATATAAGCCATGGGTATTGCTATTGCTAACTTTTTTAGTAATCTTGCCGAGACTTACGGTCCGATTTTTTCCGAGCGTATTCCTCCCCTTTTAATTCAGCATATTCAACTGGTTCTGCTGGCCACGGGAATTGCGATTGTAATTGGCGTTCCTTTGGGAATTATCCTTACCCGGCCTGCTTTGCGCAAACACAGCCAGAAGGTTCTAAATGTTGTTAACATAGGGCAGGCAGTCCCGGGTTTGGCCCTGATCGCGATTTTTTTGCCCATCCTGGGAATTGGTTATGTACCGGCGGTCGTTGCGCTGGTTATCTACGGGCTTCTGCCAATCGTCCGCAATACAATAGCCGGACTTGATGGAGTAGATGATAAAATTAAAGAAGCCGCCCGGGGAATGGGGATGTATAATAACCAGGTTTTATGGCAAATTGAATTTCCTCTTGCTTTCCCCATTATTATGGCTGGAATAAAAACTTCTGCGGTTATAACCGTTGGAACAGCAACCCTGGCTGCTCTGATCGGGGGAGGCGGATTGGGCAGGTTGATTTTTGCTGGGATCTCCCTTTTCCGTCCTGAATTTATTCTTGCTGGTTCGGGTACTGCTGCTGTTATGGCCATAATAATTGAAAAGAGTTTAAGTTATTTTGAAAAGGTGGTGGTAAAAGAGCGAATGCCGCTGGACCTCTAAGAAAAGTGCTGAACAGGCAATTAGTTCCAAAAAATGAGGAGGTTTGATTCTTGAATAAAAAAGTTTTAATTGGAGTAGTGGCAATTCTGGTGATACTGGGTTTATTCATGGTTTTTTCTCCAGATGATGATCCCGCAATTACCGTAGCTTCCAAGATGTGGACCGAACAGTTTATTCTTGGAGAGATCTTATACCAGTACCTTGAAGCTGAAGGATATCCCGTCGAAGACCAGATTGGTCTGGGTGAGACAGATATTTTGCGTCCTGCCATTGAGACGGGTGAGATAGATGTTTACTGGGAGTATACAGGAACCGTTCTGGTAACAGTTATGGGTGAAGAAGAAATCAGTGAGTCAGAAAGAGCATATCAAATGGTAAAGGACTGGGATATTGAAGAGAATAACCTGGTCTGGCTGGATTATGCTCCGGCCAATAATACCTATACACTCATGGTCCGGGAAGAATGGGCCAATGAAAGAGGAATTGCAACTATTTCCGACCTGGGGAATTACATGGAAGAGAATCCAGATGAAAGAATCCGCCTGGCCTTAAACGAAGACTTCTGGGAGCGCCCCGACGGGATTCCTGGGTTGCAGGAACTTTATGGGTTTGAATTTGATGGTGGACAGGCAAGATTTATGGAAATTGGATTGACTTACGGTGCTCTGAATCAAGAAGAAGCAGAAGTAGCAATGGGATTTGCAACCGACGGGCGAATCCCTGCCTTTAATTTCCTGCTTCTTGAAGATGACAGGAGCTTTTTCCCCGCATACAATGTAACACCTGTAATCCGGGCTGAGATACTGGAAACCTATGATGGCCTGGAAGAAGCGATTAATCGAATTTCTCCCAGACTTGATATGGAAACTTTAATGCACCTGAACATGCTGGTTGATGTGGAAGGGCAGGAGCCGGAAAATGTTGCACGAGACTGGTTACAAGAAGAGGGATTTATTGATTAAAGGATAAGGTATCTGGAAAGGCCGGAAGAAGATTCTTCCGGCCTTTTCTTATTTTCGAAGAACGGGATATTAAAGTATTTCTGGAGAAAAAACTGAAAATTGCGAATTATAAATTTCGGTTGAAAACATATTGACAGGGGGGTGGAGGCGTGGCATAATAATATTGTGAAAAAAAGAACGAAATAAAGAAAATGTTTTTTTGCTAAAATTCGTGAAAAAAAACACAAGCGAATGGGGGGTTATTCATGGCATTAATGGGTAATTTTGTTTTGATGGCATTGGTTGTGGGGGGATTGTTGCTCTGTTCTTTATTAGGGGCTTTTGTGAATAATTTCATTTACTTCCCCCTGCTTTTATTTTCTGTTATGGGCTTTTTGTTCCGGTATGCAAAGGAATTAAAAGTGAAAATTATTCCAAAAATTTCCCGGGAAGATGGATTAATAACCCTTTGTGTTCTTGGGGGAGCGGTGGTTACTTTCATATTAAATAACCACCTGGAACTGGGTGGTATAATACCTGCAGCCCTGGTTGGTCTGGTTGCAGCTCTTTTTGCCGGGAAAAAAGCTGTTCCTATTTACTGCGGTGCTTTCGTGGGGATGGCCTACCAGGAGGTTAGCGGAACTTTTTATTCTATTCTTCTTGCTGGTTTGCTGGCCGGAGGGTTATTTGTTTTAAACAAAAATCAGGTTCCTCGCTATTTAGTGTGGGTGGACTATGCGGTGTGAAAATCGAAGGATAGTTTTCCACCTATCAGATAAACCATAGCAATAAGGTTCTCCACTGTTCTATAACCTCTTGCTCTTCTTTTTGCAGCCTGAATTAAGCTGTTTAAACCCTCCAAGATG
>Ga0207421_10007294_pt1 | contig 11803 bp, 8 predicted proteins | sample SodLakKL_010_SED_4_FD_187542 | JGI IMG/M metagenome (GOLD analysis project Ga0207421, IMG submission 187542) | Alkaline sediment microbial communities from Lake Tanatar, Kulunda Steppe, Russia - 8KL_010_SED (SPAdes) (version 2) | ecosystem: Environmental > Aquatic > Non-marine Saline and... | reverse complement strand
TGAGGCAGCTGTAAGGATTTTTTCTGATATACTCAGCATGGAGCCGGAGGGAGACAGCAATATCATGTATTTCAGCCACGGTAGTACCGATACGCCAAACGTGAGCGTTACGATCACAAATCAACCACCAACTGCCACCGACACAGGGTTTGGCGATATACAGGATGATACGCCGGTTCTGGATCCTGATGTAAACTACATTTATGTATTCGGTCCGAGCCCTGATGAACCATTATTCATTCTGGAAGCTGATCTCAGTATGTATAGCGGTGAAATTATCGGCCTTTTTGCTTCCGGATTCCTGGATCCAACCCAGAATCAGAATGGTGAATCGCTCGCGTTCTTCGCCGTTCGTGAAAACGGAGATATGATTGACCTGCGTGATGTTCCTTTGTCAACCGAGGAAACCACCGATGTTCCTACCGCTTTTGCGCTGGAGCAGAACTACCCGAATCCGTTTAACCCTACCACGGCTATCGAGTATGCTCTTCCGGAGCAGGCTCAGGTGAGGCTGGAGGTCTACAACCTCATGGGGCAGCGTGTGGCAACGCTGGTGAACGGAACAGAGTCTGCGGGTCGCCATACTGTAAGCTTCGATGCATCGCGCCTTTCAAGCGGAATGTACGTATACCGCCTCGAAGCAGGCAGCTACGTCGAAACCCGCAAAATGATGCTTGTGAAGTAACATTACTGCAGTGAGCAGTAAACAGTAATCAGTAATGGTTTTATGAGAAGGGGTTCGGTTTTTGTGGCCGGATCCCTTTTCTTTTTGGTGTGGCTCATAAAAGAAATAGTAGGGTGGTTTGTATCTGATGTGTATATGTCTATATTAAAACTTATCAATCAGCTACTACCAACTATACACTCCTACGTGTCTTATGCTTCAGATTTTCAAATTCTTCTTTTATGTATGCGGTGCAATGCTCATCATGTTTTTTCTTGGAGCATTTAATGCCGAAATGGCCGCATTTCAACGGTTTGTGACCATCTTTTTGTGTACCGTTTATATGATGATTCCCTACGCGCTGCATTCCCATGAAAACACAAGGCCATTCATTGAAGACACCCGTAACTCATTTATCCTGAGTCTCGGCGGATTGTTTTTTGTTTACGTTCTGTCAAAAGAAGCTGTAAACGGTTTATTCTCAATGGAGTTTGGTCTGGCGTTTGTTGCCAGCGCGGCTATACTTTTAATGTGCGTATCTATAATCAGACAGGGAATCAGAAAGCAATTGAAGAAAGGCGCTGCTGCGGAAGCCTGATTACTTTTCTTGTACTTTTGACACAAAAAAGCCCTGAGCATCTTTCGATACTCAGGGCTTTTTTTATGCGTAGCATATTTTTATGGGGGATTCAATTCAAGTACTTAACTTAAACTTTCAATTGTTGTTGCTTGCTCGAATGATAAGCGTACAGGCCAGCCTCACCTTAGTTTAGTAGGTCATAAAAAAAGCCCGGTAGCTGAATAAACTACCGGGCTCAATGTCAAGCTTTAGAGTTTGATTACCTCAAAATCAGAACAACTTCGTAGTACCGGTTATGGTACGCTTGGCTGTTCCGTTTGGTCCGGAAACTTCAATTGTAATCTGAACTGGCTTTTCATCATCCTCTTCACCTTCATCAGAATCTGTAAGGGTGAATTGGAATTCAGTGTATCCAGCACCTCTGTTTTGTGTATCAGGCAGTGTTTTGCTTACATCACCAATTACATCCAGATTATCTCCCTCTACCGTAACGGTAATGTTTGTTCCCGCCACCATCGGGTTGCCATGTTCGTCAGATACTGTATATGTAAACGTCTGGCTGCCGCCGTTTTCCACATCAACCTCGTCTGGCGTTACTGTAATTTGCGGAGCAAGTGAGAAAAGCACGGTTGTAGTAGCTTCAATGGTCTGATCGTTATCGTTGGCTGTTCTGGCACGTATAGTCGCAAAACCAGGACCTAAATCCGGATCAGTCGGGAAAGGAGACCCGGTTACCAACGTTACGCTGGCGCTACCAAGATTGTTTGTAGCAGCAGATCCCTGAATCACTCCACCATTCGTGGTAAAGTATATGATTGTACCAGGCTGTACCATATTGCCATATTTATCGCCAGCCAGAGCTGTGATGCTATTCTGGACGTTCAGAATATTACCTGGCAGATTTACCGTTTCCTTGGAAACGGTAAAATGATCCTGATCAGGAAGTCCGCTTTCAATTGAAATACCTACAGGTCTGGATTTGATGATTGCACCATCAGCTCTTGTAAACTCTGCAACAACCTGAGTTACACCAGCAACAGTTCCGCTTGTGAGGCTCGTTTTAGCAATACCATCTGCATTGGTGAGGGTGGAAGCAGGCTCCAAAAATTCACCTCCGTCCGGACGAGCTCCAAAAGAGAATCGTACTTCTATCTGGTTTTCCATATCTACAGCTCTGCCGTTTGCATCACGGATTTCAAACTGAAAATCAGCGTTTTCGTTTTGTCCTGTTTCGGCAACGCTTATACTGCTCGTAGAAACCGACGACAATACTATATTCGATGGCGGCCCTGTAGGCTCTGTTTCGTCATCTCCGTTATCGTCTCCGTTGTCGTCCCCGTTATCCCCGTTATCGCCATCATTTCCGTCGTCGGGATCATCCTCTCCCTGCAGACCTAGTAATATTGGTTCCAGAGCAATATTTCTGTCCGGAACAATTAGAAGCTCAATATTGAGAATGGGAAAGCCTTCTTTTCTGACCTCAATGGATGCTGTATATGTAGTATCTGCATCGAGCTCAAGGTCAAACCTTCCTTCGGAATCGGTAATTGAAATTACCTCCGGAGCGGGAGCAAACTTGCGAACAATTACGTTTTCTACCGGATTGCCGGTTTGCCGATCTAATACAACGCCATCAACAAAAATGGGGTCGTTTTTACTGTCTGTAGGTGAATCGCATGATACTGCTGCAGCTATGATAGCTACAAGCAAAAGCGCAAAGTAAATTCTCTTCATGAGGAGTACATTTTTTAAGGTTTGTTACGCACATTGAAATTAACGGTGCCAATATAGTCAAATTTGTAACTTAATATTCACTTTTCAACCGTTTGGAAACAGAAATAACAGCCCTTTAAGTATATGTTAGGCCAAACCATGTTTCCCGGCATTTATGTTGTGCCATAGGTCACAAAAAAAGCCCTGAGCATCGTTCGATACTCAGGGCTTTTTTTATAATCTAACCGGGTGTGGGTGATGGCGGATTCGAACCGCCGACCTCCACGATGTCAACGTGGCGCTCTAACCAACTGAGCTAACCACCCGATTTGCGAACGGCAAATATACGACCAAATTGATGCTCCATCAAGACGCGTTCTGCTGTTCGATAAAATAATTAAGCCGGGCGCTCATAAGCACTGCGTCTGGCACAGCCAGGATTACAGGGTTCACTCTGTTTTTCATGCTGAGATGCAGCGTGTTATCCTCCAGCGAACATACAATATCCAGAATATGGCTGAGGCGAATATTCCGCACGTTATCCGAGCTGAGGTAGATCTGTTTGTTCGTCAGATAGAGTTCGCCTTCCAGCTCGGTTTCGTATCCGTAAGTTTTGTACTTCACATTGTTGCGTTGTCTCGTTTCCATTATTTTCTTCTTCAGCAGACGCGCAGGTGTTTTGAAGTAACATTGCTCGCCCCGGGTGAGGTTTACCGGACACTCAATCGTATTACCCGGATCATCCATAACCTCACTTAGTTTTGATAATTGTGATATCATATTCAGCTGCTTCTTTAGCGCCGAATCGGGGAGCTCAAGCTCCTTAATTTTTGCTTCGAGCACTTCATTTTCTTCATCACTGATGATATGATCGCTCATGCAGCTTTCCAGAAGGTCATCAAAAGCGTTTGTTTTCAGGGTGATGAGCTCATCATCCTTCACAGACTCAGAAGTAGTTTGCAAAACTTTGTTGAGCTCATCAATTCCAAACTCCGGGGTGGAGTCCATATAGAGCGTGAGCGCAGCCTCGGTAACCATCACATCGCGTTCATGCTTCCAGGGTGATGGGACGGGTTGCTCAAGTATAGATTGAAGAAAGGAGAGGGGAGCTTCTGAATCACCGAGCTCCTCTAGCTGTGTTTCAGTTTGTTTTAAAATCTGCGACGCTGAACGTTTACGGCTCTTTACTGTGATCAGTCCGGCCACATAAACGGCAATCCCAGCTCCAATCACCCACAGACTGAAAACATAAATACCGAGCACGATGATGAGCGTAGCCGCAGCGTTGAAGTAGGTTTTTAGCTGCCTGTCAGGCCGTTTTTGCTCAGGGGCTTCTTCAGTCTGTTTAACTCTGGTGAAAGTTTGGCCAGTGTCTGCAAACAGTTCAACGGCTTCTGTTGTAACCGATCCCGTACCAGAACCCCGGCGCTTTTTCTTACCAATGCGTTCTCTGTAGTATAATCCATGACGCCCGCCCGCTACGTAAGCACCGTTTTTATTCAGCCCTATTCGTGCCCCGGTGATTCCGGCCGAAAGGCCAACTCCGCCTTTCGAAAAGTTAAATCGTATGGGGCCTGAGCTCAGGCTTTTTCGTATAAAAAATGACACGATGCTCGATAGTTCTGTTTTGTTGATGATTCTCTGAGGCTCAGAATAAGACTATTTCGTGATATTTGGTAATCTGTGAATCGTTTGGACGCAAAGGAGCGCTGATTAAGGCGCAGATTAACGTAAAGTTTTTAAAGTTTAATTATTTGAGGGGGGTAATACACGGATTGGCTCATAGCTACTTAGATGGACAAGTCCGAGCGAAATCTGAATGAAAAATGTATTCAAATGTAATCAATCATGTTTATCAAGAAATCCGGCAAATCTTGTCTTCCGACAGGAGATAGGGGTAGTAATGCTATTGGTGCGGGGACAACTACGCAGGTGCAATCAGCATTTTGAAAAAATCACAAATTTAATCAAGTTAAGGCTATCGGTTTGCGGGACTGTTGTAAGGATTCGACTTTGTGCATTTTCATAAAGGTTTGACGTAAACCCAATAGTATCGGTTTTAAGAAAAAGCAATCATAACGAACATATTCAAAGAAATGGCAAAACAGACAAAGGTATCAGCAGCTGATTCCGGCCAGGAATTTTATCACCCTTCCAAGGAAGTGGTCAAAAATGCAACTATAAAAGATTACGAGAAGGTATACAAACGCTCAATAGAAGACAGGGATGGCTTTTGGGCCGATGAGGCCAAAAAGCTGGACTGGTTTAAAAAATGGAATAAGGTTTTTGACGACAGCGAGCGTCCTTTTTTTAAGTGGTTTGTAGGCGGGAAAACCAATATTGCTCACAATGCCATCGACCGCCATCTGAAAACATGGAGACGTAACAAGCTTGCCATCATTTGGGAAGGCGAGCCGGGTGATGTGCGCACCATGTCGTACCACGCCCTCAACCGCGAAGTATCCAAGACGGCCAACGTGCTCAAAAGCATGGGTGTCCAAAAAGGGGAGATTGTCACCATTTATATGCCTCAGATTCCTGAGCTTGCCATTACCATGCTTGCATGCGCCAAAATCGGAGCTGCGCACAGCGTGGTTTATGGCGGTTTTAGTGTTGAAGCTCTTGCCGACCGTATAGCCAACGCACACTCCCGCGTGCTGGTTACAGCCGATGGCGGCTGGCGCAGAGGTAAGGTTACAGATTTGAAATCTATTGCTAACGAAGCCATGGACCGCTCGCCAACCATTGAGGTTTGTATCACGGTGAAGCGCACCGGGCACGAGGTCCACATGGAAAATGACCGCGATTTCTGGTATCACGACCTGATGGCGCTTCCAATCGCCAGTCCGCGCTGCGAAACCGAAGTAATGGATTCCGAAGACATGCTCTTCATACTATTCACTTCGGGTACAACAGGAAAGCCGAAAGGCCTTGTTCATACGCACGGTGGGTATTCTGTGTATACAGCAAGTACTCATCGCAACGTGTTTGATGTTAAGGATGAAGACCGCTGGTGGTGCGCCGCAGATCCGGGCTGGATTACCGGCCACAGCTATCTGGTTTATGCTCCGCTGATCAATGGCTCCACCATTATGATGTATGAAGGTGCTCCGAATCATCCCTACCCGAACCGCTGGTGGAACATGATTGAAAAGTACGGAATTACAATTTTGTACACATCACCTACAGCCATTCGCGGACTCATGCGTTTTGGTGATCAGTGGCCGAAGCGTCATGATCTTTCCTCACTGCGTCTGCTTGGCTCGGTAGGGGAGCCGATTAATCCGGAAGCGTGGAAATGGTATCACAGCGTTATTGGCAACAACGAGTGCCCAATTATGGATACGTGGTGGCAAACCGAAACCGGTGGCTTTATGATTACGCCGTTACCGGTAACCCCGCTTAAGCCAGGTTCGGCTACCAAGCCGTATTTCGGAGTCGAGGCCGCCATTGTGGATGAAAAAGGTAATGAAGTGAAACCCGGTGAAGAAGGTAAACTGGTAATTAAAAACCCAACTCCGGGAATGGCCAGAACCATTTTTGGTGATCCGGAACGCTACAATGAAACCTACTGGAAAGAATATGAAGACAAAGGCTGGTACAAAGCCGGCGACTCTGCCCGTATCGATGAAGATGGTTACATCTGGGTAATCGGGCGAATCGATGATGTAATTAAGGTGAGTGGTTACCGTCTAGGTACAGCTGAGGTCGAAAGCGCCCTGGTTAGCTATCCGGACGTAGCCGAAGCCGCTGCTATTGCCCTCCCGCACGAGCTGAAAGGCAACGCCATTCATGTCTATTGTATTCTGAAAGCCGGAATTAAGGGAGACTCCAAAATGGCGAACGAGATTAAAAATCACGTAAGCAAAGAGATTGGTCCGATTGCCAAACCAGAAGAAGTCCACTTTCTCGAATCGCTCCCGAAAACCCGAAGCGGCAAAATTATGCGCAGGGTGCTCAAAGCCCGCGCAATGGGAGTAGATGAGGGCGACCTATCCACGCTCGAAGAATAAACGTTGCTTTATTTGATGCAGTTAAAGGACTGTGACTTCGGTTACGGTCCTTTTTTATTGCATTTACTTACGATTGGGATTGATTCTGAAAGTCATATTTTAGAGTAATTTATTTTTTCATCACACTAAGGTTTCCGTAACCTGCTCAACTGTTAATTCGTAGTATGCTCATCTGTATATTTTCACTTTTTCCATAACTATGAAATCACTCTTTGCTACTCTAACGCTAGTTGTTTTCTTTTTAACTGTTACAGAGACGCGCTCTCAGGCGCTTGAAATCCCCGTAAAGGGTTACGGAATTGCGATCGGCAATTCTTCTGAAACAACCGGATTACGAATGAACTTCAGAGACCGGGATCTTCGGCATGTTAACGGTATTAATGCCACAATCTGGTTTCCACGAGAAAGTGAGTCTACCGTTACAGACGATTTTACCGGAACCGTTAACGGTCTCGCTCTTGGCTTGCCTCTGGCGGGTGTTCGAAATATGCATGGCTTGAGTATTGCGGGGGGCGGTCAGTTTATAAGCAGCAGCATGTATGGTGTTCAGATTTCGGGATTGGGTTCTTTTTCAAGTCAGTTCTACGGAATTGGCATCAGCGGTCTCGGGCAGGTTGCTGATAGCGGTGGTGGTATTATGATTGGAGGCCTTGGTGCTTTTACAGCCCGGGAGTTTGATGGAATCTCTATAGCCGGTCTTGCATCATTCAGCGGTGGTGATATAAGCGGAATTTCAATGGGGGGGCTCTTTAGCGGATCGGCTGCAAATTACGAGGGTATCAACCTTTCGGGGCTTTTGGCTCTTTCTGGTGAGGATATGGCCGGAATTAATATTGCCGGCCTTATGAGCGTTGTTGGCAGGACAGGTTCCGGTATTCAGGCGGCAGGTTTGGTTAGTGTTACCGGCGAGGGCTTTACCGGTATATCGACTTCCGGGCTTATACATGTAACGGGAGGCGGTATGAACGGACTTGCCTTAACGCCCGGGGTTTTGGTTTCGGGCGGTACCGGCTACGGTGTTTCTGCAGCCGGCCTGCTCATGGTTGCTGAACGAAACCGAGGTGCTTCGTTTGGGGGTATTGCGCTTATTGGGGAAACGCTCACGGGTATTAACATCTCTGGCATTACTACTATATCCGATTCCATTGGGGGCATCAGCATCACCGGGGGCGGTCTGGCTGCCAACCGTCTGAACGGAGTTTCTGTATCCGGTTTGTTTAACTATATATTCGAAGACGGCGTACAGAACGGGGTTATGCTTGGACCGGTAAACTGGAGCGAAGGCCGGCAGAGCGGTCTTTCTGTGGGCATAGTAAACTATTCAAGAAACCTTCGTGGACTACAGGTTGGTCTTATTAATATCGCTGGCAACAAATCCGGTTTGGGTAAAGTACTGCCTGTAATTAACTTTTAAATACCTTTGTAAATAAGCCTATTCCGAAGCGGGCTTTTTTTCAAAGACGTGCAGGTCGGTGTCTACTGATAGCGGCTTTTTGTCGTTTGTCTCCCGGTGTACAAAATCAGGACCGATATGCGCTACTTTTTCTGTAATAAATGAGTTTACAATCTCAAGCGCTGGCTTATTTTCGCCACCATGGGGTATAATGATATCGGCATATCGCTTGGATGGCTCTACAAACTCAAGGTGCATGGGCCTTACAAACTTTTCGTACTGATTCAGAACGCTGTCTACATCTCTGCCGCGCTCGTGGATGTCGCGTTTAACGCGGCGAAGCAGGCGTAGGTCATCATCGGTGTCTACGAACACTTTGATATCCATGAGCTCGCGCAGATCTTTTTCATAAAATATCAAAATCCCGTCAACCAGAATGATGGGCTGCGGGGTATAAGTATTGTACTCTTCTGAGCGAACGTGGTTTTTGAAATCATAGATAGGAACTTTAACGCTATAGCCACTCAAAAGCGCATTAATATGCCTGATCATGAGTTCGGTTTCCAGCGATGCGGGGTGATCATAATTCTGCTTCACCCTTTGCTCAAACGGAATATGCTTAAGATCTCTGTAGTAAGAATCGTGCTGAAGCAATACAAGATTATTGTTTCCAACAGAATTGATGATGTGGCTTACTACTGTAGTTTTCCCGGATCCACTTCCGCCGGCAACTCCTATCACAAAAGGCTTCATACTTAAAAAATCGGTTTACTTTAAAATTATTCGCTGATACTGCGGTCTTTGGATGCCCGCTCAAAACTTTCCTTATAGTCTCTGATAGCTCTGAAAATGGCCGAAGCCAGAATACTTTGACCATATTCGCTGGTCATAAATCGCTCTTCTGTTGGGTTGGAAATAAAACCCAGCTCGATTAGCACTCCAGGCATAGAGGCTTCCCAGAGAACTTGCAAACCGGCTTGTTTAACCCCCCGGCTTCGACGCTGGGCACGCTGGGAAAACTGGTGATTTAGCAACTCAGCAAAATGCTGGCTCATGGCCATATTCCCTACATTTTGCAGCTCATAAATCATAAGCTGCTGCTGGGTGAGCTCCTGTATGGCTTCCGTATCCTCTTCAAACCGCACAACGCTGTTTTCGCGACGCATTACTTCCAAAGCAGAAGCAGAACGGCCCTGACCAAGAAAATAAAACTCTGCTCCGTTGGCCTGTCGCCCCGTATGGGCATTTGTGTGTATAGACACGAAGAGGTTGCCGCCTTTTCTATTTGCAATCCGGCCACGTTCGGCCAGACCAACATATGTGTCATCGGTTCGCGTGTACTCTACTTTAAGCTCAGGAAGAAATTCGTTTATGTATTCACCAACCTTGCGTGTAACGGCCAGAGCAACCGTCTTTTCGTAATTTCCGCTGGCACCAATAGAACCGGGATCACGGCCTCCGTGGCCAGCATCAAGAATAATAGTATCGAAAGTAATTGCTGATCGGTTTATTTCGGCAGGAGTAAGCGGACCACTTTCGGGCCAAAAATCATCGTCAGCGGCAAATAGTTCGTCGAAATCTTCATCAGTAAAAGTAGAGTCGGCTATTTCATGAACTTCGCCACTGGCGGTTTCATTGCCATTCCAAAGCACAGGCTCGATACCATCAGTAAGCAATGTGATTTCACGAGCAGAGACTTCTGTGAGGCCGAGCAGCACGTGCCTTCTGTTCTGATCGAGATATACTTGTGCGCGGTAGGAAGTCTCTGGTTTTAAAGTGATGTCGATACCAAGCCCGTTGTAAAGATCAGTTCGTTCAAGAGCATTTACAGGACCATGATAGCTAATTTGGTCGGTTTCATGAGTGACGCCGTTTTTGTAGAAGGCAATCTGAACAAGCTCTGCTGATGATTGTACAACTTTGAAGGAATCCGGAGCAGCGGTAAAATGAAAACGAAGCACATATCCCAATCCATCGGAACGTGTGGCAGTAGATATCCGCTCGAGCTTTATGCTTTCGGTACCGGATACTGCAGAGGAAGAACCTGCGACAGATGGCGCTGGAAAAGAAAGCAAGCCAAACAAAAATAGTACGATAAGACACGAGCTAAAAAAGAATGCTGTATGTTTACGCACAGGTTCTGGTTGGTTAGGTGATAAGAAATTTACCCGGTAACAGGGTTTTAGTCTAATCCTTTAAATTATTAAATAAACGGGTGAATTGTAAGTTTTGATATATATCGGTCAGGTATTTTTAGTTACGGGCGTTTTGTCTTATAAATGGTGCCGGATTCCGTTAATCTGACGTGTAGCTTTATGGGAAAAATGGTAGATTAACTGTCAATTCGACTGACTTAAATGAATACAAACAGACTTTTATTATGCCTGGAAGCCGCACTAAGGATCTTGTAACACTTGATGAATTTATAATAAAATCTCAGCAGAAGTTTCCTGAAGCTACAGGAGAACTTTCGCAACTGCTTCGGGACCTTGCACTGGCCGGTAAGATAATCGCCGATGAAATCAACAAAACGGTTGTGAGGAGTGCCTCGAATCCGGAGGGTATAACAGAAGAACCTCAGGAGAGGATGAACCGTCTTGAAGAGTTTGCCGAAACGCAGCTCACTTTTGCTCTCAAGCGTTCGGGTATTGTTTGTTCGGTAATTACAGATGATGATGCCCGTCCTAACACTGTTGACAAGGATGGTAAGTATATCGTTATTCTGGATCCGCTGGATGGTACATTTAACGTTGAAATAAATGCATCTATCGGGACTATATTTTCAATTTACCGCCGATTCTCTGAAACCGGAACCCTGCCCGATGAATCCGAGTCGCTGCAACCTGGCCTTAATCAGGTGGCATCCGGATATATTCTTTATGGATCCAGCGTTATCCTGGTATTTACGACCAAGAATATGGGTGTTAATCTTTTTACCCTGGACGAATCTTTGGGGGAGTTCTTTCTTGCCATTCCTGATATTCGGGTGCCTGAGGAAGGAAAAATATTTAGTCTGAACACCAGCTACTTTAACGGCTGGGATGAAGGGGTGAAGCGGTATTACGCCAGACTTAGAGGAGAAAACCTCGAGGAAGGAAAAGAGAGCGGTTACAGCTATAGATACATTGGCTCTTTTGTTGCAGATGTGCATCGTACCTTACTTGAGGGCGGTATCTTTCTGTTTCCTAAAAGCAGCTATTATCCAAACGGAAAACTCAAGCTGATGTACCAGTGTAATCCTATTGCACTGATTGTGGAGCAGGCAAGGGGGCGGGCATCCGCTATTGGAAAGAGAATACTGAACATCACTCCTCAGGATATTCACCAGGCTACACCAATCACGCTGGGTTCGGTGAAAAACGTTCTCGATGCCGAAAAAAGCCTTAAAGAATCATCGAAGGAGTAGCGGTTTACAGATTTACAGGTGACAGGTAACAGGT
>Ga0207421_10007293_pt1 | contig 11803 bp, 11 predicted proteins | sample SodLakKL_010_SED_4_FD_187542 | JGI IMG/M metagenome (GOLD analysis project Ga0207421, IMG submission 187542) | Alkaline sediment microbial communities from Lake Tanatar, Kulunda Steppe, Russia - 8KL_010_SED (SPAdes) (version 2) | ecosystem: Environmental > Aquatic > Non-marine Saline and... | reverse complement strand
GTTGCCGAACATACCTCTGAATGCGGATCCCATCCAGTAGGGAAGCTTCGCAGGGGTTGTGAATCGAAGCTTCAGTTGTAGTTTTGATGTAGGTAGCATCTTAATCTCCTAAAAACCGTTATCTCCTTTATCTTTGAGATACCTGTAAAGAGAGTAAAAGGAATATTCCTCCCCATCGTAATCGATTTTCAAAACTTTACTAGTTTTGAAATTACCAATTAGATATCTTTGAGTAGCATCTTTTAATCGGATTTCCGATATCTCCTTTTCTTTGTACTTCTGGTAATCCTTGGTATAGACTAAATCCATCGAAGTCCACTCGTTTTCTGAGATCTGACCTTCAACCTTCTCTATCTTTTTGACGTTAGCAAGAGCACCTTTCTTACCGATGAAGAGAACATTATTCGGTTCTAAGAAAGTGAATGAAAGAAATTTAGACCCTGGTTTCAAGTATTCTTGATAACCTTCTGTGATGTAGGTGAGTACATTTGTATCAGTTTCTTTTTTTAAATCAGTATTTTTGACAGAGTACCATCTCCTGGTTTTCGCCACATCGACCGGAATAGCCATAGTGCATGGAACTTTTTTGAACTTCCATTCATCATCCATGTTCAGATGAGAGAATTCTTGGGTCATCCCTACGTAAACTTGTCTATCCGTGAAAAATTCATGGGTATAGTAGGTCTTCCTAACTAGGTGCGAGACGTTTTGTCCGAAATCTTCTAGTTCAAATTCGACAGCGTAAAGTTCTTCCATGAAATCCTCTCTTTTATTCTAAATCAGGATATATCTTTCCTCTGTGCTTCTCGATCAGATCAGGCAATTCATCTTTTAAGTTTTCCAATTCTTTTTTTGAAATAGATTCATCTATGAGGCTTTTTGCTTCTGAAGCATCAACTTCGCCATCATCCGTCACTTTGATCGCATCTAAAAGATCCCTGTGAGTCACATCTAAGTCATCTATGATCCCCAATATCTCCGTAGACATCGTACCTAACAAGGACCCTTTTGAACCGTACCCTTCAGCATCTCCTCTTTCAATAGTTTCTAAGTACATGGCTACATCGAACTTCGTCGGATTGAAAATTATGTCTATGAATGGAAAAACTGTATTCGGTTTTATCAGAGTGATAGTATGTATGCTTCCTTTTTCTTGTCCTTCTTCTTTTTGAGCCATCTCAAGATCTCGATGAACCATGATGTGAAATTCATCCTCATCCACTACAGCATCCATCGAAGATTGTATAGAATAAGATGTGGTCATCTTCATCCTTGAGCGAATAGATTTTGTTTTACCCTTGACAAGGTTTGTTCCACCATAGGTATAGCAGTTATAGCAGTTCATACATTGATGGTCCGGTGTTGCACAGGAGTAATCGGAAGAATACTCTCTCAAGATCGCTTCACTTGCTCGTCTATACACAGCTCTTCTCTTCAACCCAGTGAAGTAAACTCTGTCCTTCCCTGCGTATTCGATGGTATCTATACTCAAATCTTCACTGCTTGTAAATCTCGCAAAGTCTTCCAGTGTCTTGTAGCCTATCACCGCTAGATAGTTGTTTTCTCTCAAGTACACACGTTCTAGTTCTTCATCATCGGCTGTTTTTGCTGCTTCCCCAAAATCGACAAATTCCGGTATTTTTCCTAACATCTCACTCATATTCATTCCTCCTTTTGTTGTTTTAATTCATAGAATTTCTTTGAATTGAAAAGATATTTTGTTTTTTGAACATAATCTTTCAACTCCTTTCTTTCCTCATCTGACAACCTTTTGATCTTTTCTCTCACGTCTTCCCATATCTCGATGATATTTCCTCTTTTTTCTTTGGGTATCTTTTCATTCTTCTGTATCCTATTGGCAATCTTATCCAAATCCTCTGGTCGTCCTTTAAAGACACCCAAGAATGATCCTACATTCTTTTTCGTTTCTAGTGCTCCGCCCAACATCGCCATATCCCATATCTGGTCCGCTATCTCATACATTTTGTCATTTTCAGTCAATTTATTCACCATCCGGTGCGTTTTTTCAGAATATTTAGAATGTCCTCTTTTGAATATTTGACATAACCCGATAAAGGGTTTATCATAATATCTTAAAATGTAATCTCGTTTGTCTTCATAGTTTCCCCAAACATTTACAAAAACATATGAAAAATAATCATGGATCACCTGTGGATAAAAGGGGATATCTTTATTTTTCGTCTGTATAAGGTCATCCTCAAATCTAGTCGGTAATTTATTAACACTAAAAGATACAACAAGAGGCACTACCTCTTTGATTTTGGAACACAGCGTCGAAAATAGTATCTCTTTATATCTTTCGTTTTTGATCCCAACATTGTATTCCGCTAGGGAATAAAAAGCGATCTGTAAATCCTTTCCTTCCTTTACATAGACAGATTCTTGCTTTATTCGATACTGGTCTTTCAGAGTCGTTATAAAATCTTCGTCAGCTATCTCCTCTAAAATATCCCTGCCCATGTTCAAACCGTACAAAATCAGATGAGTATGGGGATCGATCCTGTTCTGTCTAGATTCAAATCTAGTGCCGCTTAAAAGACTATTAAGAAGAGTTTCCGCATGGCACAACTCACATAGAAGTATCTCTCCTTTACGTATTTGAGAATTTTTTGCTCTGAACAAGCTTTCCCTGAAATGCTGTCTGATGCCAAGAGTAAATGGGGGAAGGGGTATAACTCCTTCAAACGTTCCACAATTGGCACACACGTTTTCATCCGCGATATGTTCTAGATCAACATCGCCGTCTAGAGCGATAAATTTAGACACATCGAATGAAAAATCTACATCTGATTTTTTAAGAGAACATATGGCTGATGTCATCGAACATAACTTGTTGTAAACAGTTTTTTTGTGTGTGATCTTTTCTGGATCAACTCCGACCTTCTCTAAAAGTTCTTCTAGCCTAGGAGTTGTGCTGTCATCTATCTTTCCATCCACTTTGTTCTCAGACAAACCAAAAAGCTCTACATCTGATGAGCGATAATAGCCATCTTCGTCGGATAACATCCTGTATTTTGTAGCAGCGATCCCAGGACTGAACTCCTCAAGATCTTCTAATTTAGCGAAGTCAATAAAATCATCTTCCTCAATGCCGAGATCTTTTATAGATTCGATTTCGTCAGCCTTAGTATTATCCACTATTTTTTCCATATATCTTTCAGCTATCAGTCCGATCATCTTACCCTTCGCTTCTTTAGGAAAGGTGGCATATTGTTTGTAAGCATCAGGAGCGCCTCCAAGAAAATCTATGATGTCCTGAGCTTTGACAAAATCTACGAAGGACGCGTTAAAGTTGCTAGAGACCTGCTCTAAAGTCTCTTCTTTGTCTAGTTTGGTCACTATCCTGCAACCTTCAAGTGTCTCATAAAGGAGGGTGATGTCTTCCAATCCGTCGATGGCTTCGTAAAGTAACTTCAACATCAACAGCTTACCCACAGCATTCAGCTCGTTTTTGGAGAATGAAGGTATAGACACATAATAAAAATTCCATCCTTTTAACGACTCTAATTCGTTGAATACAGTCAGAACTGTAGAGGCGAGCCTATCTTTTAGATCCTCATTACTAGTGGATGAGGCGATATGATCTGCCAAAGCAGTATAGAGACCTAGAGAAGTTTCAGAATCGTGATGATTGGTGATGGCCTCTATGACGTCATCGTTTTCTGAGAGATCGGATAGTTCAAAATTCTCCAATAGCGTATCATAATAATCTGTCTGTTTGAGTTGAGAAAGGGCTTCTTCACTCAAAGGTGTATGGGGCTTACCGAGTTCGTCACTGACCAGTTTTCCTACATCATGAAAAAAACAGGAGTAAAGATACTCGTCTTTATCTATTTCATCTTCTTCGATCCCGATATTCCTCCTAAGAAATTCACCTACTTTGTAAGTGCGTATGGCGTGTTCGATGAAAGTTTCATCGTGGATCCCGTTCGATTTTACTTTTTTGAATATCATGTATTAGTCATCACTCCTTTTAGTCATATAACCATAGCCTACTGCCGTTTTTGCACCAATACCATGTTGGCTCATAGATTTCTTAAGCCATTTCACCGCAACAGATAAAGGAGTTTCACCTTTGAATTTTCCCTCTTTTAATTTTTTATTATCTGCTTCTCTAATTCCAATGAAGAATCTGAAATCTGTATCTTTAACTGTAAGAAAATGGATAGGGGTTGGATTATGGTAATCTGCTGGAGGAGTCTTGTTACTATCCTCAGAATAATATGGACTATAATGTGGATTCATTATATCGGGTTCAATATTAGGTTTTGATATGGGATAAGAATCAAAAAATATTATCTTTCCCTTTTTTGCTTTTTCATAGTAACTCTCTTTTGGACATCCAAATATATCACAGAATCCGGGATCCTCAAGAGCTCGACTTTCTGATTTTTTAAGATCTAGTTCGTCTTCATCATTCTTACCAAACTTTTCTGTGATGACAAAATTTCGAATCACGCCTTTGAAGGCACTACCAGGGATATATGGTATCCCATATACATGATGTAATGTGATCGAGGTCTCATATACTGAGGGTCTCCCGAGGCCGATAATCAAACGCCAATCTGGTTTGAGAATTACTGAATCAGTTTTAATCTCTAATCTATTAATAGTATCTTCATGTTTATTTGAAATATTTTTTACGTAAGATTCAGAGTAATCAGGTTGTACATTTAATTTGACATCACTTTTATCAACTTTATAAAATTTGAAATTTTTATTTTTGTCATCTATATCATGATATGGGGTTTTTTCTAATCTTAATGCAAAGTTATCGATTTCTTCAGGGTTGACAATACCCCTTGTGTCTACAGGGAGTTTATAATGTTGCCCATCTCCTCCCTGTTTTCCTAAAATTTTTACATTTTTAGCATGTAATCCTTTTTCCCCTTTAACAAATTCAAATTCAACCACATCACCTTCTGAGGGTGGTCTCCCTTTGAAACTATCTGGACCAATGTGGACATCTTCTCCCTTCCTTTGTTCTATAAACCCGAACTTCTTTTGAGGATCATAAAACTTAACTTTACCTTTCTGACTCATTTTCACCATCACCTTCTATTAATCCATCAGCGAATCTTCTGAGCCAGTTGAACAAAGATAACACTTCGATAGTTGCTGCACGATATTCAGGCGATTCTAGAGAAACTATCTTTTCTACTAAATCTTCGCCATTTTCTATTTTGACTAGTTGTTTTTCGTCTTTATTTAACCAGCCTTTTATTTGTTTATAGATTAAATCATAGGCATCGTCAGATTTTGAAAAAAGGAAAGCAAAGGTAGGACCGAGACCATTTGTCTTTATCAACATAGGTATATTTTTAACATATGATTTATATTTTTTATCATCACCATTCTCTAACTTTTTACCCTCTTTAGCACACTCATAAGCAAATTTTGCCCTTCCTCTTTCTAGACCTTTTATAGTGGATGTATCACCCATTGTTCTCATCCCTCCATTTTCGAGTTCTTACAATACCTTTACCTATCGTTGCATTTCCTCCTATTTGCATAACTGAAGGTAGTCCCTTCATGAAATATTCCATAACCAGCTCTTCTTCACTTTTTTCATCGGTTGCTTCGAAGCGACCTTTTTCTTCATTAAATATAGTCGTTGCCAATGCAAGAGAATACATAATTGTCTCGCTTGGAAGATATTCTTCATTAAATAAAGCTCCTTCTTTAACAGTACCGGTTTCAGAATCTATTTTAGTCCTGGTAATCACTTCTGTAGAAAGTGTTACAAAATCTCTGAAATCATCATCTGAAAGCACCACTAAGTTTCTTTTGACCTTTTCTCTCCAATACCCATATTCATCTCCTTGAGGAAATATTTTTTCTGATACCCACTCAGCAAAAGTAGAGCATGTATCATCTTTTTCCATATTAAATGTATACTCTTCTAAAACCATCTTATTGTCTTTGATAAAAAGTTCACAATTACTTGGAGCTTTGTTTTTATTTGGTATATCAGGGATATCGTTAAAATCTGACAGTCTCAAATCGTTTCTGAATCGTTCCAAGATTTTGGGACAGGTCACCCATGCAAATATACCCTTCATAGATTTTACGGGAAAAAGTAGCAATCGTGCATCGGTAAAACCTAACGCTCCTGCGTGGTCGTTGCCGTCTTTAGGACCGAATGCAAGTGAGATCGAATCATTAGTATACTTCTTATCAAAAGCATTTCTAATGACTCCCTTTATCCCTGAAGCCTCTATTTTTGGGAAATCTGTGTGTTTTTCTCTCTGTATTGGCTGATCTACAATCCCCAAACCTGTTCCACTTCCCGCATGTAGCGGTGTTTCTACGATCATGAAAAACGGTCTCGCCATTTTATACATTTTTTTCGCCTCCTATTATTTTTTCTATTTGCTCTTTTAATTTTTGTTTTAGATTATCTGCTGATGAAGGTGATTCTCTAAATCCAGCATGGTTAATATCATTTCTAAGATGAGATATTGAATCATATATATATATAAAATCATCTTCTAGACCCCGCATTATATTTTTAACATCACTTTTATAATGCCTTGCAGGTTTTTTCCATTCTTTTTCCGGCAAACTTTGTTGTTTTATATTTATCGCCTGTGAAACAATACGCCTTTTCTTGTTATCATTAATTTCCTCTTTTCCATATTCCTTTTCAACAATCTCGCTTATCATTGTTTCTTGAAAAAGTGTAAATCCCTGCTGAATATGACCATGTTTAATACACCATTTAACTGCATAATAACCATTCTTTATATCGCCATTTTCAAACTCTGAGATTTTAGATGAAATCTTTTCTAAAAGCGGATTTAGTGTTTTAATTTTACTATTTGTATATTCTTTATCTTTTCTTATCAGTTTTCGTAGTTTGTCGTAATCATAATCTATGATCTTCAGACCACGACATGTTTTGATCGCTTTGGTGAAAGATTCTAACATGTCTCCCAACTTCCTTAAATTCCTAGCGTCTTTATCTTGCCCTTCAGTTTTGTTCAATAGAGGATTAACTTCTTTCTTTGTAAGATTGTTGACATCATTTATGTCTCCATAACTCATAAAATCATCAACTGCAGATGTCCATTCAAAGAGATTTACAAAAGGAGTGAGGTCAAATATAGGTACATTTCGATCTTCTATTGGCTTTTTTTCTATCGTATATGGTGTACCAAGGGTTTCAAATGCACCATAATATATTCCTTTGATTGATATATCTTTTAAAAATCTAGTATAATCTAACAATATGATTAAAAGCATGGGGAGATATCTATAGGCATGAGTTACATCCACTATAACTTCACTATTATCGTCAATTGAGTCGTAAATTCTTTCAAAAATTTTCCAAATCTCTTCTTCTGATTTGCCTTGAGGGACACGGATACTTGATATATCGGGTTTTAATTCTAACGAAGTAAGTTTTGTTTTAAGGCCTTCTTTACTATCTCCATCGTCGTACCAATTCTTATCCCTCGCTTCCTCAGTTAAGAATACAATAATTCTGTCATTCTTTGTCCAATCTTTACAGAACATCTCAACTTCCGCCTCTTGAACAAATCTAACATCTTCAACTTTATTATCATTAAAATAATAATTACATGGTAAATAATCATTAGTTCCCAAAAATGCAAGATATTCTTTACTCACCTGAAACACCCCTTTCATATCGCCTGTAAAAAACATGCTTAAATTTACGTTCAGTCCTGATCATAGAGCTAGAGCTTTTTGTTTCTACTACATCCCTCTGAGTGGTAGCATATACAGGTATTAAATCTAATAAAAACGAATAATTGACCATTGAATATACTGCTCCAAAATCACCCTGAATTAAAATATAATCATTTCTAGAAGAATTTTTTTTGACCCATCTTCGAAAAGGCTCTAAATATCTTGATATCTTTTGGTTATTAGGTGGAACATTTTTCCACTTTTTCCTTAAGTTGTCTGGTAACACTACAAATTCATGAATACCAAGATTTTCAATTGCGTCCTTTTTTTGATCATCTGTCAGACTATGATTGAACAAGAGAAGCATATTAGCCATTTTTATGAGCACCCCCAACATAAGCGATGCCGTAACCTTCTTTTGAATTGTAGTCTGAAATTCCAGCGCCGTTAAATGTTTTAAATACTTGACTTGCTGTACTTCCTTTTACTTTAAAATAATAAACACTTCCAGCTGGGACTGCCTTGCGCATAGGCTTAGGTTTCTTCTTTTTCATATCAAAACCACCTATCCTAAAGGGTTTTCCTATCGTAGCAGTCACAAGTTCTATTTCAATACCCTTATATTCACCTGACAATGTATCGTTTTCTATCCATTCGGGAATCCATCCTTTTTTAAATATTCCTGGAGTGGACAAGTAGAGTTTGAATTGGTTTCCATCTAATTCCCTATCTCCTAGTTGAATTGATTCTTCATATTTTTCATAAGTTGATGCTTTTCCTTCTCCCCCTAATTTGATCATACCTTTTGAAGGTAAATCTAGGTTTTCAAACTCTACCAATATGCTGGTTTTTTTGAAATCTTTGTTCTCTAGCCTTTTCATTTCTATTTGATATATTTTACCTTCTTCCGATTTTCCTTTACTATGATCTATGCCTATACCTAATTTCGATTCTGATAAGATAAAATCATCTAATCTTGATATAGAATCAGGCTCTAATGAATCAAAATCCCCCTCTAAAAAATCTAACAACGATCCTATTTTTATCCATCCATTTCTAAAGTTTTCAACTTCTTTATCACTCTTTAGTACATTAGAAGACAGGCAACTACTTTTTACATCACCTAAATATTCCTTTGATAATAAAATTGATTGTGTCTTTTCTTTGTCCCTCTTCTTCATAAGTTCCCTAGGTATCGGCAAGTAAACATTACCATCATTTAACAGGTATAGACCCTTGATTCCTAAGTTCTTTGTTGGATCTTCTTTCTCATTAGCTTTTTCCAAATCCTCAGGGTGTTCAGAAAAGTATGTACTTCTCAAAGAACCGTATAAAGTTGAAGGATTGGGCGGAAATATACAGTTTCCCCAAGAATCTTCACCCATAGTAAAAGGTTTACCGTCTCTAAAAAACAAGGTGTCCAAAGAATCTATTTTAATTATCATTATGATTCAACCTCCTTTGCATAAAATCAGCGATTTTAAGGAATGAAAAGAAATTATCTAGGGAACCATCTTTTTTCAACAAAATCTTAAGATTGGAAAATAACTCATTTATTTTCCTGTTTTTTCTCTTTCTGAACTCTTTTTTGGATTCATCCTCTTTTTGTTCCATCTCACATGCCTTACTAATCATTCTTTTCATTTCAGATTCTATAATATCATGATTTCCATACTCACCTTCCTGATCAATAAGCCTACTAAATTCTTTAATTAGATTTATAATAAATTTATTCGAGAAATCATCAGACAATAATGAATCAATCAATTCATCCATCATATCAATAGTATTTTTATCATCATATTCCCACTTCTTTCTTGTTTTAACTATTTCACCAGACCGTTTTAATACAGCAATCGAAAATGCATCTTTACCATCAGTTGATTTCGCATTTTTTTCCATCCTGTGAGACCAATCCAATACGATGGGAAGTGGATCTTTGTAATGAGCTATAGCAATACCCGCTGAGGCAGTTGATTTTTTTTGGTTTTTTATTTCATATCCTAGGTCTTCAAATTTTGGAAATTCATTTCTTACTTCTTTAATAACATCCATCAGATGATTGAGATTTACAAAGGCTAGTACATCATCTCCACCAGCATACACCTTTTTTCCTTTTGGTTTACAGATAATATTATCTATTTTCTCAGAATACTTACCAAGCTCCGATGTAACTTTTCTATGAAAGTCTAATAACTCTGATTTATTTTCTAAAAAATAGCCAGATAACCATTTTCCCATGCTATCCCCATCAAGCCTTAGAATTGCATAGTACTTGGTTAACCGCAAATTATCCTCTTTTGCTCTCTCATGAATGTTTCGAAGTTTATTTCTTCCATCTACTACTTTTGGGTAATTATATTTTTCACAATACTTTTCTGTCAAGTTTTCTTCATAAAAGAGCTCAGCATCAAAATGGCTCTCAAATAAATCTCTATACCTCGTTAGTAATGGGTCGTCTATTTTATGAATTGTGTCCATCAGAGAGATTTCTGAAACAGAAGGAAATACGTCAACTTGATCAAAATACAAATCTGCGAATCGTTTTAAAAAACAGACACCGCATAGACCTTCTCCCCTTCCAACTTTCAGTTCATCTTCATCTTTTTCCGGTATAAAATATTCCATTTCCTCTTCTTTTACATATAATTTCTTTAGCAAACCATCTTTCCTAGTTTCTAACCTTCCTTTTTCATTATCATTCTGCCTATATATTAAAACATTTCTTTCGCCGCATAAAGAACATTTTCGACCGGTTTCTTCCAGTTGTGAAAAGTTACGCATGTTTTTAACGGCTCCAAGATAACTTTCAAGCTTTTTGTATTTTTCATAATAATTGTTGTTAGTGAGAGGTATTGACACCCAGTTAATATCCAAATGATCCCTTATCTGTTTTATAAATTTATTATGAAATTTACCACTATTCTTTTCTATATTGCTATTTTGTAATACATACAAAGCTATTTTTTCAAATTCTGCTTCTACATCTAACTTTAGTTCATTTCCAACACTGCCGATGTTGTCCCCCTCGATTATTGCGATAAATCTATTTGGTTTGTTTTCCTGATCTTCTTTAGGAAATATAAAATCAGCGTGTTCTGTAATATCATTTAATTTTTTCATTGACATATCTGTTAATTTGGACAGAATATGACTTCCAGAGTATAGGTCTTGAGTTTTTCTACTTTGAGATATGAATGATTGAACAGGACTTATCGTGAATATGAATAAATGCTTAGTCATAAAATCATCTCCTTAAATTTATTTTGTATTTTATAATCAACCTTTTTATTCTTATCATCAAAAGCAGTATTTAGGGTTGAAATTATCGGTAGAAATTTATTATTAGAATTTTTAATCACAGATACATATATTGGGGATGCAAACCTTCCGCCCCTAGCATATCCTAGGGAGTTAACATTATGATTATGTGCAGCTTGGCCGATTTTTTTCATAAGTTCCTCCCAATCATCATATTCCTTTCCTAACTGGATTTCTTTACAGAATGGGTATCTCTCCTTTCCTTTTTTGTTAAAAATTATTTTATCATCTGTAATATTGTAATTGTTCTCTCCGATACAGTTTATTAAATCTTTAATATGATCTGTTTGATTACATTGGTTAGAAATAGACTCTCCATTAATTTTTAAAATTTTTATGCTACCGAAACCCCGTCTAGATCTTTTTCCAAATCCGCCTAAAATGAGTGTTATTTTCAAAATATTATTATACATTTTAATATTCTCATGGGTTGAAGAGATGATTAATGAAAAACTTTGTTTTGGTTTAATTCCGTTTTTCCTGAATCTTTTGGTCGGAACTGGTTTAAATGAGTCCGTATTCAATCTAGTTTGTCTAATTCTAATGGTTACTTTACTTCGACCAATCTTTTCATCACTAGATCCAAATAATTCTGATTCTTCTTTTTTTAACTCTTTAAGTGTCAAGTGCCCATTCATCGCCCTCCACCAAAATCTCATAGCTCCTTTGAATGAAGGCGGTCTTAGTTCAGGAGTCTCGCCATCTGCACCTGCAAGAAACATAGGCGTGACAGTCTCACATTCTAATTTAACTGACTTCATTCCCCAACCCCCTCAAAGAATGCCACTGGCTCGAAAGATTTCGTCTT
>Ga0207421_10007292_pt1 | contig 11803 bp, 13 predicted proteins | sample SodLakKL_010_SED_4_FD_187542 | JGI IMG/M metagenome (GOLD analysis project Ga0207421, IMG submission 187542) | Alkaline sediment microbial communities from Lake Tanatar, Kulunda Steppe, Russia - 8KL_010_SED (SPAdes) (version 2) | ecosystem: Environmental > Aquatic > Non-marine Saline and... | reverse complement strand
CGACCTCAAATCGGTCCTTGGACCGCGGCTTGCTGATGCTGAACGGACGGTACACCAGCGGCGGATGAACGCCCACCTGACCAGGGCGGAGACGCTTGTAAGCGACGCAAAGCAGTTGACAGGCGACCGGGCCTACACTGATGCGTACAACAAATACGACCGGGCGAGAAAACATCTTGATATTGCCCTTTCGCTGGCCGACAGCCGCGGCTTTGACCATCCGCCAGCAATTACGGAGCTCAGAGAGACCATCGAAAACCGGATTGCAAACTTACAGGTACTGCCGAAAGCGCTTGGCGAGCAAGCAACCGAACGGGCAAAGGGAACGGACCATCCCGATGTTGCTGCCGAGGCCTGGCAAGAAGCGTTTGACCACTTCCGGGATGCCCTCACTGCTGGATGGGGAACCGACTTTTCGTTTTCCGGTGACCGTGAGGACCTTCAGTTTACCGTCGAAGTAACCGTTGCAAATCTTATCAGTGCTCGGCGTGAGTATGCGACAGAATGCATCCAGGAGGCTGAGAACGCACGAAAAAACGAGAGTGCGGCGGAGGCACTTCGTTGTTATCGCGAGGCACATAGTCAACTCGAACAGGCGAAACAGTTGGCAAAGGAGTTCCGTTCTGGTGACCCGCAGGCCATCGAATCACAAATGGAGATGGTCTCGGTTGAGCGCGACAAGACTCAGACTACGAATAGCGCAGAGGCGGTTTAACTAAGCAAGTTCGGCAGGTCGTTGATAGAATCAAGGACGGCACTCGCTCCGGCCTGTGTAAAGAGTTTCTCGGCACGCTTCCCGGAGAGGCCGCCGGTACGGACGCCGATTCCGTGATAGCTCCGGTCATCGACTTCGCTTGCATTGACTGCTGTTCTAATATCGTCGCGCGTATCTCCGACGAAGGCAACGCTGTCCGCATCGAATCGCTCTGCAAGCGTCACGAGCGCGTCAGGGTCGGGTTTTCCACCCTCCCAGTCATCCATTGTAAACCGGTACTCGTCGGGAACCGACAGACCAACGCGGTCGAGCGCAATTGTTGCTTCTTCGGCTGGTCGGCCGGTGAGAATCCCGAGTGGGTAGTTTTCTTGCAGTGTTTCGAGGGTTTCGGCAGTGATGAGCACCTCCTCGTTGTTGATGAAGCCCTCGGCTTCGATAGTTGGTTCGTTCCCTTCGAGTTCGAGGTAGCGGTCGGAGCCGAGATACAGTTGCTGAAAAACTGAGCGGAGTTCGTCGCTATCCCACGCCGCCAGGATGCGTTCGCGTGCGGCAGGGGTGAGTTCCTCGCTGATGACGGTTCTAGCGGCTTCCAGTCCGCCACCCATCCCCGCAATGGCATCCGTGTAGGTGTCGAGCGACAGCGAGACTCCCTCCTGTCTTGTGAGGATATAGAGTGCGACCGCATCGGTCAGCTCCCAGTCGTTGTTGAAACCGCCTGCCTCTTTGAACCGCTGGACATCAGCAATATCGATGGTTTCGCCGTGGACGTGTTCAACTGATTCGACGATTGCACGCCGGTAGGATTGACCAACATCAACCAGTACTCCATCGACATCGAGCACGATGGCATCGACGTTCATTGTCAGTCAGCATGTACTCGGAGGTAAAGCGAGTTGCGGCTTGTCGTCGAATCGTCGACTTTTATGGTGTCTGCTGACGGACATCACGTATGGCAATTCTCGTCGCCTACGACGGCTCAGGTCCCGCGCAAAAGGCAGTCGACCACGCAATCGAGACTTACGGGGACGAGGAGATACTCCTCTTGCGCGTTGTCGAACTGGCGGGCGGCTCAACCAGCGCCGGTATTAACCTTGCCAAAGAGGCACTCAAGAACCGCCGCGACAGCGCAAGGAAGGAATCGCTCGATGACCTCCAGGAACTGCTCGACCGGGATGACATCGATATCTCTCTTGAAATCACGATGGGACGTCCCGATACGGAGATAGTGACGTATGCAGAGGAAAATGATATCGACCATATCATCCTCGGGAGTCATGGTCGGTCAGGTGTCTCACGGGTTTTGCTTGGGAGTATTGCTGAGCGGGTTGTCAGACGAGCGCCCGTTCCTGTAACGGTAATTCGGTGACCGTTCAGCTATCGGCAAACTCTTCGGGAACGAATATGGTGTCACCGGGAACCGTCTCCCGGATGACGGGTATCGCTGGCGGGTCCCCTCCTAGCGTGGTAAACAAAAAGTCACAGCCGACGGTTTTGGCGACCTCAAACGCCGGTTGATGCAGTTCCGGTGGGAAGTTGAGCGCATAGAGCGCATCACAGTTTTCGTAGATTCGCAGGTCAGGAACAGTGATGTCATCGAGAACGAAATCAACCTCGACTGGGACTGCACGAGGGCGAATATCGGTTGTCGTCACCGACACACCGGCAGCGGCAAGCCCGGCAGCAACATCGACGCGATGGCCGACACCAACCTCAACGACCGTGTCGTAGGCTGACAGCCGTTCGACGAGTGCATCGCGTGTGGCGTCTCTCACGTAGGTTTTTAATTGTGTGGGGCTCATAAAGGTGTGTATGCATGTCGACATCGTGCCAGTTGGCGAGGTCGACGCGGTCGTCAAGCGGGAGGCCTCTGCCGGATTACGGGCCGTATACGACTGCGATGTAACCGTCCATGGCACGCAACCAGTCCCCGAAGACGCCTACGATAGCTCGCGCGACCAGTACCGCGCAGAGGAGTTTATCGACTTAGCAAAACGCGTCGGCGATGGCACGAAAAACATCGGAATCACGCCGAAGGACCTCTTTTATCACCGTCGGAACTACGTCTTTGGACTTGCCTATCTCGGCGGCAGCGGCAGCGTCATCTCGACGTACCGACTGCGCACCTCCTCGGATGGTGGCTTTTCGAATCAGTCCGCTGAAGATATCTTCGAAGACCGCGTCAGAAAGGAGGTCGTCCACGAAATCGGCCATACTCTCGGCCTCGAACACTGCGATAACAAACGCTGTGTGATGAACTTCTCGCCAACCGTGCGCGAAGTCGATCTGAAAGAGGAGAACCTCTGTGGGACCTGTCAGCGGACGATTTTATAATGCGGCCAGATGTGTGCTGTGACATGACACACCGCTATCCTCCGGTGCTTTATCAACACATTATTTAAACAAACCTATCCTGTTAGGTGTAGTAGCTATTTTACTCCCTCTCTCAGAGTAATACGTACCATGAGTAAGAGTCAGTCTGCAACCCGAACAGAAGAACTGGGCGACCTCTTCGTTTCCGTTACTGGTGGTGAGGAGGTCACTGAAGAACAAGAAGACGATGGCAGTAACCGTGAACTTCGCGGCGAGAGCCGCATTGACGAGGCCGTCCGTGACGGTCTCGAAGAGGCAATCCAGGGTGCAGAGGCGGATACCGGCGACCCTGGAGGCTAACTGGACGAAAACAACTGTCGCCCTCTCGGCATGCGAATATCGCCAGCAAACACGGCTTTTTGTTCGCCGACACCCTACTGTCTGTAGATGCAGGTTACCCTGTTGGGAACTGGCGATACGACCGGAACGCCGACCGTCGGCTGTTCGTGTGAGACGTGCACTCGGGCACGCAACCCGGACGAGGAGCTACGCGAGCAGGCGAGAACCAGGGGAGCAACGCTCACAGCGGAGGGTGTCGAACGGACCCGTTTTTCCGTCCACGTTGAAAATGAGCGAACTGGCGAATCACTCCTCGTCGATTTTAGCCCAGATTTTCGCCGACAGTTCCTCCGAGAGGATGTTCCACTCCCTGATGCAGGTATCATTACCCACATCCATTTCGACCATCTCGATGGACTCGGGAACTGTTATCGGGTGTTTGATGACCTGACGGTCTACGCTGCAGACGAAAGTGACCCAATTACTGGCAAGAGCGTGGCAGAGAGCGTTGCGACTGATTATGCGTATCTTGACCAGTTGACTGTTGAACCGTGTACACCGTTTGAACCGTTTCAAACCTGTGGATTCGAGGTCACGCTTGTTCCCGTCGACCATCCACCGCTGCTTTGCTATGGTCTCGTTATCGAGGACATCGAAACTGGGGCAACACTCTCGATAACCGGAGATACGTGTTATGCGATTCCTGAGCGCTCACGAGAACTGCTTTCTGGGGCTGACCTCCTGCTTGCTGATGGTATCGTCCCGGCTCACCTCGCGGAGCATCACCCAATCGGCGGGGCACATTACACTGCGGACGGCATTGCCCGGACGTTTGGGAGCAAACATATGACTCGGGAGGGAGCGCTAGCAGTCGCTGAAGAACTGGATGCGACGCGGACCCGACTCGTTCATGTCGCACATTACTATCCCGCAGACGAGGCGTTTGCGGAACCGCTTGCGCTTGATGGGGAACAGTACTCTCTTTGAGTATGTTTCCCAACAGTATTCCCTTTGCGTGTTTTCAAGGTTAGCCGCTGACCATAGGATTTTATCACGCTGGTTTTCATGCACTACTGTATGGGAACCCAGCCGTCGACAGTTCGCACCCAATATGAGAAGTTCCTCTGGGGGACGATGGATATTCTCGGTATTACACAGTCAATTGAACGCAAAGTTGTCGCTGCGGTCGTGTTACAGTTTGCAGTGACGATTGCGATATTCATCGCCCCGTTTCTTTTCAGTGGTGTTCTCTGGTATGGGGTTGCGGGAGTATTGTTTTTCCTGGCTATTCTTGTCCTGTTCAACACACTGCTCATCGTGCGACAGGACTTTACCGAACCAATCATCTCGCTCGAATCGAAGGTAAACGCTATTGCCAGCGGAGCGGTCGATACTGAGGTTACGTATTCGGACCAACCGGACGAAATAGGTAGTCTGCAGAACTCCTTTGCGGAGATGCAGGAGTTTCTGGTAACCGTTGCAAAACAGGCAGATGCACTGGCACAACAACAATTCGACGCGGATGTACTTGAGGAGGACGTCCCCGGGGAGTTTGGTGAGTCGATGTCTCAGATGTCGACAAGTCTCAAAGAGTACACCGAAAATCTCCAGGAGATGAGCAACCGGATGGAACGCCGGTCGATGAACTTACAGGCACTTGTTCTCGCCTTTAGCGATGCTGCTGAGCGAGCACAGGATGGTGACCTGACTGCAACAATTGAGAAGGAGGAACTGACGCTTGAGGAAGAGCAGTACGAACAACTGGTCGAAAATTACAACGAACTCATCGAGACGATTGGTTCGACAATCAGCGAGGTCCAGGCGTTTGCAGGAGATGTCTCCGAGGCAAGCGACGATGTCTCGCTGACCATGAGCGAAGTCGATAACGCAAGCGACGAAGTTGCTGGCTCCGTCCAGGAAATTTCGGAGGGTGCCTCCCGCCAGACCGATGAACTCCAGCGCGTCGCACAGGAGATTAACACGCTTTCGGCCACGGTCGAGGAGATTGCCGCCTCCGCTGATGATGCCGCAAACACTGCCGAGCAGGCTGCAGAGCGAAGTCGCTCCGGACGCGAAGCCGCAAAAGATGCTATCGAGGAACTCGACCAGCTCGAAGAGGGAATCAGCGAGACCGCCGCTGCTGTTGAGGAGTTGGTTGACCAGATTGACGAGATTGACGAAATTGTCTCGTTTATCGACGAGATTGCAGAGCAAACGAACCTGCTGGCGCTGAACGCCGGTATCGAGGCGGCCCGTGCTGGGGAGGCCGGTGACGGATTTGCTGTCGTTGCTGACGAAGTCAAATCGCTGGCTGAGGAGACAAAATCCTACGCGACGGATATCTCACAGCGTATCGATGACGTGCAGGACACATCTGCCGAGACCGTTTCTGATGTCCAGTCGATGGAGACACAGGTTTCAGAAAGCGTTGGAACCATCGAGACGACGCTCCATGATTTCGAAGATATTGTCGAGGAGGTGACGACGGTCAACTCCACAATTCAGGAAATTAGTCGGGCCACGGACGAACAGGCAAACACCGCACAGGAAGTGGTATCGATGGTTGACGAGGTAGCGGGTATCAGCGAGGAAACGACAGCACAGGCCGAAAACGTTGCCGCTTCGACCGAGGAACAGACCGCCGCTATCTCGGAGGTGAGCGACAACGTTCACCAGCTATCGACTCAGTCCGACGACCTGCTTTCGCTACTCGATTCGTTTACCGTCTCCCAGGAGGTAACGGAAACCGCTATCAAACCGGCGTAGCTGGTTGTCTTGATTGAGCGAGGATTCTCGAAAAGCGTGTGGATTACGCGGATATCCGGCGGACGATACCGACGGTCGCTGCCAGAAACGCGACCAACCCGATTCCGATACCGAACCCGGGCCCGTCGTCATCGGCCGCTTCAGCATCTTCTTCGTCGTCTTCCTCGTCAACATCATCTGCCTCGTCATCTTCTTCGTCAATGTTGTCGGCTGTGAACGTCACCTCGAATCCGTCGAGATCTGTTCCAGCCTCCCAGATAAGCGTTCTATCGTCGGAGTCTGACGCTTCGGGCGTCACTGTCGTTGGCTCGTATTCATCGGGTCCGACGAGTACGAACTGGTGGTCGGGAGTGAACCCGCTGGCGAAGGGCTCCGTCACTGTAACCGAATCGTCGTCTACTGCGGCGAGACCATGCCACCGGACCGACAATTCTACCACGCCGACGTCGTCGGTGGTGTACAGCTCAACCTCGGCATCCGAAACCGACATTTCTCGGTCGGTCTCTTCGGCTGCGCCTTCGGCGATTCCGTTCATGCGCTCCTCGAAGCGGTCACGGAACTCCGATTGGGCTTCATCATCCTCGCTTAGATCCTCGAAAGCCTCCTGCTCGGTATCGCTCTCAAAGTCGTAGGTCAACACGGACGTAACCGTCGCGTCGCCGTCTGCGTCGAGATCTACGACGAATGCTGGCTCGTCGTGGTGGTCTGCCGCGACAGCACTCCCTGCTGCGCCGATAGTGAGCATCAGTAGGGCAAGTACAGCGAGAGAGACTGCAAGTGCGCTATGGCGTGCGTGCATAGTAGTGCCCTCCTGCTGAAGGGGCTTGTAGCTGGTGACTCTCGTCTTTCGTCAGTCGATACCGACTACTTTCACCGAGTGGCTGAACGTTACAGTCGCTGTAGAGGGCTCTGGAACACCCGGTTGGAATAAAATTTGTCTGTTACTCTACACCCAGTGGTGTTACAGTCAGTTGCAGTGATTGTCGTCGTCGGCAGGGCACACTACGTGTGTTCTTCGTTATGTTACAGTGGAATGACTGCGGCGATATCGACGGCGACGGCGGCGACCTCAGCTGGGTTGGCACCCGATACGATTTCACGGATTGCCTCTCCTAACCCTGTCGCGTCCGCACTGATTTCTTCAAGTATCTCGCCGACGAAGCCGGGTGCCTCTTCTGGAATGTCACCGGCTGGTGCCTGGCTCGCCGTTTCGTTTCCTGCGTTCTGTGCTGTGTCATCTGCGTTGTCTGCTGGTGTCATTGCATCCGAGGTTATCCGGTGGATGTGTATAAACGGGGGATATCTTTACATGGGATTTCATCGAGTTAAGTTGCATTTTCTCGGATTTAACCCGCATTTTGACGAGTAAAGTGTCGCTCTCAATTTCCGAACCCATATTCGGTGGTCTGTTACCGGATTCATCCTCGTACGCACTCCGGGGCGGTCGACTCTGATATCTATTATTGAGTCAACCAGTACAACAACCCGTTCTGTGCGTGGAGGCGGTTTTCGGCCTGGTCCCACACAATCGCGTTGTCGCTTTCGAGCACGTCGTCGGTAATCTCTTCACCGCGATGGGCAGGCAGACAGTGCATCACTGGCCGGTCGCCAACGAGGTCGGTCGTGAGTTGAAAGCTTTCGAACGCTTCCAGTTTCTCCTCACGCTCGTCCTCCTGGCCCATACTGACCCAGACGTCAGTGTAGACGATATCAGCATCCGCAACGGCGGCTTCCGGGTCGTTCGTTTCGGTTGGTGCGCCATCAAGGCCCGCTGCTCGCTTGCGAACACCGTCGCTGATACCGTATCCTTCGGGGGTTGCCACGGTTACGTCGAGGTCAGTCATCGCTGCTCCAAGAACGAACGACTGACAGACGTTGTTGCCGTCGCCAACCCATGCAACGTCGACATCGAACCCGCCAAACCGCTCGCGGATAGTCAGCAGGTCGGCAAGGGTCTGACAGGGATGTGCATCGTCAGTGAGGCCGTTGATGACCGGCACCGTCGCAAACTCCGCGAGTTCGACGACATCCGCGTGGTCGAAGACGCGAGCCATGATGAAATCGGCATACCGCGAAATTGCGCGTGCGGTATCGCGAATCGGCTCTCCGTGGCCGAGATGGATATCGTCGGGGCCGAGAAAGATTGCGTGGCCGCCGAGTTTCGTCATCCCCGTCTCGAAGGAGATACGGGTCCGTGTCGAGGGTTTCTCGAACAGCATCGCAAGGGTCTGATTCGCCAGTTTCCCGCCAGTGTCATCGGCCGCTTTCAGCGCAGCTGCGTCATCAAGTACGGCGTGCAGTTCCGTCGGCGTCAGGTCATCGATATCTACGAGATTCATATCAGTCCTCCAGCAGTCGTTCGGTAACACGTTCCAGGACCGCCACGGCCTTATCATATTCGGCCAGGTCGATATGTTCGTTTGGTGAATGGTCCAGGTCCGAATCACCAGGTCCATACGTTATCATTGGGCAGTCCCAGTAGTCGGCAAAGACGTTCATATCGCTTGTCCCTGTCTTTCGTAACATCCGTGGGTCGCCACCTTCCTGTCGGATGGCAGCACGGAAGGCGCGTGCAACGGGTGTTCGGGGGCTTTCCATGACGGGTTCAACCTTGTCATGCCAGTTGACAGTGCCATTTTCCAAACAGCCATCAGCCAGCTCACGAACCTCATCAGCCGTATATTTCGGCGGGACGCGGAGTTTCACGTCCATCGTCGCTTCGACAGCCAGCCCATCATCCGAGATACCACCGTCGAACTCGACAGGTTTGCAGGTTACCCGCTCGAATACCGGGACGTACTCCTCGTGTTCAAATTCCGCTTCGACACGACGCCACCAGTCCATGGCATCCTGAATCGCGTTGTTTTCCGGTCGTGAAGAGTGGCCGGACTCGGAGGTTGCGACGTAGGTTCCGCCAAGAATCCCACGGTAGCCGAGCGTCATGCCGTTCCAGCCGGATGGTTCACCGTTGATGACGGTATCCGGTTCGTTCTCGCGAGTTTCGACGACATGGCGACTCCCGCGGGAGTCGACCTCTTCGCCAACCACGCCAATAAAACTCGCTCCCGTATTTACGGCTGCGACGGCCATTGAAGCGAGGGGCCCTTTCGCATCGACGCTGCCGCGACCCCAGAGCAGTTCGCGACCCTCGTCGTCCGTTTCGACGTGAACGGGGATATCTCCCGGAACCGTATCGATATGTGAGGTGAGCAATACGCTGTCATCGGCGGGAGCGTGGACGTTTCCCACGTCGTCTATCCACGCTTCCCGACCGTGTGCGTCGAAATAGGAGACAAGTTGTCGGGCACAGGGCTCCTCGTTTCCCGTCACGGAGGGGATTCGGACGAGTTTGATGAGGAGTTCGCGTGCCTCGCTCACCTGTTCGACGCCGCTCATTCAGCACACCTCCATACTGTGAGACAGGTACATCTCCTAGAGCACCTCCACGAGTGCATCCACGACTTCGTCTGCCTGCTCTTGCTCGATGGTCAGCGGTGGCAGGAGTCGAACAACTGTCCGGCCAGCAGGCAGCGCAAGCACCTGATGGTTGAGCGCCAGGTCACGCAGGATGCGGTTTGCACCACGTTTGACCTCAATACCGACCATCAGTCCTTCGCTACGAACCTCGCGGACTCCGCTTTCGAGCCTGGATTCGAGTTCGTCCGTCAGATACTCACCCATCTCACCAGCGTGAGCAGGAATCTCCTCTTCAAGAATGGTCGAAACAGTTGCGTGTGCAGCGGCGGAAATCACTGGCCCACCGCTGAACGTCGAGGCGTGTGAGCCGTAGTTTTCGGCAATCCAGTCCTGACAGAGCGTTGCGCCGATTGGGAGGCCGTTACCAAGCCCTTTTGCGCTCGTAATCATGTCAGGCACTGCATCGGCGGATTCGGCTGCCCAGAGCGAGCCTGTTCGTCCCATTCCGGTCTGGACTTCGTCGAAGATGAGCGCCGCATCGACGGCAGCCGTCTCCTCGCGGGTGGTCTCCAGGAACTCGGCGGTTGCGGGGTTGATTCCACCCTCGCCCTGCACCGGTTCGACGATAACCGCAGCAGTCTCGTCGTCAACGGCTTCGGCCATCGCGTCCGGCTCGTTGTAGGGGACGAACTCGACGTCGCCAATAAGCGGCTCGTATGGCTTTTTGTATTTGTCTTTCCACGTGGTTGCAAGCGCGCCCATCGTCCGTCCGTGGAAGCTTCGGGTTGTTGCGATAATCTTGCTGCGGCCGGTTGCCGAGCGGGCGAATTTCAGTGCCGCCTCGTTGGCTTCCGTCCCGGAGTTACAGAGCCAGGTATTGTCTATACCATCTGGTGCGGTCTCAGCGAGCAGGTCGTACAGCTTTGTCCGGATATCGACCGGATAGGACGCTTGTACGTAAGTCAGTGAGTCGAGTTGGTCGCTCGCTGCACCTTTCACCGCTTCGTGACCGTGACCAAGCGGGACACAGGCGTAGCTTGCACCCATATCGAGGTATTCCGTCCCGTTGTCGTCGTAGAGATACGGGCCATCACCTTCAACAATCTCGATTGGTTTTTCCGAGAAGACAAACCCGCTCATTGGTCCTCACCTCCGTCGGTCTCGGCAGTTGCGTCTGATTCGATATCTCCCGAAAGCGCCGATGCGCTGACGTGGGTTCCACTGCCCTCAAGTGCACTCACAACTGGGGTTTCCGCGTTCGCGTCCGCAACGATAGCTTTCGTCGCACCACCTTCGAGCGCCTCTTCCATCGCCATCACTTTCCGGCTCATGAATCCTTCGGCCGCAGCGTCGAGTTCAGCCCACTCTTCGGGGGTCTCGACAGTCTCGATAAGCGTGGATTCGTCCTCGGGATCGGCGAGAATACCCGGCACATCAGTCAGCAACACGAGCGTCGCATCGAGTTCGCCAGCAATCGCTGCCGCAGAGCGGTCAGCGTCGGTATTGACTGGCGTAATCACGCTATTTCCATCGTCATCCGTATCTGCCCCGGCCATCGGTGGGCTGACGACAGGGGTATAGCCGTCCCCAAGGAGCGTCTTGAGCAGGTCTCCGTTGACCTCCTTGAGACTGCCTGAGTGGTCGCCACGGCGAATCTTGCGTTTCCCATCTTCGAGGACGCGAACGGCCGACTTTCGCGGACCGTGCAACAGCTTCCCGTCGACGCCCGAAAGACCAACAGCGTCGACACCGACGCTCTGGAGGCCAGCAACCAACTGCGTGTTGAGCAGGCCGGGCATAACCATCTGGAAGACTTCGATAGTCTCCTCGTCGGTAAACCGACCAACGACACCAGACGGCGTCTCGACGTATTCGGGTTCAAGTCCAAGCCGTTCCAGGGTGTCGTCGACGGCGGTTGAGCCGCCGTGTGTCAGGACGACCTCACGGTCGGAAAGCGATGCAACGTCCGCAAGCGTGCCCGCGGGGTCGACCGCGCGAGCACCGCCAACTTTGATAACTACTGTCATGGTTCGAAGGAGGAAGGGTTTGTTACGGAGCACCAACCGGGTGCAGTCCGGTAAATTCGAGACCGGCTGTCTCGTCGATACCGAGCGCGATGTTTGCGGCGTGGATTGCCTGTCCGGCCGAGCCTTTCATCATGTTGTCGATGGCCGAAAAGACCACGACGCGTCGGTTTGCCGGGTCGAGTTCGAAACCGACTTCTGCGCGGTTCGTTCCTGCAACCGCTTTCGGCTC
>Ga0207421_10007290_pt1 | contig 11805 bp, 11 predicted proteins | sample SodLakKL_010_SED_4_FD_187542 | JGI IMG/M metagenome (GOLD analysis project Ga0207421, IMG submission 187542) | Alkaline sediment microbial communities from Lake Tanatar, Kulunda Steppe, Russia - 8KL_010_SED (SPAdes) (version 2) | ecosystem: Environmental > Aquatic > Non-marine Saline and... | reverse complement strand
CTTTTGCTAATCCATAAAGCTACTTTTTTTTAAGCTTAAATCAATATATTAGATTAAGCTAATATTATTCTACACCATAAAAGTAGCAGGGGTCAACCGAACAAAAAGACCTACGCTCAACCATTATTATCCCGGTGATTGGGTTTTGCCCCTTTTAATATAATAATCTTGAGGAGGCACTAAAACTTATGGTGTGATCAAGCGCTGCAAAGACCTCGGGAGAACTATTCCCGGAAAGTTATAAAGTTTGGCCTATAAATCGCGCATATGTTTACAACAGCTGCAGACCAGCTTTGCGAAAGGCCTCCCGGGCAGCACTGTATTCAGCGGAAGTGATCCGGCGTCTTAGCGGAGGGAATTCGTTTGCCCGGTGAGACGGGTAATACTGGGCCATTACGTTAACCGCACAGTTGGGAGAAACTTCTTCGCTGAGCATCCGGGCTACTTCTTCACTGCCGGAGAGATCCTCCGGCAGGACCAGGTGACGCACCAGGAGCCCCCGGTAAGCAATTTTCCCGGGACCGGGCTTTAAATCGCCGACCTGGCGCTGCATTTCTTTTAAAGCTTCCTTTAGGCGGGTATAATAATCTTCTGCGCCTGAATACTCCCGGGCTTTTTCGTTAGAACCGTACTTGGCATCGGGCATGTAGATATCAATAAATCCTTCGAGCAGCTTCAGCGATTCTACCGATTCATACCCTCCGCAGTTGTAGACCACGGGCAGTCGCAGGCCCATCTCGGCTGCTTTATCGATGGCAGCGGTGATGTGGTACAGGTACGGGGTGGGGCTGACCAGGTTAATATTGCAGCAACCCCTTTCCTGGAGGGAAACCATGATCCGGGCCAGTTCCTCAATACTGCTGATACGGTCGGTTTCAACCCCGGTGCTGATCGTCCAGTTCTGGCAGTAAACGCAGTCCAAGTTGCAGTTGACAAAAAAGATGGTGCCCGAGCCGGCAGGGCCGACCAGTTCCCGTTCTTCTCCGAAATGCGGGCCTGCACTTGTAATAATCAGATCACCGGTCACCCGGCAGCGCCCGGTTTCCCCTTGCAGGCGGTTTACCCGGCATCGGTGGGGGCACATTTCGCAAGACTGCATGATCCGGTAAAATTGATCCCGGCGCGCAGCCCTTTCCTGCGGGTCCAGTTCGAGATAGGCAGGATTTTTTAATTGTTTGTCAGGATTAAACATATTTATCACCCTTACAAATTTTCATTTACCACCATGTGTCCACCCGGTAGGCTTTGATCAAATCATCAGCGGTAACTAGCGGCATTTCTTCCAACTGGGCCTGGGCCACCAGAATACGATCGAACGGATCGCGATGATGATGAGGCAGTTTAGCTACATAAAGGGCATGTTCCACTCCAACCGGTAGACTAAAAAAGGCATTTACATTAATCTGTTCGATTATAAACTCGCGCAGGTCACCTTTAACGGCAAGTTTGCTGAGGCCTGCTTTGATGGCAATTTCCCAACAGCTGGCAGCGCTGACATATATATCATTATTGCCGTCTGAAATTAGCTCAACAGCTCGCCGGGAAAGGCGAGGATCATTTATTACCCACCAAAGAAAAACTTGGGTATCAATTAAAGCTTTCATTTTCAAACTCCTTCAGGATTTCTTCGGACAGGGGACTGTCAAAATCAGCGGCGATATGCAGACGGTTACCCGCACTGCCCGGTACCCTTTTGGAAGGCTTAATTTTGTAAGGCACAAGCCTGGCAACCGGCTTTCCCGAGCGGCAGATTATTATTTCTTCCCCCTCACTAACTTTTTTCAACAGCCGCGAAAGATTGGTTTTTGCTTCATGCACATTAACCTGCATTTTTTTCACCTCACTTGTTTGATTAAACAATAAACTATAATCTGAGCTTAGTCAAGTTTTAAACTAAGCAAAGATTGGCTTTGGATCAAATAAAAGATTTGTGTGAAATTGATGATTTTTTTAATAGGCCGGCGGCGTAAATCATTTTGATCCCCTTTGATCTGTGCTATTATATATATGGTACAAAGGAGCCAAAATAAGTGCCGGAAATCGACCCGGTTTCCCTTCATGCCGGTCGATTGGCATGCCCAGACAGCGGGCCAATACTGATCACTGTATTTTGCCTTACACAAATAGAAACCGGGGTGAGAGGATGTAATGACGGCAAAAAAGACAACATTCAATCCAGTTATATGGAATGCACACTACGAGAAAATGGAACGGGAGAAGCTTTCCACCCTGCAATTTCTAAAGCTCAAGCAAACCTTAGAAAGGGTTTACCGGTTAGTTCCTTTTTACAAAAAAAGCTTCGAACAGGCCGGGGTGGAACCGGGCGATATCCGCTCCCAAAATGATTTAAGAAAACTGCCCTTCACGAAAAAAGATGACCTCAGGGACAACTTCCCGTACGGGCTATTTACCGTCGACTTAGATGAAGTGGTGCGGATCCATTCTTCCTCGGGAACTACAGGGACCCCCACCGTGGTCGGCTACACTCAAAATGACCTCAAAGTGTGGGCTGAATTGATGGCCCGCACTCTTTCCGCCGCCGGCGGCACCAGCAACTCGGTTATTCACATTGCCTATGGGTACGGACTTTTCACGGGCGGCCTGGGTGTCCACTACGGCGCCGAAAATATCAAGGCTACGGTGGTGCCAATTTCCGGCGGGCAAACCAGGCGCCAGGTAAAAATGATGAAAGACCTGGGCACCACCCTTTTGGCCTGCACTCCCTCCTACGCCTTGTATCTCGCTGAAACAATCGACGAAATGAACCTGGCCCCGGATGATTTAAAATTGAAAAGCGGCGTATTCGGGGCCGAGCCATGGTCTGAAAATATGCGCCGGGTAATCGAGGATAAGCTGGAGATCGATGCCTTTGACATTTACGGCTTAAGTGAAATTATCGGGCCCGGGGTAGCTTATGAATGCCCGGCCAAAAAGGGCCTGCATATCAGCGAAGATCATTTTCTGCCGGAAATAATCGATCCCGAAACCGGCGAATCATTGCCGAAAGGCTCAACCGGCGAACTGGTCATTACTACGGTAAGCAAAGAAGCCCTGCCTATGATCCGCTACCGCACCCGCGACATAACCACCCTGACAGATAGCCCCTGCTCCTGCGGCAGAACCCATACCCGCATGGACAAAGTCAGCGGGCGCAGTGACGATATGATTATTATCCGCGGGGTTAACGTCTTCCCTTCCCAGGTAGAAAGTATCCTTTTAGAAATGGGAGAAACAGAACCGCATTACCAGTTAATTGTTGACAGGAAAGGGTCGCTTGACACCCTGCAGGTCCTGGTGGAAGTTTCAGAGAAAATGTTCTCCGACCAGGTCAGGGGTTTGGAAACCCTGGATAATAAGATTCGCCTGGAAATCGAAAGCCTGCTCGGTGTTTCCTGCAGTGTAAATCTGGTCGAGCCAAAAAGCATTCCTCGCAGCGAAGGCAAAGCCCGGCGGGTAATCGATAAACGCAAGCTTTAAGCAAAATATTTTTTTAGGAGGTAAATTTTTAAGATGATTAAACAAATTTCCGTGTTCCTGGAAAATAAATCGGGACGCCTGGTCCGGGTGGCCAGAGTTTTGGGCGATGCCGGGATCAATATCCGCGGCATTTCCATTGCCGATACTTCCGACTTCGGCATTCTGCGCCTGATTGTCGATCAACCCGATGCGGCCGTAAAGGAGCTGAAAGACAAAGGGATCATGGCTACAGAAACCGAGGTAATCGCCATGGAAGTGCCCGATACTCCGGGCGGCCTGGCTGATGTGCTTAACTATTTACAAGACGCCGGGATCAATATCGAATATCTGTATTCTTTCATCGAAAAACCGACCACCAACGCCATCATCATGATGCGCGTGGAAAAAATCGAAGAAGCCCTGGAAGTGCTGAAGAAAAAAAACGTGCCCATAGTCGGCGGCGAACGCATTTACAAATTTTAAAGCAGTAACTGGGCCTTAGATGTAAGGAGTTGATACCATTTTGCAAAAAGAATACTTAAGCGAAAAGGAACTGGTCACTGAACAAAACGGCGGGCTGCAGGCGGTGGTAAAACATGCCTCTGAAAACAGCCCCTTCTACCAAAAACAGTTTGCCCGCGCCGGGCTTAAAGTGGAAGATATTAATAACCGGGAGGACTTTACCCGCGTACCTTTCACCACAAAAAAAGACCTCAGGGAAGCCTACCCTTATGGGATGGCTGCAGTACCCTTAGAAAAGATCCTGCGGGTCCACGCTTCTTCGGGCACGACGGGCAAGCCGGTGGTCATGGGTTATACCCGCTACGACCTGGAACGCTGGTCCGAAGGGGTGGCCCGCCTTTGTGCCATGGCCGGGGTTACTCCCGCCGATATTGCCCAAATCTCTTTCGGCTACGGTCTTTTCACCGGCGGGTTCGGGCTGCACTACGGCCTGGAAAAACTGGGCGCCACGGTGGTTCCTTTTTCCAGCGGCAACACGGAGCGCCAGCTTTCCTTGATGCAGGATTTTAAAACTAGCATTTTAGTTAGCACTCCCTCTTTCGCCATCTACATGGCGGAAACTGCCCGTGAACTGGGCTATGAGCCACGCGATTTCGGCCTGAAAACCGGGCTTTTCGGGGGCGAACCCTGTTCCGATGCCATGCGGGAAGATATTGAAAACCAATGGGGGCTGAAAGCTACTTTAAACTACGGCCTAACCGAAGTGGTGGGCCCGGGCATTTCCGGTGAGTGCCTGGAAACCAGGGGGATGCATATCTTAGAAGACCTTTACTACCCGGAAATAATTGACCCGGAGAGCAGGGAAGTGCTCCCCGATGGTGAGACAGGAGAACTGGTCCTGACGCCTTTGTTCAAGGAAGGATTCCCCGTTTTGCGCTATCGCACTGGCGACATTACCCGTTTAATTGCAGAACCCTGCCCCTGCGGGCGGACCAACCGCCGGATGGACTATATTACCGGACGCAGCGACGATATGATCATCATCAAGGGAGTAAATATTTTCCCCTCCCAGGTTGAAGAAGTATTGTCCGGCTTCCGCGAGGTTTCGCCGCACTACCGCCTGGTCTTGCAGAAGAAGAAAGGCTCAATCAAGGACTTAGAAGTACAGGTAGAGTTAAGCGGGGAAGGTTTCACCGACAGTTTCAAAGAGTTGGAAGCCTTAGAGAACCGGATCAAGCAAAGCCTGCGGACCACCCTTTCGCTGGCACCGAAGGTTAAACTGATGGAACCAAAGTCACTGGAGAGAACAACAGGTAAGGCCAAAAGGATTATAGAAAGCGAGGAATAAAGTCTTGAGCAACAAACGCATAATTATGACCGGCAACGAAGCGTTTGCCCGCGGAGCCTTTGAAGGCGGAGTCAGTGTGGGCACCGCTTACCCGGGAACACCGAGCACCGAAATCATGGAAAACTTAAGCACTTACCCTGGCGTAGACTGCAACTGGTCGCCGAATGAAAAAACCGCCCTGGAAGCGGGTATCGGCGCTTCGATAGAAGGAGCACGGGTGCTGGTAGCAATGAAGCATGTCGGGGTCAACGTAGCAGCAGACCCTCTTTTAACCCTTTCCTACACCGGTGTAGGCGGCGGGCTGGTTTTGGTATCGGCCGACGACCCGGGGATGCACAGCTCGCAAAACGAGCAGGACAACCGCCATTACGCCAGAATGGCTAAAATCCCGATGCTGGAGCCTTCCGACAGTGAAGAAGCCAGGGATTTTGTAATTGCAGGGCTAGCTTTAAGCGAAAAGTTTGATACCCCGGTGCTTTTACGCTCTACCACCAGGATTTCTCATTCACGCAGTACCCTGGTACCCGGGGAGAGAAATGAAAAAGAAATCAGCGGTTTCACCAAAAACCCGGCCAAATATGTTATGCTACCGGGGTTTGCCCGCAAAAGACATCCGGTTGTGGAAGAACGCCTGACCTCTTTGCGAGAAGAATCAGAAAATAGCCCGCTTAACCGGATCGAAGAGGGCAATACCGATTACGGAGTAGTCTGCAGCGGCATCGCTTACCAGTACGGGCGGGAAGCTTTACCCGAGGCATCCTTTTTGAAGCTGGGCTTCAGCCACCCGCTGCCGGAAAAACTGATCCGCAAGTTTGCCTCATCGGTCAAAGAAATCATCGTCATCGAAGAGCTTGATCCCTTTTTCGAGGAACAGCTGAAAACAATGGACCTGGGCGTTCCGGTAAAAGGCAAGGAACTGTTCCCGTTAGAGGGCGAACTGGGTGCAGAAATTATCCGCGAAAAAGTTCTCTCTCAAAAAAATGAACTGATCACAGTCCGCGACAATATCCCGGCCCGCCCACCGGTGATGTGCCCGGGCTGTTCCCACCGCGGAGTATTCTACACCTTGAACAAGCTCAAACTAAAAGTTACAGGCGATATTGGCTGTTACACTTTAGGAGCGCTACCTCCTTTAAACGCCATCGATACCTGCATCTGTATGGGGGCAAGTGTCAGCGCAGCTTTAGGCATGGCCAAGGCTAACCCGGCTTCGGCGGAAGACACGGTGGCCGTCATCGGCGACTCCACCTTTCTACATTCCGGGATCACCCCCCTGCTCGATGCCGTGTACAGCAAAGCTCCGATCACCGTGCTCATTTTAGACAACAGCACCACGGCCATGACCGGACACCAGTGCCACCCGGGCACCGGCACTACCCTGCAGGGAGAACCTGCGGAAGCGGTTGATTTGGAAAACCTGTGCCGCTCACTCGGAGTCCGGCAAGTTACAGCAGTCGATGCTTTTGACTTGGACGCCCTAAAAGACACGGTTAAAAGCGGGCTCGACCCGGACAAAGATGGACCTTCGGTAATTATTGTGCGACGCCCCTGCGTTTTTCTAATGAGCTCATTCGACGAACCGCCCTTTGTGGACGAAGAAGAGTGCAACGGGTGCAAAGCCTGCATGAAACTGGGCTGCCCGGCCTTAATCATGAAAGAAGACAAAGCGGTAATCAACCATACCATCTGCACTGCCTGTGGTTTATGCGAACAACTTTGCCGATTTGATGCGATCAAGCCGGCAGGCACGAAAGCAGGTGATTCAAAGTGAATAACCTTAAACAAAGTAACGGAGTAAAAACAGATATTTTAATTGCCGGTGTAGGCGGACAGGGCACTATCTTAACCGGGCGTTTGCTTGCCGCCCTGGCTATTGCCGAGGGGCTGGACATCAAAACCGCCGAAACCCACGGCATGGCCCAGCGGGGCGGCAGTGTGATTACCCATGCCAGGCTGGGAGAAAAAGTTTACTCGCCCCTGATCCCGCAAGGAGACGGTGACATTCTGCTTTCTTTTGAAAAGCTGGAAGCGCTGCGCTGGCTACCATTCCTGTCGCCAAAAGGAACGGTAATCGTCAACACCCAGGAACTCGCCCCCATGCCTGTTTTAACCGGGCAGGTAGATTACCCTACCGGCATCTTAGAAGAAATCGAGGGCAAAGCCAACCGCTTAATTGCCGTGGATGCTCTTTCCATCGAGCCTGTAAAAAGTAATTCACGAATGGTTAATACCTTCCTTCTTGGAATCCTGGCCCGGATTATGCCTTTTGAGAAGGAAAAGTGGTTGCAGGTAATGGAAGAAACGATCAAAGCTAAATTGGTGGAGATCAACAAGCAGTCCTTTGAAGCGGGCTGGCAGTTTGCACTGGAAAAAGAAAAACAGCAATAAATAAAGTCTGAGAGTAAAGATAAAAGCTGCAGGATTTATCCCGGTGACGGGGTAATCCTGCAGCTTATCTACTTACTTAAATCCAACTATATAGAGCGCTGGAACATCTTTGCAGGCTCCCTCTACCTTAACCTAACAAGCAAGGCGAAGGCTTGCTGGATGTACAGTATTCCTTTTAATAGGACTAAGCATGGTTAACCTTTGCCCTTAATAACAGTTCAGGTAATGCCGGTTAGTCGCTTAAGTCCACTAATGCGGACCCTGGGGCAATTTTTCTATGCCCAACTCCTTCATGATTTCCCCGGTCACACTGTCAAGCCTGGCCTGACGGGCATCATCAAGCATTTTCGGGTAATGGTTTTCTTTGATTTCAGCCACTTTTTCCCGGGCTCTTTGGAAAATATCCTTGCTTCCCTGCGCCTCCCAGCTGCCCCGCTCGCGGCGGTCGATTACGGGAGAGGGAATGTAGGGTTCTTTTTTAAACCACTTGAAAGTATGCTCGGTTTCTAAATAGTTGCCGCCAGGCCCGAGTTCGTTAATCAAGTCCACTGCCAGCGATTCAGGCGAGCAGTCGATCCCGCGGTTTAACCTTAAGGCGCTGCCGCAGATCTCATTGTCGATAACCAGCTTTTCAATGCTGAAAGAACTGACGAAATCAAGCCCACCGGCGCCTGAGATCATGTTGATCCCGGCCAGCTGGGCAATAACCCCGCTCATTGCAGTTTCCATACCGGCCTGCATATCGGTTACTTTCGAATCGCTCAGGGCGGCATAGGTATGGGTAGGCATGCCAAAATATTTGCCCATCTGGGCATAGCCGGCGGCGATCATCGTCGCTTCTACAGCGCTTAACGGGGTGGTGCCATAGTGCATGTCAAAGTGCACCGGGGCCCCGCCGTAGACTACCGGAGTGCCCGGATTGATACACTGGGCCAGGACCACACCGCTCAAGGTTTCGGCAGTGTGCACCACAATCGAACCGGCTAAGGTTACCGGGGTAGCGGCCCCGGGCATGGGCATGGAGACCGTTTCTAAGGGCAGGCCGTAGCGGGCGCAATCGATAATGTTTTGTGAACTGATATGGGTCCACTTCAAAGGCGGCGATGGGCAGATATCGAAAATGGCAACCGGTTTTTCTTTTAAGTTTTCATACCCGCCAACCACAGCAGCCAACATTTCCCGCATATGCCTGACCCCGGGGACACTGAAGGCGCCGGTAATCACCGGTTTAGGGGAATTTTTCAAGCACAGGTAGAGGCGGTAACTGTCGCCGATTGATTTAGGCACATCGTAGCAAACTACCGCGGTTGACTGCAGGGCAATATTGTCAAGTGAGTCGTTAACCCTGCTAATCTGCACCAAATCCTTAGATTCAGAGCTGCGCACGGTCTTACCATCAGATTCCATGAACCGGATTAATGAAGAACCCGGGTCGAAATGCACGTTGTTTCCGCCGAGTTCGGCCGCAGGCTCGCCATCCCGGCTGTAGAGCTGCAGGGTTGAGGGAGCCTTTTTGATCGCCTCATCAACCATCTGTGGGTTGAATTTCGCAACCTTAGTTTCGAAATTAACCTCAGCCCCATTTTCTTGCAAAATATCCAAGGCTTCTTCCGATTCGAATTTAACCCCGCTGGTTTGGAGCACCGCCAACGCCTTGTCATGGATCAGCTTGATCTGTTGATCACTTAACAGGCGCAGGGAGGGTTGCCCGGTTAATGTATATTTATCCATCAGGAACTGCCTCCGTTTTCTTATGTTTATTTGCCGACCAGGCCTTTTGCCACTTTCACCGCTTCCACGGCGTTTTCGGCAAAGCCGTCGGCCTTAATCTTACTCGCCCACTGTTTGTCAACCGGCGCGCCGCCGACCATAACCTTGATTTTGTCCTTCAAACCTTCTTCTTCGAGTGCTTCTACAACCTTCTGCTGCTCGGGCATAGTGGTAGTTAAAAGTGCAGAAAGCCCCATGATGTCGGGGGTAAGCTCCCTGGCCTTGCTGATAAAGGTTTCGGTGGGAACATCTATGCCCAAATTGGTTACATCAAACCCGGAAGCGGTTAGCATGGAGGCAACGATATCTTTACCGATGTCATGAATATCATTGGCCACCGAGCCGATCAAGACCCTGCCGTGGATATCCCTGGACTGCTGGCTCTTCTGTAGCTCGGGCTCGAGTACATTCAAAGCTTCTTTCATCACTTCCGCAGCGGCGACCAGTTCAGGTAAGAACATATCTCCCTGTTCATACAGGTCGCCCACTTCGTTGATCCCGGCTACAAAGCCCTGCTCGATGCACTCTAATGGATCGAGTCCGGCTGAAAGGGCCTCTTTTGCCAGGCCCTCGCCGTCTTCGATCTCTCCTTCCAGGACAGCAGTTTTCATCTTGTTAAGCAGTTCGTTTTTATCCATTACCTGTATCCCTCCTTACCGGCCCAGTTCCCGGTCAGCTTTTTTAATGATCTCGGCAAATTCTTTTTTAACTTCCTCTGGCAGAGGCTCTACCTCGTGGTTGTCAATAATCCAGCGGGCCAGATCGGTCGCTTCTTCATAAGCGCCGCGGCGGCCGCTTTCTTCCCAGGATCCGTAGGGCTTGCGGTCGTACACTACCGGGCGCCAGAGGTCGCGCATGTGCCGGCGGGTGTGCTTGGCGGCCAGGTAATTGCCGCCCGGCCCGGTTTGCTTGATCAAGTCCACGGCCAGGGTTTCATCGTTCACGTTAATCCCCTGCGAAGTCTTGGCAATAATGTTATAGATCTCGGCATCCATGATCAGCGCCTGCAGGGAAAAAATCTTCGAACCGTTCAGGGTGCCGGCCCCGTTGATAATCGAAGTATTGGTCAATACCGGCATCAGCCCGGCAAAGCTGTTGTCCACGGCAGCTTGCCAGTCGGGCAGTTTGGCGCCGGTGGCAAAACCGCCAACAGCGAGCGGAATCTGGTAAAAGTGGCAGATCTCGCTGAAGGCGGCGGCCAAGAGGAAATCTTCGGGGCCGCCGCCGGTGTAGCCCCCGGTCTGGATATCAAGCGCGGTGGGAGCTGCAGCAAAGTATACCGGGGTGCCCGGGTTGATTAACTGCATCAAAACCAGGGGGCTGACCGCGTCCACGGTGGTTACCACCAGGTTACCGGCCATGGTAGCCGGCGCGGTAGCACACGACATGGGCATGGGCATGAATCCGGTGGGGATACCCCACTCGGCAGCGACCATCGAGGCTTCCAGGCTGCCTCCGTCCTGGCCCAAAGGATCGGTGGCGCACTGCATGTAGGAAAAGACCGGCCGCTCGCGCAGTTTTTCTTTGCCGCCGGCCACTGCCGAAGCCATTTCCAGGGCGTAGTGGGCAATGTCGCGGTTAATTACCGTCTCCGGCTGGATGTGCATGGTAGTACCTTCCATGCTCGCTTCAATTTCATGCAGGGGACGGATGTGGGCTGGTACGTCCTGGGCGCTCACCGGCGGCCCCCAGATGTAGGAAATCTCCGGTAAATAGTCGGCTATCTTACAAGCATTGACAATATCTTCTCTGTTCGAGCGGCGCAACTCGCCGCTTTGCAGGTCGTAAACATCAACGGCACAGCCGTCTGTGGAAAGGTGGCTGGTGCGGTCGTCGATGAAAAGGTCGTCTTTCGGGTCGCGGCCGGCCAGCACAAAGCGTGTCGGCGCCTGGCGCAAGCTCCTTATAACCAGGTCGGCCGGCAGCCTGGCGATCATGCTGTCTCTGTCCACCTCGCAACCTGCTTCTTCGAATACGTCAAGGGCCCGGTGCGAGGGGAAACGCACCCCGGTCTCTTCCATCACTTCTAGGGCGGCTTCGTGTATCTTATTAATATCATGCGCGCTTAAAACTTCAAACTTTAGTTTCGAGCATGGTGGTTGAAATGTGCGTTTTTTCATTTTTTTGCTCCTTTTTTTAGCCGGCTCATAGCCGGGCTGGCTACTATAAGCTTTTCCGGCGGTTATGCCTGTTGAAACATTTCGTCGCAACGAGCGTATGCCAGCTTAATTTTGTCCTTTTTTTACTTCTGGTTCCATCGCTACGCCCCGGCCATTTAATAGAGAGGCCACCCCTACATCATAATTGTTGTGGGTTCCCCCGCAAATCTCGCAGGGCTTGTTGGGATCAACTTCCCGCTTCGTTTCAGTGTAAGAGTAAAT
>Ga0207421_10007289_pt1 | contig 11807 bp, 5 predicted proteins | sample SodLakKL_010_SED_4_FD_187542 | JGI IMG/M metagenome (GOLD analysis project Ga0207421, IMG submission 187542) | Alkaline sediment microbial communities from Lake Tanatar, Kulunda Steppe, Russia - 8KL_010_SED (SPAdes) (version 2) | ecosystem: Environmental > Aquatic > Non-marine Saline and... | reverse complement strand
CCTAAATCCTTCTCATTCAATGTCCCGATTACCAATGCTCTATCCAACAACCTATTGGAGAATTCACAGGAGGTCTCAGGAAGAAGCGAGCAATTATGGCAAGCGGCTAAGTTTAACGAATCCGTACCTTGTCCTTTGCTTTCGATACATACTGGATCCGTCGAGCACCATCGGGCATTTTCAATGGCTTTATCTACGATTTTCTCAAAGAACTCGGGTTCAGCTTGCTTGACAAGACCTCCAAGACTACCCTCAGAATCTCCAGATGCGGTGTAGATGAGGATTCCATACATCTCCCCGGTATCGCCGGCCCTTTCACAGTAGATTCTTTCCCTTATGGCTGCAGTACTGTATCCACACTCATAAGTTAATTGATTAATGAAAAGATGGGCGAATGTATGAAGCATGACAAACTCCGGACGAAGATTTCCTTCGATATTTTTCATGAACATAGAATTCTTCATGCGGTTGTTTAGCATGGAAATCCTTTCAGCGACAATTTCTTGGCCTGACCATTCAGCTATTTGCTTTTCATCAAATTGAATGAATATACCTTCTCCTTCTGTCTTAACAGCAGGAACCCAATCCAGTCGCTGTTTGCTGAGCATCCTCTTTTGTTCATAATATGATTTCTCAAAATCAGGACTTAATCTGGAAAAACCTATAAATGCTCTTGTGGCTGTCAGCTTTTTTACTGCTGTGATGTTTGTTATGTATCTTCTTACATTTTCTGAATACGAATCAATAGATTTCTTTACACAATAAAGTTCATCGGAAGGGTTGCCGAAATTATCTTGTATTATTTGATATTCAGTTTTACGATAATCATTTTCAATTTCTTCATGACTTTTGCTATCATCTTCAGAATCAGCATCACCAAAAACGCGTTTTTCCATGGCTCTTAAAAACTGTTCAAAAGAAGTATAGCTTCTTAATTCATTTTCAGCGTCATATAGAGTTCTAAGCAGCTCTCGATTAATTTCGCCATCAACCAGAACGCTAGCGGGTTGCTCATATTTATCCAAATATTTTTTTAAGATTTTATCTTCACTCGAAGGTATTTTGATTGAACTCACAATATGTGGAAACCAAACATTACTAGCTCCACGTTGGACAACCTTCAAGGACTTACCGCATTCTTCTGCATAGTCTTCACCAAGCCATGGCATCTTCCCCTGACATTTTATCCCGATTTTATCCAGGGAATTTTCATTGAATGCTCCAGCCATGCTTTTTGATGCGCCGCAAGAACATTCATACTTTATGGACGACAATGCTGCTGATCTTCCATATGAAACACGTCTAATCTCTGCTTTATCATCATCACAGGAAGCATCGGAATCACTGTGAACCCATTCTTTTATGGGGAAATCATCAATGTGACCATCTTCACATATCACAATAAACCTTTCGGGGGCAAGCTTGATGTCTTTATGGTTGTCACACTTTTCTTGTTTCAGTTGATTAGGTAAAATTCTTTTCATTTTTTTACATAAGGGACAGAAATGCCACAAAGGGAATCTCACAGAACCGATTTTAAGATTATAGTTTGTCGAGTCTTCATTTCTGGTCCTGAAATCAGGAGGGAGTCGTAATTTCCGAACCCCTAATCGCTTTTGCAGTCTTGGATCCTCAATCTTGAATTGCTCCTTGTTTTCACCATACTTCCAATAATCAATGCCGGCAATCATCAATGTCTCATCATCGGGGAATGGCACTATTGCTCCGACACCCCAAGGTGAAATAAGTTGTGCTTGCCTTACCTGTTTATCAGTGCCTTTTTTCATGTTTTCACCTCAATCATTATAACGACTTAATATTTTAACCTGACAGGATGCGTCAACAGTGCGCATGGAGCTGGGGACCGAGAATGGTCTTCCCTGCCACTTCTCTAAGGCGGTTTTACTGGGTAAGACCATTAGTGGGAGCTTTTCCTCATTGTATTTGTGATCCATGTATATACTGAAGCTTTCATTTTTCCATTTATCGATTATATATTTGATTTGGTCTTTTACAAGACCAGACGCGTTGTCATCAATTACAGCAACTCTCCGGCTCACTAATTCCATTACCGTTTCCATGTCTTCTGTTGATGGTGGCGTGGGCTTCTCATTACCAACAGAGAACTGATTGCTTAAACGCATCATTCCAATAATGACTGCCGGTAAGGCTCTCTCTAATACTGGTTCTGAAAAGGGGGTTACACTTGTAGGTTCGACTTCGGCATATAACCTGGAATGATAGTACTGAAACTGTTCATAATGAGAACGATCACGGGGGCGTCCGGGATTATATATAGTAAATATAATGCCGGGTGCGTTCTTGGGATCTCTTCCGACTCTACTCGTCGCCTGAATATATTCAGCTGTTGTCTTGGGCTGTCCATTGACTGTCATCAGGCCTAATCTGGAGACATCAAGACCAACTGAAATCATGTTTGTAGCTAAAGCGATATCCGCCGGATAATTGCCCTTTTCACCAGTATAACGAGTTTCAAGCTCATGCAGCTTATTGGAAATCTCATCACCGGTGGTTCTGCTGGTGAGTTCAAGAATGTTTCTATCATTAATCCTTCTCTGATCACCTTGGGAACCCTTGCGTTTGTAAATTATATCTAGATACTCCTTGATGTCCTGTCTTATCCATGTCGCCATCTGTCCAAGTTCCCGGATACTGTTGAAATAAGCAACATTCGTCCAATAAGGATCTTTTTCATCCGGAGCTTCTACATCTAAAGCTTTACCAGCATATAACAATGATGCATACAGACGTATCGCGGCAGTTGCCTGAGAGGTCTCACCGGAAACCATTAACCCGGTGTAAAGTCTACCGTTTCGCTCATTGGCTTTCCTTGCAAAGAATGATTCTCCTTCATTCAGTCCTTGTGGCGGGAAGAGGAAAACATCTTTTTGTTCACGCGCATAAAGGGCGTTGCATTGTTCTTTAGCACGACTTATCGTTGCGGTTGAAGCAATGATTTTTGGCTTTACGAAAGCGCCGTCTACTTCTTTGGTCGATAGATGGTCAATCAATGTCTCATAATGTCCAACCATTGACCCTAATGGCCCGGATATTAAATGAAGCTCGTCCTGGATTATCAGACTTGGCGGGTTTATAGTGTCGTCGTCTTTTCCGAACAGTTTTCTTGAATCTTTTTGGAATGGCAAGGTTGCGAACTTATCCACCGTCCCCAAAATGAATGTCGGCCTGTTCTGATAAATGTCTTCATCGATAACATGCATGGGAAGCGGTGTTCCCCGATTGGAAAATTCACAGCCCTGTGCTTCATTGCCACACACAAAGAGAATATTCTTTTTTACTCTTTCAAAACCTATTATTCTTTTTTCAGCCTTTTGATTAACATGGACCGGCCCCATTCTAGCGCTGCAACGTGGACATCTATGTATAGGGAATGGATTGATAGAAGTTTTACTTCTGTATAAGTCATCAAATTCTTCCACAGCCTGTTTCAGCGTGTTCGGCGTAGAAGAACCGCCTATCCAGAGTCCAATGGAAATGCTTTTAGTCCCTAGTTGTTCTTTGTTTTCTCGTCTGATCAGCTCGCATGCACATATCAAAGAAGATGCTCGTTCATATTGTTGTGCGGTCAAAAGCCGTAAAGTATACCGCATGATAATATCGGTACCGCTATCCTCCGGGTTACGCAATCTCCTCAAAAATATTGAGAAAGCGGAAAGACCAAGATAGGCCTCTGTCTTGCCCCCGCCAGTGGGGAACCAGATTAAATCAACTAATTCACGTTCCTTTGATTTGACGTCGGCTATACTTTCAACATTCATAAGAATAAAAGCAAGCTGAAATGGGTACCATTTCCCATAAATCATGTTTTCGGTGTTATACCAGGTACTTTCATCGTTTATATCAGGGAGGACGTCGACTTTATTTTTTAAGACCGTCTGGCCGTTATCCTCTCCCCATTCCTGGATTGGAAGTTTATGCCTGAGCTGCTGTTCAAGCATCGCTCGATTCATGAACTGGAAAGCTTGGGCAACTTCCTCGTCTTGATTGAGAATCTCGATACCACGCCGAATTCGATTCAATGCGGCTTTACACTCTTCGACATGTCTTAAAGCGGTCTCCCTGTAAGTATTGTCAAGAGATTGTGCGTCAGCTTCGATCTTGTTGATCCACTGCTCGTAGCGGTCAGCAAGCAAATTCATGTTTTTTGTTCCTTCGTTACCATCATTTATATCGGACAATGCTTTCATGTCCAGTTCCACTCCGTCTATGGAGTTGGGGATGATGGGTTTTACTTCATACGAAGGGATAAAAGAAGTTTCAATTGAGTAGATGTTATCTTCTTCCGCCCATTGAGCCGAACAACCATGTCCGATCGCGAAACATTGTTTGTGTCTGTAAAGTAGATCATTGGTCTGCCGGTCCTGTTCTTGATAAGTATTCTCTTGATAATCTGGAAGAGGATGAAAGCCTTTTTCCGCTGTCACTCTAAACCCTGTTTGATAAAAGTGGGGAATGGAAGGTCCTTGCTCACTATTTTCTTCATTGGTATTTTCCAAGGATAAAGTGATTATTTTTAAGTTTCTCTCTTCATCTTCATGCCTTAGAGCAACATGAAACCTGAGCCCTATGCTTTCTTCTCCTTGCTGGATATCTTTATGGAAGATTCTTTCTTTTTTCGACGGTGGTGTTAATTTTTCCTCGGCATTGTCCCAGTAGATAGGTATTCTATAATATCTCGTTGTTTGCTTGGACTCGTCGTCTGGCTTGGTTGACCTAGGTTCGTATCGGGCTGCGTATACTTCAATGTTAATGTCATCATCACGACCGATGCATAATGTCATGCTTAATGCCGATTGTCTGAATGCATTAGATAGATTCAGCACTTCTTCAAACTCATCATCTTCATCCGAGGCGACTTGATCATCATGATATTCACTCACGGTGTCATCCGGTTCGACATCTGGATTTTGCGTTTTTTGAGCAAATAAGATTCCGGATATGTAACGACTATTAGGATGAGAGCGAAGGATTTCCTCTCCGTTTTCCTGAAGGAATTCTTCACTATCGCCGGGGTCCGGTCCTATGAATTCTCTATTGATAATGTCCAAAATCTCTTCTCTTCTTTTATCTTCCATTATTTAAAGCCCTTTCTGCTTTTAGTTTATTGTATTCATCATGCGCTCTGTCGGACATAAGAAGGTATAAGGCTGATCTGGCACGGCTTAATCCTACATACATCAGCTTTTTATTATCAATGTCCTCAATGTCGGTTAGAATGATTACGCTGTTCTCCAATCCTTTGAACGCCTGTATTGTGCTGAATGTGATGCCTTCCTGATATTCAATTCTTACCGTCCTTATGCTGGAATTAATGTCTGCCACGATGGAATTACGAAGTTTAAAGGGGGATAGAATCGTAATTTCATTGGGTGAAATGTTTTGTTTCTTCAAGTGATTCAGCAATTTTCTTAGTTTCTGAGCCTGGATCTTCCGGGAGCCGTATGTATAGTGCTGCACCGGAACGCCTTCCACTTTCAATATCGTCGTTTCGTCATCAAAAGAAGTAATGGTGGCCATCTCTTCAAAAATATGCTTTGTATTGCGACAATTGACCTTCAATTTAAAATTTATGAAATGGGTCATTTCAGATAATTGTCTGTGTACTTTTTTGTATGATGCGATGTCCGTATAAATGGACTGTCTAGAAAAATCCCCGAAAAAGACCCATCTTCCCTCATAAAGGCCTTTCGATATAGCGTTGTCTAAAAAATGGATGTTGTCTTCGTAAAGTAAATCCTGGGCCTCATCAATAATAATCACATCAAATGGGTCATCTAAAGTTTTTATCGCTTCGTTGGCGATTCTCGGAAGGATGCGTCGATAGTAGTCGGGATCGTTTTTGGAATCCTCGGGTATTTCCTTGAGCAGATGAGCTTCTTGTGAACATCTCAACATATAAGAGTTCAAGGTCCCTATAAAGCTTGGACGGTCGGCGTCATCGAAACGTGATTTCAGCCAATCCGCCAAGTTGGCATTGTAACAGAAAAGAGCAACCCGTCTGCCTTCCCTGACATGCCGCTTGACCTCCTCAAGAGCCAATAAGGTTTTCCCGGTTCCTGCGGGACCATGTATAAGACACCTAGGATTATCTTCAAGCTGGTCAAGTAACTGATATTGCTCATTGGTCAGTTCAATTAGTCTCTTTTCCGTATCCTTGACTTGCACATCCAATGAAATTTTCTTGTCGAAATCAGGGCGCAATATATCCTTTATATGTTGCACGTCTCGTTTTGAAGGCAGAGATTTATCATCAAAGAAGCCATCTTTATTTATTTTCTTTTTCTTGAGTTCGCTTGACAGGGTTCTGATGAAATCTGCAACCTTGTTGGTATAACTTTTATCAAAAATCTGCCACAAATGGTATTCGACACTGCTCGTATTGAATTGTATATCTGGAAACATGACTCCATATCCAAAATGAAGCTTTTTCAAATGACGATAATCTGGTGATAACCTTTGTTTTATGACATCTACGATACTAAAGGCTCCCTCTTTTGCTTGTTCAAAAGGTCCTCTGTCTTTTACGAAGGTTTCTCCGTTCCGGTTTGTAAAGAACCATTTCCCGTCTTTTCTCTGTACTCTTCCTCCTTTCACCTCCAGAACGAACACTCCTAGCCCTGGAGCCAGGACACAGAAGTCCGCTTCTCCGATCAAATTCTTTTCATGTTCGGCGATTCCCAATGAATGTAGAACGATCCAATTCTTCGTTCCGGGAGCGTCCTTGAACCACTGGAAGATTTTTTTCTCCGCCTTGCTTTGAACTTCCGGTGAAATTGTCGATGGGATCATTTTAGCCATTCGGTTTCAATCCTTCTTGGGGGAGTTTACATCGGAGCGGTTAACTTTATATTTCTCGGTGTCAATATTTGAAATCTGATAGACATACACTGTGCCGATCGAATCCATGTGCATCTCGAGCGGACCACTATTCTGGAGTATTCTTTCAACCCTCTTGTCCCTGAAATAATCAGTGATTTTATTCCGCAGTAGTCGGGAGAGAGAAGCGCCGGCTTTTTTATGCGCTCGATTGACAGCCTTCTTAGCGGTTACAATCCGAGGCACTTCGTCTAACAAATCACGACGGCCCGCGGCAATCAAAATATTCTTTATATCCTCTGCATCTCTTGGTGCGATCTGGTGCTCATCACGTATCCATTGGCGGATGGTTACATCCGTTCTATGGCATCCGACTTGTTCTAGCCTGCGGTGAGCTTCCTTTTCTCCATATTTTTCCACCAGAGTTCGCAATGGGGCCCGCCATAGTGAAGATATTTCACGTTCTTCGCTCATGTCACTTTTTTCAAGAATATGATCCGCCATCTCGCGAACAAGGTTTTTCTCACTTTCCCTTATCAGAATGAAATCTCCGGGTCTTGCCTCGTCGACTTTTATCTCCTCTGCTTCACCATCCGCCTGCTGCAGGATGGAATTTATTTTCAACAACCGATGGTTTTCAGAAAAGAATGCAAAATGGCCGCCTTCGAAATATACAAGGGTCGCGAATACAATATTGTTTGCTGATTTGGAAGCTGAATTTACATATCTGTCAACGCTTGTTTTAACAAGCGTCAATTCCAGATCGTTCAGTTCATCTATCTCTTCAACGGTAGTTTGTTCTTCTTTTGATTGTGAAGGCCGTTTATTCGCGGGGGGTGTTTGATAAAGTTTATGCTCAATCTGTTCATTATCATCCAATGTCCGGGCAAGTCTTTTACAAAAATCGAAAGCCCACTCTTTTTCTTTGTCATACAGCACTAGGCATATGTCGTTGATCTTGTTGCCGTATACAAATTTTTTCATGATCGTTTTTTTGAACCAGCAGGACAATACGACGTCGACATCCTGGATATCAGAGTGCAGGAAGTCCGCTGCATACATAACTTTTACGGAAGAATAAACCTGGTCGTCTAAAGAATGCTTCAGAAACATCTGCGTTGTTTGCATGCTTTGTTTATTATCAATTATAAGCGGTATTGCGTGCTGTCGACTGGATTGATATATAACATTCAAACGTTCGATTATTTTTTTTCGCTTGCAGTTCTCGTTATCTTTGTCATGCAAAGCTTGAAGGTTTTGTGATACCTTCTTCAAATCTTCTAAAAACTCTTTCGGGACAATGCCGTGCTGCTTATCGAGGGCATCCGAGCATTCCGCAAGATCCCGCTTGAGCTCAAGTATTGTTTCTGAAGGTATCGGAAGGAACTGCCTGAGTCTTTCAAAGGCAATCCCTAGAAGGAAGTCATAATTTTTCGTCACATCATGAGGCACCTCTCTTACCTGCTTTTTATGTTTCTTAAGTAAATTGAAGGAATCTTTGAGCAATCCAGAGCTGCAATCAAAAGTTCTGATACGTGTTTTTGTGAATATGTGTGCTTTCTCGTCCAGCTCCATAGACGTAGTTTTATGATGCAACAGCGTTTTAAGCAAATCCTTTCTCCATGTCCATACCAGGAATCCCCTCTTCTGGAGGTCGTTTACATTTGATGCTAATTCGAAATTAGTTATTAAAATGACCGGGATCTTTTTTTCAATTAGTTCATCAATTTGTTGAAGTTGCTCGTGAAAAATTGATTCACTGTTGGCGGAAATGATTACCGCCTTTATGACTTCGGTTTCATCCAGGGTAGATTCCTGCAGGTCAAACAGGTCTTTTCCCAGCACAATGGAAGGATTCCCATCAAGCTGTCCGGTGATGGGTTCAGGCTCTCCTTTACTATTGATTTTCGCGACATGTAAAAGCTCATATAATGTCTTACCTTCTATCTCAAAATCCTCGATGGTCCCTTTATGGTTGATAACAGTAGGTATATAGTATATGAATTTTTCGTTATGGGTTTTCAAATCAATCAGTTTGTCTGAAAGCTTGTTGCTTTTGTTATCATTATTCAATGCTTTTTTGAATGTCTCGAGTTTGGATAACTTTCGATTGGTCTCGACACTCTGTAATTTAGGGGCTATGTCTTTTGGGATTGTATAAGCACCGTTTTTTAATTTAAAACTGATCTTTTCTTCTCCGGAAATGTTTTCAAGACCTGCGTATTCTACAATGCAATTCTTATACTTATATTTTTCCTCTAATTTTAATTGTGACACATCATAACGAAACCCGAGCCGACCTTTCTCTATGTCCGAAGCGGCTTTCAAGTACGCCACAAAATTGGAGATGGTCTCCGATTCAGGGCTTATAAAAACCAGCTTGTCGATGTTCTGCTGCAGAGCATCATCAATCAATTGCAATGTGCAGCCAACGATTAGAGATACATAAGCAGACGAACCGGTTTCATCTTTTCTTCCAAGTTTTGAATATACTTTGTTTTTCAAAGCTCTGTTAATTATTTTTTCCAAGCTCATACCCTTTTCATCCCCTAAAGCCGTTCACGATTTCGTTAGCATTTCTTCGATGGCATCAGCAATACTCGAAGACATCTCAGGTGGAACTGCATTGCCGATTTGCCTGAAAACCGATGTTCTTGACCCTTCAAAATAATAATCGTCAGGAAAAGACTGGAGTCGCGCTGCTTCACGTACACTGATTGAGCGTGCCTGCCTTTTATCCGGATGTATATAATAATGGCCGTCTTTGGCGATGTGTGCGGTCAAAGTGTGGCTATAGGGCAGGTCGCCCGCAACCACCTTGAACCGATCAAGAAACGTTGTCGTGTTTTTATGAGTCTGCAGATGGGAGGGGAGTTCATCATACTTCAACCTTAATCTTTCCGAGTCCCATTTTTCTATAGCTTTTCGATAAATCTCCCTGTCCCGTTCATTCACAGGTCTGGATCTATGCCATGTCAGAACGTCGTCCGGCTTTCGCAATTCATTGTTTATCGACAATGGAGGGTCGTGCTTCACACGACTATAGGAATCACCCTTTTCGCCGGGATTCAAAAAAGGGAGGTCCTCGAACAATTCTTCAATTTTTCCTTGTTTAGTCCCCTCCTTTATTCTATCGAAAAAGTCGTTCTGGGCTTTGGAGCCGATTACAATAATTCTTTTGCGGTTTTGCATCACGCCGTAGTCGTAAGAATTTAAAATCTCAAGCTTGACATGATAACCAAGGTTCTCAAACTCATTGCCTATCGTTTTCAAGTATTCTCCGTTGCTGGCTGATTTTAAGCCTGGAACGTTCTCAAAAACAAAGATTTCAGGATTATACCTATGCAGCACTTTCACGTAGTGTTTATAAAGAGAATTTCGTGGATCATCATCCTTCTTGCCCGTCCTTCGATTCTTGCTAGCGATGGAAAAGGGCTGACATGGAGGGCCTCCTATGACTAAGTCCACGCTGTTTTTGTTTTGCAATTTCATCAAGGCGTCAATATTATTGAACAACTTTTCCATTGAGCTTTCATTCATTTCAAGGTTGATGACTCTACTTTTGACTTCTTCAGGTATCGAGTCCATCAATTTCTCTCTTGTGATTTCACCTTTTAGATAAGAAAAATAAGTCTGTGCTTGACTATTATTTTTCAACCAGTAATAGGCGTTTCTAGTTTCCAATGTTTTGCATGCATCAGAATCCATCTCGACATAAGCAATCGGTTTGAAACCATTAGAGCGAAAGCCTTCAGACATTCCACCGGCGCCGGAAAAAATATCGATGTAATTGAACATGTGTATTCACCTGAATTCTCAACGTAACGTTATAGGTCTATTCCTCATCTGGTGTTAACTGATATCAATAATGCAAAGATGAAAGCTTATGGCTATATATAATTATTTAATGTTTCACTCTTTTTTATGTTTAATTATACATAAAAAAGAAAGCGTTATCAACACGAGAGTTCAATCGGATCAAACAATGATCGGATTACTAGAAGCAGAAAAAACCTGACGGGAGTAATTAAGGAGAGCATGTTGGTGAAAATCGCATGCTTCCAACCTTTTAAACAGATAATACGGAGTAAAATGTTTTCAAGTATTTATGATACTGTCCAGCCACTCTTCCAATTTTTGCATTTCCTGTTCGAAATCACTTTTGAGGCTGCACTCCCAGAGGACCTTCACGTGCCAGCCTCTACTTTCCAGCTCGGCAGAGTTTCTTCGGTCCCTGCTATGATTCCTCTCGATCTTGTCCCGCCAGAAATCAACATTGCTCTTCGGGATGGTTGAGAGTTTGCAGTTTTCATGAATGATGCAGAAGCAGCCGTTGACGAAGATGGCGACCTTGTATTTCTTGATGGCGACATCCGGGCTTCCCGGCACATCCCTGACGTTCTTGCGGAATCTGTATCCCCGGGAGTGCAGCCATCTTCGGACCATGAGCTCGATGCCGGTGTCCTTTCCTCTAATCCTGGACATGACTTCGCTTCTTTTTTGATTGGAGAACACATCAGCCATAGATCAATCACCAGGGGACTGCACTTTAACATGCAGGGTTGGGATGAAGAGGTGTTGTTGCGAATCGCTGAATCATTCGTAAAAAGAAATGAACTATATTAGGTACGCTGCTGGACTCTGGATTTTATATATTTTTGAAGCTTCTGATCGGTGCAGAAGATATAACATCCCTTCAGACCGCGCGTCATCAAAGTGCGGTAAGTATTACGGATTATCCGGTCCACACGTTCACTCATAGTATCAGGGTCTTCTCGCATGCCCTTCTTCCATCCCTTGACTGACTGGTCGGTTCTGGCGCGCTTTGAGACATCGGTGATGACTTTCCCGTTTTCATATCTTAAGTCGTCACCGATGATGACGCCGACATAGTCGACCTCGAGACCTTGCGAAGTGTGAATGCATCCGGCTTCATTGATGCTGTCGCG
>Ga0207421_10007287_pt1 | contig 11809 bp, 8 predicted proteins | sample SodLakKL_010_SED_4_FD_187542 | JGI IMG/M metagenome (GOLD analysis project Ga0207421, IMG submission 187542) | Alkaline sediment microbial communities from Lake Tanatar, Kulunda Steppe, Russia - 8KL_010_SED (SPAdes) (version 2) | ecosystem: Environmental > Aquatic > Non-marine Saline and... | reverse complement strand
GCCCACGGCCCGTCGTCGGCGACGAGCCGCTCGCGCAGCTCGGCGCCCTCGCTCTGATGGCTGTACAGCACCGCGCCGTCGCCACGGTCGGCGGCCCGCTCGATCTGGCTGATCGTGTCGGCCGGGTCGTTGAGATAGGCCCCCACGCCCGGTGCGAGCAGGCCGTCGTGGTCGAGCCCGGCCTGCCAGTCCGTCCACCCGTCGAAGGAGCCCGCACGGTCCGCGTCGTCGAAGTAGTTCATGGGCGTTGCCACGTCGATGGTGCCCTCGGCCAGCCAGCGCGGCCAGTCCTGGTAGACCCAGCGATAGGTGGGCGTGGCGGCGAGCCCGCCCGCCTCGTCGGGCCCCTCGCCCCAGGTGATCCCTGCCTGGGAGACCGCCACCTGCGGGTCGGCGTCGGCGACCTCGGCGCGGATGCGCCGGGCCAGGTCGCGGGTCTGATCGCGGCGCCAGTCGCCCCATGCCTCGTCGTCGGCTGCGGGGTCATCGCTGCCACCGGTCTGGTCAGCGAACCGCTCCAGCGAGGTGGGGTGGTAGCCCGTCACACCGCTGTCCTCGTCGTCGGAGTCTGCGACGGTGCCGTGCAGATAGCGCAGGTAGTCCAGGTGCACCGCAGCGAGGTCGTAGTCGGCAGCGAGCTCGGCGAGGGCCCCGGCGACGTGGTCGTGGACCTCGGGCACCCCGGGGTCGAGGTAGTCGACGTCGTCACCCTGGTTGGTCCGGCTGGTCCAGGGATCGTCGCTGTCGGGCCCGTGGGTGCGCCACACGTGATCGTCGGGCAGCTCGAGATCGTCGTAGTCCTCGTGGTAGGCCGGCATCACGCTCATCCAGGCGTGCACCTGCAGGTCGCGGTCGCCGGCGGCGTCGAGCACCTCGGCGAGCACATCGAGGCCCTGCTCGAGCTCGGGCTCGGGCATGCGCGGCAGCAGCGTAGAGCTGTGCAGCGCGTCCTGGCGGCGTGCGACCTGCACGATCACGGTGTTGGCCCCGGAGGCGGTGGCCTGCGACAACATCTCGTGGATGCCCTGCCGCGTGTGGAGGGTGTCGTCGAAGGCGTGCACCCACCAGCCGCGCAGCTCGGCGTCGGGCCCGCCAGCGGCGGCCTCGTCGATCAGCTCCTCCAGGCGGGTGACCAGCGCGTCGCCGAGGACGGCCGTGCCGCCCATGAGGCGCAGCGCCGGCGCGTCGTCGCCGTCCTCCTCCAGCGGGCCGGCGGCCGCGGCGTCATCCAGCCCACCGGTGCGCAGCCAGCGCTCCACCTGGCCCAGCGGCGCGTCGACGTCGCTGTAGAGCACCGGCCCTCCGCCGGGCAGCGCGGCCGCCCAGCCGGCGGTGGCGGCATCGACGAGGTGCTCGTCGTCGCCGGAGGCCAGGTGGATCGTGCCCTCGCCGGGCAGCGCCCGCGCGACCGAGGCGGCGGTCTCGCCGCGGTCGGCTCCGCTGAGCCGGCGCACCGACCCGGGGACCAGCTCGCGCAGCTCCTCGGCCACCTCCGCGCTGACCACGCCGTGACCACCGACGATGATCACGTCCTCGATGTCTGCCAGCGCCTCCTCCGTCGCCTCGGGCACCTCCTCGGTGGTGACCTGCAGCAGCGGGGCGTCGCGGCGCGCCGCGGGAGCCGCGGCGACGAGCGCGTCAGCGGGGCTCCGACCGTCGACCACCAGCGCGGTGTCGTCGGTGGCGGCCTCCTCGGCGATCGCAGCGGCAGTGGCCTCGCGGGTGTCGCCGTACAGGCGCTCGACGGTGTCGGCGTGCTCGGCGACGGCGTCGCGCACGCCCTCGTCCACCGCCTGCTCGCCGCCCAGGATCGTCACGCGCTCGGGTGCCAGGCGCGCGAGCTCGTCGTCGGTCGCCTCGGGCAGCTCGTCCGGCAGCGTCAGCAAGATCGGCCCGCCGACGTGGTCGGCGTCGGCGAGCACCGCACCCGCCAATGCGTCGGCGAGACCTCCCGCGGCGTCGCCACGGGCCAGGACCACGTGGTCGACGTCGTCGGCGTTGTCGTAGACCGTCCGCGAGGCGCACGCGGCGGTGGCCCACCGCTCGGCGCCGGCCACCCGGTCGATCGCGGCGGTGTCAGAGGCCACCGTCCGGCACGGCTCCTCGGCCTGGGCCGGGGTGCGCTCCCCCACCGTGGCGGCGCCCGCGACGAGCGCGACCGCGCCGACCACCACCCCGAGCAGGGCGGTCACGCCCCGGCGTCGACGGGCTGCGGCCTTGCTGGTTGCGTGTGCCATGGGTCCTCCCGGGCGAGGCTGGCGCGCTGGCGCGGCGCGCGGGCGCCACGGGTTGCGCGTCCTCGGCGTCGGCGGTGCAGACTGCGCGGTGCGCGGTGTGAGCCTCGAGCGAGGGAGAGTCTGCCATGTCGGAGACCGCCGAGCCCAGGGTCCTGGTGACCGGTGCGACCGACGGCCTCGGGCGCGAGGTCGCCCGGCGCCTGGCCCAGGACGGTGCGCAGGTGCTGGTCCACGGCCGCGACCCCGAGCGGGTCGCCGACACCGTCGCGCTGCTGGCAGCCGAGACCGGCACCGACCCGGGCGGTCACGTCGCCGACTTCGCCCGGCTCGCCGATGTGCGCCTGCTCGCCGAGGAGGTCGCCGAGGACCACGGCCATCTCGACGTGCTGGTCAACAACGCCGGCATCGGGCCCGGGCCGCCGGGCGGGGCGCGCGAGGTCAGCGAGGACGGCCACGAGCTGCGCTTCCAGGTGAACTACCTGGCGTCGTTCCTGCTGACCCGTCTGCTGCTGCCGCGGCTGCGAGCGGGTGCGCCGGCGCGGGTGGTGCACGTCGCCTCGGGCGCCCAGCAGGCGATCGACTTCGACGACGTGATGCTCACCCGCGACTACGACGGCTGGCGCGCCTACGCCCAGAGCAAGCTGGCGATGGTCGCTGATGCGCTGACCCTGGCCGAGGCGCTCGATCCGCGCGAGGTCACCGTCAACGCGCTCCATCCGGCGTCGCTGATGGACACCAAGATGGTGCGCGAGGCCCACGGTGGCGGACAGACCACGATCGACGAGGGCGTGGAGGCGGTGGTGCGCCTGGTGACCAGCCCCGCGCTCGCCACCGTCACCGGGCGCTACGTCAACGGGCTGGCCGAGGGCGCGCCCGCCGCCCAGGCGCAGGACGCGACGGCACGCCAGCGGCTGCAGGCGCTGGCCCAGCAGCTGACCGGGCTCGACGAGGCGATCCCCGGCGCGGCGACCCCCGGCACGGCGACCCCCGGCAAGGCGACCCCCGGCAAGGCGACCCCCGGGGAGGCCCTCCCCGAGGGGTGACCCGATCGGGCGCTCACACCGTGGGCGCCTCCGGGTGATCGCCGGGCGCGCGACCAGCGCGACCAGGGAGCAGCTCGGCTCGGATGGCCGCTCCCCAGGCGCGCACCGCGTCCCAGTCACGGAAGTCGCCCTCGGCCGCGCGCGTCATCCCGACGACGGCACGCTCGCCGCCGCGGAGGCGGCGACGCTCCAAGCGGCCAGCGAAGAGCTGGTGGCCCAGCGCTGCGGTCTCGGCGATGAGCTCGGGCACGTCGGCGGGCTCGCCGACCGCCGGTTTGGGCGGGTCGCCCACCGGGCCGCTGGAGAACAGCCACACGGGCCGCTCGCGCAGCTCCTCGGCGCAGCGTGCCGCGAGGTCGCGCGCCGCGGGCAGCCATCGCCCCATGTAGACGCCGCTGCCCAGCACCACCGCGTCGTAGCCGGCCACCGAGGTCACCGACGCGGGCTCGGCGATCTCGACCCGCAGGCCCTCGGTGGCCAGCTCGCCGGCCAGCACCTCGGCGATCTCCTGGGTGGCGCCGTGCCGGGAGGCCACGGTGAGCAGCACGCGCATGAGGCAGGGATCCGATCGTGGTGGTCGCGGGCGAGGCGGGCAGACGGGGTCGTTGCGGGCGAGGCTGGCAGGCGGGCCGTGGCGGGCAGGCGGGCCGTGGCGGGCGGGCGGGCCGTGGCGGGCAGCGTCATCATCGCCCACCGCGAGCCCGCTGGCGAGCCGCAAGGTCCCGCTGCCGGCGGGACGCGACCCGGCCGGGCGCTGTGGTGCGGGCGCGGCGGCGCGGTCGGCGCCCGCACCGGGCTTGCGCGCGGCGGCGACGGGTCGACCGGACCGTCATGGACCCACGCCTCGCCGCCTACGGGGCGGTCATGCTGGTGGGCGCGCTCGCCTACCTGCTCGTGCCCGTCGCGCTGCTCGGCGACCTGGCGTGGCTCACGGTCCTCGTGGCGACGCTCGCGGCGGTCCACCTCGGCCAGCGCGCGCACCGCCCCAGCACTCCCCGCCCCTGGTGGCTGCTCCAGCTCGGCCTGGCCTGCATGGCGCTCGCCTTCGCCCTGGAGCTGTCGGCCTGGGGCGAGGGCACGCTGGTGGCCCGCCGCTGGGCCTCGGACCTGCTGGCGTTGAGCACGTTCCTGTGGATGGGTCTGGCTGCGCTGGCCTTCGCCCACGCCCAGACGGGCGGGCACGAGCGGGCCCCGGCGCTGGACAGCCTGCTGCTCATGGTGACCAGCACCGGCCTGCTGTGGGACGTGGCCTGGCAGCAGCACGGTGGCGTCGCGATCGACACGTCGTCGCTGATCGCCGCGATGGGCATGTCCCTGGGAGCGAGCTGGGCGGCGGGCATGACCGTGCGGATGCTGCTGGCCGGGGGGCATCGCAGCCTCAGCGGCCGGGCGCTGGGCGCGGCGGCGGCCCTGGTCCTGGCAGGCGTCACCGTGCACGTCGTCGGCGGCATCACCGGGCGCATGCTCACCGGCGGGCCGATCGATCTAGTGTGGGCCCTGGCGCTGGCTGCCATGGGGATCACCGCGCTGCACCCCTCGATGCGCACGCTGACCGCCCCGTTCGCACAGGCCGAGGTCGGCCGCACGCGCAGCAGCATCGGCCTGCTGTCAGCGGCGCTGCTGCTCCCGCCGACGGCGATCCTGATGCGCCAGGCGCTCGGTGACGAGCCGGTCCTGCCGGCCACCGTGGCAACGGTGTGCGTCGCCGCGCTGGTGGTGGTGCGGTTCGGCGGACTGGTGATCGACCGCGAGCGGGCCCGACAGGCGGTGCTGGCCCAGTCGCTGATCGACCCGCTGACGGGGCTGGGCAACCGCGCCGCGGTCATGGGGCACCTGGAGCAGCTCGCGCGCGAGGGGTCCGATGAGCCCGCCGGTTCGTCCTACGCGGTGGTGTTCCTCGACCTCGACGACTTCAAGGCCGTCAACGACACGTGGGGCCACGCGGCAGGCGACCACGCGCTGATCAGCGTCGCGCAGCGGCTGCGAGCCGCAGCACGAGCGAGCGACCGGCTCGGGCGCATCGCCGGCGATGAGTTCGTCCTGGTCGCTGCTGGCGTCGACGCGAGCAGCGGACCGGGCCTGCGGGACCGGCTCGCTGCCGCCTTCAGCGAGCCCATCCAGCTCGGCCCGGCGGCGCTTGCGCTCCAAGCCAGCATCGGGATCGCCTACGGTAGGGTGGGGATCGACACGGCAAGCGCGGTGCTGGGGCGCGCCGACGACGCGATGTACGAGGTCAAGCGCGACCGCCCGCAGGCTCCCAGCGCTTGACCAGCGCCGTCTCCGTGCCCGGCGACTGCTGGGCACGCGGGAGGGAGGCGGAGCGGTCCCCTAGGCTTGCGCGTGACGCACGATGCGTGCCCCGCGCGCCGCCACGCCCGAAACTGGATGACCCCGGATGCCCAGCGACACCTCCCCCAGCCGCTCCGCGCTCGCCGAGCGGCTGCTGTTCCTGCGCGCGTTCCTCGCCCACCCCCGACAGATGGGCGCGATGCTGCCGACCTCGCGCGCCGCCGTCGAGGCCATGCTCGACCTCGCAGCGGTCGAGGAGGCCGACCTCGTCCTGGAGCTCGGCGCGGGGACGGGCTCGCACACCCGCGCGATCCTGGAGCGCATGGGGCCCCAGGGGCATCTCGTCGCCGTCGAGATCGACCCGGCGCTGGCCGACACGGTCCGCGCCACGCTCGAGGACCCGCGCCTGGAGGTGGTCACGGGCTCGGCCGAGGACCTCCACGAGATCCTCGCGGGGCGCGCGCCCGACGTGGTCGTCTCGGCGCTGCCGTTCACCTCGCTGCCCGCCGAGGTGAGCCGCCAGATCCTGGATCGGGCCACGCAGGCGCTCGCCGCTGGCGGCGTGCTGCTGGTCCTGCAGTACTCGCCGTTGATCGGCAAGGCGCTGCGAGGCCGCTTCGCGCGCGTGCACCGCACGGTGTGCCTGCGCAACCTCCCACCCGCGTGGCTGTTCGCCTGTCGCGATCCCCAGCCGGCCCGGGGCCGCGACGGCCCGGCCTCGCCCGGTCCCGACGCACCCGCATGAGCGCGCGCACCTGGCCGATCGCGCGTCGCTACGCCGCCCCGCCGGCGACGGTGGGGGCGCTGCTGGTGCTGGCCGGGCGCGCCCTCGCACAGCCCCGCAGCGCGCGGCGCGCGGCCACACGGCTTGGCTGGGGGCTGCTGGCCGTGGGCGCAGGCGTCGCCGCCTTCTTCCGCGACCCCGACCGTCGCGTGGGCGAGGACCCCACGCTGGCCTACGCCGCCTCCGACGGGATGGTCACCGCGGTCGCCGAGGAGGCCGACGAGCCGTGGCTGCCCGGCGGGCGCGGCCGGCGGGTCACGGTGTTCCTGTCGCTGCTCGACGTGCACGTCACCCGCAGCCCCGTCCCGGGTCGGGTGCGGCGCGTCACCGAGCACGACGGCGGCTTCGCGCCGGCGCTGCTGCAGCGCGCACAGGGCAACCACCGGCTGCGCCTGCTCCTGGACGGTCCGAGCGGCCCGGTGGTGGTCACCCAGGTGGCGGGCGCGATCGCGCGGACCATCAGCAGCTGGGTCGCCCCTGGCGAGCAGCTGCGCGCCGGGCAGCGGCTCGGGCTCATCCACTTCGGCTCGCGCACCGACGTGACCGTCCCGGTCGAGGCCGAGGTGCTGGTCGCCCGCGGCCAGCGCGTGCACGCCGGGGTGACGCCGCTGGCGCGGCTCGAGGCAGGTGAGGCCGGTGCGTGAGCACCTCAACCTCGCCAACGCCGTGACCAGCGTCAGCCTGGTGGCGGGCTTCAGCGCCCTGCTGCTGGCCATCGACGGGCAGCCCGCGCCAGCCGCCGCGCTCGTGGTGGTCTCGGCAGTGCTCGACGGGCTCGACGGGATGCTGGCACGGCGACGTGGGGGCGACCACACCTTCGGCGCCCAGCTCGACTCGCTGACCGACCTGCTGGCGTTCTGCGTGGTCCCGGCGGTGGCACTGCACGTCACCGCGCCCGCCGATGCCGGCGTGGCAGGCGCGGTCCTGGGTGGCGCCTTCGTGTTGGCCGGTGCCTGGCGGCTGGCGCGGTTCGCGCTGGACCAGAAGCGCGGCCACTTCCGGGGACTGCCCACGCCGCTGGGCGGCATCGCGGTGATGGGGCTGGTGCTGTGGACGCCGGCGCTCGCAGCGCTGCTGGGCACCGCGATCCTGGCGGTGCTGATGGCCAGCAGCGTCCCGTTCCCGACGGTGCCCACCGCCGCGGCAGTGGTGCGCCACGGGCGCCACGGGCGCACCCGTCCCGACAGGCCCAGCAGGCGCCGACGGCGCGGCAGGCGCAACCGGCACGACCGGCACGACAGCCGCGATCGGCCCGGCGGACGTGGCGGGCACGCCAGACGCGGCCGGTACGCCCGACGCAGCAGGCGTGGTGGCCGCACGGCGGACCGCTAGCGCCGGCCTCGAGCCACCCGCTGTCCCACCCCTCTGGCACGCTGCCGACCATGAGCGAGCTGCCACGCATCACCCCCACCACACTGCGCGCCAGCCAGCAGTGCGCGCTGCGGTTCCATCGCCTGGTCAACGGCGCCGGCCGGGTGCGCGGCGACCCCCGCCGCCGGTTCGCCCTGCCAGGGGCGATCACCCAGGCCTGTCGCGACGCGCACCAGCACGCCCAGGCGCAGGGCTGCTCGGTGGCTGGCGCCGCTGACCACGCCCACCCGCCGGAGGACCTCACCCCCGAGGAGCGGCACGCCTTCGCGCATGCCGTGGCCACCTACGCTGCGGTCGCCGACGCACGCGAGGGCACCTACCACGCCGAGGACCACGAGCGGTTCCCGAACCAGGAGAGCAGCACCGGACGCTTCGAGATCATGGCTCCGGTCGATCTGGTGCTGCGCCACAGAGAGGACCGGCGCGAGGTGCGCGAGCTGGCGCTGCGCGAGGCACCCGAGCCGCTCGCCGACAGCTCGCGCGTGGTGCTCGCCGCGCTGGCGCTTCGCGCCCCGCTGACCTACGCGCACTGCGACCTGCGCACCGGCACGGTGGTCGAGGCGACCCTCGAGGAGCCAGACCGGCGCACGCTGGGCGCGGACCTCCAGCGCCGCGTGATGGGCGCGTTGGGCGTGGCCCAGGAGCCCAGCCCCACCCCGGGGCGCTGGTGCAGCGGCTGCGAGGTGCTGCGCACCTGTCCGGCGGTGGTGCACACCACCGCCGAGGAGCTCCGCGCCGGGGGCAGCACATGACCGCCCACCCCAGCGACGACGAGCCGCGCCCGGCCATGACGCCGCGCAGCCACCCGGACCTGGCGGTCTGGGCGGGCCACCTGGACGAGCACCGCCGCTGCCCGCGCCAGTTCAGCAACCGCATCGCGCTGGGCATCCCCTCCCCCGAGCCCGTGCCCGAGGCGCCCGCCGCCTCGCTGGGCAAGCTGACCCACCGCGAGCTCGAGCAGCGCCACGAGCGCTGGGACGCCCACGACGGGGTGGCGCTGCTGTCCGAGCCGCCAGCGCATCACGCGCAGGCGGTCGAGGCCCATGTGCGTGCCCACCTAGCGCTGTGCCCCGCCGAGGACGACGCGCGCTATCACGGCGGCGAGCGGGTGCTGGCCACCCGCCTGCACGACCTCCAGGTGGTCGTGCTGGCGATCGTCGACGCCGTCTGGGAGCACCCCGACGGCGTGATCGAGCTGCGGGACTACAAGACGGGTGCCGGCGCGCCCACCCCCGACCAGGACGCCGCCGCGCTGGTCCACGCGCTGCTGGGCCGCACCCACTGGCCCGACCGCCAGCTCCGGGTGACCTACGAGCGCCTCGCCGACGAGCCCACCACCGCCGAGCTCGCCGTGACCGGCGACACCATCGACGCCGCCCTGTCGGCGCTGACCGCGCACGTGGCCGCGCTGCGCGAGGGTCGCTGGGAGGCCCGACCCGGCACGCACTGCCAGTGGTGCGACTACCGGCGCTCGTGCCCATCGTCGCTGGCGCCTGGGGAGCACCCGTCCTGACCCCCCGGTCCATGGCCTACCCTGCGGCCATGACCTCGTGGCCGAGCCCGCCACCGCCCGGCCGCGCGGCCCACCGCGGAGGCCGCGCGTGATGGCCGACCGTGACGACACCGACCCGCGGCCGCACGGCGCCGCGACCGCACGCGAGACGGCTCACCCCTCCTCGGCTGTGCCCGCGCCCCCCGAGGCCCCCGACGGCGGGCCCCCCGCGGGCGCCGGAGCAGCGTCGACCCAGCGCGCGCGTCACCCCGATCCCGACCACGGGCTCAGCGCCGCCGAGGTCGCCGAGCGCCAGGCCCAGGGCCTGGTCAACGTCACCTCCGAGGACAACCGCCGCTCGTTCCGCGACATCGTCGCCGACAACGTGCTCACGCGGTTCAACGCGATCCTCGGCACGCTGCTGGTGATCGTGCTGGCCACCGGCGAGCTGCGCGATGCGCTGTTCGGCATCGTGCTGGTCACCAACGCCCTGGTCGGCATCATCCAGGAGACCCGCGCCAAGCTCACCCTCGACCGCCTGTCGGTGGTCACCGCTCCGACGGTGCGGGCGATCCGCGACGGCGCGCCCGTCACCCTGACCAGCGAGCAGATCGTGCGCGACGACGTGCTCGAGGTCAGCGCCGGCGACCAGCTCCCCGTGGACGGTGCGGTGCTGACCGCAGCAAACCTCGAGGCCGACGAGTCGCTCGTCACCGGCGAGAGCGACCCGGTCGCCAAGCCCGCCGGCACCACGCTGCTGTCGGGCAGCTTCGTGGTCGCCGGCCACGGCCGGTTCACCGCCACCGCGATCGGTGACCACGCCTACGCCACGCGCCTGGCCACCGAGGCCAAGCGCTTCGCCAGCGTCCACAGCGAGCTGCGGGCCGGCACCGACACGATCCTGCGGATCGGCACCTGGATCATCGCCCCCGCCGCGGCGCTGCTGCTCATCAGCCAGCTGCAGGTCGCCGACACGCTCAGCGAGGGGCTGCGCTCGACGGTGGCGGGCGTGGCCTCCATCGTCCCCGAGGGGCTGGTGCTGCTGACCAGCGTGGCGTTCGCCGTCAGCGTGGTGAAGCTCGGCCGACGCCGCGCGCTGCTGCAGGAGCTGCCAGCGGTCGAGGTGCTGGCGCGCGTGGACACCGTGTGCCTGGACAAGACGGGCACGCTGACCACCGGCGAGCTCGCCCTCGGCGGCATCGAGTCGCCCGCCGGCGGACCGGCTGATGCGACCGCGCTGGCCGCGCTGGGGGCGCTGGCCGCCGCCGAGGAGCGTCCCAACGCCACGCTGCGCACCGTGGCCGCAGCCACCTCCGACCCCGGGTGGCAGCCCACCTCGACGATGCCCTTCTCCTCGGCGCGCAAGTGGAGCGGTGCCGCGTTCGCCGAGCACGGCGCCTGGCTGCTGGGCGCCCCCGAGGTGCTGCTGCCCACCGAGCATCCGCTGCACCGGCGCGTGCAGGAGCTTGCCGGCGGCGGCAGCCGCGTGCTGGCACTGCTGCGCAGCGACGCGCCGCTCGGTGAGGAGCCGCCGGCCACCGCCGAGCCGATGGCGCTGATCCACCTGGAGGAGCAGCTGCGCCCCGAGGCCCCCGACACGATCCGCTACTTCCGCGACCAGGGCGTGACGCTGAAGGTCATCTCCGGCGACCACCCGGCCACCGTCGGGGCGATCGCCCGGCGGGTGGGCATCCCCGACGCGGGCCATGCGGTGGACGCCCGGGACCTGCCCGAGGAGGCCGAGGAGGTCGGCGACGAGGTCGAGGCAGCCGCGTTCGGGCGGGTCGGGCCGCGCCACAAGCGGGCGCTGGTCGGCGCGCTGCAGCGCCGCGGTCACACGGTGGCCATGACCGGCGACGGCGTCAACGACGTGCTGGCGCTCAAGGACGCCGACATCGGCGTGGCCATGGGCTCGGGCAGCGACGCGTCCCGCGGGGTGGCCCAGCTGGTGCTGCTGGACGACTCGTTCGCCTCCCTGCCGGAGGTCACCGCCGAGGGCCGCAAGGTGATCGCCAACATCGAGCGGGTCGCCAAGCTGTTCGTCACCAAGTCGGTGTATGCCGCGATCCTGGCCGTCGCGGTGGGGATCGCGTTCCTGCCGTTCCCGTTCTTCCCGCGCCACCTGACGCTGATCTCGAGCCTGACGATCGGCATCCCGGCGTTCTTCCTGGCCATCGCCCCCAACACCACCCGCAGCCGGCCAGGGTTCCTGCCGCGCGTGTCACGCTTTGGCATCCCCGCCGGCGTCGTCGCCGCGGCGGCGACGTTCGGCGCGTTCGCGGTCGCCGGGCAGCAGCCCGGGGTCGACATCGTGGCGCAGCGCACCAGCGCGGTGATCGTGCTGTTCCTGGTGGCGCTGTGGGTGCTGCTGCTGCTGGCCCGGCCGCTCACCGAGCCCAAGGCGGCGCTGCTGGGCGCCATGGCGGTCGCGTTCCTGCTGGCGCTGGGAGCGCCGGCGGGGCGCGAGTTCTTCGACCTCACGCTGCCGCCGCTGGTGGTGACCCTGGCGGTCATCGGCGTGGCCGCCATCGCGATCGCGGTGCTGGAGCTGGGCTGGCAGCTGATCAGCTGGGCGCAGCGGCGCTTCTTCCCC
>Ga0207421_10007286_pt1 | contig 11811 bp, 10 predicted proteins | sample SodLakKL_010_SED_4_FD_187542 | JGI IMG/M metagenome (GOLD analysis project Ga0207421, IMG submission 187542) | Alkaline sediment microbial communities from Lake Tanatar, Kulunda Steppe, Russia - 8KL_010_SED (SPAdes) (version 2) | ecosystem: Environmental > Aquatic > Non-marine Saline and... | reverse complement strand
AAAGCATTATGCCTTTTTTCTTATACTCTTCATGAAGATATTCGCCATAATCCTCAACATCCATACCTTCTGGAAGTTCAAGGTCTTCCATCTCGTAGGCATCTGGTCTCCTATGATATTCTTCGAGTATGTCTATCATATCAAGACCTACATCGATAGCCAATTCGATGGTCTTATAACTGGTCTGCCTGGTAGGTAGTGCATTAATACCCACATCGTACTCCGTCATTATCTTCTGTGTTTTTTCTTCATCTAGAACATCAACTACGTGTTTATTGAGTTTATCACTACCTATAAAGTCGATGATCTCGTCGATGGGACCAGGAGATCTACTGAGGATACCTATCTCATCAAAATCAGAATGATTTGCTAAATACCATGCTATGCCTTCTGCCTGCCTACCTGCACCAAATATTAGAGCTTTCATGTTATCATCTCGGAGGGGCATCAAATCCCTCCGTATAAATATTTCGTTTATAAAGGAAATTTTTGATATCGACCCATGAAAGGCTTTTATACATGGAAAATAACTTAGGTAAACATGAAAAGAATTCACTCTACAGATGCGGTAAAACTAAAAGACGGAGAAAAGTGTAGATTAGCAGGATGGTTACAGGAAGTTAAAAACCTTGGAGGGATAGCTTTCCTGAAAGTCAGGGATCGACATTCAGTATTTCAGGTCGTCCTAGTCAAAAAGGAGATAGGCGAAGAAGAATTCGGAGACATAGTTGATATCCCTCGTGAGAGTGTGATAGAGATAGAGGGTACCAAGACTGATACAGATCAAACTGAGCTAGGATATGAGATACATCCCATATCTATAAAAGTGGTAAGCGAGGCAGAAAAACCACTCCCGTTAGGTGTGGTGGATAAGGTCGATGCAGAACTTCCCACTCGACTAGATAACCGCTTTCTAGATCTTAGAAAAAAAGAGAAAAGGTGTATTTTCGAACTCAGAAACTTGTTGGTAGAAGGCATGCGAGATTTCTTTTCCCAGGAAGGATTCATCGAAGTGAACACACCTAAGGTCGTAGCCGCAGGAGCTGAAGGAGGGGCGAGCCTTTTCGACGTGGATTATTACGACGAGCCGGCTCATCTTGCACAGAGCCCTCAACTTTTCAAACAGATATTGATGGCTTCCGGTTTCGAGAGAGTATATGAGATCGCCCCTGCATTTCGGGCTGAAGATTTTGACACCATAAGGCATACTTCAGAGTTCATCTCCGTGGATTTTGAGATGGCTTTTATAGACGGATCCGAGGATATCATGAGTATGACCAGTTACATGGTTAATCATGTTCTATCTCATGTTAAAAAACATGGTGAGGAAGAGCTCGATGAACTCAACGTAGAGATCGAAGTGCCAGAGCATCCGATCAAGAAAATTACACATAGGGGATGTATAGAGATACTAGAAGATCTCGGTAAAGAGTGGGAGGAAGAACCGGAGATAGACACCGAGGCAGAAAAGATGCTAGGGGACTATGTAAAAGAAAAATATGGTACAGATTTCTTTTTCATCACCGAGTTCCCGACGAGACTCAAAGAGAGTACATTCTACGCTAAGCGAAAAGATTATGATCCTTCATTGACTACATATTTTGATCTGGAATATAAAGGGCAGGAATTGGTCTCTGGCGGACAAAGAGAACATCGATATGATACCCTTGTCAAACAGATGAACGAGATCGGGCTAGAAGTAGGTGATTTCGAGGACTATCTGAACGCTTTCAAGTATGGTATGCCCACACATGGAGGAATAGGTCTAGGGCTGGACCGTTTCGTACAGCAGATGCTCGACCTACCAAATATAAGAGAGGCTATACTGTTCCCCAGAGACACCTCTAGGTTGAGACCGTAATTTCACTTACCTCCTATTGATAATTTTATATAGCATCCTTGTGGTATACTGTACGATGGCAGTCGGGAAGTACGAAAGAGAATTGAGAGGGATACTCTCTGGAGATGAAGAAGTTATAGAGGGTGCTACTAAGACCTGTAGTGAAAGTGAACTCGAGGGGTATCAAGCTATATATGATATACCTTTTTTAGTTGTGAGGGCTGGCGGAAGCTTAGGGATAGATCTTATAGCTTTAAGAGGTGAGATATCTTTTCCCATCGAAGTGAAATCATCTAAAAAAACTGTACTATATTTCAGGGATGAAAGTAGGCTCAGTGAGCAGGCTGAGTGGATGAAGGAAGTCTGCCTGGATAGTAATGTTCTTCCGATCTACGCTTATAGATTGAAAAGTCAGAGAGGAGATAAATGGAGAGTTTACACCATGGATGTAGATGGGATGGAAAAGAAACATAAGGTCCTGCAGAGGAAGATCCCATATCTACAGACTACAGTTCATGGTAACTATAAATTGGAGTGGGATAAAGGGATGCCGCTGAACGAACTTTTGTCATACCTTAAACATCTCATAAGATGATGGCAATCCTTTTATAAAGTAGTTGTTAAATTACACAACATGAAAGTGATACCATCTCTATCCTGCAAAGGAAACGAACCCGTAACTGTCAAAGATGGACAGTATGTTCATTTCACTAAAGACGGATCTAGATTGGATCTATGGGAAACCATGGACCTATTAGATTCCTATGATACGATATATTTTTTGGACCTTAACGGTATCGAGAGCCGGGGCTTGCAGACAGACATAATACGTAAGATCGGAACTAGAAAAGAGGTATGGGCAGATGTAGGGGCTAGGGACATAGCAACCATAACAGATGCGTATATCGCAGGAGCAGATAAAGTGGTGATATCGACTAAAACGATTTATTCCCATGAACTGATAAAGGACGCTTTAAAGATGAGCGGTGAGATGATCTTCTGTATAGACCATAAGGATCATGTGATATCTCCCTCAAAGGAAATCAGTGGTAGTAGTATCAAAGAACTCGTATCCGAAATGACGGATAACGGCATCGATACGATGGTCATACACGACCTGAAAGATGAAATATTCGATCTTAAATTGATCGATTACCTTCCAGAAGGTGATTATGAACTGTATATAGGTGGGAATATAGATATGAAGGACAAAGATGTCTATGAAAGCCTGGTCGATGGAGTTATACTCGGTCTGGAGGAAGCGATAAGATGGCAAACCGAGAACTGAAATATACGGTGGCCTTCATCTTCCAGAGGATGGGGAGTGACGAGATAGATAAAGATGATTTTATATTTGGTCCAGCTGCAGATTTGGGGTGGTTTTCATCTAGCGAGGCAAAAAAACTCTTAAAGATCGCTAGAAAAGAAGGGCTGGTAAACCTTAAGGGAGACAATGTCGAGATAACTTTCGATCACAAAAACCTTGACATCCCACTGGGATTTGAACCCCCCAAGAAGATCCTAGAGGAAAAGAAAAAGCCTTTATTCAAGAGTATTCTAGATGATGTTGTGATGCACAGCCATCTAGATAGGCAGGAAGTTATGTCCCGGGTCAACGTGAAACAGGACGAGATGGATGTGGAGATCGAGGCAGCACTTCTACTAGTGGCTCAGGAAATTCAACTCGATCTGCCTAGAAAACAGAATTACATCGAAGCTATCCGTAAAAAAATACGAGGACGCTGACCACTATAGTAATGATTTTCCATCTAGACCTTTAGGAGACTTAACTTTCATCATCTCTAAGATCGTCGGGAATAAATCCATGATATTGGGATTGTCCCCTATGATAGGCATATTAGAGTAAACGAAAGCATCGTCGTATGTATGCATACCATTTCTCAACCCTTTATTTACGAATTCTACGTTACCGAATTTACTTTTAAGGTCATAACCTTTTTTGGGATGAACGATTATATCTGGGGCTTTCTTGGTATATGGACCGGAATAGATCTCCTCTCTTTTGAAAACACTATCTACTATCTCCCTTCCAGACATTGGATCTCTTAGATTCCATAGTTTTTCACAGATCTCTTCTCTTAAACTATTGTATTCGCTACCAGTTACACCGCCGTTGTTTTCTCTTCCTTTCAAGTTGAGATATATCCTTCCAGGAACAAGGCTGTAGGCCTTCGTTTCTTGTCTGATCTTAGAAAAATCTTTGACTTTTTCGAGATAACCTTCTTCCATCAACCACCTGTTCAACTGTACTTCCTTTTCGAGTTTTGTGAAGCCATGGTCAGAAAGGATGATCAATTTATCTTTTTCTTCTAAAGACTCTTTGAGTTCACCTACCATGTCGTCGATTTTTTTGTAAAATTTTAAGAACTTGTCAGCATACCTATCTCCATCAAGGTGGTTTCCAAACATAAAATGGTTTATACGATCCGTCTCCATAAACTGGAACATCATGAAATCCCATTCATCTCTAAGGTAATGGAACATAGCCCTTCTTCGGGCTTCGAATGTTTCATAAAGGTCTTTCAAGAACTTATCGAGACTCTCGAATGCTAGTGATGAATCCGTATCAATCTTGTAACCTAGTTTGTAAAGTTCCGAAGCGAACGCCTTGGGATACGTCCCTTTAGTTAGGTCTGAACATAAGAAACCCGAAACAATTTTACCGTTGACTTTTTTTGGTGGATATGTGAGGGGAACATTCATGACGAATACTTTTTTCTTCTTATCACTAAGGTACTCCCAAAGAGTTTGTGACTTGAGGTCCGTCGAATCTGTGATATGTAGATCTTCATCCCCTGGTTTTCTATCCGTAAAACCATATACATTATGCTTGCCCGGGTTCTTTCCTGTCATAAAAGACGACCATGCGACCGAAGAAACCGTCGGATAAACCGAGGTCATCTTTTGATATCTTGCCGAACCTAGATGCTGGAATTCTCCCTTTTTATACATACCCCTTATGAAACTGTAGGGCAACCCATCCAATGCCAAGACCACAGTCTTAAAATCGCGGCCGAGTAACCTGTCCAAGAATCCCATAGCTTATCACATTTCAGAAGGGGTATTTGGATATTTTGTTTAACTTTTAAAATCATAAGGGGAGGCTATCGCAAAGCTTATAAATCTTGATAATAACAGTCACTTTTAAGTATTAGAACATATATGAATCGAAACCCGGATTCGTTCGGAGGCTAAATATGTCTAGAATGCACAGTTCAAAACGAGGAAGATCAGGATCAAAACGCCCATATGTCACGTCTAACCCCGAATGGGTAAAGATGGAAGCAGACGATATAGAGGAGAAAATACTCGAATTATACAAAAGAGGCAAAACACCGAGTGAGATAGGGGTTATATTGAGAGATCAATATGCAGTACCAAACGTAAAATTAGCAACTGATAAAGACGTGACCGATATACTCGAAGAAAATGATGTCTATCAAGATTTTCCTCAGGATTTGATGAACCTTATGGAAAAGGCTGTAAATCTGAGTGAGCACCTTGAGGAGAATCAAAAGGATCTAAAAAACAAACGTGGACTTCAGCTGGTGGAAGCAAAGATTAGAAGGCTAGCTAAATATTACAAAAAACAAGGTAAGATCCCAAAAGACTGGAAATACTCTCTAGATATCGCTGAGATGCTCACACAATAATAATTGTAGGAGAGTGAATGTGGTCGAATTACCGGAGGAATTAAGGAGTAAATTCGAATCCGCAGCTGAGATTTTAGATGGTCACAACAAATTCAGGATGATATCCCATTACGACGGGGATGGCATCTCTGCCGCTTCTGTTCTAGCTCTGACATTGATGAGAAAGAACAAAGGGTTCCATGCAAGATTTGTCAGCAAACTTCCAGATAATCTACCTAAAGATTTACCTTTAATCCTTACAGATATAGGTAACAGCCATCTTAAATCATTGAAGGATACCGAAGAGCCATTGATCGTCCTTGACCATCATAAAGTCGATGAGAAAATAGAGGGAGATGAAGAACACATCTTTATCAATCCACACGACTATGGTATAGATGGTTCACAGGAAGTAAGCGGTGGTACTTTGGCATTGATACTTTCGGTTATATTCGATAAAAAAAATATATCCTTATCTGTTTTTGGTCTAGCAGGTGCTGCAGCCGATAAGCAGGACCTGGACGGGTTCACTGGTTTGAACCTATCTTTGCTCGAAGATGCCTTGGAAGAAAACGAACTAGAAGAAACAGAAGGGCTCTTTCTAGATGGAATAGATATAAAAGATGCCCTGATGAAGGCTTGTGATCCCTATTTTCCCGGGATATCCGGTAGGGAGAGAGATATAAAACTTCTGCTGGAAGACATAGATATAGACTCCGAAACCCCGGTCGGAGATATCTCTAGTGCAGCTTCAAGGAAACTAAACACTCTGTTGATACTCTCTCTTCTCGAGAGGGATATACCTAGCCATATAATAGAGAGTATAAAAGGTGAACACTATTTTTCTAGCAGATTCGACTTGGGTGTCAACGATCTATATAAACTACTAAACTCCTCAGCTAGGACAAAACAGGCTGGCCTAGGTATGTCACTTTGTTTGGGAGATAAACAGGCTTTGAAAAAAACAGAAGAGATCCGAAGTGATTATAGGTCTGAGATGATCCAAAAACTGCATTCTCTAGAAGATGATGGGCCAAAGGAGAAAGAGAATATACAGTATTTTTTTGAAGAAAAAAAGGAGCGAAAAGGTGAGTTAGCTGGACTCTCGATGTTATATATATTCGATCAGACCAAACCAACTTTGGGGATATGTGAATTGGAAGATAGGTTAGATATTTCAGCTAGAGCAACTAGAAAGCTCGTGAGTGATGGGTTAGACCTAGGTGAATTGTGTAGGGATGTAGCAGAAAGATATGATGGTCGAGGAGGGGGACACGACATCGCCGCCGGTGCGACTGTTCCAAAAAAGAACAAGGACGAGTTTATTGAAGATTTTGATAAAGAGGTAGGGAAAGCATTAGGTAAAGATTGAGCTTTGACCGAAAATACTAAGATAGGGGTGACCTTTTCTTAAATCGCTGATAGATATGGTGAAATGCAATGATATATTTTCGGAAAGAGCGAAATCCATGAAGGCCTCTGAGATAAGAGAACTGCTAAAGTTAACTCAGAAACCGGGTATTATCTCTTTTGCAGGGGGATTACCGAACCCCGATGCATTCCCTGTGGAAAGTACGCGCAGTCTGATAAATGAGCTGATGGACGACATGCCAGAAAGTGTACTACAATATGGTTCTACTGAAGGGATCACACCTCTAAGGGAAGCACTGGCTAAAGAGATGACTGAAAGGGGCATGGATGTAGGTAAGGAAAATATCTTGATAACCCACGGTTCCCAGCAAGCCCTGGATCTTATCAGTAAAATATTGCTAAATCCCGGTGATACTATCGTTGTTGGTTCACCGACCTACTTAGGGGCTACGGGTGCTTTCAGAGCTTTCCAAGGACACATGGAAACCGTCCCAGTAAAAGAAGACGGCATGGATATGGATCTTCTAGATGAAAAGTTGACGGAATTAGAAAAAAAGGGATGCAAACCAAAATTTTTGTATCTGGTACCTACTTTCCAGAACCCCTCGGGGGCTACCATCCCAGGTGACAAAAGAAGAAGGGTACTCGACATAGCATCTGAACACGAACTCTTAGTGGTAGAAGACTCGCCTTATTCTTATCTTCGCTATGAAGGATCGCCTCAACCACATCTTATGTCTTTGGACGATGAGGATAGAGTGGTGAGACTTCAAACATTCTCCAAGATCTTGGCACCTGGTTTCAGGATTGCCTGGTGTGTTGGACCGAAAGATTTCATAGAGAAGATGGTCATCGCTAAACAGGCAACTGATCTCTGTACGAACCCCTTCGGTCAGTATGTAGCTTATAAATACGTCTCTGAAGGTGTTTTAGATGAACATCTAGAATACATCAAAAAGCTGTATAACGAGAAGAGATTAGCCATGTTAGAAGCCATGGATGAACACATGCCCGATTACGTTGAATGGAACAGACCAGAAGGTGGTATGTTCATCTGGGCAAAGTTACCAGAGAATATCGATACAAGGGAGATGTTCGAGAAGGCTATAGAAAAGAAAGTAGCATACGTTGTTGGAGATGCTTTCTACGTTGAAGATGACGGGCACAACACCATGAGATTGAACTTTACACATTCTTCAGAAGAAGAGATATGGACAGGGATAGAACGATTAGCAAATGTCATCAGAGAAGAGGTCAAACAGAAGGAAAAAGAGGGTGTCGTAAAGGAAACTCTGATAACACCGTGACAAAATAACAAGCATTTTATATCTGATTCATTTCTGAATATACGCTCATGATAAGAAGGGAATTCAGTACTTTCATGGTGATCATAGTGATCTTCAATATGGCTATCATAGCCCCTTTTCTGATCAACCATGAAGAAGATGGGGTGGATGGGCCAACAGAGGTAGGAGTTCCTAGTATCGTCTCGGTACATGAAACGAACTCAGATGGGAGGGACAAATCATATGACATCACAATCGAGAAGTTCGAAGCGGTGCCTAGAGACGGTGAGATAGAGCTGTTCTGGTCTATATCAAAAAATGATACCGAAGACGTGTCGATATCTCATTATAACGTCTATAAAAACGGGGAACGGGTATCTGTAGAGGAGAGTGGTTCATTCCTGGATGTTGAAGTTGAAAATGGAGTGACATATACTTATCGAATAGAAGTTATATGTGAGGAAGGTGAGGTCCTGAAAGTTTCCGAAGAGATCGATGCAGCCCCTGAAAGCTATTGGTGGATCTATTTAGCCATCATCATAAACATAGGTGCATTTTTATTCATCTTATTTTATTACTTGAAAAAAAGAGGTTGACTGGTAGCTTCTTTTTTGAGATAATATTAATATATGGAACTCATTTTACGTTTTCAGGTTAAATGGTAAATGGATCTAGATTAGAAAGTCTGAAGCAAAAGATGGGACGTCCATCAAAAGAAGAGATAATCGACGGTGACATTATACCGGTATTATTTAAACTAGCATGGCCTATGATGGTAGCTTCTTTGTTACAGACTGCATACAATCTGATCGACACCATATGGTTGGGAAGATTACCCTCTCCGGAAAACACACTTTCTGTAGGTGCCATCAGCGTAGCTTGGCCATTCGTATTCCTATTGTTGTCCGTCGAGATGGGGTTAGGGATAGCTGGAATATCTATGATATCACAACATACAGGTGCGAAAAAGTACGACGAAGCATATCACGATACAGGCCAACTCTTCTTCTTATTCCTTGTTTTATCTACATTACTAGGTCTTTTTGGTTTCTTTATCACGGAAGACTTTCTGAATTTTTTGACACAAGAAGGGGATCTAGTACCCTATGCCACATCTTACCTTCAAGTCATCTTCTTAGGATTTCCGTTTCTCTTGACATTCGCTGCTTTTAATTTCTCACTGAGGGCATGGGGTGATACCATCACACCGATGCTGGTGATGGCTGTTTCAGTTGTGATAAATATAGTTCTAGACCCGATCCTGATTTTTGGATTAGGACCATTTCCACACATGGGTATACGAGGGGCAGCTATCGCTACAGTGTTTTCAAGGTCGGTAGGTACAGCTATAGCGGTATATCTACTATACGCAGGTAAAGTCGACATAAAATTGAAGCTCTGGCATCTGAAACCGGATCTAAACAAGCTCAAGAAATTTATCAGTATAGGGTTACCAGCCACTTTGGGAAGGATAGAGGAATCTGTAGGTTTTGTCGTTCTCACTGGACTCCTAGCTATGTTACCGATGCAAGAACAGATCCTTGCGGCCTACGGCATAGGGAGCAGAGTTATCAATATAACTTTCATCTTTTTAGGTGGTCTGATGATGGCTATCAGCACCATGGTAGGACAGGCATTAGGTGCGGACAAGAAAGAAAGAGCGGAGAAGACAACGAAAAGAGCGACTATGGTGATGATGGTTTTCATGTCGATAGTTTCTATCCTCTTTGTAATATTTAGATATCCCATCATGAGGTTCTTCATAGTCGATGAACCCTTGGTAGTCGAGATCGGGTCTAGATTTTTAGCTATATTAGCTATAGGTGGCCCATTCTTTGCCATATACGAAGGCGTGAGTGGTGCACTGAACGGTTCTGGACACACTGGACAGCAGTTTGGATTAAGTTTGTTGAGGTTATGGGGGCTAAGGATCCCGATGATACTCATCCTGGCATTCGCTTTGGCACTCAATTCTACAGGTGCATGGTTGGCAATCGGATTCAGCAATGTGATCACCGGTACAGTTGCTTATTTTGTCTACAGGAAGGGTTGGTGGAAAGAAAAGATCATAGACAAGGAGTCAAAATTAGAGATCGTTATAAAGAAAATAAAAAGAAGATTTGGTAAATCGGGTTGATCATACAGACTAACCTCATATAATCTGTATAGAATAAAAATATTGTTTTATATACTAGCGAAGGTTTAGCAGTCTTTTAGGGTGATATAAGATGAAAAACCTAATAGCGCTGCTAATCGCAAGTCTGCTTGTGATAGGTAGCATGACATTTGGAGTAGCGGTCTTGATCGGAGACACCTATGAACCCGAACCAGTAGGTGGGATCAGGGTGACGAAGTTCAACGACCTGAATATGAACGAATGGTGGGACAGAGATGACGAACCCGCATTGGAAGGCTGGACCATCAGATTGTACGAAAAAGAAGACGAAGAATGGGTCTTTTATGGCGAACAGGTTACGGACAAATACGGTGAAGTCTATTGGCACGATCTAACACCTGGTCAATACTTGTTAAAAGAAGTCATGCAGGAACACTGGATGAGTACCACCGGTGAAACAAAAGTAATAAATGTAGTCGAAGACCAGTACGCATGTCACAATTTCGGTAACATACAGACCGGGTCGATATATGCCTTTAAGTTCTACGATTTCGATATGACTGGGGAAAAGGATTCTGGAGATTCTCCTATCGAAGGATGGCCGTTCGAGCTCTGGAGAGATGACGAACTTTGGGATACAAATGTGACCAATGAAAGAGGCAAAGTTTTATTCAATGATATACCCATCGGAAATTATACGGTAAAAGAAGTATTGCTAGATGGATGGTTCAATACCACAGAGATGGAGTTCGAGGTAACCGTTGAGCATTGTACTGCAACAAAGGTCGGACCATTCGGTAATGCACAATACGGCAGCATAAGAGCATGTAAGTTCTACGATGAAAACATGGACGGTGAATGGGATAGTGAAGAATATGGTATAGAAGACTGGGAGATATTGGTTTACGATGAGACTGGAACTGAAGAGAAGTATAGAGGTTTCACAGAGTGTGGTGGATGTGTCGTCTTTGAAGACGTTCTACCTGGAACCTATGTAGTTACTGAGGTGATCCCAGATGGATGGTTCAACACGACTGCAGACGAGTTCACTATCGACGTACTTCCAGGTGAAGAAACTGAAGTCCATTTCGGTAATGTCGAATACGGAACTGTTACGATCTACAAGTTCAACGATCTTAACATGGACGGTGAATGGCAGGAGGGAGAACCTTTCGTTGATGATATATTCTTCTCTGCTGGCGATGGTATGACAGGTATGAGCGGACAGGATGGACCAGGTATGTTGATATTCGATAACGTATTACCTGGATTCTACACAGTTATAGAAGAACTACCAGAAGGCTGGATATCAACGACTGGAAGTGAACAGAGCTTTGAATTGAGCCCGGGTGAAGATGTTGAAGTTTGGTTCGGTAACGTGCAATTCGGAGATCTAATAGTTTACAAATTCTACGACGAAAACTACGATGGTGAATGGCAGGAGGATGAAGAACTCTTACCCGGATGGACTTTCAATCTATGGAACACCACCGACGGATATCCAGATGAAATGATCGAAAGTAACGTAACTGGTGAAGACGGATA
>Ga0207421_10007285_pt1 | contig 11811 bp, 8 predicted proteins | sample SodLakKL_010_SED_4_FD_187542 | JGI IMG/M metagenome (GOLD analysis project Ga0207421, IMG submission 187542) | Alkaline sediment microbial communities from Lake Tanatar, Kulunda Steppe, Russia - 8KL_010_SED (SPAdes) (version 2) | ecosystem: Environmental > Aquatic > Non-marine Saline and... | reverse complement strand
AAATACCGGGCATTTCTGGACGCCCTTTGCTTTTTTATCTTCGGTATTCTTCTTTCAGTCATCAGTCTTCTTCCTGTTTTTCATTTCACAGCAATTTCCTTTGAACGAGCCCAGGGTATCGCCTGGGAATATGCTGTCGACTGCTCCTGGCTGCCCCGCTATTTTATCCTTTCCATTTTTCCCTTTTTCTACGCCTTTCCAGCTGAAAAAGCCATCTACTGGGGAGGCACTGAAGGATACTGGGAAATAACAGCATACTGGGGAATACCGACTCTGGTTTTATTAGGGGCGGCTGTAGGAGCTTATAAATGGTATGGAAAATATACCAGACTTTTTGGGTTTGCCTGTGTTCTGTTCTTGTTGAGCATGATCATGGCACTGGGAGAGAACTCCCCTCTCTTCTACCTGGTTTATCGCTTTATTCCTGTCTTTTCTGACTTCAGAGTACCGGGACGTTACATCTTTCCTGCCACGGTAGCCCTGAGTATTATTGTGAGCCTCTATGTTGACCGACTGTCCCACATGAAAGTACGTCTGCCAGGCAAGAATTTTTTCATCGTGTGCGCAAGCCTGGCAGGTATAGGTTTTTATCTCATATATATCTACCCGTTGCTGGTGACCATTCTATTTCCGGCTCCAGAAATACCTTCCCGAATGGCAGAACTTCTCTTTCAAATCGGGAGAACAGATATCCTGCTCCGCGTCCTTATTTTTATTTTTTCTTTTTCCCTGCTTGCCATTGTCAGGGTACCGGCAAAAAAATATCTCGTCATTCCCCTGTTATTTTTTCTTCTGGTGGTCGATCTGGGGAATTTTGGCAAACGAATGGTTCCCGTTAACGAGAAAGAAAAACTAGAAGAATTTTATTATCGACAATCAGAAGAGATCCAGTACCTGGAAAAGAACGCTGAGACAGGTCGCATTCTTGCGACAGATGACGTATATGCATGGTATCTTCGCGACCATCTGCCGGAAGTTTATCCCAATCGCCTGATGATGCATCGCCTGAGAGATGCCCGGGGCTATGATCCGCTCAATCTGAAATACTATGTCGAATTCATGAATATCCTCGGAGGATTTCCACCACACCACTTTCCCGGCGCCTTCCTGGAAATCAGGAACATCGATCGTCCGGAACTCCTTCCTTTGCTCAATGTGGATTTCTTACTATCCACTCAATCACTGGAAGTGGACTCCTACGAACTGGCAAAACAATCTCCCCGTCTCCTCATGTATCAATCACAGAGGGAAGAAGATTTTTACCTGCGATTTTATCCCAACTGGCAAACTTACGATAATGAAGAGGCGATTCAGGAAATATTTCTCCAGGAACAGGAGCCTGACTTTTTCACTCAAACCGCCATTATTGAAGACTCCGATCCCTCCTTTTCCGAGGAAAACACCGGCTCTGAATATGAGGCTTTTTCCGTAGATTACATCCGCCAGAATGAATCCCGCATCTCAGGAACAATTGAAGCACCGCAAGACGGGGTTTTGATGCTCAGCGAAAGCTACCATCCTTCCTGGATTCTCAAACTCAACGGAGAGAAACAACAAACGGTCAGAACAAATTACGCCTTTAATGGTTTTTATATTCCCGAAGGAAATCATGAGTTTGAAGTGGTATTTCTTCCCATAGATCAACAGGTGGCATTCATACTTTTTGCCATATTCCTGGTGTTCTTTGCAGGAACAACCCTCGGCAAGTTTATATATCTGAGAAAGAAATCCTTTCGCGGTCCTATCGGTGCTAATACCTCAGAATAATCCTGGCTGTGCTTATGTGACCCTTGTTGAACAAGGCTTATCAACAGAACCTTTCAGGGTTTTCCATATACGATGGTGGGCTGAAGGCATGGGCAATTGCCGTATTTCTTCAAGACTCAACCACTGCTGATTTTTGCTCAATGTTTTCAGTTGACCGACGGGTACTGTAAGCAAAGCATGCAAATGAATTTTATAGCGAGTATAGGAATGCACAAAAGAAGTGAGCCTTTTTTTTCTCTTTACTTGAATGGCGTATTTCACCTGAAAATCCTGCGCAGCTGATGCAAAATCAGGATGTTTGTTTTCATATTGTACAATCGGAAATCCCCACATGTTGGCAAACAAGCCACCCGGTGGAAAACGTTGCAGAAGGTATCGTCCCTCCCGGGAAACAACAAAAGCGGTACAGGCAAGCCTGGTCGGGGGAGTTTTCTTTTTTTTAACCGGCCTGATAGCAACAGTACCTTTGCGGTAACTCTCACAAAAACCGGAAACAGGACATTCCCCACATGACGGTTGAGTCGGTGTGCAGATCAGGGCACCCAGTTCCATCAACGCCTCATTAAATAGTCGGGGTTCTATTCCCTTCATTATTCCTTCAAGAAAAAGCTCCAGTTCTTTCCTAAAAGGAACGGTGTCAACAACAAAAGGTATATCCAGAAGTCTTGCCCAGACTCTTAATACATTCCCATCAATGACACAATAGGGAAGATTATAGGCAATACTCAAAATAGCATGTGCGGTATAAGGACCTATACCGGGTAGAGCAAGAAGTGCCCCCCTTTTTGCCGGCAGCCTGCCATCGTGTTCTTTACAGAGAAGACGGGCTGTTTGCAGAATATATCGAGCCCGCCTGTAATAACCCAGTCCCTGCCATAGATGAAGAACTTCTTGTTCTGAGGCTCTGGAAAGGGTATGAATATCCGGAAAGCGTCTTATCCAGGCGGTAAAATACTCGCTCCCTCGATCAGCCTGGGTCTGCTGAAGCATCATCTCAGAAATCCAGACAGCATAGGGAGAATAATCTTTTCGCCACGGAAAAGGACGGGCATTTTTTGCAAACCAGTCAGACAGGAAACGAAGGAATGTGGAGGAACTCCTTTTCCATGGCAGAAGTCGCTCTTTAAAAACGTTCACCCGTATGTCCCGCCATGGAAATGGTTCCTCTCATTGCAACGATACCTCACTTAAAGAATCTTGTCTATTTCATACTCCCGGCGCAATGATTGAATTTTTTCTATCACATCATCTGTTAATTCTACCTTGCCGGCACCGGCATTTTGTTCTGCCTGGGCGGGTTTTCTAGCCCCTACTATGGCGGAAGTAACCTCTTCTTTTCGTAATGTCCAGGCAACCGCCAGTTGTGCCGTGGTAATATTCAATTCGTCGGATATTTTCTGCAACCTGTCAACAAAGGAAAGTATTTTATCAAGATGAGGCGAGGTGAAAACAGGATCAGCAACTTTTCTGTGGTCACCATCGGGTAGAGACTCTATCCATTCCCTGGTAACCTTACCTGTCAACATCCCCTTGCACAGAGGACTGTAAACCACCAGCCCCATATTCTTCTGGCCGGCATAGGGAATAATATCTTTTTCTATACCATTTTGCAACATATTATACAAAGGCTGATCAGAAGCAATGCGGTGTATATTCTGACAGCGCTCCATTTGCTCCACATTGAAATTAGAAACACCGGCATAACGAATCTTTCCTTCTTTAATAAGTTCCTGAATCGTTTCCCATCCCTCTTCAATATCCTCATCGGGGTCACTGTTATGCACCTGATAAAGATCGATAACTTCAACACCAAGACGTTGTAAGCTCTGTTCTACTTCCCATCGAATGCTATCACTTTTCAGCGATCCATAAATTTCACCGTCTTCAGTCCAGCGACGACTGCATTTGGTAGCAATAATAGGTTTCTCTTTCATGCCTTTCAGAGCTTTTCCAACCACCTTTTCAGAATGCCCAAGACCATACACAGGGGCAGTATCAATCCAGTTGATTCCGGAATCCAGGGCTTTATAAACAGTCTGGATGGATAGTTCATCATCCTGTGGACCCCAGCCAAATTTCCATTCACCACCACCAAAACTCCAGCAACCAAGGCCGACAACGGATAACTCCAAATCAGTCCAGCCCAATTTTCTCTTCTTCATTATAACTAACCTCCTTAAAACTTATTTGTTTTTTTGTGTGATAATTACATATTAGCAAAAGCACATTTAATTACAATACAGAAAGCAAGAGCTTAATAATGAAGCTTTAAAATGTTTCAAGGGTTGCTTTCGCTGCAATTATTTTATATAATATTCATTCATAACTAACCAGAAAGGATATCTTATGCGTACCATTATACTTACCCTGTTAGTAATCCTTGCCCTGACAGTAAGTGGCAACGATGACCCTTTTCATCGTGAAGTTTCTTATACATATGATGCTGTTAATCCCGACACCAATGAATTTCCGGGAGGTCGGGGGACCAACGAGATGATTCTTTACACGCCTGAGTACGGTGAAACAACCGGTACCAATGAGTACGGTGTAGAAGCAATTATCAGAGATGAGCGCATTTACTCCATAGGAGAAAATGATAACGTAATCCCCGAAGATGGTATGGTTATTTCCGGACATGGGGAAGCAGACGTCTGGATAAACCGAAACTTACAGGTAGGCATGAAGGTAAATATAGATGAAGAAAATAAAACCTTTTATGCAGTCCAGGATTCCCGGACCATTTTAGAAGGCGCGGAAAGGGATATCGAAGAGATGCAAAGCTTCCGCGAAGAACATGCCGGACACTATACTTTTCAAGAGCGTCATCGTCAGAATCAACAATATCGAGCCATAGAAGACAAAATAGAAAAAGCAATCAATCTTCTTGAAGAAAATAATGATGATCTGAAGAATGCCATAGAAGACGTAGATAATGCTTTACAGGAAGGCTGGTTTTTAACCATGATCAGCGAACAGGAAGAAATGAGAGGTATATGGGAACGTCTCCAGCCATTTGATGAAGAAGAAATGATAGCCTTTCTTGATGAAATCGAAGCCCACGGTTTTAATGCCCTTTTTCCTGAAGTATTTTACTGGGGAAGAAGCATTTTTCCCAGCGATTACATAAAGCAGTTTGAAGAGTTTGAGGACTGGGATCCGATGGAATTACTGATTGAAGAAGGGAAAAAAAGAAATATTGAGATTCATGCCTGGGTAGAAAACATATATGTAGGGCTTGAAGATTCCCCGCTGGTTCAAGAACATTCAGAATGGATAACACAGACACGGGACGGCCAGAAACACACCTATCATGATGAATACGAGGTCTATTATTTTTCATGGGCCATACCAGAAGTCCGGGAAATGCTTCTTTCTTATTATCGGGAAATAGCAGAAAGATATCCAGACCTGGCAGGAATCAACCTGGATTATATCAGGTGGCCAACCCAGGATGAAGAGTATGAGGTTGGTTTTTCACCGAAAGAGCGGGAGATATTCAAAGAAGAACACGGCTTTGATCAGATGGATATCGAACCCGGCGATGATGAGAAACAGGAAATTTTTGACCGGTGGAAAGAAGAACTGATCAATGATTTTGTTCAGGAAGTTCATGAGGAGCTGAAGGCAATCAATCCTGATCTGCTCATTACCGCCGCAGTAGCCACCCCACTGGACGATGCCCGGCAGACCAAACAGCAGAACTGGGCTCAATGGGGACAGGCGCAAACAGTGGATGCTTTAACTCCCATGATTTATACCCTCCAGAGCGAGGCTGTTTTTGCTGATATGAAAAGCATTCGCAGAGAAGTTGACGAAAAGATACCTGTTATTGCAGGACTGGGAACTTTCCAGGGACAGCAACCACATACTATCTGGCGTCAGGTACATCAGGCACGACGAGCCGGCTCCCCCGGTTTTGTCATTTTTGACTGGACTCACTCTGACACAGAACAACTGGAAGTTTTCAAAAAAGGCATGCATCGCAAACCTGCCCGGGTTCCCCTGTTCAATAAATAAAACAATCACTGAGGAGAAATGCACATGAAACAATTTCTTACTACCTTCCTCGCGCTTGGCTGCACCCTTTTCTTATTCCATTGTCGCCCGACAGTGGATGTTGAGGAAGATGTCCCTCCCCTTGAGGAGGTCATGGAAGTAGAAGACCCTTTTCAAACCTCTTTTACTACAGAGTTTGACGCATTCAATCCTGAAGAAGAAGAGTATCCAGGAGGCAGAGGAGTTGATGAATTGGTCGTTTATACGCCTGACGCAACTAAAGAAAAAACCGGCACCAACCAGTGGGGCGTAGAAGCTATCGTGGAAAACAGTATGATTACCAGAATTCAGGATAATAATAATCTCATTCCTGAAGATGGCTTTATTATTTCCGGTCATGAAGAAGCCCGTCTCTGGATACTTGACAACCTTGAACTGGGCATGAAAGCAGAACTTGATGAGGATGAGAAAATGCTCTCCTTTACCTCAAACACCGAAACCCGTTTGAGGGGAATGGAAAGTTTGTTTGCTCAAATGAAGGAAATACGCAAGTCATTTGAAGAAGAGTATTCGGAAGAAGATATGTACCTGCAGGATGGTATCTACGAACAAATCGAATGGCAAATCGAAGAAGCCCGGCAATTACTGGATCACGACCAATATCAAGACCTGCAGGATGATTTAGATTATCTCGACACCCTTATAGAGCAGGGTTTTAATCTGACAGCAGTCAGTCCTGCTGAAGATTTCAGAGGGGTATGGGATCGTTTAACCTTTGAATCCGAAGAAGAAATCATAGAATATCTGGATGCACTTGAAGCGCACGGGTACAACATGCTTTTCCCGGAAACATATTATTATGGAAAGACGATATATCCCAGTGACATTCTCGAACAACACCCTCCTTTTGAAGGATGGGACCCTCTTGAAGTATTAATTGAAGAAGCCCATAAAAGGGATATCGAGGTTCACGCCTGGGTTCATGTGGCCTTTGTGGGCTTTGAAGACTCCCCCCTCGTAGAAGAATACTCTGACTGGTTGATGCAAACAAAAGACGGAGTCAAAGAATCTATACATGAAAATGATTTCTACTATTTCTCATGGAGCGTACAGGAAGCCAATGATTTTCTTATTGACATCTATAAGGAATTAGCAGAAAAGTATCCTTCCCTGGACGGTATCCATTTCGATTATATCCGCTGGCCATTACAGATTGACGACCATTATTTTGGCTATCATCCGGAGACCACTGAGGGTTTTGAGCAAGAAAGCGGAATCGACCCCATGGACATTTCACCGGACGATGAAGAAGAATGGACCCTTTTCCAGGAATACAAAGAAGGGTTAATAACCTCTTTTCTGGAAGAAATGCTGAAAGAGATAGCAAGCATTAATGATTCACTCGCTTTTTCAGGCGCAGTAGCCTCCCCTCTCGACGAACTGGCAAGGGAACAAAGGAATCAGAACTGGGGGAAATGGGCTGAACAAGGCCTCTTTCATTTTCTTACTCCTATGATCTATACCTATGACTCTAAATTCGTCTATGAAGAAACTGAAGAGGCTGTGGAAAAAGCTGACGGCAACACCATTATGGTCAGCGGTCTAGCCACTTATCAGGGACAGGAACCCCTTAACGTTTATCGGCAGGTACATCAGGCACGGGCAGCTGGTTCACCCGGCTACGTGAGTTTTTCCTGGTCTTCCTCCGATGAACAGCAGAGACGTATTCATCGTTATGCTATAAACCGTAATCCAGCCACCCCCCCTCCCTTACCCTAATATATATTCGGCGGAGAGTGAAAGTGCTCTCCGCCGATCCGATTGCTTCCGTTTTTAATTATTTGGCCCTTTGCTGCGACAAATCTGCCGGGGAAAGTATTGAAGTATAATATCGGATACCTGCGAAAGAGCTATTTCAATGTGCATATATCCTTTTTCAGAGTCTTATTTGCAAAAATCATCCTGCCGCTCTGAGTATGGATGATTAAACGAAGAACTGAAAACACACCTCTTCGAAAATGTTTTCTTCCTGGCATTGATCATTTCCTGTACTTTTAATATGTTGCCTGAAAGCCCTTTTTTATAAGCCATCCTGCAAAAGGGTCAATTGTCTTATGGAAAGTCTGCCCCTGTATTTGTGAAGTGAAGAGCCTGGCAGAAAATATCTTTAAGAATGACAATCCGTCATAGAATCTTAATGAATGGGGCTCCTCCTTATTACTGAAGAAGCCCCCATTTTTTCAAGAATTGTCCTTTAAAACCCCATCCTTGTCATATTCATAGTCAAATTCCCGTGTCGATTCTTTTTTCTTACCCAACATAACACCTAGAAAGAGGGTGATGAAAGCACCTATCGGAAAATTCCACAGCCAGGCTAATTGAATAAACTGAGCCCCCTCTTGCTTGATAGCATCAAAAGAAACTATAAACGGAACATACCATCCAAATCCGTTATCAGGGAAATAATAGAAATTATTAATAAAGAGGGTCAGAAAGGCAAATAGGAGAACAAGCAATACCTTCAACACGTTCTCTTTAAACAGATAGCGAAAGCCATACCCAATGAGAATCGCCGTCACAATATAGATGAAAGTGTTCATATAGGGGTTACTCCATTCAATACCAACCACCAGCATAATACTGAACGGTACAGCCCATATCAAACCTCTATCATCACGGCGATAAGGCAACAGTGCCAGAAAAAGGCAACCCAGTAAAGCACCATAGGTATAACTGGTCATTCCCAGAGCCAGTTGAATTAAATCAGGAAAACGCTCCTCGAGATAACTACAATAATATGCCATAAGACAGAGGACGATTCCCCAGAATACGATAAAAACCTTGGAAACTACTATATAGTGGCGTTCTGTACCGTCTTTTTTAACAAACGGCTTGTAAAAGGTTGATATGGAAGTCTGAGAAAGAGCGGCTATTGTGGAATTCAAACTGGATATAGCGGCAGCGATAACTCCTGCAATCAGTAAGCCGGAAAGAAAATTCGGGATGGTGGTAACCATAAAGATGGGAAAAAGCGTATTATCCTGATCCTCAAACATCGCTTTATATTCTCCACCCATCGGATTTTCCTGAAAATAATAAAACAGACCCACACCTACCACCAGCATTAAAAGAGTGACCACCTGCGATACAGAAGACCAGATAATTGCCTTCCTGGCATCCTTTTCATTTTTACAACAAAACAGACGCTGGGTTGTCATCTGATCTGTTCCATGAGAAGCCATAGAAAGAAAAGTGGCTCCAATTAATCCTGCCCAGAAGGTATAAGCTTCAGTCAAATCAAAGGAAAAATTAAACAGTTCAAACTTTCCTGCATCCCATCCCTGCTGAATGACATATGTCATACCACCGTCGACTCCCCGGGCAGCAAAATAGAGGCCAATAATACCTCCTCCCACAAAAATCAAAAACTGCACCAGATCCGTCCAGATAACGGTAGTAATACCACCTATCAAAATCCATGTTATAGAGAATAATCCAATAATGAGCAGGGCAACAGCAAGATCTACATTAAGAACAACCTGGAGAACTATAGCGGTAATAAAGATGCGCACCCCCTGTCCCAGCACAGCACTGATAAAAAATATAAGAGTGGTCGCCCTGTCAACGCGAGGTCCCAATCGCATTCCCATATACTGGTAAGGAGAATATATTTCCCGTTTATAGTACGCCGGTATAAATAGAAACCCGATCAAAACCCGTCCCAGAATAATTCCAAAAGCGAGCTGCAAATAGTGAAAATCCCCCCGGGTAAAAGCAATCACAGGGGCAGCAATAAAAGTAATGGCACTGATCTCGGTAGCAAGAACAGAACCACTCACAGCCCACCAGGGGAGTTTACGACCCCCGAGAAACATATCCCGAAAGGTGGCCTGACGTCCTTTTAAACGTTCACCTACGAAAGTGGTAAAAGCAAGGTAGAGTATAACCACCAACCAGTTTTGCCAGCCCCACGTTTGAATATGAGACCAGATAGCAGAAAAAAAACCTTCACCCATAATAACATCTCCTATTTTATAAATGGTTGCCTGACAAAAAGACGGCAACGCTCTTTAAAAACGTGCCGCCCTTTCAATATCTTCCCGGGATTCTGGAGACAGGTATCGGTAATCCACCCATCCTTCCTGGTCATTATACTCTACCTTGACAGCACCCTGCCAGAAATGATTTTCTCTCCTGACACGATGGTCAAGGTAGCGCAATTCTTCATTGGGAGGAATGTGTAAAATCGGCCCCTCTGCCTGATGCAAATAGTGTGTCCGATATAATCCCACTCTTCTATTGTCTGTGACCACATTCTGGGGTGGACGAGAAGCCAGATAAACCACGAGAATTACCGCTGCCAGTACAACAATAATAACCGTCAGTACACTTATCTTCTTTCGTCTTTTCATGACACCTGTCTCCTCATTAAGATGAAATTAATAGGCTCCTCTCTTGGGTCCCTCAATAGTACGATTCTCAATTTTAAACACAAACACCCGGTCATCTGCTCGTAAAACCAGAGCTTCATCGCCAAGGGTCTGAACATCAGTTAAACCCTCCATACCTGTATGACCCACCTGTACCAGTACCGGCTCAACCCGGCGCTCCGCCTTTACTTCTGCCGGTTCCCGCAAAGAAATCACCAGGTTTATTCCCAGCAGTAACGCAACAACCACCAGTAAGATCTGGGTAATCCTTTCTTTTTTCATGAGTTGTTCCTCCTGTTATTTTTATTTCCAAATTATAGCGTTCTTACCAGAACGTTTCGCTTCATATAAAGCCTTGTCAGCTTTTTCAATTAAGCCCCGTAGATCGTAACAATCCGAAGGTATTGAAGCAATACCTATGGAAAGAGTCAGACGACCCTGGGGAAAAACTTCTTCATCTGCAAAATCCTCCCTTTCAACAGCCTCCTGTATACGTCTTGCCACATGGATAGCATACTTTTTAGGAGAATTAGGAAGAAATATCAAAAACTCTTCCCCCCCATACCGAACAGCAAGGTCGGTGGCACGAATAGAATTTTTGAGGACCTTTGCCAGAGATATGAGCACTTCATCTCCCCTGAGGTGACCTCTCCTGTCATTGTAATATTTAAAATTATCCACATCCAGCATTAAAACTGTTATAGGGATCCCCATCGCCCGGGCTTTACTGATTTCAATAGGAGCCACCTTATAAAGATATTCCTTTGTAAACAATTTGGTCATGGAATCAAGATGGATTTCAACATTTTCTTCCTGATATTTTTGCTTAAGGGCTTTATGCAATGCTACGTGGTTTTCCAGAATTTTCAAACGCTGAATGAGTGCCTGTAAACAACTCTCAAAATGTTTTTCTTCCTGAAAGCGAACAGGAACCTCTTCTCCCTCACAGATACGTCTGAACCGTACGAGAAACATATCCTTCTGCCTTTGAAGCCAATAAAAAGAAAAAGCAAGGAATAATATCATTCCACACACAACAAATAAAAGAGTGCTCCAGACAGGAAATGTCATCACATAATGGGCAATAATAAAGAGGAAAAACTGCAGCAGAACAAGAGCACATACCATCCCCATCAATAAGGAGACATATGAAGGAAGATGTTTTTTTGCCATTTTTACCTGGTTTACTGACACTTTTCCCCTGTACAGCCGCTACCAGAGTCACTCTTTAAAGTGAGTTTTTCTATAATTTAAATGATTATAACATATTGAACATTTTTATTAAGTAAGAGCTCAGGATAAAGGCTTTTTGAAAACCATCACTCTCTCAAAAAAGGAAAATGATACCGGAAAAATTCATCCCATATGGTCTGTGCAATGAGCTGGTGTCCCCGGAAAGAGGGATGAATATTATCGTTCAGCAATAAAGAGTCCATTCCTGTCACCCTCCCCTCTTTCTCCCAAACGCTGTAAAGATTCAGAAGGGGAACTTCAAATTCCCGGGCAAGGTCTTTTATAATGGCATTATATTCCCGAATACCCCTGTTAGCAAGAGGTATATTCACCCGGGTAGTCGTCATCATCACCGGGATGGTTCCCTTTTCCTGTGTGAGTTCCA
>Ga0207421_10007284_pt1 | contig 11815 bp, 10 predicted proteins | sample SodLakKL_010_SED_4_FD_187542 | JGI IMG/M metagenome (GOLD analysis project Ga0207421, IMG submission 187542) | Alkaline sediment microbial communities from Lake Tanatar, Kulunda Steppe, Russia - 8KL_010_SED (SPAdes) (version 2) | ecosystem: Environmental > Aquatic > Non-marine Saline and... | reverse complement strand
CGCTGTATCCCCGCCCTACTGCGCTCTTTGTCCGCTTGCACGGACTGCGGTGCTTGTTGAGGACGGGGGCTTAGCGCCTGCATTCAGCTAAAGTTCACCGTGTTGACCGACACCGCTCACTGTGGCTCCAGTACCGTTCTCTCGAAGGTAATTTAGGCTAGCCTAAAATATAACAGAGCAGCCACCCACCGCGAAATTTCAGTACGAGATTAATAATCTGAATTACTATTAAAATACAGTATTCCAAACATCTAATTTCGAGTATAGAAACGAACCGTGCAGAAGGACAATCAGGCCTGATGCCCATTTTATCGCTCGTTGCCCATCGTCAAAATAATATCTGATTAACTATTCCCGGAATTAATAAATTTTCATTGTTTAAAATGATTTGTTGCTGTTATTATAGACGCCACAGATCAGCAGCGGACAGGCCGTTCAGAACGCCGCCAGCGGCGCTGAGCAGCCATCCAGCTGCCAGTTCCAGAACGCCCGCCAGAAGCGGTGACTGGCAGGTTTTCGGGCGTGTCGGTACGATATAATAAATATTCGTTGGATACTTTTTCCCGGGCCACCGTCAGGCTTAATAAGGATCGGACCGAGAAAGCGACGTGACAGCCTATGCCACAGTCAACACTCGATCTTGACAGGCGCGGCTTCCTCAAGGTGGGAGCTGCGGGCGCGCTGGCGACAGCAGTGGGCGGACGGACGCTGCTGGACCGCGAGGGCGTCGTCGGTGAGGCGGAGGGCTCGAGCGACTCGAGTTCGCCGCCACACACCGGCGAGGAGGTAAAGACCGTCTGCACACACTGTTCGGTCGGTTGCGGACTGAAGTTGATCGTCGAAGACGGCTCCGTTGTCGGTCAGGAGAGCTGGGAGGAGAACCCGGTCAACCGCGGCGGCCTCTGTTCGAAAGGCGCCTCGGTGACCCAGTCGATCAACTCCGACCGACGGCTGAAAGAGCCGATGAAGAAAGAAGACGGCGAGTGGGTCCGGATGGACTGGGACGAGATCCTGACGGAGATCGCCGACCGCCTCAACACGATCAAAGAGGAGGACGGCCCGGACTCGGTGTTCTGGTGTGGCTCGGCGAAACACTCGAACGAGGCAGCCTACCTCATCCGGAAGCTGGGGGCCTTCTTCGGGACGAACAGCGTCGACCACCAGGCGCGGATCTGCCACTCGACGACGGTGACCGGCATCGCGAACACGTGGGGCGTGGGCGCGATGACGAACAACAACAACGACATGCGGAACGTGGGCGTGAACCTGATCATCGGCCACAACCCGCTCGAGAGCCACCCCGTGGCGTGGCAGCACTTCCAGGTGGCCCAGCAGCGCGGTGGCGAGCACATCGTCGCCGAGCCACGGTATACGAAAACGGCGGCGGCCGCAGACGGCTACGTCCACTTCCGATCCGGGACGGACGTGGCGTTCATCTACGGCCTGATCTACCACATCGTCGAGAACCTCGGCGCACACGACGAGGAGTTCATCGAGTCCCGCGTCAGCGACTGGCACGAGTTCCGCGAGGAGGTCCTGCCGGAGTACGACCTCGAGACCGTCTCCGACATCTGTAACACGCCGGTCGAGGATCTGCAGTGGCTCGCCGAGAAGCTCGCCGACGCCGAGGTCAGCTGTGTCGAGTGGGCGATGGGTGCGACCCAGCACAACAACGCGACAGGTAACGTGCGCGCGTACGCTATCCTGAACCTGACCCTGGGTCACGCCGCCCAGTCCGGCGGCGGAACGCCGATCTACCGCGGCCACGACAACGTCCAGGGCGCGACCGACCTCGGCGTCGACTCCAGCTCGCTGCCGGGTTACTACGGCCTCGACGAGGACGCATGGACGCACTGGACGAACGTCTGGAGCGAGTCGCCGTTCACCTCGGGTGAGATCACCTACGAGGAGATGCGCGAGCGCTTCTACGACCAGGAGATGATGGAGAAAGACGGCTTCACCGTCGCCCGCTGGTACGAGGGCGTCCTCGAAGACGGCTGGGAGATCAGCAACCCCAACCCGGTCCGGGCGGCGATCTTCTGGGGTCACGGGCTCGGCTCGCTCAGCGAGTACCAGCGAGTCCGGCGTGCGGTCAACGAGCTCGATTTCATCGTCAACGTCGACGTCTACCCGAACCAGATCTCAGAGCTCGCCGGCACGGACGCCGACGTCTACATGCTCCCCGTGGGGACGAACTTCGAGGAGGCCGGCAGCGCGACGAACACCGGCCGCCAGCTCCAGTGGCGTAACAAGGCGATCGAGCCGCGCCACAACGCCAAGGCGGACTGGAAGCTGATGTGCGAGATGGCCGACTACCTCGGCTTCGGCGAGTTCTTCGACTTCGACGAGGTCGAGGACGTGACCCGGGAGTTCCTCCTCGGGACGCGCTCGGTCGGCTACGTCGGGCAGACGCCAGAGCGCCTCAAACAGCACCAGGAGAACGCCGGTGTCTTCAGCGTCGAGGACGCGAAAGCCGAGGTCGACGAAGATCACGACCTCCACGGCGAGTACTACGGGCTGCCGTGGCCGTGCTGGCACGAGGACCACCCCGGCACGCCGATCCTCTACGACGACTCGCTGCACCCCGCAGAGGGCGGGATGGACTTCCGCGCCCGGTGGGGCGTCGAGGGGCCGGACGGCCAGAACATGCTCCGGGATCCCTACGAGCCCGACTGGTGGGACGGCACCATCGAGGGCGTCCCGCAGTACCCACTGTTCTCGACGGTACTCCCGGACGATCCGTCGAACCCGGCGGCAAAGACGCTCCCGATGGAGTACGCAGAGCGCGAGGACGTCTCCGTCTACGACACTGCGCGGGCGCTCGCCGAGGAGGGCTACGACATCGACCCGGAGGAGTTCGCCGCCTACGACAACCCCCAGCCCGACTCGCCGTGGGGCCGAGGCCGGGCACGCATCAAAGCCTGGAACATCACCGACGAGTACCCGGTGCACCGCGAGCCGGCGGTGACGCCGCGGCCGGATCTGGTCGATCAGTTCCCGGCTAACGAGTACGTCGCGGACCACTGGCGCGTCGAGCTCGACAACCTGAGCGTCCAGCAGGAGAACATCGACGCGGTCAACCAGCTCGTCGACATGGGTACCCTCGACGAGCCGCTGGTGCTGACATCCGGCAGACAGGTCGAACACATGGGTGCTGCGGCGCTGACCCGCTCGACGAAGGGGACCGCCTGGCGCGCGCCGATGATGTATCTCGAGCTCAACCCACAGGTCGCCGACGAGCTCGGCGTCGAGATGGGTGACTGGATCGCCGTCACAACGATGGAAGCCGAGATGGTCGTCCAGGCGTACCCCACCGATCGGCTAACCGAGGATCACGCGTTCGCTCCCTACCACTGGAGCGGCATCCTCGAGGGCGAGATGATGCTCGATGAGGTGCCAGACGGGATGGCACCGCTGGTGATCGGCGAGACGATCAACGCTGGCACCGCGCCCGCGTACGACCGCGAGACGCAGATGCAGGAGACGAAGACGACGCTCTGTAACGTCCGGGTGGCCGACAGCGACGAGATCCCGGAGCTGTCGGACGACCAGCTGGCGTGGCAGGAACAGCTCAAAAACCGCAGAGTCAGAAACAGGTGATCAAAAATGAGCACACAAGACGCAGACGGCCCGGCCCGTATCCTGCCCAACTGGGGCTCGTGTATCGACTGCGGGGCCTGCGAGGTGGCGTGTCAGCGCACATGGGACCTGCCGACGGATACCCAGCGTATCCAGGTCGTCCGAATGAACGAGGGAACCGACGACGAACAGAACAAACCGATGCAGTGTTACAACTGCACGGACGCACCCTGTGTGGACGTCTGTCCGACCGACGCGCTGTTCTTCCGCGACGACGGAACGGTGCGCGTCTCGGGTGACCTCTGTATTGGCTGTCACTACTGCGGCGTCGCCTGCCCGTTCGGCGCACCCCAGTACCCCGACGCGGAGGTTCCCGAAGCGGAGGAGATGGACCCGCTGGGTATGCGTGGCAACGGCCTGATGGACAAGTGTACCAGCTGCGAGCCGCGCCAGGAGGAGGGCCTCGAGCCCGCCTGCGCCTCGGAGTGTCCGACCGACGCGCTCGTCTTCGGGACGCCCGGCGAGCTCTCGGAGCGCCTCGCACAGGACGACGCCGTCAAGCCGTTCAGCGACGAATCGGCCCGCGTGGTGTTCGGCGATCAGGCCGAGGAGGTCATGCCGGAGTGATCACCGATGCCCTTTGACATACTCTTCACCGAGCCCTGGGGCGACTGGGGCTGGAAAGTGGGCGTCTACGTCGCGCTGCTCGGTCTCGCGGGCGGGGCGTACATCGCCGCCTTCGGCGCGGATCTGCTTGCCTGGCGCAAAGACAACCCCCGGCTGGGATCGATCGCCAAGTACGGCTATCTCAGCGGACTGCTGGCGCTCATCGTCGGCCCGCCGGTCCTGCTGTCGCACCTGGCGACGCCGTTTCGTGCGGCGCTGATCCCGCTGACGATGACGAACTTCGGCTCGTGGATGACGATCGGCGCGTACATGATCGGCGGCGCGGCCGTCGGGACGATCGTGATGTTCGGCTGGACCGCCTTCGGCACCGAGCGACCGTACCGCGATCCCGAGCTGAAGGGCAGGCCGATCGCCGCAGACGGCGGCGACGCGGCGACAGACGGCGGCCGTGAGATTGCGGATGGCGGGTCGCCCGAGGCGGCGGCGATCGACGAACCCGCTGGCGGGCTGCGGGTCGTCGCCGGCAAGGTCGGCGTGCTCGGACTGCTCGACCGGCTGGCCGACGTCACCCGGCCCTCGGAGCCGATCCGGATGGCGCTCGGGGGCGTTTTCGCCATCTTCGCCGCGGGCGTGCTCGTCTACTCGGCGATGGCCTTCGGCTCCGGTCCCGAGGGGCGGGTCGCGCTGTGGAACGAGACGTTCTTGTTGCCGGTGCAGATCCTCAGCGGCCTCGGCATCGGCCTCGGAACCGCCGTCGGGCTCACGGCGCTGCTCGACGGCGACACCGGCAGGGCGCTCCAGAACTACGCGCTGGCGACGGTCGGTCTCATGCTCGCGACGCTGCTCGCGGTGATCGCCACCGTGACGCTGCTCCCCTCGGTCGAACCCGCAGCTGAGGCGGGCGTTGCGAACATGCTCGGCGAGTACGCGCTGCTGTTCGTCGGCGGCGCGATCGTCGTGGGGATCCTGGTGCCGGTCGTGCTGTTGCTCGCGGCGGTCTTCGGCGAGCGCCGTGGTGCGCTGTCGCCGACTGCAGCACGCGCGTCGTACTTCATCGCGGCGTTCATCCTCGTCCCCGGCCAGATCATGCTCGCGTGGGTCTACCTGCTGGCGGCGGAGTACACGCCGCTGATACTGCCCGTCTAGCGCCGGACGGCCAAACGCTTTTACTCAGGGCGTGCTACCTTCGTTCGATGAGCAGTACCGACGATCCGACGGCTGAGATCGCAGACCTGTACGCGTTTCTCTCTGGCGTGATCGCCGACCCGCCAGACGAGCAGGCCGTGGCACACCTCGCAAATGAGCAGTTCCCTCGCGAGGCCTCGCCGCAGTCGCTGGCAAACGGGTACCGCCTCCTCCGGAAGTGGCAGGCGAGCGTCGACGACCCCGCCGAGGAGGCCGACCGGCTGGCGAAAGTGCACACCCGGCTGTTCGTCGGGCCACGCCCCCGGATGCAGCTCCACGAGTCGTGGTACGCCGACGACTTCATGGGCCAGCCGCTGGCGGTCGTTCAGAGCTCCTACCGCGACCTCGGCATCCGCCCAACCGAGGAGCTACGCGAGGAGCCCGACCACCTCGCCGTCGAGCTGGCCGCCCTCGAGCTCCTCACCCGCGACGGCGACGAGGCCCTCCGGCAGGCGTTCTACCAGCTCCACGGCTGGTGGCTGCCGATGGCTGCCGGCGACATCAAAGAGATGGTCGACGACCGGTTCTACGAGGGGATCGGCTGGCTGCTCGAGGGGGCGATCGAGGCCGACGCCTACCTGCTGAGCGTCGATCTCGACCGGCTCACACCGGCGTACCTCGATTCGCCCTCCTCCTGACGGCCGGCTCTGGGTTTCCTCACAAGGTCACTCCTCGCGGGGCTCGTAGCGGACGTCGGTCCAGATCTCGTCGGAGCTGCCGTGGAAGTAGATCCGGACGCGCTCGAGAAGCGACGCCCGCACGTCTCGCTCGAACGTCGCAAACTGCTCGTCGTACGCCGCCTCGACAGCGTCTGTTTCCCCCTCGTCAGTCTCTTCGACTCGCTCCCGGACCGCCGCGAGCGTCGGCGGCTCAAGATGGGTCTCGTTCGGGTGGACGCCGTCGTCGTTCTCGACGAACGTCGCCGGCTCCAGATGGAGCGGCTCGGGCCCCTCCGGCGGGTAGCGCTTCGGGCCCTCCTGAACGTGGAGTTCAGCGTGCTCTTCGGTGTCGAACGGCGGCGAGAGCCGGAGGACGTGGCTCCGGAGCGGGTGCTCCTCGGTGGCGTTGCGCCGGAACGCCTCGACGACGTCATCCGGGTCGACGACAACCGTCTCGATGGCCGCCGCAGGGTGGTCGGCGAGCCCCTGATCGGTCGCCTGGAGCTCTTGCATCCGCCGGAGCTGCTCGTCTGGGTCGGGGTCGTCCCGCATACCCGACGTGAGGGGTGCGCGCCACTAAGCGGTTTGGGAGCGCGGCAACAGCGCGCTGGGGCAGTCGCTGGTGCCAGTGACGGGACCAGCCGAACACAGTGGTCGGCTGTGCCAGTGGCTGTACAACCAGTGCCAGCTCGGCGGCGTCAGCGCTCCCAGCCCGCCTTCTCGGCGGCATCCGCGAGCGGAACGAACTCCCAGTCCGCCTCCTCGGCGATCCAGTTCTCCCCGGGACGTCCGACGACGACCATCCGCTCGGCGAAGAACATCGACTCAGGCGTGACCTCGCGGAGTCGTTCGGCCGGGCCGGTGCCGGTGCCGTTGAAGAAGTCGACGTCGAGTTCGTGTTCGCGCAGAAACTGGTTGATAACTGGCATGGACACGTCACCGACGACGCCGACGAAGTCGGACCAGCCGCGGGTCTGGGCGACGACCACGACCGGATCAGCCACCGCCGAGAGCGCCTCGTAGGTGAACACCGTCGTCATCTCGGCCGCCTCAGTCGCGGCCTCTGGGGACGCGTGCTCGTCGCCGCCGGCACGGGCAGGCTGGCTGGAGGGATCGCTCGTTTCCGGTCCGGAGCTCGAGGTGAGGTTGAGGTCGACCGCCCCTCCGCCGGCACCGCCGCTCGACTCGGGGAGGCCCGCCGGCCGGTCCACGTTCTCTCTGGGGATTCGCGGTACCCGGCCGTCGGCCGTCACATCCGTTCCTGCCGTGGGCGTGTCGGTACCGTCGCCGGGGTCGGGGGTCGACTGGTCCTCCTCGCGCCAGAGCCAGTCCGCGTCGTTTCCGCGCGCGGCCCCAGTCTCGGCCTCGTCTTCATCCTCGTCCTCGCCACCGGCGAGGTCGTCGAGGTCGATCCGCTCGGTCATCGCCTGTACCGAGGGTCCGATCATACTAATGTCATCGGGTTGTGGCGGTCGAAGACAACGCTTATTCGAGCGTCGTCCAACACCGAGGTATGCACGTTGCACTGCTCGGCGGGACGGGTGACATCGGCGAAGGACTGGCGCTCCGGCTCGCGCGCGACACCGACCACGCGGTCACGGTCGGCTCGCGGGACGTCCAGAAGGCGACAGCGGCCGCAGAGAGCTACGAGGAGACGCTCACAGCCCACGGCGTCGAGACGGCCGTCGCCGGCGAGACGAACCCCGAGGCAGCGCGCGCGGCGGACGTCGTCGTCGCCTGCGTCCCGGCGTACCACCTGACGGATACCGTCGAGTCGGTCGCCGACGAGCTCGAGGGAGCGGTGCTCGTCTCGCCCGCCGTGGGGATGAAACGCGACGATGCAGGGCTGCGGTATAACCCACCCGGCGTCGGCAGCGTCACCCAGCTCGCCGCCGGGGCCGCCCCCGAGGGGACGCCGGTTGCGGGGGCGTTTCACAACCTCGCGGCCGGGAGGCTCGCCGACCTCGACGCAACGCTCGGCTGGGACGTCCCGATCGTCGCCAGCGAGGCGGCCGCCCGGGACGCCGTCACGACGCTCGTCGAGGAGATCGAGGGGCTGCGTCCGCTCGACGCCGGCGGGCTCGCCAACGCGGCCGAGGTCGAGGCGGTGACGCCGCTTTTGATCAATCTGGCAAAGCAGAACGAGGGCTTACACGACCTCGGCGTGCAGTTCCAGTAGATAAACTGCGGTGGCGCTGCCGGGGCGGCTCAGGCGCCGGCCGACTCGAGGGCGGCCTCGATACGGTCGGCCTGCGTGACGCCGACGAAGCGCTCGACGACGCCGTCTTCGTTCTCGACGATCAGCGTCGGCAGCGAGCGAACCTGGTACTCGTTTGCGACCTCCTGGTTGGCGTCGACGTCGATCTTCTCGAACTCGACGTCCTCCCACTCGGTCTCGAGCTCCTCCAGGATGGGATCCTGGGTCTTACACGGGCCGCACCAGTCTGCGTAGAAATCTTTGAGCGTAACGGTCATTGTACGTACTGCGGTAGTCGACGTGTGCTGATAAGCGTTTTTCTCTCGTGCAGAACGACCCCACAGCCGGCGGTGAAACGACGACCCCCGGCGGGGCAGGACCGAAAGCGTCCACACCTGTCGCTTGCGAGTTGGCGACCGTGCCGGGGGTGGACAGACGGACAAAAGCCCTTTTGGCCGTCGGCAGTCCTACAGTGAGACAATGGGGCTCGAAGAGGAGATCGCAGAGATTCAACAGGAGATCCAGGAGACGCCCTACAACAAGTCGACGGAGGCCCACATCGGCCGGCTGAAATCGAAGCTCGCCGAGAAGAAAGAGGAGCTCGCAAAGCGCCAGTCCTCCTCCGGCGGTGGCCCCGGCTACGCAGTCGAGAAACACGGCGACGCCACCGTTGCGCTCGTGGGCTTTCCGAGCGTCGGCAAGTCGACGCTGTTGAACGCGCTGACGAACGCCGACAGCGAGACGGGAGCCTACGAGTTCACCACGCTCGACGTCTATCCAGGTATGTTGCAGTTTCGTGGCGCGAACATCCAGCTGCTCGACGTCCCCGGGCTGATCGAAGGCGCCGCGGGTGGCCGCGGCGACGGCCAGGAGGTGCTCTCGGTCGTCCGAACCGCCGACCTCGTCGTGTTCGTCCTCTCGGTGTTCGAGATCGACCAGTACGAGCGCCTGCGCGAGGAGCTGTACAAAAACGGCATCCGCCTCGACACCTCGCCGCCGCGGGTCTCCGTCCGGCCGAAGGCGAAAGACGGCATCTCCGTCACGGCGAGCGTCGACCTCGCACTCGACGAGCGCACGATCACCGAGATCGTCCGCGAGCACGGCCACGCCAACGCCGACGTCACGATCGGCGAGCAGGTCGACCTGGATCGGTTCATCGACGGGATCCGCGACAACCGCGTCTACCTCCCCTCGCTCGTCACCGTCAACAAGGCCGACCTCATCGACCGCGACTACCTCGAGACGGTGAACGAGCAGCTGCGCGATCACGAGATCGACCCCGGAGAGGCGATTTTCATCAGCGCCGAGAAGGAGAAAGGCCTCGACGCGCTCCGGGAGGCGATCTGGGAGGAGCTGGGACTCATCAGGGTGTACATGGACAAGCCCGGCCGGGGCGTCGACTACGAGGAGCCGCTGATGCTGTTCGCCGGCGACACCGTCGAGGACGCCTGCGAGAAGCTGGGGGGAAGCTTCGACGAGCGCTTCCGGTTCGCACGCGTCAGCGGTGCGAGCGCGAAACACGACGAACAGCAGGTCGGCCCCGGCCACGAACTCGCAGACGAGGACGTCCTCCGGATCGTCACCAGCAAGTGACCCGCGGTCGGCACGGAACGCGAGCTCACCCCTCAAGCTCGTCGGCACGAAACGCGAGCCCACCCTCGAAGAACGGCTCCTGGCTGACGCCGTGTGTGTTCACGCGCAAGCCGACGTCGACACACTCCCCAGCCTCCAGGACCACGCCGTCGAACAGCGAGGTCGCGTCCGCTCCGGCGTACGGCTGGAGACGCGCCTCGTCGTCGTCGGTTGTGGCGTCCACGCCGTCGGCAAACTGGTCGTCACCCGGCGGCTCGACCGTGACTGTTGCGGGAGTCTCGCCACGGTTACAGAGCGCAAACAGCCCGTCGAAGTGGACGGTCGCGTTCCGGTTGAGCCCACGGTCGCCCTCGCCGAAGGCGAGCGAGAGCCGGCCGTCCTCCCCGACGTCAACGTACTCGCTGCCCTCGCGCGGAACGACCTCGACGTCGGCAGAGCCCGCGAGCGCATCAGCGGACTCTGACTCGCTCGTGAACGCGCCGGTGCCGATCGGCGCGAGGGCCACGGCAGCGAGCGTGGCAGCCCCCGTCAGATACCGTCGCCGGTCGATCATGGTATAGATTCGGACGGTGACAGTATAGCGCTACCCCTCAAAATATCAAAGTTGATATTGTGCGTGGCGCTCGGCCCCAGATTGTCTAACAGACAGCCCAGAGCAATCGGTAGTGGGACCAGAGTGTCGTACCTGCCCTGCGTTCACATTTGATAGTACCGCGGTTTTGTCTCGGTGCGTGTCGCCCTCTGGGGTGTCGAGCGAGTCAGCTTTACCGGCGGCTCCCCGAGGGGGCGTATGGACGGGCCGACGCACGTCGAGTGGCACGAGTGGGGCGAGGAAGCGTTCGAGGTCGCTGCACGCGAGCGAAAGCCCGTGTTGCTGTCGCTCGTCGTGACGTGGGCGGCGGAGTGTCACGAGATGGAGGCGACGACGTACGCCGAGCCGCGGGTCGCGGCGAACGTCAACGACGCGTTCGTCCCCGTGCGGGTGGACGCCGACCGGCAGCCGCAGGTCCGCGAGCGATACAACATGGGCGGCTTCCCCTCGACGGTGTTTCTCACGCCAGCGGGCAAGGTTCTCACGGGTGCAACGCTGCTCGGCGTCGACGGCTTCAGGGAGATCCTCGAGGGAGTCAGGCGGCGGTGGGACGAAAGCGGCGAGGCGGCCGGCTCGGTTCCACGCGCGCTCCGGGAGCGCCCCCCGGGAGGAGAGCTGGGACCGCGCGTCGAAGAGCACATGATCGAGCAGCTGCTGGCGACGTTCGACGACGAGTTCGGCGGCTGGGGGGCTGAGGTCAAGTTTCCGCTTCCCCGGACAGTGGAGTTCGCGCTGGTACGGGCGCGCGAGCAGGCGCTCCGGACGCTCGATGCGGTTCACACACACCTGCTCGACACGTACGACGGGGGCTTTTACCGGTTCAGCCGCAACCGCGACTGGAGCGGCGCGCGCCGCGAGAAGCTCGCCGACGAGAACGCCGCGCTCGTCAGAGCGTTCGCCCACGGCTACCGGTACACCGGCGAGGAGCGCTACCGCGAGGCCGCCGAGCGCGGGATCGACGTTCTCACGACGACGCTGTGGACCGGCGACGCTGTCGCTGCGAGCCAGGGTGGCGACGAGTCGTACTTCCGGCTCGAGCCTACCGAGCGCGAGGACGCCGAGGCGCCGGCTGTCGACCAGACCGTCCTCGCCGGCCACAACGGGCTCGCGATCGACGCGTTGCTGTGTTACTGCGCGTACACGGACGACGAACGGGCACGGCGACGGGCGCGACAGGCTCGCGAGTTCGTCACCGAAGAGCTGGTCGACTCGGCGGGCTGTGTCACCCGGTACCGCGAAGAGGGGAGCGACGGTCCACAGGGGCTGCTCGTCGACCAGGCACGGCTGTTGCGGGCGCTCTGTACCTCGTGGTCGGTGCTGGGCGAGCCGGGTCCCGCTGTGGCGGTCGCCGACTGGACGCTCGAACACCTCGGAGACGACGGA
>Ga0207421_10007283_pt1 | contig 11817 bp, 9 predicted proteins | sample SodLakKL_010_SED_4_FD_187542 | JGI IMG/M metagenome (GOLD analysis project Ga0207421, IMG submission 187542) | Alkaline sediment microbial communities from Lake Tanatar, Kulunda Steppe, Russia - 8KL_010_SED (SPAdes) (version 2) | ecosystem: Environmental > Aquatic > Non-marine Saline and... | reverse complement strand
TCGGCCGCCGAACGAGAGATTCTCGCCGAAATCAGTACCCGCCTTCCACAGGTCGTCGAGACAATCGAAACCCACGAGGAAGCCCACCAGTACGAAGAGGCACTCAAACACGCCGGCGTCGCAATCAGCATCACGGATGCAGACGGCGTCATCCAGTATGTGAACCCAGCGTTCGAAGACCTCACGGGCTATCCGGCGGAAGAAGCAATCGGCTCAACACACCGAATCCTCAAATCCGGCGAGATGGACGCCGGCCACTACGAACAACTCTGGGAGACGATCACAGAGGGAGATATATTCAAAGAACAGGCGGTCAACCGACGGAAAGACGGCAATCGTTACATACTCGAACAGACGATCTCACCGGTTACAGACGCCAGCGGCGAGCCCAAAGCCTACATTGGAATCCAGTTCGATATCACCGACAAACTGCTTCGAGAACAGCGGTTGTCGGTACTTAACCGTGTCCTACGGCACAACCTGCGGACGAGTATCAACGTTATCTCCGGACAGACGACCGTGCTCGAAGACCGACTCGACGAGCGACTCGAGAACGGATCACTGCCGGCTTCGGTCAGCGACTCGCTGGAGACGATCCGGAGCCGTGCAAAGCATATCCATTCGCAGGCTGAAGCCGCCCGTGAGATCGAACAGATCGTCGCAAACGACGAAACCGGACGGAGTTGGGCCACTGTCGAGGCAGTCCTCGAGGCCGCCAGCGATGTTGCTGCTGCCCACAGTGGTGATTGTACGATCACAGCCCGCGATGACGTTACCGACTGTCGGGTTGATCGAGAGGCCATTCGCATTATCTCGGAGTTGGTCGAAAACGCCTTTGTCCATCATACCGACGACCCCTCCGAGGTCAATCTCAGTGTGTCGGTTACCCAATCTGCCGATGACATCACCATCGCAGTCAAAGACGACGGCCCCGGTCTCTCAGAACAGGAACTTGTCGTCATCGAAGACGGAGAAGAAGAACCACTCCGACACGGGAGTGGACTGGGGCTGTGGAAAATCAACTGGCTTGCCATCTCCTGTGGCGGTGCGATTAGTGCGACAACTAGTGAGAAAGGAACGACGATCCGCGTCGAGTTACCGATTCGTGGGACGCCGTTGGTTGAGTAAGTCGGCTGCGTGGGTTGTCGGTTCCTGTTTTTCTCATACGAATGGCCTGCTGTTGAAGCGTTTGGGAACAAAACGAGTGGCCTCGGAGTTCGCTTTGGGTGTACTGCTGGGCCGGTGTGGATTCAGTTGAGTCATACATCAGGCCACTGATCAATGAGATAACTCTCGAGAGCGGCCAGTCATTGTTCTTCCAGAATGTGGTCTGTTCACCGGATTATGCGCTTGTTTCGTCGGATTATGCGCTCGCGGTTTTTCGGCTTGGGCGTACTGAACGCCCATCGGCTTCTCGGTCGTATCAGTGTGGTCACCGAAAACGGCATTCGGCGTTTTTGCATCCAGATTGGCGGTGAAAAACGGTTCTGCGTGTGTGGAACTCATGAGGAGTAGCAGTTGCTCGAGACCGTCGGCTACGGGAGTGCAATATCCAGCATCGGAAGTACGTCTTCATGAACGCGGATCGATCGGTCGCTAACCTGTACGTCGACACCACTGACGGCGTGAACGAGTTCGGCCAATGACACAAGATAGTCGTCTGGGCGGCGTTCTGAAATCTGGAGGTAGTGTTTGCCATCACGGTCGGTAGCCCGGTTCAGCAGGTAGATGCGGACGAACTCACGGCGAATCTCCGGGACAACCCACTCGAGATACGCAGGCAGCCGTTCGGCACTCTCGGTTTTGAGCCCCTGTGGCGCGCCGAGTGCCACCAGTATGCGGCCAAGAACCGCTTTGTGCTCGGTTGGCCGCAAATCAATGTGGTCTGCGGAGTTCGAATCAATCTGCTGGCAGCCGGCACCGATTGCCGACAGATCACTCCGGAGTTGGTGTTCAACAGACTCAGTCGGTGTCAAAAAGGCGGGTTCGAATGCCTCGCTGACTGAGCCACCCGAAAAGACGCTTGCAACCAGGCGGTTCAGCGCCGCGAACGGTTCGCTGTCTACGGAGCAGTTGAGCCAACCGTGCTCGCGGGCGACGGCCAACCCGTGTACCGCATCGGGCTGTGAGCCGCGTTCCCACGACCGAATCCGCCCGCGTGGGACGGCCATACGCCTCGAGATTGCGGTCGAGCCCAGGGTGCTGTCACGAAACTCACAGTCATATGTTTGATAATCGACAACAGCATCGTATGGATCGGCGTAGCCGCCGGGAGTGTAGGTGCGGGCAACCGCAGGCGGAGTGGGGAGCGAGAGCATAGTGATAACCCGGTATACAGCATTATCGGAAATGAGACTGTCGCCGAGAAGTATAAGTAACGCTAACAGAGAGTGACTAGTCACCACGCGGAAACAATACCACCAGATTACAAAACGGGGGGCAAGAGTACGGTGTCCTCAATCAAAAAAATCCGTTTTGGAATCTGATATCAGTTGCGAAAGTGTGGTTCCCAACAATGAATCTAAAAGAGTTATTCACGGAAGATCGGGGTGTATCGCCGGTTATCGGGGTTATCCTGATGGTTGCGATTACCGTCATTCTCGCCGCTGTTATCGGGGCGTTCGTTCTCGGACTCGGCGATCAGGCGTCACAGAGCGCACCACAAGCAAGTTTTGAATTTGACTTCGACGGTGACACCAACGTTACCCTGACACACGCTGGCGGAGATAGTATCGATAATAGTACGCTTGATGTGACGGTTGGTAGTCAGGCAGTCTATAATAGTTCCGGACCGGTTGAAGAGATTGATGAGGACACAGTTTACGTAGATAATAACTGGGAAGAAACAATTTCAACTGGACAATCTATAGAGTTTGGATTCGAAGAGGATGACGATATTGAGACCTCTGGTGAAACCGTCCGTATTGTATGGAACAATCCAGCAGGCGGTTCGTCGAATACACTTGCTGACCGAACTTGGCCGTAGTTCCATAGAGTAACACGCGGACAAATCGTCTTCCCCGTTTTTGTAAAAGTAATCGGGTAGGGTATTATGCAACACAGGCCGAAAACAGCCCATACCCACAGCGGCCCCGATGGGCGTTGAACTCGAGTTAATTTTTATCACCAACTTGATTTGAGTGACCACAAACCGAGAGTATCGCGTCGTGTTCGTTACCCGTGTTGCTCATACTGGGGCGTTGGTCAACTGATCGTTCCCGCCGACAAACCAAACTCTCGAGGAAACTCCTGGGACAGATGGTATGAAAAACGTGGCCGGAACAACGTCATAGACGCCTCTCTCAGCGTTATTAGGTCGGCAAAACTTGGTTGGCTGGGGAGGTCGCGCCGTTTGTACTGATGGGTCGACACGGATTTGAACCGTGGACCTCCCGGTTATCAGCCGAGCGCTCAACCTGACTGAGCTATCGACCCAACTGGCGCATCTTTTCGTAGCCGTGGGTTCTGTTTAAGCGTTTCCTTTCGCCACCGTTGCGTCAGTCGGTTTCACGACACACCACACCACGCAGCCGGCACGCTCACGGGCCGCTCGAGGACTGAGATATCCCGTAAAAATACCCCACCGAAGGACTACGACTGTGAGTGTTCGCGGTCGGTGTTGTCTTCGCTGACCTGCTCGAAATCGACATCAACGATGTCTTCGACCTCACTGTCGTGTCCGTCCTCGGTTGTCTCGTGTGGCTGTTGGGGGCCGAAATCGAACGGATTGGCCTCACCGTTTCCGGCCGCCTGCTCAGGATCCGGAAAGCCGAACGTCCAGACCTTTCCTGAGCCGAGACCGCCAGTCTGTTTGTCGATATACGGAATGACGACCCATCGCTTGAGTGCGACCCGAATCGGATACCGCGTCGGCGGCAACACCAACAGAAGCCCGATCAGATCCGTAACGAGACCAGGAGTCAACAGGAAGGCCCCCGAAGCGATCAACAGCCCACCGTCAAGCAGTTCATCAGTCGGCGGGGTTCCCGAGGCGAGTTTTCGTTGGAACCGCTCGAGGGTGTTGCGGCCCTCCGCACGGACGAGGATCATCCCAATGAGCCCAGTGAGTACCACGAGAGCGATTGTCTCGAGCCACGTCAACAGCCCCCAGCCAACGATTGCGACCAGCACAAACGAGTCGACGAGGGGGATAAACAGCAACAACGCGAGCAGATAGCGCGTTCGCATACCCCGTGATTGATTGCGCCCGTCTATAACCTCTTTTGTCGACTGCGAGGTTCGTCTACGGGTCGGCCGTGCCGAAGCCCTTAGGCGGCAGCCTCGCCCAACACAGATATGAACGATTCAACGCGCGTCGAGTGGCGTCAATGGGGCCCCGAGGCCTTCGAGGAGGCCGAACGGAGCGCCCAACCGATCTTGCTGTCGCTCACAGCGACATGGTGTGGGGCCTGCCACGAAATGGACGCTCGGACGTACGCCGAACCCCGTATCGCCGCACACATCAACGACAGTTTTGTCCCAATCAGAGTCGACGTTGACCGCCACCCGCGGGTGCGCGAACGCTACAATATGGGTGGGTTTCCGACCACGGCGTTTCTCACACCGGAGGGCGAACTACTGTCAGGTGCGACGTATCTCGGCCCGGACGGACTGCGCCAAGTCCTCGAGAGCATTCGAGAACTGTGGGCCAACAAAGGAACCGACGCCGGCCGCATCCCACGAGCGCTCGCAGACGACCCAACGCCAAGCGGCGAACTCACAACGCAAATCGAACAACATCTCGCCGGCCAACTCTCCGAGCAGTTCGACTCCCAACACGGCGGCTGGGGTACTGAGGCGAAGTTCCCGCTGGCTCGAACCATCGAGTTCGCACTGAAACGAGAACGCGCCCAAGCCCTCCAGACGCTGGATGCAATCGCCCACCATCTGTATGATTCGGTCGAGGGTGGCTTTTTTCGGTTTGCAACCAGCCGCGATTGGTCCGAGATCCGGTATGAAAAAGTCCTCCCTGAAAACGCCGCCCTGCTTCGGGCGTTCGCTAACGCCTATCTGTACACCGGCGATGAGGCCTACCGCAACCCTGCTGGACACACCATCGAGTATCTCACCAACACCCTCTGGACAGGCATTGCTGTCGGCGGCAGCCAAGGCCCTGGTCAGGGCGCTGGCTACTACTCGCTCGAGGCTGCCGACCGTGCCGAGCATGAATCACCACGCACTGATCTGACGGTTTTTGCAGGCGGCAATGCACTGGCCGCCGACGCACTGTTGGCCTACTACAGCTACACCGACGACGAGACTGCCAAAACGTACGCAAGACGGATTCTCACCGCACTCGAAAGCGAGTTAGTCGACAGCGAAACAGGCGTGGTCACCCACTACCGGGCTGGCGATGAGGTCGGCGAGACCCACCTGCTCGAGGATGCCGCCCGCGTGGTTGGCGCGTGGTCTCGAGCCTACCAGGTGCTTGGTGAGGATCACTATCTCGAGGGTGCCAGACAGGTAGCCGACGAGGCGATTGCCGAACTCCAAGCCGACAGTGGTGCGTTTCGGGATGGGCCGGCCCACGGCGAGGGTCTGTGCGGTCGGCCGCTGTATCCCATCGATACAGCCGTTGAGTTCGCAGACGGGCTGATTGATCTGGCAATTCTCACAGACACTCCAGAGTACCGCGAGCGTGCACTCGAAGCGATGGAAGCCTTTGGCGGCGCGTGGGATCGCATCGGTATTCAACTCGCAGGCTACGGAAGTCTCACAGCTCGACTGCTCGGCGAGCCACTGATAATCGAAGTCGGCGGTTCGGCCGGCTCCGAGCTCCACCGAGCGGCCTGCCGAGTTGCCGACCACGAACGCGTTATTATCCCGGACGCTGAGGGACTCAAAGCGTCCGAAGCCAGCGTCCGAACCAGCGATGAGCCTCCGGTAGACGCCCCCGAGCAACTCATCCAGCAGGTCTCGGCAGCCGTCGATCAGTAGTCAGGCTTCTAAACTGCCGGTGTGTTTTTATTCCTCTGAGAGAAGCTAGCTATATGGCGAATCTCCGTGATCTCGGCCTTTCGGAGTACGAAGCCCGAGCGTATCGTTCGCTGCTTCGAACCGGGCCAACAACCGCCAAAGAGTTGTCACGCACGAGCGAGGTGCCAATGGGCCGCATTTATGACGTTCTCAACGGCCTCGAGCAACACCAGTTGGTTCGTAGCCAGGCGGCGGGCCGACCCAAAAAGTACGTGGCGGTCGAACCGCAGGTCGGCTTGGATCGGCTGTTGGCAGCAAAAAAAGAACAACTCGAGGCCAAAGCCAACCAGTATGAGTCGGTCGTCGAGACCCTCGTCGAGGAAATGGATGCCGACAATCCGGTCGACGAGCAGTTCTGGACGGCTGCGGTCGGCCCAGACGAAACGCTTGATCTGTTGTGTGAACGCATTTCGGCGGCCGAAGACGAGTTGATCTACGTAGCAGGCTCACCGGCTTCGGGTATCGACCTCGAGAAAGCAAGCAGTCGGCTGACCGTACAACTCGAGGCCGCTCTCGAACGCGGCATCGATATCGAGTTGTTGATAACGCCCACTGTACTCGCAGAGTTGCCGGCACGGAACGTCGCCCAACATCACAGCCGGCTCAGAGAGTACGAAAATTTCGACGTTCGGACACTCGAGACCATCGACTGGACGTTTACGCTGTTAGACCGAACCGAGGTCTGTATTGCGGTGCCGAACCCAATGGATCCGACACAATCGTTTGCGATGATCGATCTAAAAGACTCTACGTTTGCGGGCGATCTTCGCGAAGAGTTTCTCACACAGTGGCAGCAGGCAGAACCGTTCGAGCGCTGAGCGAGCAGTCTCGTTCAGACCTCGCCGTTCAGTTCGGCTCGAAGCTGACCAAGGGTGACCTCGCGTTCGGCATGTGCGTTGTGCTGGTGGATGGATTCATCATTTGACTGCCGGATGTAGACAACAGCCGAATCCTCGAGCGCATCGAATTCCTCGACGGCACCCTCGGCGAGTGCGCGCACACAGTCTTCGACGAATTTGGCATCCGAGTGGGCCTCGAAGGTCATATGATCCTCGTCGGGACGTTTGGCCGTGTTGTAGATCCGTGCACTCATTGAATCGCGAGCGATGTCAATGATATCACTCAGATCAACATCCGGACTGCCTTCGCTTGTGACCGTCAACGTGGCATGGCCACGCTGGGAGTGGCCCGGCTGAGGGACGCGCTCGAGGAACTCATCGATAATCTCGCGGTCGACATCCAGTGCGTGGAGTTCGTCTCGGGCACGGGATTCGGACATTCCTTGCGAGCAGGGACAGACGGTCATCCCCGTTACTTTCGCGCCGATTTCGGCGTGAGTTGTCTCCTCGGTAGCGGTTGCGCTGGCAATAATCGTTGCCGTGTTCTGGGTGTCCTTGTTGCTGGCCGGGGTTTTTTCCTTAGTGATCAACTCAGCGGTCATTTTGACCTCTGCGGTCGAGGTGTAGTCGTGTTTCGACAGCAGGCGTTCGGCCGTATCCCCACAGACGTCTTCGACGCGGTAGGCTTCGGCTTCGGTTGTCTCTTCGAGAATCTCGTCGATGACCTCCATATTCCGGCTCATATCAATGCCCTTGCGGCCGCCCGGCAGGTCGACGAATACGTCGAATTCGGCCATCAAAACGATGGGCCGCTTGCCGTTGCGCGCGAGTTTGACGAGTTTTTCGACACCGGTTACACCGACCTGGCTGAGCCCGACGGCGACCTCGGGTCGGGAGGCCTGCACGTCAGGAAGCTGATGACTCATTATCTTCTATTGGTGTGTGAACTGATTAGGGCTTTCGATGGGCGAGACTTCTGCAGGTGTCACCAAGACCCAACATGTGACCAAAATCAGCTAGCTACGGCCAGTCGTCTCTGGTCTCTTCGGCGAAAAACTGCTCGTCGCTATCGTCGGCTAGCTCCCAGTCGGCGGCCTCGGCGGCCTGCTCGAGTGGGAGATACTCCCAGCCGGTCGAGTCGGCGATTTCGGCGTCTTCCTCGTTGGTTCCGATAAAGACGTGTCGGTCAGTATCGAACTGTTCGGCGACGTTCTCCAAACTCTCAGTGACACCGCGCGGCCCAGAGAAGAAATCCTGACGAACCCGGTGTTTGCGCGTGAAGTTCGTGACGACGTAGGTGGGTTTGTCGCTGACAACGCCGACGTACTCAGTCCACTGTCTGGCGTCATTAAACACGACGTTCGGGCTCGCCAACGATTTGAGTGCCGCAAGCTCGAACGCCAACGTCATATCACCGCTGGCTCCATCCATACACTCGATTCCATACGGCCGCCAAAAACCGCTTCGTTTCGGGCCTTACTGTTCGTGGGTTGCGGCGAAATCGTCAATTGATAGCTCTTTTTCAACCAGCGCCTCGGTAGTGTCCGCAACATAGACCTGCTCGCGCATGAGTTGTTTGAGCGTGCTCTGAGGGGCCAGATCCCCAATAAGGACACCACCGACGACCTTGCCATCTTTGAGCGCGACGCGCCGCCATTCGGTCTCGGAGTACTTTTTTGAGACATATTCGTCGCCAATCGTCGGATGTCCAAACGAGAGGAACGGGAAATCGAAGTGGGTAATCGAGTATGACGAAACCCAGCGGAACTCCTCGCTTTCGGCGTTGACCATGTTTTTGGCTGCAATCGTCCCCTGTTCTTTCGCCGAACCCCACGAGCCGTTTTGGGCCTGTTCGCCCAGAATCACGTCGTCAAATCGAGTGAGATCGCCCGCCGCGAAGATATCTTCTACGCTGGTTTGCATGTATTTGTCGACAACCACGCCGTCGTTGGTCTCGATCTCGAAATCCTGGAGCAACTCGAGATTGAAATCCAGTCCGATTGCGATGCCGACGAAATCAGAGTCGAACTCCTCGCCGTTGGGATCGACCGTCGTCGTCACGTGGCCCTCGTCGTTGGTCTCGAAGTGATCGACACCGCTGCCGAAAACAGGAGTGACGCCGCGTTCGCGCATCGCCTCGTGCATGATTTCGGCACCCTCCTCGGTAAGCGCGTATCGCCACCAACAGTCACCGCGCATGAGGTAGTTGGCTTCGACCTCTTGGGCTCCGCAGATGGCCGCCAGGTCGATGCCGAGCAGTCCTGCACCAATAATCGTCGCCGAGTCGGCCTCCTCGATGTGCTCGCGGATGTTTCTGGCATCCTGGAACGTCCAGAAGTGGTGAACACCGTCGGCGTCGCTGTTTTCGACCGGCAGCTGTGTGGGCGTCCCACCGGTTGCCAAAAGTAGCCTATCGTAACCGACCGTCTCGCCTTCGTGGGTTGAGACGGTGTGACCATCGGGATCGATGTTCGTCACCAGCGTGTTGAGTTGCAGATCGATATCTCGGTCGTCGTACCACGATTCGTCGTGGATCGAGATCGGCGCTTCCGGGAGTTTCCCTTTGGCGAACTCCTTGATTAGAATGCGATTGTACAGGGCCTCGCCCTCGTCGGTGATCACAGTTATCTCGGCATCAGGAGCCTCCTCACGGAGCGTTTCTGCGGCCGAACTGCCCGCAATTCCATCGCCGATGATCACGTACGACTCAGTCATACTCCTGCATTTGGGGTCAACCCTAAAGTGGGTTGCTATCGCTGGTAACGTTCGTTATAGTTCTGCAGAGCCGCTGTGAAGCCCTTTTTCGGCTTTTATACCAACCAGTCGCCGCCGAGACTAACTCCGAGGCCACCGGTCTTCACAGCCACCAGCACAACTCGATAGACACCCAGAAGATAACACGGCCGAAGACAACTCATCGAACAACGTCGTGGGCTTCAAGACAGTCGACGCCGTATGAACTGACGATGAAAATACGCCAGAACCTGCGGCACTGGGCGGCCAAAAAGGCACTTACCACACCTGTCGTCAGCGATGTGGCGAACGACAAACTCGTTGAACTTCATACGAAGATCTTTCTCGAGAAGGCCGACGAAACTCACAGAGAAGACCGGCGAGCGCATCTGGACGACTTTTTCGATGCGACAATGGACACCTACGTCGCCGCCCTGGAAGCGGGCTTGACCGAGGCGAAAGCCCGCGAAATCACTCACATTCAGGCCAACTTTGATTTCTTCAATCACGGCTGGACCGAGATGATGGAGATCCCGGCCGAGGAGTTCGAAGCGCATTTCCGCCGGTATGAGACGTTCTTCAAGCGATACGGGATCTCTGTAGACGACCCACTCGGGGAGTTCCAACCCGCAAGCGGGATTGCCGATGCACCCAGCACGCCCGAAAAACGTGACCAACCGGCCTACGAGAACGCCATTGCTGGGTTCGCTGACGATGTGTACGTACAAGACAACACCGGCAGCGTACATGCTGGTGGCAGCGCCGACGAGCCAGCCGGAGTCGATCCGAGTGACGCCCCAGGGATTGACAGGACAGATCTCGCAGACAGCTAAGCCGACTGCCGACAGCGCCGTTGTTCTCGACCAATCGGTAGTCGCCGACAGTACAACGGGTTCGACAGTCGGTGGCTGCTGTTTCGTCAACAACTCTCGAGAGTTGGTGTAATCAAATTGACAAACAGTGAAAGTGCTACATATTTTTATACTTTGTCGGTAAATGGTACGTAATCCGGGCAATGGGACAACGTTTGATCACACAGTGGCTACTGGCTGTAGCTGCTGAGGACATTCAGAGACTCTCAGCGGGCCAACAGACGACAGTCGACCGTCAGCGCTGTGTCACCGACGGTGGCACACCAATAGAAAGTGACACGCTGCGGGCGGCGGCCGCACCGGCCGTGTTTGCCGTTGACAAGACCGGAACGATACGCGGCCACAGCGACCAACTCGAAAAAATGGTAGCTACTGATCGATTAGATGGCTCACCACTGTCGTCGCTTATTTCACTACCTGATAGCGAACTCGACGACCACCTTCGGGCCGTCCGACAAACGCTCGAGGAGACTGACGCAACGACAGTCAAAACGGACGGTCTGTTCAGAACGGTAGATGGCCGACAGAGCCGCACCATCGAGTTTATTATCCCCAGTGAGACTGACGACTGCGAGGCGTGGCTCGTCGGTGTGGTGCGGGCGACTTCGAAGAACCTCACCAAGAGCCACCCACAGCCGACCGGCAACCCCGACCGGTTCAGACAGCTGTTCGAACAGCTCCAAGACCCAGTTGTCGAGGTCAGATTCGCCAGCGACGAGCCGATTGTTATGTCTGTCAACGATGCATTCGAGACAACGTTTGGCTACGGAACTGACGAACTTGCCGGCAAGCGACTCAACGAGTATATCGTACCGCCGACTGCTGAGACCGACGCTGAACCGCTCGACCGCGAGGCAGCAAACGGTGAGTGGACTGCAGCGGAACTCATCCGTGAGGCAGCCGACGGCCCGCGGCGGTTTCTGTTTCGGGGGATTCCGTTTACCCACGACGGCATTCAGTGTGGCTTTGGCGTCTATACCGACATCACTGACCGCGAGAGCCAACAGCGATACCACGAGGTGCTCAACCGGCTGCTCAGACACAATCTCCGAAACGATCTGAACGTAATTCTTGGTTTGGCCGACCAGTTGACACGGTCGCTCGAGACGAACGACCCCGAAACTGCGGCTGTCGGCCAGCGGCTCAAAGAGCGGTCAATCGAGCTTGTTGAGACCACCCGGCGGGCCCGCGAACTCGAGTCAGTAATCGACCGCTCGGAGACAGAAACCGCACCCATCGCGGTCGACGAACTCATCGAAGATACCTGCGAGCGGATCGAAAACGCCGGCTACCAGGCCCAACTCATCGCCCAAATAGAATCACCAGTCGTTGGGATCGCTGGGGATGCGCTTCGAGAAGCGGTCGTCGAGTTAGTTGAAAACGCCGTCGAACATACG
>Ga0207421_10007282_pt1 | contig 11818 bp, 12 predicted proteins | sample SodLakKL_010_SED_4_FD_187542 | JGI IMG/M metagenome (GOLD analysis project Ga0207421, IMG submission 187542) | Alkaline sediment microbial communities from Lake Tanatar, Kulunda Steppe, Russia - 8KL_010_SED (SPAdes) (version 2) | ecosystem: Environmental > Aquatic > Non-marine Saline and... | reverse complement strand
CTGCTGACGCTCGCCGGTATCGATGACCAGGAAGCGGCCCAGGGCCTGCACCACCGATGGCGGCACGTGGCGCGCGACCAGGTGGAGCCCGAGGTCTACCCAGGCCATGACACCGCCTGCCGTGACCAGATCGGCTTCCTGCACCAGCAGGGCATCGGTATCCAGGGCGAGATGGGGATAGTGCGTCCGGAACTGTGCCTCGAGCTGCCAGTGGGTGGTGGCTCGGCGCCCATCGAGCAGGCCGGCCTGGGCCAGCAGGAAGGCCCCGGCACACACCGAGCACACCACCGTGCCCCGGGCGTGCCAATCACCTAGCGTTCGGCAGAGTTCGGTTTGGTCGCTCAGGTAGGCATCGCCTTCCAGGATGGGCGGCACGATGGCGATATCAGGGGGTGCGGTGCCACTGCTGTCCGCCGGCAGCGTTGGGAGCGGCTCCACGGCAAAGGCCACCTCGGGGGATGGCTGTAGCTCCTGCAGGATGCGGTTGGCGGTGATGAACAGGTCCTGCAACCCGTAGACGGCTGACTGGGCGGTTCCAGGCAGGATCGGTATCGCTACCCGAATGCGGCGAGGCGGCCCGAGGTGCTTGTCATTTTTTGCCTGCATTGTGTCACTCCTGCCACCCGACCGGGCGGCCAAGGCCTGCCATGATGCTGACTTCAACCTCGAAGGAGAAGAGCATCATGAGCCATACCGCCCTGGTCATCGTGGATCTACAGAACGACTACTTCCCGGCCGGCAAGTGGCCGCTGGTGGACATCGAGCAGGCCGCCGATAACGCCGCGAGCGTGCTCGGGTGGTTCCGAGAGCAATCGCTACCCGTCGTGCATGTGCGTCACGAGTTCCCTTCGGATGAGGCCCCCTTCTTTGTTCCCGGCAGCGAAGGGGCGCGCATCCACGCCTCCATGGCGCCGCAGGAGTCCGGGAGCGAGGCGGTGATCCTCAAGAACAGCGTCAACGCCTTCCTGGGCACTCGGCTCCACGAGCATCTTCAGGAGCAGGGCATCGAGCGCCTGGTGGTCGTCGGGGCCATGAGCCACATGTGCATCGATGCCGCGACCCGCGCCGCTTCCGACCTGGGCTATGGGGTCACGGTGCTGCAGGACGCCTGCGCGACCCACGACCAGGAGTTCAACGGCGTGACGGTGCCGGCGGCCCAGGTGCACGCGGCCTTCATGGCCGGGCTCGGCTTCGCCTATGCCGAGGTCACCGATACCGCCGCCTGGCTCAAGCAGCAGGGCTGATCGCCATAGGGGGGAATGCCGCTCGGGTTCGATCCAGATCTGCAGAAAGTGCAGCTCCCGGTCGGGGGCATTGTTGAGCTCGCTGTGGATCACCCCGGTGCCGGCCGACATGCGCTGTACGTCGCCCGGTCCCATGATGGCCCCGTTGCCCATCTTGATTTCCATGTTCCGGTGGGAGTGGGCGCCTCAATCCGCAATCGGGGCCTACGCTCATCCCTCTCGCCCCCATTCCTCTCCCCCCATTGCCCTCGATGAGGCTCTGTTATGAATTTTCGCCTCGGTGGACGGTCCGACCTCCTGAAGGCCGGATCGCAGTAACGCTCACACCATGGAGGCAATGCGCATGTCGGTGGCCGCTCTACTCATGACCGCGCTGCTGTTTGGCGGAATGGTGCTCTTCTCTTTCGGCTTCGCCGCCTTTCTGCTGAAGACATTGCCCACAGACGTGGCGCGCGCCTCCATTCGGCGTGCCTTCCCCTATTTTTACCTGTTCGTGCTGATCGTTGCAGCGGTGGCGGGTGCGTTACTGTGGCCGGTCGATCGGGGCTCGTCGCTGCTGATGGCAATGATCGCGATCACGGTGATTCCCGCACGCGAATTGTTGATGCCGGCCATCAATCAAGCCACTGACCAGGGCAACTCCGCACGCTTCAAGAGTCTGCACGGCTTTTCCGTGGCAATAGGGCTTGCCCACATTGTCATCAATGGTTACGTGTTGACTCGCTTCCTGTGAGGCTGCCTATGACATCCCTGCCTATCGAGAACGTTCAGGACTATCCGCGTCCGCCGGCGCTGGAGCCGGTTGATGTGCCACTGGCGATCTATCTGGATGACACCCTGGTCGCCCAGACGAACCGGGCCTACCGCGTCCTCGAAACCCACCATGCGCCCACCTATTACTTTCCGCCCGACGACGTGACAGACGTTCTGAGCCCGATCTCCGGCAGCAGCTTTTGCGAATGGAAGGGGATCGCACGCTATTTCGATGTTGTGGGGCAACACCATACGGCACGCCGCGCCGCCTGGTGCTATGAGACCCCTTCGCGCCGGTTTCTCCCCATCGCCGGATACCTGGCTTTCTATGCGTCGAGCATGCAGCGCTGCCTGGTCGGTGATATCGAGGTGATTCCCCAGCCCGGGGATTTCTATGGCGGATGGGTTACGCCCAATCTGAGAGGCCAGATCAAGGGGGCAGCGGGGACTCGCCACTGGTGATCGAACATCCTTGGGCGGGATGATTCCTCATGGCATCGCGCTTTGGCGACTATTCTTTCCGGATCATATGAACACAATCGATACATCAACGTTGGCAAAGCGCTTGGCAGGCGGCCATGCCTTTCTTCGAACCAAGAACGGAGACATCAAGGGGCTTGCCATCAATGCCCGTGATAACCCTGACGCGCCGGAGGTACTGATCGTGGGCCTGGGGCCCAACAAGGTGGCTAACGCAGAACGCCTGCTGGCTCATGACAAGGCAGTGCCGCTATATCTCAAGCAGGCCGTTAACGCTTGGGCCTACCGTGGTGAATTCCGAGCGACAGCGTTTCTACGCGATCCGCCTGTCATCAAGCGACATCGCAGGCACCGTGAGGTGAGTGAGGTGGCAGGCATTCTGTTCCTTGAAAGGGTGGACGCCAACGGGTGAGAGGGCTATCGAGAAGGTCAGCCGTATCAAGGGCGACGCCGAGAGGAATGACAAGAGACCAACGATCCATGATCGGCGGTCTCATTAGGTATCTATTCGCGACCCTGGCGTGATGCGATCTCAAGCACCGCTGTCGGGAGCCAGGCGGTGTGAAATACCGCGCAGCCTTTCGGCGGTCGCGCTCATCTCGTCAGCCAGTTCGTCGGTGGTTCTTGTTCGCTCGTCCAGATAGATCATGGCGAGCCTGCCGGTGGCATGGTCCGAATTGCGCGTGCTGCGCTGGGCCTTCGCATTCACAGACGCCTTTGCCAGTTCCGCTGCTATTCCGCTCACCGTATCCGCTAACAGGTTGACCTGGTCGATGTTGTCGCTCATGGCGTCGCACGTTGGCAGCCACTCAATCCGTCTGACCAGGGTTGGCTTCCGGGGAGGTTCGTCATGGTTCAGTGCATCGCGCAGTGCAATGCCAGGGGAGCCGTACTTGCAGCCCACCGTGCCGTCTTCGTTGCTCAGCGTGCCGGTATCATGGAGTGACGTTCCACCGTCCATGATGCGCCACTCGTACCACCCCATCTCGGGTTCGCGGTAGACCTCAATGACCCCGCTGGCATAGGGGCGCTCGATGCGATGGGTGGTGTCGTCCGGCATGAAGTCGACCAGGTTCTTGCTGAGTTTATCCAGGCCGCGGGCGTGGTGGCGGGCCTGCTCGACGTCGCCGGAGTCCATGCCTTGACGCTCCATCGACTCGGCCAGGCACTCCAGCCAGATGGTGTGAAGATCCAGCGTCGTCACGGCGGAAGTGATATCGATATGGTTCATGCATTGTCCTCTGATGCTGCGGCGAATTCCTGGCCTAAGCGTCTTCACGGGATAGGGCTGTCATCGGGCGACACCGCAGCATCGCTCTGCGAAAGATGTGGCGGGCATTCTGTTCCTGGAAAGTGTCGATGACATGCGCGATCTCGAGGATCGCCAGTGACTGATGGACTCACGGCACCAGCCACTGCCCCGCCCACTCATCGGCGCGCTCGAACCTGGCGCGGCGATGGTCGGGCCCGAGGTGCAGGGCGTCGATGGCGCGAACGGTCAGGCACAGCAGCGCAAACGAGGTCGGGTCGGGCGTCTTGGAGTAGGCCAGGGCCTCGGGGATAGGACGGCCCGGCGTGGCGGTACTGCTGTAGGCATAGCGCGAGGGCTCGGGGATGCGCGCCCAGGTATTCGCGACATCCGCGCCTGTCTGGATCGCGACCTGTGCTTCTATGCGTATCTGCAGATGCGCCGAAGGGTCCCAGACATGCAGTGCGGCCAGGGGGATCGCCTGGAGCTCTGCCACCTTGGCCGACTGACGATCCGTGTAGAGGTGCAGAGTGCCGGTGCGGGCGTCCGCTGCACGCAACACGACCGTGCGAGCCTGGGGCAAGCCGTCGGTGCCGACGGTGGCAAGGGTGGGGTGGCGCGCGGGAGCGTGGCGGTCGTGAACGCCGCGGGATAGCCTTGACCAGAGGTGGGCGTGCAGCGACTCAAGCTCGGCCGCCCAGGGGTGTGGGTCAGTCGTCATTCTGCGCCTCGTTGGATGCTGCCTGGTCGCGGGCGATTTTCTGCATCTCATCGGCCGCCCGATTCAGCACTCGCGCCATCTGTGCCATCGGCGTCAGGCGGGCATCGGTGTAGATCATGCCCCGTCGGCTGTCGGCGCTATCCGGGTCGAGGTGTCGGCGCATCTGGCGCGCCTCGAACGCTTCCTCTTCTACTTCCCCTGCCATGCGGCGCAGCGTGCTCGTCATGCCCTGCGCCTGTGCGACGGTTTCCCGAGTGGCATGGGCACGCGTCTTCCAGGCGATGCGCACGACCTCGGAGGTCGCGCCGGGCTCAGGCAACGGCGGCAGCGTGGTGGCCAGCGCCCCGCGCAGGGTGCCGAGCGCCTTCGCATAGTCCTTGAGCTGTGTGACGTCGCCGGGCTGCAGTCCGTGGCGCTCCAGCGAGACGGCGATGGCCTTCAGGCTCTGTTGAAAGATCTCCAGCTGCTGCAGTGCCTCCAGGGCCGCGTCGGCTTCGATTGTGACGGTCTTCATCCCTGCTCCTCTGTGGGTGCATATCGCCCAATGACAAGAGTCTTCATATTCGCCGGGCGTTGTCCACCGCGTTCGATGGCGCAGCGTTGGATACGGGCTGGCGTGGTCGCCGCCAGTTGGTGCATTGTAGTCACCTCATGTGCCTGCCGCCGGACGGTGAGCTGCCCGCCCGATTCGGCCGGAGTCATCCTGCCGACAGCGGCGAAGACGCGAACAATAGCCACGGCAGTACCTGACTCAGGAGCCAATATGCCGATCTACACCAATATCGAAGATCTTCGACGGCACTATGTGCGGCGCACCCCCAAGATGTTCTATGACTACGCGGAATCCGGCAGCTGGACCGAGCAGACCTTCCGCGAAAATACCAGTGATTTCAAACATATTCACCTCAAGCAGCGCGTCGCGGTGGATATGGCCGGGCGCACCACCCAGAGCCGGATGATCGGTGAAGAGGTGGCCATGCCCGTGGCACTGGCGCCGGTGGGATTGACCGGGATGCAGTCTGCCGATGGCGAGATCAAGGCGGCCCGGGCCGCCGAGGCGTTCGGCGTGCCCTTTACGCTCTCCACCATGTCGATCTGTTCGATCGAGGACGTGGCCGAGCACACGACCAAGCCCTTCTGGTTCCAGGTCTACACGCTCAAGGATGACGACTTCATGCGTCGCCTCTTCGAGCGTGCCAAGGCAGTCAACTGCTCCGCGATCGTGGTCACCGTGGATCTGCAGGTGCTCGGCCAGCGCCACAAGGACATCAAGAACGGGCTGTCGGCCCCGCCCAAGCTGACGCCGCGCTCCATCGCCAACATGGCCACCAAGATCCCCTGGGGGCTGGAGATGCTGCGCACCAAGCGCCGCTCCTTCGGCAATATCGTCGGCCATGCCAAGGGAGTGACAGATCCGTCCTCACTCTCCACCTGGACCTCGGAAGCGTTCGACGTCTCGCTGGATTGGAAGCGTATCGCCCAGTTCAAGGAGTGGTGGGGGGGCAAGCTGATCGTCAAGGGCATCATGGCCCCCGAGGATGCTCGGCGCGCCGTCGAGATCGGTGCCGATGCCATCATCGTCTCCAACCACGGCGGTCGCCAGCTGGACGGTGCCGTCAGCTCCATCCGCATGCTGCCGGCGATCATGGACGCGGTGGGTGATCAGGTGGAGGTGCACCTCGATTCGGGGATTCGCTCCGGCCAGGATGTGCTCAAGGCGCTGGCGCTGGGGGCCAAGGGCACCTATATCGGTCGGGCGTTCACCTATGGGCTGGGGGCGGCGGGTCAGGCCGGCGTGACCAAGGCCCTCGAGATCATCCACAAGGAGCTGGATGTCACCATGGCGCTGTGCGGAGAAACGGACGTCAAGAATCTTGGCGAACATAACCTCTATGTGCCCCAGGGCTTCGGGGATCCGACCGTCAAGCTGTGACAGCCGACCATGCCGGTTCATTCGACGGCTTATTCCGCCTCCCCTGCGACGAACCTCAGCGGGGCTTGTACTGGGTGGGACAGTAGCCGCGCATGACATCGTCGGGGCGCAGCGCCCGATGTTTGGTGGCGCGCCCCTGCACGCGCTGCCGCCAGCGCCGAAACGACGTTGGCTTGAGCGCATGACGCATGACCGCCACGGTGTCGGCCTCGTTCAGGCCAAACTGCGCCTCGATGGCCTCGAAGGGGGTGCGATCCTCCCATGCCATCTCGATGAGGCGTGACCGTTCGTCGGTGGGGAGTTGGCGATAGGTCCCGATGGCGGGGTGGGGCATGTCTATCTTCCTTGTGTCGCGGCTTCCACCTTCGCCTGGTCCCTGGCGAGTTCCTCGCGCAGGCTGCAACGGCGGTAGTAGAAGGTCACGACGGTGGAGGTGATGACGATGAAGAGCCCGTACATCACCGGGATCAGCAGCATCTGCTGCTGGGTCTCGCCGGTGAAGGAGAGAGTGACAATCAGCACCGCCAGGGGCCCGTTCTGGATGCCGGTCTCCAATGATACCGTGCGTGCCTTCAAGGGGGGCAGACGGGCAGCGCGGCTGAACCCGTAGCCGATGATGAAGCCGCACAGGCCAAGGCCCACGGCCGCCAGGTAGACCTCGGCGCCGGTGGTCATCAGCAGCTGCCAGTTGCGCGGCACCCAGGTCGCGATCAAGAAGACGATCACCACCACGCCGAGAATGCCGCCCACCAGCTCGGTGCAGGCGCCGACGTTGGCGTTGCGCCGGCGCAGCCACATCCCGAGCAGAGTAGGGACCAGCAGCACGCCCAGCACCGCGATGATGTTGGCCGAGGGGATCTGGAAGGCCGCGTCGATGCCGCTGGTATAGACGGCCAGCACCAGCGGCACCATCACCACCGCCAGCAGGGTCGAGCAGACTGTCATCAGGATGGAGAGCCCGACCAGGCTCTTCGAGAAGTAGGCGAAGATGTTGGAGGTAGCGCCACCGGGCACACAGCCCATCAGGATCAGGCTGACCGCCTGGAGGGGCGGCAGCTGCAGGGCGCGGCCGATCAGGAAGGCGAGCAGCGGCATGAACAGATACTGGGAGGCGAAGCCGATGCCGATCGCCTGGGGGTGACGCAGGGCGATGCGGAAGTCCTTGAAGGTCAGCGACGACCCCATGCCCAGCATGATAACGGCCATCATGAATGCCAGCAGCGTCTCTTCGAGTGGCGTCAGCATGCGGGGCTCCCGGCGGTGGCAGTTTCTGGATGATTCTTCAGGTACTCGGCGCGCAGGTCCTTGCGCAGCACCTTGCCGACAGGGCTCTTGGGCAGCTCGTCGACGAAGGCGATCTGTTTCGGCACCTTGTAGCGGGCCAGGTGCTGCCGGCAGTGCGCCTTCACCGTGTCGCGGTCGAGCGCGTCGCGAGGCACGATATAGGCGCGCACGGCCTCGCCGGTGTCGGGGTCGGGCACGCCGATCACCCCCACCTCCTGCACGGCCTCCAGCAGGGCGATGCAGTCCTCCACCTCGTTGGGGTAGACGTTGAAGCCGCTCACCAGGATCAGGTCCTTCTTGCGATCGACGATGCGCAGGTAGCCATCCTCGTCCATGGCGGCGATATCACCGGTATATAACCAGCCGTCGCGCAGTGCCTCGGCGCTCGCCTCCGGCTGCTGCCAGTAGCCCTGCATCACCTGGGGTCCCCTGGCGGTGAGCTCTCCCGGTTCACCCGGTGCCACCGGCTTGCCGCGGGAATCGACCAGGCGAACCTCGGTGCCCGGCACCGGAATGCCGATGCTGCCCGGCTTGCGCACACCGACCAGCGGGTTGAAGCTGAGCACCGGCGAGCTTTCGGTCAGCCCATAGCCCTCCACCAGCGGGGTGCCGGTGACTTTCTCCCAGCGCTCGGCCACGGCGGCGTGCAGCGCCGTGCCGCCGGCCGCCGCGGCGCGCAGCTTGCGCGGCGGGTAGAGGCTGAACCACTCCTCGTTGAGCAGGGCATTGAAGAGGGTATTCACGCCGCTGATCCAGCTGACGGGGTAGTTCTCGATCGCCCGCTGCAGGTTCTGGATCGGCCGCGGATTGGGCACCAGGACGTTGTGGGCGCCGTGCTTGAAGAAGGCGAGCAGATTCACCGAGAAGGCGAAGATATGGTAGAGCGGCAGGGCGGTGAGTACGCACTCCTCGCCGTCGCTGATGTGCGAGCCGGCCATCGCCTCGATCTGCGACACGTTGGTGAGCAGATTGCCGTGGCTGAGCATGGCCCCCTTGGCGATGCCGGTGGTGCCTCCGGTGTACTGCAGCGCGGCGAGGCTCTCCGGAACCAGGTCGCGCCAGTAGCCGGCGACCTCGATGCCTTGCGCCTGGCGCAGCCGCCGGCCCTCGGCCAGGGCCAGGCCGAGTTCGGTCGCCTTGACCTGGCAGGGCGGGATCACCCGGTTCCAGTACCTGAGCACCGCCTGCACCACCTGGCGAACCACGGGCGGGAAAAACTGCGCCAGGCTCGCCACCACCACATGGCGGATAGCGGTATGGGGCAGTACCTCGGGCAGCTTGTCGACGAACAGGTCGATGATGATCAGCGCCTCGGCGCCGCTGTCGCGGAACTGGTGAATCATCTCCGAGACGGCGTAGAGCGGATTGGTGTTCACCAGCACGCAGCCCGCCTTGAGGATGCCGAAGGCGACTACCGGATAGCTCAGGCAGTTGGGCAGCTGCACCGCGACGCGGCTGCCGGGCGCCAGGCCCAGCTCCTCGCGCAGGTAGACGGCGAAGGCGTCGGAGGCCTCGTCGACCCGGGCATAGCTGAGCGAGCCGTTCATGCCGTTGGGCATGCAGCTGGTGAAGGCCCGCCGGGCGGCGAAGCGCTCGGCGCTTGAGTGGATCAGCGCGGCCAGGTTGGAGTGCGCCGGGGGCGGCAGATCGGCCGGTATGGCACCGTAGTGGTGAACCCAGGGGCGCCGGTCCCGGGGGAGTGCTGCAGCGTCCTGCGGTGACTCCATTGGGATCCTCTCTGGCTCGATGATTATTTTAGTGCTTTCTTCTTACATCGCCTCGGGTGCCAGGTCCACCACTACCGGGTCATGGTCCGAGGAGCGGAAGGGATCCGGGTGGAAGCGGCTTACGCCACTCTCAGGGCCATCGTAGCCGAGGAAGGGAGGCTCGTCGGCATTGATGGGCCAGGGCAGGAGCTGGGCCATGCCCGGGGCCAGCGCGGGGCTTGCCAGGGCGTGGTCCAGGTAGCCCGACTCACCCCGGAATACGTAGGTGTAGCGCTGCTCCGGCGGCAGCTCCCGGGCGATCAGGTCGACCAGGCCGGTATCGGTCAGGGTGCGAATCGGATCCTCGGCGCCATAGGCGTTGAGATCGCCGATCAGCAGCAGGCGCTCATGCCCCTCGGCGGCGGCGAGGCGCTCGAGGAAGGCATTCATGGCCCGGGCCTGGGCGACACGACGCTCGTTCCAGCAGCCCTGGCCGCGGTCGATATCACCCCGGGGCGGGCAGCCGGTCTTGGACTTGAAGTGGGCGGTCACCACGCCGAAGACGGGGCCGCCCTCCCGGCTGCGAAAGAAGGCCGCCAGGGGTGGGCGGTGGTGGACGCGGTCGTTGTCGGCGTGGAGCTCGCTCACCGCCTCCACCCGGTCCGGCCGATAGATCAGGGCGACCTTGATGGCATCAGAGCCACGGTCGGCGCGGCCGCCTACCGCCCGGTAGCGCACGCCGGTGCGCGCGCTCAGCTGCTCGACCAGGTCGGCCAGCGCCCCGGGGTCGTTTTCCACTTCCACCAGCGCCAGGATATCGGCCTTCAGCCCCGCCACCGCGGCGGCCAGCTTGGCGCGCTGGCGCTCCAGCTCGGCGGCATCCGCCGCGCCGCGCTGGCCGAGCGTAATGAAGTAGTTCTCGACGTTGAAGGTCGCCACCCGTAGGCGTTCTCCCGGCGCCGGCAGAGGCGCCGGGCGAGGGTTGGTGTCGGCGAAGCGCGGCGTCTCGGTCGGGTGCAGGCGCCAGGCGTCGAAGGCGTGGGCGAGCACCCCGGTCAGCCCCTCGACCCGGCTGCCGACGCGACGAGTGCCTTCGTCATTCAGGTAGGGAATGAGGTTCGGGAAGGTGCGGTAGCTGCCGTCGTCCAGCATCAGGACGGCGCGCTCCTGGGGCTTGTCGGGTGTATTGGTGGGCCGGAAAAGCCGCTCGCCGGCAAGCTTGAGGGAGCCGTAGCGGGCAAGTTCGTAGTTGCCGGTAACGGTGAGAGGCTGGGGAAACGCCAGCAACAGCCCTTCCAGCCGCGACAGCGCCTCCTCATCCAGTGGCCACTCCACCTCCTTCGGCGCCGTCGGCCGATCGCGGGCGCAGATCTCGACGCGCTCGACCCGCTGCAGCTGGATCTGGCCTCGGTGCTCGCCGGTACTGGCGTTGAGCTGGACATGCTTGCCCGGCACGAGGCGCTCGGCGTCGCTCGCTGTGGCCGCGGGCATATAGACGAACAGGCCCACGGGGCCGTGCTCTGTGGACTGCTGAAGATAGACGCCATTGAGCCTGTCGCGGCCCAGGAAGACGCCGGTCACCACGCCATCGGCCACCACCGCCTGGCCTTCGGGCAGGGCCGGGGTGTCGCCCACGCCCTTGATGGCGGCCAGGTCGGTGGTGGAGGGCTCGGGGCAGCTGGCCGCCGCGGGGGTGGTCGCCAGCAGCAGGGCCAGCAGGCCGCCGGCGAAGGCGGTCAGGAAGCGGGAGTTCGGCATGGGATGGTTTCGGTAGGACATTGACTTTCGAGAGTATGCCCCGCCACAGCGCGATCAGCACGCCGCCGCGGGTCTGCGCGCTACAGGTGCCAGCCGATGCTCATGGCCAGCCGGCCCAGCAGCCGTCTAGAAAGGGGGCGCTTATTCCAGATTTCCAGATCGTAGGTCTTCGTCTGCTCGAGGTCACGTTCGTACTGTGCCGTCAACGTCGCCGCCAGGTCGCGATCCATGAAGATGACGTTGGTTTCATCGTTGAGCCTGAAAGAACGGTTGTCGAGATTGGAGGAGCCAATGGAGACCCAGTAGTCGTCGATGATGTAGAGCTTGGCATGGTATTTCGAGGGCTGATACTCATGAATGTTCACACCGGCCTCGAGTAGCCTGCCCCAGCGGTTCATCGAAGCCTCCCTCACCAGGGTGCTGTAATGCCCTTCGGCCGGAAGCAGAAGATCCACGCTGACGCCGCGGTCACGGGCGTCGATCAAGGCGTCCATGATCATCTCATCGGGATAGAAATAGGGCGTGGCCAGGCGGATGCTGTCGCGGGAGCCGGCCATGGCCAGGAGCAGCGCCAACCGTATGCGTTGAGACCCCTGGCGCGGTGAGCTGTCGACCACCTTGGCGCCAAGCTCGCCCCGTTCTTCCAACTCGGGCAGGTACTTCGTCGAGTACAGAAGCTGATTCCTTGCG
>Ga0207421_10007281_pt1 | contig 11818 bp, 10 predicted proteins | sample SodLakKL_010_SED_4_FD_187542 | JGI IMG/M metagenome (GOLD analysis project Ga0207421, IMG submission 187542) | Alkaline sediment microbial communities from Lake Tanatar, Kulunda Steppe, Russia - 8KL_010_SED (SPAdes) (version 2) | ecosystem: Environmental > Aquatic > Non-marine Saline and... | reverse complement strand
ACCGGGAGCTTCGCTTCGGGGGAGGGGCCCTCGTGGGCGGCCTCGTCCATGCGGACGACATCGATATCCTCGCCGTACCGAACGATAGCTCGTACGTACGCGTCAGCGACCGCCTCGACCGTCTCGATAGGTGCCGTCTCGGACTGCGTGGGAGCCATATTCGGACCCACAGGCGAAGTGTATAAAATTCGGTCGAGTTGCCCGCAGGCGTTCAGGATGGGCGCGGTAGCTTCGACGGTCGACTCGAAGCGGACGCTCTCTCCGGTTTCGGTGTCGAAAAGCGGCGGGTCAGATCCCTCGAAGCGGCCGCCAGCGTCGCGTCGGATTCGGGCGTAACCGTGAGTGTGGTGCGGAGAAACCGATAGCTCGGGACGGAACGGACGGCGGTCCCGTCGGTTCGACATCATGAACCGTTACACAGCGGGGTTTTTGACCCTCGGTGACGACGGTGCTTTCATGACCGACCTCGATATCGACCTCGTCCTCGTGCCGGTCGACGGCAGTGAGGAGTCCCACGAGGCCGTCGATTACGCCATCGCCATCGCGCGCGAGTATGGCGCGAGCGTACACGCCCTCTACGTGCTCGATGAAAGCGTGGTTCGGGCGATAGAGAACGGGGATGTCGATGAAACCGACATCGCCGACGACACCGAATCGTTCACCGACTCCGTCATCGAGCGCGCGGAGGCGGCGGGCGTCCCGCACGGGAACTCGATCGCCTACGGCTTCTCGACCAAGGTGAAGACCGTCCATCCCGGCAGCGTCGTCCTCGACACCGCCGAGGAGATCGACGCGGACTTCATCGTCGTCCCGCGCGAGCCCGTCACGGGCGGCCCTGGGGAAGTATTGGAGAAGGCCGCCGAGTACGTCCTGTTGTACGCGAGCCAGCCGGTCCTCTCCGTCTGAGCCGTCGACACAACGACACGCCTTTTTCCGGCCCCCGTCTGGACCGTGATATGGATCCGAAGCGGGAGCTTTCGAGCATCGACCTTCGCGCGCTCGTCACCGAACTCGGTCGGTACGAGGGGGCGAAAGTCGACAAGGCGTACCTCTATGACGACGACCTCGTTCGGCTGAAGCTCCGCGACTTCGATCACGGCCGCGTCGAGTTGCTCATGCAGGTCGGCGAGATCAAGCGGGCACACGTCGCCGACCCCGCCCACGTCGCGGACGCCCCGGAGCGCCCGCCGAACTTCGCGAAGATGCTCCGGAACCGGCTCTCGGGGGCCGACTTCGCGGGCGTCAGTCAGTACGAGTTCGACCGCATCCTCACCTTCGAGTTCGAACGGGAGGACGGGAACACGAGCGTCGTCGCCGAGCTGTTCGGGCAGGGCAACGTCGCGGTCCTCGATGGAACCGGCGAGGTGGTCGGGTCGCTCTCGACGGTCCGGCTCCGCTCGCGCACGGTCGCGCCCGGCGCGCAGTACGGCTATCCGACCTCGCGGCTCAACCCCTTGGAGGTGAGCCTCGATGCGTTCACCCGGCACATGAACGAGTCCGACAGCGACGTCGTCCGGACGCTCGCGACCCAACTCAACCTCGGCGGGCTCTACGCCGAGGAGATCTGTGCGCGCGCAGGCGTGGAGAAGGAGCTTCCCATCGAGGAAGCCGACGAGTCGGCCTATCGGGCGCTTCACGAGGCGATCTCGGACGTCGCCGAGCGACTCCGCGCCGGCGAGTTCGACCCGCGGATCTACGAGGAGCCGGTGGATGGGCCCGCGAACGGAGGGGAGGACGCCGGAAAGGGAGCAAACGGGGAGCCCGAGATGCGTGTCGTCGACGTCACGCCATTCCCGCTCGTCGAGCGTGAGGGGTTGCCGAGCGTTGGGTTCGACTCGTTCAACGCCGCCGTCGACGAGTACTTCCGACGGCTCGAACGGGACCCTGCGGCCGACGGCGAGCCGGTGGATACGGGACCGTCGCGTCCGGATTTCGAGGCGGAGATCGCCAAACAGGAGCGGATCATCGAACAACAGGAGGGCGCGATCGAGGGGTTCAAAGAGGAGGCGGCCGCCGAACGCGAGCGGGCGGAGCTGCTGTATGCCAACTACGAACTGGTCGACGAGGTGCTCTCGACGGTGCGGGGTGCCCGCGAGGAGTCGATCCCGTGGGCGGAGATCGAGGAGACGCTCGCGGCCGGGGCGGAGCAGGGGATCCCGGCAGCGGAGGCGGTCGTCGGCGTCGACGGCGGCACGGGCACCGTCACCGTCGAGATCGACGGAACCCGGGTCGAGTTGGAGGCAGACGCGGGCGTGGAGGTGAATGCCGACCGGCTCTACGGGGAGGCGAAACGGATCGAAGAGAAGATGGAAGGCGCGAAGGAGGCGGTCGAGTCCACGCGGGCCGAGTTAGCGGCCGTGAAGGAGCGGAAAGCCGAGTGGGAGGCCGCCGACGGCGACCCCCGGGCCGAGGAGGACGACGAGGACGGCGAGGAGCCACCCGAGATCGACTGGCTCTCGCGGGCGTCGGTCCCGATCCGGTCCCCGGACGACTGGTACCAGCGGTTCCGCTGGTTCCATACCTCGGACGGCTACCTCGTCATCGGCGGGCGCAACGCCGACCAGAACGAGGAGCTGGTAAAAAAGTACATGGGGAAATACGACCGGTTCTTCCACACGCAGGCACACGGCGGGCCGGTGGCGCTCTTAAAAGCGGCCGGGCCCTCCGAGTCGGCCGATCCGGTCGACTGGCCCGAGGAGACCCTTCGGGAGGCAGCCCAGTTCGCCGTCTCGTACTCCTCCGACTGGAAGGACGGGCGTGGCGCTGGCGACGCGTACATGGTCGAACCGGATCAGGTGTCGAAGACGCCCGAGAGCGGCGAGTACATCGAGAAGGGGAGCTTCGTGATCCGCGGCGAGCGGACCTACTTCGAGGACGTGCCCTGTCGGGTCGCCGTCGGGATCCAATGTGAGCCGGTCACTCGGGCAATCGGCGGGCCACCGTCGGCCATCACGGATCGTGCGGAGACGACCGTTACGCTCGAACCCGGAATGTACGCGCAGAACGACGCCGCGATGATGGTCTATCGGGAGCTAAAGGAACGATTCGCCGACCAGTCGTTCGTCCGCAAGGTCGCGAGCGCGGACCAGTTACAGGAGTTCCTCCCGCCGGGCGGCTCCGAAATCCGCGGATAGAACGGGAGACCGCGATCCCCGAGACCACTTATAAAAGCCAAGTCGGGAATATAAAGAAGTTACAGTCGTAGCGGACCGATCCTACCCCCTCCGGCGCGCGCGAGAAACGCGCGCGAGGGACCGAGGGACGCCCGCCGCGATATGCCGCGGCGGGCGTCGGTCGGCGGCTGGGGAGGTGGAGGTCGATGGACGGGAAGGGTGACGCCGATGGACGGGAAGGGTGAGGTGAACCGCCGGCGACCCGGCAACCCTACTCCCGAAAGAACGCCTCGTCCTCGAACGGCTCCGCCTCGCCCTCCACGGCAAGCACATCGAGCGCGGTCACTTCCGCTCCCACGCCCAACACACCGGCGAGGCTCGGTTCCGTCCGCCCCTCGTCGCCCGAGATGAGCTCCTTGATATACAACCCGCCGGCCCCGTGGACCTCGACGGTCGCCTCCCGGGGCCCTTCCAACTCGGCGGTCAGATCGTACACCTCGCGCTCGCGCGTGAGACTCGCCCGGCGATGGTCGACCCGGTTCGGCGTGTACTGCTCGATCGTCGCGCCCGAGAGCCGTTCGACGGCCGCCGCGAGCGACTCCTCGCTCACGTCCGCATCGAACGCGACCGCCGCCCGGTAGCGCTTCGACGCCTCCAACTCCTTCACGCGGGCGACCATGTCATAGCTCGCGAGCCGCAGCCCCTCGACCTCGATCGCCCCCTCCGCGAGCGCGTTGATGTCACCCTCGAGTCGCTCGACGTCCACCCGACGGCGACGCGGCTCCTCGACCTCGACGACGAACGGCCGGCCCGTCCCGAGCATGAGCGCGTCGACGTCCTCGCGTCCCGCACCGTGAAAGACCGCCTCGGTGCCGTCCATCACGTCCTCGACGATCGGCGCGACGTAGCCCTCGACGCTGTCATCGTAGAGGTAGCCGCTCCCGCCGCAGTGGTCACACGGCTCGCGTCCCCGCCGACCCGACGCGTGGCACTCCCGGCAGGGCCACTCCGTCTGCGGGATATCGCGCTCCAGTTTCCGATAGCGACCGTAGACGAACGTCGAGTTCACCTTCGTCTCCAACTCGTCTTCGGCGAGGTCGATCGTGAACTGCACGTCCGGTCGATCGAACGAGACCGTCGCCCCCGTCAACGACCCGAACCGCTTGCCGACCTCGCGGTTGAACGCCGATTTAAATAACTCGCCGGCCTCGGGGTCCAATCCGGCCTCCTCGCGGAGCAGTCGGTCGTTCTCCTCAAGCAGCGGCGGCGGACGGGTGCCGACGTTGTACGTGTCGAACTCGATCCCGTCGACCGCCTCGGCGGCGCGTTCGGCCCATCGGTCGTGTGTTCCACAACGACCCTCACAGACCCAACAGTCCGCGGTTTCGACCGGATCGTGATCCCGATCGGCCGCTAGATCCCCCGCGACCCGCAGCGCTCGCCCACGCTCGGCGTTCGACAGCCCGAAGCTTCGATCGGCGACGAGCCGACCGAGGCAGGCGTCACAGAGCGGCCCCGTCGCGGTCGCGTCCGCCGCGACCTCCAGTACGTCCATGCGAGCGAAAGCGCACCCGTCGATAATTGTCTTGTGGAACGCGCCGGATCCCCGAGGTGGTGAACCGCTCACGGTTGCGTTCGGTCGCGTGGCTTCGCGCCCTTTAACCCATCAAGGGTGCAATCGGGGACATGGTTCAGCCACGCGTCCCCGGTGGCGACGAGGACGCCTTGGAGCTTCCCTGTGGGGAGTCCGTCCGACTCGGGGCGCTCGACCTCGGGATGCGCGAGTATCACTGCGACTGCGGGGCGACCCACGCAGTCGTGATGGACGTCCACCCGCCCGAGCGGTTTCTCCCGGAGTTCCTCGTCGACGTGCTCCGGGAGGCGATCGAGACGACGAGCGAGGAGATGCCGGAGTTCGACACCCCACACCTGTTGGGGATCGTGTTGGAGGAGTTCCCAGAGGGCGTCGTCGCACACGACGCGAGCGAAAACGCCGACGTCGGCTACGCGATGGTCTGGGTCGCCGACTTCGATGCGCGGCGGCTCCACGAGGTGATCGTCGAGCTCGTCGTCGAGCTGATGGAGCACGCCGTCAGTCACGCGAACGACGAGGCGGCGCTGACCGCCTTCGAGGAGGAGATGGCCGCCTTTGACGTAACCGAATTCGTCGAGCGGTACCGTGCCGAACGCGACCTCGAAGCCGAAGATCCGTACGCGTAGCGCCGAGTTGTCCGACAGTCGTCTGACTCCTGTCTCACTGAAGGCTATAGGCGTAGAGCCCGTGTGTAAGACACATGCACACCCACGAATACGAACGGATCCGCGGTGTGCTCGCCGAGGCCGATGAGCCGTTGACGGCGCGGGAGATCCTCACCATGCTGGACGAGCGTGAGGGCATAGAGAGCCCGCACCGTGTCGCTACCGTGTTGGGACGGTGGGCAGAGCGCGGTGAGGTGGAAGTTATCGCCAAACGGCCCTATCGGTACCGACTCAACAACTGAGGTATCGGTGACGCAGGGACAGCGTGGACCGACGAGTGGCTACCAGGGCCGTTGACCGGACGTAACCGAGGACGACCGTGGTATGTCATGACTCAACTTGCGATAATCGCAAATGGACTACGATAATCGTATTTTATCGCCGCCCTTATTACGATGAACGCACTCCGTCGGGGTAATGAGCGAGGACCGGACCATTCTGCTCATCGGCAGCGGGCCGATCCAGATCGGACAGGCTGCGGAGTTCGACTACTCCGGCGCGCAGGCGTGCCGCGCGCTTCAGGAGGAGAACGCACGGGTCGTGTTGGTGAACTCCAACCCGGCGACGATCATGACCGACCCGGACACCGCGGACCGAGTCTACATCGAGCCGATCACCCCCGAGGCGATCGCCGAGGTGATCCGGATCGAACGTCCCGACGGGGTCATCGCCGGTCTCGGCGGACAGACCGGGCTCAACGTCACGGCGGAGCTGGCCGAGCAGGGAATTTTGGAAAAGTACGACGTGGAGGTGATGGGGACGCCGCTCGACACCATCTACGCGACGGAAGACCGCGACCTCTTCCGCCAGCGGATGGAGAAGATCGGCCAGCCGGTGCCACAGTCGACGACCATCTCGCTCGACGAGGGCGAGTCGGTTACCGACTTCGACGAGGGTGCCTTCCGCGAGCGTGTCCAGGAAGCCGTCGACGAGGTGGGCGGTCTGCCCGTCATCGCGCGCACGACCTACACGCTCGGTGGATCCGGATCGGGCGTTGTCGACGATTTCGAGGAGCTCGTCGAGCGCGTACGCAAGGGACTGCGCCTCTCACGCAACGGTGAGGTGCTCGTCACCGAATCGATCTCCGGCTGGGTGGAGTTGGAGTACGAGGTGATGCGGGACGCGGACAACTCCTGTATCATCATCTGTAACATGGAGAACATCGACCCGATGGGGATCCATACGGGGGAATCCACCGTCGTCACGCCCTCACAGGTCATCCCCGATGACGGTCACCAGGAAATGCGTGACGCGGCGCTTGAAGTTATTCGCGAACTCGGGATCCAGGGCGGTTGTAACATCCAGTTCGCGTGGCACGATGACGGCACGCCGGGCGGCGAGTACCGTGTCGTCGAGGTCAACCCACGGGTCTCGCGTTCCTCGGCGCTCGCCTCGAAGGCGACCGGGTACCCCATCGCGCGGGTGACGGCGAAGGTCGCGCTCGGCAAGCGGCTCCACGAGATCAAAAACGAGATCACCGGCGAGACGACGGCCGCCTTCGAGCCGGCCATCGACTACGTCGTGACGAAGGTGCCCCGCTGGCCCATCGACAAGTTCGAGGACGTCGATTTCGAGCTGGGTACGGCGATGAAATCGACCGGCGAGGCGATGGCGATCGGCCGCACGTTCGAGGAGAGCATGACCAAGGCGCTCCGCTCCTCGGAGTACGACCCGGCCGTCGACCTCGCGGAGGTTTCGGACGAGGAGTTGGAGACGGAGTACCTCATCCGCCCGAGCCCCGACCGCCCCTACGCGATCTTCGAGGCGTTCGACCGCGGTTATTCGGTCGAAGACGTCGTCGAGCTCACCGATATCCACGAGTGGTACGTCGAGCGGTTCGAAAACATCGCCGATGCGACCGCGAAGGCCGCGACGGGAGAGTTCGTTCCCGCCGCATCCGCGGGCCGGACGAACGCCGAGATAGCGGCGGTCGCAGCAGGCGGCGGCGTCGATGCCGACGTGGGCGAGGTGGAGACCGCGGTCCCGGACCGCACGTTCAAACAGGTCGACACCTGTGCGGGCGAGTTCGAGGCGTCCACCCCGTACTACTACTCCGCCAGGTTGCCGGAGTTCCTGATGGACGCCGAGACCGCCGGCGCGGCGGACGAGGTCCGCGTCGACACCGACGTCAAGAGCGTGGTCGTCGTCGGCGGCGGCCCGATCCGGATCGGGCAGGGCGTCGAGTTCGACTACTGTGCGGTCCACGCGGTCCGTGCACTCCGCGAGTTGGGTATCGACGCACACGTCGTCAACAACAACCCGGAGACCGTCTCGACTGACTACGACACCTCCGACGGGCTCTTTTTCGAACCCATCTCCGCCGAGGAGATCGCCGACGTCATCGAGACGACGGGTGCCGACGGCGTGATGGTCCAGTTCGGCGGGCAGACGTCGGTGAACGTCGGTCAGCCGTTACAGGACGAGATCGAGCGCCGCGGGCTCGACTGTGCGATCCTCGGAACGACCGTCGAGGCGATGGACCTCGCCGAGGATCGCGACCGGTTCAACCTGCTCATGGACGAGATGGGCGTCGACCAGCCGGAGGGTGGCACCGCTCGGAGCCGCGAGGAGGCGTTACACCTCGCGCATGAGATCGGCTATCCGGTGCTCGTGCGCCCGTCGTACGTGCTCGGCGGCCGCGCGATGCGCGTCGTCGAGGACGACGAGGAGCTGGAACGCTACATCGAGGAGGCGGTCCGGGTCTCGCCGGACAAGCCGATCCTGATCGACCAGTATCTGGCGGACGCCGTGGAGCTGGACGTCGATGCGGTAGCTGACGGCGATGACGTACTGATCGGCGGCGTGATGGAACACGTCGAGAGCGCCGGTGTCCACTCCGGGGACTCCGCGTGTATGATCCCGCCGCGGTCGCTCTCGGAGGAGACCCTCGCGGAGGTCCGGGAGGTAACCGAGAAGATCGCGCGGGCGCTCGATACGGTCGGCCTGTTGAACGTCCAACTCGCGGTGACCGGCGTCGGTGACGACGACGTGGAGACCACGGTCTACGTGCTTGAGGCAAACCCACGCTCCTCACGGACGGTGCCGTTCGTCTCGAAGGCGACCGGCGTCCCGATCGCGAAACTCGCCGCGAAGGTGATGACCGACGACCTCACGCTTGCTGACCTGGAGGTCGAAGAGCGGATCCCCGAGCATCGCAGCGTGAAGGAGGTCGTCCTCCCGTTCGACCGGCTGCCCGGATCGGACCCACGGCTCGGCCCGGAGATGAAATCCACCGGCGAAGTGATGGGGACGGCCCGGTCGTTCGGGAAGGCCTATGACAAGGCGCAGGATTCGACGGGCAAGGCGATCCCGCGGAGCGGGACGGCGGTCGTCGACCTCTCGGCCGAGGAGTTCCCGGACCCGGACACGGAGGCGGGCGATGCGCTCGTCGATGGCTTCGCGGAGCACTTCGAGTTGTCCACGGCGACGGACCTTGTGGAGGCGACTCGGCACGGCGAGATCGACCTGATCGTCTCACGTCAGCGTGAGCTGTTGGAGGTGGCCGTCGAGGAGGAGATCACCTACTTCTCGACGCACGCGTCGGCGAAGGCGGCGCTGGAGGCGCTCGCACATCAGGACGACGACCTCGACGTGATGGCCGTCTCCGACCGCCCACAGCGCGTCGCGAACTGGGGCGAGTAGTCGAGCCGACGGCTCGAAGCGGAAGCGAGCGGGTTGGCGAACAGGCGGTGCGTGCGACCGACGTTCCACGACGGCGCACCGCACACCCGCCTCGACCGACGTGGACGGCTGATTACGTCACGGGGAGTGTGGAGCCGTTGTGTTTTATAAAGGTTGACCAGCCAGCCCGCACACCACGAAGTGGCCGAGAGGCTCCCTACCACCCCTCCGGCGCGCGCGAGAAACGCGCGCGAGGGTCCGACCGACGCCCGAAGCGACGCGGAGGGCGTCGGTCGTCGGCTGGGGAGGGTGAGGCCGACGGATCGGTGTGTGGCGGGGCGCAATTGAAAAACAGCGCAGGCCGGTTCGAGATGTCGAAAACGGAGGTGTATAACCGACCCCGCCACGGAGGCGGGAAGGACAACGTTTAGCGCCACCCGATGAAGAGACGAGGTATGAGCTTCTTCGAGATCCTGGCCGAGCGGATCGACACGACCGACAGCGTCGTTTCCGTCGGCCTCGACCCCGACCCGAGCCGACTCCCCGACTTCCTCGCTGACGCCGACCTCCCGCGATGGGCGTTCAACCGCCGGATCATCGACGCGACCCACGAACACGCGGCCTGTTATAAACCGAACGCCGCCTTCTACGAGGACCCCGACGGCTGGCGTGCGCTCACCGAAACGATCGCCTACGCCGAGGGGAAGGGCGTCCCCGTCCTCCTTGACGCGAAGCGGGCCGACATCGGAAATACCAGTCGACAGTACGCCGAAGTCCTCAAAACCGTCGACGCCATCACGGTGAACCCCTACCTCGGCCAGGACTCCCTCCAACCATTCCTCGACACCGACGCCGGCGTATTCGTCCTCTGTCGAACCTCTAACCCCGGCGGGGCCGACCTCCAGGATCTCGAGCTCGCCTCCGGTGAGCCCCTTTATGAGCGCGTCGCCGCCCTCGCCGACGTCTGGAACGCGAACGGGAACGTCGGCCTCGTCGTCGGCGCGACCGCACCCGAGGAGCTCGAAACCGTCCGGGAGATCGTCCCCGAGATCCCCTTCCTCGTCCCGGGGGTCGGCGCACAGGGCGGCGACGCCGAGGCGGCCGTCGAACACGGGCTCGCTTCCGTCCCCGGCACGAGCGTCGATGTCGGCCTCGTGAACTCCTCGCGGGGGATAATTTTTGCCGGCGAGAACGCCGCCCGGCCCGAGGACGAGGCGACCTACTTCGGTGCGGCCGGCGACGCAGCGAAGCGGCTGAAAAAGCGACTCAACCGGTATCGGTGATCGGCGCGTGTGTCACGTTGGGAGACGCCCGATCGCGTGGGGTGCCCCCAGAGACTGACGGTCACACCCCGCCGCCGGTCCCGCGTGCACAGGCGCTGCAGGCGTTGGCAGTCGACTGCCAGTGATCGACACAGACCGCCTGCCCGCACAGCCCGCAGGTGTGGCGGGCGGCGGCCGATTCACAGACGTGACAGAGTCCGGCGACGCTCATGTCTCCAAGAAGGGTCGCACGGCTTATGTCGATTTGGACTGACGGATGCGTATGCGCCAGTTCATCATCGTCGGCCACGACGTGCCGACGACGCCGGACCCGATCTCGCTCGATGACCTTCCCGGGGCCGGCCGACTCGACCTGCTCTGCCGCTGTGTCGCGACCGGCGTCTTCCTCTCACACGGGATCCGCAAAGACGTGCGGGTGCACCTGATCTGTGGCGACACGCTCACCGTGACGTTCGACTCGAACCGGCTCCGTCACCTCCACCCCGACGAGCGCAACGTGGCCGCCCGGATCCGGGACGCGCTCGCCGCCCGCGCCGACGCGATCGGCCACATGCCCGCCGACGTCTCCCCCGGCGTCGAGTTGCGCCGGATGGGCCTCGAAGCGACGCTCGATCGGGTGGTCGGGGACGGGTCGCTCGTGACGCTTCACGAGGACGGCGACCCGCTCGTTGAAGCGACCCCGCCGACGGATCCCGTGTTCGTGCTCTCGGATCACGGCGATTTCACCGTCGACGAGGCCGCGCTCCTCGACGAGCGTGCCGACCACGAGCTCCGTGTCGGCCCGGAACTGCTCCACGCCGATCACACCGTCTCGGTCGCACACAACTGGCTCGACACCGACGGCTACACGAGCTACTGAGCATGCCCACGGGCGACGACGGGGATGCGGATGGGGGCGCTGCGGCCGGGGACGACGCGGTCGGAGACGACCACGGATCGGCCGCCGACCTGGAGCGACGGACGACCCGTCCGCCGGCGTTCGATGAACGCTTTCCCGTGCCACTGCGAGGTGTCGCAGTCGACCCCGAGACGCGGTGTGTCCACTGGGACGATCCGGTGGACGTTGTCGCGCTGCGCTGTGGCGGCTGTGACGTCTACTATCCCTGTTTCGCCTGTCACGACGAGGTGACGGACCATCGGTTGGAGCCGTGGCCGCGGGATCGGTTCGACGAGCCGGCGGTGTTGTGTGGGCGGTGCGGATCGACGCTCACCGCGCGGGCGTATCTCGGGTGTGGGGACGCGTGTCCGGCGTGTGGCGCGGCGTTCAATCCGGGGTGTCGGCGGCATCGGGATCGGTACTTCGAGGGGTGAGGGGTTCGGTGTGGCTGCCGGCTCGCGGTCGTGTTCGGAAGCGTTAAAAGACGCGCCGGCCTCACTACTTTTGCGGGCCGGTGGGGTAGCCTGGTATCCTTCGGCCTTCGGGTGGCCGTAACCGCAGTTCGAATCTGCGCCGGCCCATTTCTGCCCGCATTTTACACCGACGAGCGAAGCGAGAAGGCCAAAATGCGGGCAGGCATGACGAGGCGTAGGTTCGAACACACG
>Ga0207421_10007279_pt1 | contig 11822 bp, 16 predicted proteins | sample SodLakKL_010_SED_4_FD_187542 | JGI IMG/M metagenome (GOLD analysis project Ga0207421, IMG submission 187542) | Alkaline sediment microbial communities from Lake Tanatar, Kulunda Steppe, Russia - 8KL_010_SED (SPAdes) (version 2) | ecosystem: Environmental > Aquatic > Non-marine Saline and... | reverse complement strand
AATGGGTGTCCTTGTTGAACTGGTACCAAATACCATTTGGTAGTATTCCGGTCCATGATGGTAAGTTATTATAAGAGTTTTACTATTGAGTTGCAGCGCATCGGTCAATAAACCATCAAACTCTCATTTTCTTTTCCCTATTACAACTATTTATAAGAAAGTAATAATAACAAGGTTTTTAGTGTAAGTTATTGAAATAATTAATTTTTTCAAATAGATTTCCATTTATTATCTATAAATAAATCAAAGTTTTTTAATAGCACCGTATTTTGACTTGGGTACTTTGTAATGTTATACCCATAATCAGCAAATAATTTTTGTGGATTGCCTATGGTTGATTCTAAAACTTGTAATATTGTTTTTATATCACCTTTAATAGTGAATGATCCAATAGATGGATATTCTTTTACTTCAAAATCAAACTTTTCATTATTAGTAAAAACATTATTTACTATTTTCTTCATTTTTTTAAATTCACCCTCACCCTTTTTACTTTCACCTAAATACTTGTCAATCTTCTCTTGTAAATTCATAATTTTTTCCTTTTATTTTGGTCCCTTTTTAAATTTATAATTAATATGGCCATCTAATTTTTACTTTTCCATTTTTCTTAAACCATGCTAATATTTCTTTTTCGGTATCTGCTGTATATTTAGCCTCTTCTCCACCTCTTCTATCCAAAATAATTCCATAATATCTACCATCCTTTGTAAAGCCAAGTATGACTTTACCTTGTGGGGACACACCTTCTATTTCATCAGCTTCATTAAGATGTTTAGATATAAGGCTATATGATTCCTGTAATTTTTATTTCATATCCCTTGTTTTTTAACAAATCTATAGATTTTTTATAGTCTTTATCATTTACAAGTATATCAGTGCTAGAGTTTCTGCTTCCTGTTTTGGCTTTTATTCCTGCATCTTTCAACACTTGTAATCTATCATGTATTTCTTGGTCATCTTTAGCAGACTTAGAAAACACTATTAATTTTGATTCATTAAGATGTTTAGATATAATGTTCTATGATTCTTGTAATTTTTTGATATCTTTATCTGAATATCCAAATTTCTTTTTAAGTGTTTCAATAGCTTCCTTTTCAGATGGACCACCTAATAAAGATTTATCAGGATTTTTTACAGTATCAACAGCTATTTTATATTGTTTATCTTCCGGTGTTCCTTTTTTTGGTGATTTCTTTTCACCTAAATACTTGTCAATCTTCTCTTGTAAATTCATAATTTTCTCCTTTTATTTTGGCTCCTTTTTACTATCAATTTTTACCTTGGCCCTTTTAAACGCATCCTCAGCAGTGAAATACTCATCTTCATCACTGAATAGATATTTATTAGTGCCGTCTGTTTTATGTTTAATCTTTTCATCCTTTAGTATGTCTAAGGCTTTTTTGGCATCTCTCAACTCTACCTCAATGAAATAATTATCCTTTTCTTCATTCAAATACTTATAAACCTTTTCCATAATCTTTTCATTAGCAGGTTTGGATAAGTATTTCACTTGTCCCCTATATTCCCTACCATCATCAGCGACAATAAATACCTTATCATCTTCAATTTCTGTAATTTTACCTGTGACACCAGCGCCACCTTTTTTCTTATGTCCTAAATGAACTCTATCACCTTTCTTGAATTTCATTGTCTATACCCTCCTTAAAATCTTCCATTAATTTTGTTTCAATGTCCTGTTTACTTTCATTCAATTTATATCCACTGGCTCTTAATGTATTTATCAAAAGAGTCCTGATAAATCAATTTAATTGTTGGGGTTTTAATACATAAAACGCAAATGCTTCAGCAAATCCCTCTCAACTGTTAGTGGTGGCATAATTTTCAATGTCAAATCCTAAATGTAGTCTTTCACCTACAATAAATTTTTTATAGTGATTATATAAATCTTCTTTGTTTTCAATGTTAAAATAGGCAGTTCTGCCTAATTTTTTATGTATAAATTCAAATTTGTATCTTTCCACCAAATCAGAAATTTGGCCTAGTTTTATATTTTTTATAGGACGCACATCAAATTCTTCAAATGATTTATATATTTGGTCCTGATACTTATTAAAGAATTTCTTGAAATCCTCTCTTTCAATGGTACTGGTCAGTTGATATAAAGTATCATCTCAAACTTTTATAGCATTACTGGGCAAATTGAAATAAACTCTGTGTCCTACTTCGTGGATGAATGTCTTTTCTTTTGATAATAACGCTCAAGATGATAAGTTTACTATGTCACTATTTGCATCATATGTCCCAGCATAATTACCTGGTAATTTACTTTTTATTACTACAGTCAGGTCTCTATAAGCCCTTTGTAATCCCTTTTTGTTAAGTATTTCAATATCTTTGGGTAAGTAAACATTAAACCATTGCTTTAAGTATTCTTCTCTTGGAGCATCTTTGGAAATAACAAAATTAATACCATATTTGTTAATGGTGTGCTCTCTAGGGGAAACATTCTGCATATAATCTGTTTCAAAGTATTCCTCTGCTGCCTTGAAAAAATCTCTAAATAACTTATTGATTTTATTTACATTTTTCTTTCTATTTTTCTTGAGTTTGTCTAAATCAGGATGATATCTGTCTGTTTTGTAATATCAGAAATCAGGAAACAAATCTTCAGTACCCATAAAAATAGCTGCCTGCCATCCAGTTTTCCTTATCTCTTGTTGGATAGGAGTCTTCTCATCATTCTTTAGTAACTCTTCAAATACTCACTTCTCAAAATTCTTGGAAAATGTGGTGAATGTTTTTTGTGCTTCCTGAAAACCACTCTCGTTATCAATATTATTGTAAATCTTATTTAACCTTCTGATATCTGATTTTCATTTATTTAAAGCATCAAATTTGGTTTTCTTTTCGTTAAGAAATTTTATCAGTCTGGACATAATTTATCCTTTATTTTTATCTATTGTAATCTATGCCTTTACTGGTCAATTTCACCCCATTCTTGATAATCCAATCTAACTTTTCTTCAAAAGTAGGATTTTTGGTTTTTGACCACATATTAAAATCAACCCTTTTATTAAATTGCAGTTTCATTAACAATGCTTCTATGAGTGTATCACCTAATGTCCTATTGCCATAATAAGTGCCTATTTTCTCTGGCACATTTAGTTTTTTCCATTGTATATATGTTAAAGCGTTGACATGCCCATCAGAAGTTCCTGCACCGAGGCCAATTTTCTTACCATTATTAATAAAAATAGGCCCTTTCCATTCATAGGTCGATTCACCTAAATATCTATCAATCTTCTCTTGTAAATTCATAATTTTCTCCTATTTATTATATTCAGGGCCATAAGGTGTTATTCTACCAAGTCCTTTATCCCTATCAAATAAATTGCCCCTAGCACCTTTAGCTGGTTTTGCCCATCCAGCGGCTCTCAATATATCACCATTTTGTCTATCTATAAACGCAAACACTGACTGTTGTATATCCTGTTTGATTATTTTATAATACTTAGGACCTTTTTTAAAAGAAAGAACCGGCCGCATAAATTCTTTATATTCCATTTTCTTATGGTAACTATCAATGATTCTTTGAACAGAAATTATCCATTCCTGTACAGCTGAGTCCATATCTTGTGTTGACTCAACCATAATGTCAATTTTCTTCAATATATCCATTTTACTCCCTCCTGTTTGTTTAAGATAAGATTATATCAAATGATGGTAACTGTCAAGAGTTATTTTTTATTCTTTAAATAATTAATGAGTGTTACCACTGCACTTTCACCACGAATACTTCTTAGTGTCTCTAAAGCTTTGGCTCTTTCAGCATCAGTCTTAGCATCAATGACCTTTTTATATAATGGATCATTAAGAATTTCATCTTTTTCATTTAGTAAACTATTGAAAAAATTTAATATATTTTTCTCATGCTCTTTAAGGGCATGTCTAATCTGCTCATCTGTGGGTGATTTTGGTTTTTCTTCTTCTTTTTCATTATCATTATAAACGGGGAACTCTTTGCCTTCGAGTATACCATTGACAAAGGCTCCTGCATTTCCTGCACTTGGGTTGGATACAAAATCAAAAGTTATGAGATTATAATCTTCATTAACTACTTCTGCTCCATATTTTTCATTGAAACTAGTAGTACCGAGGCCACGACTTGATATCCCTACTGATACACCCTCTTGAACTAATCCTTTCAGTATACCACCGTATGGAGTGTTTTCAAGAACCCTCGCTCTGCCATATACTTTATTATCATTATTTCATTCTAATTTTTCAACTAATCCAGCGGCTTTAGTTAAATCTATTTCACTCCTGTCAGTAGGATGGTTTATTTCACATAATGCTTGTTTGGTTTTAACCTTTTCTTCCATTAATTTATCAATTTGATTTTTCAGTGTTTCTTTTCTATATATTCTACCATTACCATTTTTTATTTCAGCCGCGGCAAAAACACCTTCTACATAAAGTTTCTTATTTTCTGATTCACAAATTTGTAAATCATAGTTACTCTCAGTTATCATTTTCAATTTTTTCATCTTATTTCTCCTTATTGAAATATCATCTCTTCTATATTTATCTGATTTTTATTATTAATGCCTAAAAACTCATTTATAGTATTATAGAAGTTAGAAAATGTAACGGCATTTTCAAGGGCGGCCAAACCCCTGTCCTTCTATATAATATATTTATATAATTTGTCTCATTATAGATAAAAAAATAGGGAGTAAGCAAAAACACTTACCCCCTATAAAAATTATAGAAAATTTATTTAATCTTCTTCGTTGTCTGGCTCAGGATTATCATCTGTTTCTGGCTCTTCATCAGGAACTTCAACTGGGTCCTTTTCTACTTGTGTCTTATCCTTTAGATAGGAATTTAACTTTTTCTTTAGTTCCTTGGCAAGCAAATCTCTGCTACTAACATAATCACTATCCTCAAACTTGTCCAACGCCTTTTTAATTTCATTTTTATCCATTACACAAAACCTCCTTAGTTTATTCTCTTGCATCCTTCAAAATTTTTATCTCAATAAGTATTTATAATAAATTTGTCTCCAGTAACACCAAGACTTGAGCTAGAATGTCAAAAATTATCATTTTTCATCATTATTCCAATATGTCCAAATGGCCTATCAGGTGTTAATGTCCATCACACCAGGTCCAAGCACTCAGAGTTACTTCAATGAAAATGATTATCATCTATAGAAATTCATAACTTTCTACTGGTAGTTCTTGGAATGGGCTTACCTAAATATTTGAAAACATAGGATATTAATCCTGAGCAATCAAATCCTGTTTTTGGATTATCTCCACCCCATTGATAATTAACACTTTTGTTTATTTTTAATAATTCTTTTGCTTTTTCACAATCATCAGCATATACATTAGAATACGGCAAAAGCAATGACAAGACCAAGACTAAATAAAAATATTGCAATAATCAACCCGCCATTGGTAATTTTATCCTTTTTTGCTATTGATGAAAACTCTCATTTAGGTGTCAATCAATCAAATGCTTTATACCCTAATAAGAATAATATCAGTGCAATAATTCCAGTTAATAAATTAGATAATACATATACTGATAGACTCATTATTTAACCTTATTAATCCAAATATTTATCTTATTTATAGCAGCATCAACTGTTTTCACCTTGGATTTTCTAAATTTTGGTCTCAATTTGTGATGTATTCGAAATTGCTCCAAATTAGACTTGTTTGTTCCTGGTTCCAAGTGGAAGCTGGCGTGTCTGGAATTTTCATATATATTATGATTCCAGTCTTGCTTCTCATCTAAAGATATATTAATAATCAATGATGGTCTACCGCCTAAAGTGGATGAGTTTACTTTTATATACGGTGCATTAATTTGTCTTTCTATTTGTTTTCTTGCAGCTTCCACATTAGACTTATCAAATAAATCATCTGTTTCCTCATTCAAGTAATCTTTAAATCTGCTCATTTTATTCTCCTTTAAGTCTTCTGTTTCCTCATTCAAGTAATCTTTAAATCTGCTCATTTTATTCTCCTTTTTGATGTTCGCCAGGCTAAAAACCATACTTTATGCCTATAGAATCTATGTTTCCTCTAAGTATTTATAATTACTAACTATTTTCTTATGTAGATTTATCAATGGTTTTCAGTGAAAAGTGGTAAAAGTGTCAAAAAATTGACATATATTTTGATGTTTCACTGGGACAAAACCATACTTAGTGTCAAAATAATGACACTATTTTTTAATATCTCTTATTAAATCACCATAAACCCATTTTGGTATGTCCCCTGGTCTTGGTGATACTCCCTTTGAAAGTCCCATCACACCTTCATCAGTAAGCGCTGGCGAGTCTGTTTTAATAAATCCACACTTAAGCCATTTCACCCATACCAATTCAGAACAAAAATATTTTTTCAATGAGGTCGAGGTTCTTCCAAATAAATTAGCAAATAACCCACCAAAGTTATATTTAATTTGTGAAGCACCAGCAATCATCGCATCTAAAACAATACTATTTCTCATTTCATCTGTCAATCCTTTGGGTTGAAAAATGTCTATTTGTCCTTTATATGATTGTACTATATTGGATAATAAAACAAATCTTACTCCTGTTGCCTGTGCCTCCAATAGAAACACTCTATCATTAAGTTCCTTATATCTTTCGGGTCTGACTACTATATAAGCGTGTGAATATTCAGTAAATAATCTTATTAGTCTGGATATAATACCAGTTCCTTTAGTTAATATACAATCACCAGTTTTTAGTGAATCTCTTATGCCTTGATAATTATTAGCCATTTTTATTATCTCCTTAGTTAAAAATAATTGATGTTGTGATTATTCCTAATTCATTAAAATTTGAGCTTATGTTATTATGTCCAAGTGTGTTACTAATTCTCATAACGTCTCATTTTATTCAATAATTACTATCATCATTTCATCTAACTGTTATGTTCTGGTCACCTATTCCATAAGAGCCTGTAAAATATAAAGTATCTGACCCACTTCCTACTCTTACGTTAACATTTTCTCCATCAAGTGTTACATTACAGGGTAATTCTGATATATTTTCATCTTTATCCATCATATAAAAAGTTCCTGAACTAAATCAATTTTCTCTTGATTTATTTTGTGAAAAATAAAAATAAATACTTTTTAATCCTGACCAATAACTTGTTAAATATGTTGATCTTCATACTCTCTGAGTTCAGATGGTGGAATTGTGTTGGTATCACTTTCTAAAGTGTTCATTATCTGTTTCCCCTGTTACAAATCCACCATCTACCGTAAAGGTACTAGCTCTATGAACACCATTTTCTTCTTCTTCACCAAGTAAAAACAACGGAACATTATTATAATACATTACACTATAATAACCACCATCCCATTCAATGGTGCTAACAGTATCACAATTTATATATGATTGTTGGTCATTATCTGCCATTCAATAAACTTCAACTAATTTGTTTGAAAAATAATGAGATGATATTTTTTCACCAACAAACATATCAAGTTTACCTGATATGCCTTCTCATTGAATATTATTACTATTCATTGTGATATTACCATCATTATCTAAAATATTAAATATGGCCTGTACACCAGAAGGATTGTGGGTTCCTTTTATATTACTATAATTTCCATTACTTTCTGTTGCTTCTGTATAATCACAATCAAATGCTTTTCCATACTTATCAGCATAAATTTCAAATTTTCCAGTATTGTTATTAAGGTTTCTGATATCACCTACCCATAAAAAGTGATTGGTTGCTCCGCCCTCTTGAATCATCATCAGACCTTTATTATTTAATCAAGATAAGTCCGGTCATTGACTAGAAGTTGTTGTATAAGTACCTGTAATTTCAGTTGTTTGTCCTTCTCTTATAGTAACACTTCTATTTCAAGGTTTACTATAATTTTCAACAACATCATTAAATTCAACCGTATATGTACCTATAGGTATATTTTGTTCAGTATCACCGTGATATTTTCAACTACCAGTTCCTTGTCTTCTCCATCTACCAGGAGGAGCAGGACTCCAAATTCTCTGAGCTCTTGCTTCATGGGGATTAATATAAACTTTTAAATTGCCTGTTTTTGCTGTTATTATTTCTGTATATGTTTTAGTTGTTTCAGTTGTAATACCATCTTCAATAATAATATTTTCATATCCTGGGTCTTCTCATCCCTCTATTACTTTATATTCAATTTTATAAGTGCCTATTAAAATATCTGTTAATGTATCACCACTATTCATTCATCCAGTATTTAAGTCTGATATTTTTCACTGAGCACCTGCACTTCTAGCTTCAGAAGGATTTATTGTAACTGTTAAATTGCCCATTTCTTCAGGAGGCAATGGATATCAAATACCTTCCTTTTTTATAAAGACTTGTTCAGCTGCCTTTCATTCTCCTTGATGCTTAGCATATCAAACACCTGATTTTCAAGTATTATTATGTTTTATTTTTATTTTCATAAATTAAACCTTTATTCAAACATCACCATTAACACCATCAGAACTTTGTGGTTCCGTTTCTGATATTTTTATGTTTCTTGTAATGAAATTATAATTATTATTATTATGAGTAACTAATTCACCGACCATAGTATCACCAGACTTATTAACATAATTATTTTCAATGTTTTCAATATACTCAGATAAAAGTCCATCGACTTCTGTTTCTGTGTAGTATCTTCCATCGTGGTCACCACTATTAATATGGTCAAACATAGCCTTAGCTTGTAGTAAATATGTTTCACTATCAGAATTTCTTGCATCTGTGGTTCCCACAGCATCAGCATGGTCTGATATAGCGTGTTGACACTGTATAGATATAGGATGCTCATAAGGTTCAGTGATTTCAATATCCATTTGAAACCATTCAGTTTCTTTACCTAAATACAATTTACCATCTTCTTCATTATATATCACTCTACCAACATCCGTAGTATCATCAAAATCAGGTAAAGTATTATAATGTTCTATGAGTCTTGTATCATCACCATCCACCAATTTTACCCATCCACCAATTTTACCTCTGTATAGATACCCATCGTCTTCATTATAAAGAACTCTACCTAATTGAGAAGCGTTAAAAGACGGTAATGATGCAACTCTATGTACCAATAATTCACTATTGATATCAATTACTTCATTTCAACCCGTAACATCACCTTTATAAATTTTATCATCTATAGTGTCATAAATTAATCTAGCATAGTCAGTTTCAGCATTGAAAGTTGGTAATCCTTCAACTCTCTGTACTATAATATAACCAATAAAATCTAATCCGTGGGTTTTCATCTATATTACTCCTTTACCATCTTGCACCACCTTCTCCCTCTTCTGGCTTTAATTTGAATTTTTTATCTTTTTCGTGTCCATCAGCATTTTCCTTAATCATATCATCATCTCATTGTAGGTATCTCTTAATGAGAAAATACTTACTAAATTCTTCTTCTCTGGACAACTCAGTATAATTTCTATGCCTCTGCTCTAACAGTGCTTGGTCCATTTGCTCTTTATAGTCAGAAGGAGGATTGAAACTTATTTGAATATTATCTCTATTCAGTCCATATTGTTTCTTTAGTCCTTTAAATTCCAAATGCATAAGGAAAATATCTTTTAGTGCATTACACCATTTCTTTTGATTCTTTTCCAGGAATACAGCTCACTTGATTTCATCTCTGGATATTTCTCCCATGCTCCTTCCTCTGAATAAAACATCATCACTCTGTTCACCGTGTTGTTTTTCTACTCTGGAAATGGGATATTTCAAGGATCTGTATAATTTCTTATGAAAATAGTGTATATCACCCAAGTCAGTGAAAGCATTGGAATTTCCACCTATCGTACTGATATCACTACCACGATTGTCTGATTGAGGAATAAAATAATTATCCAAAATTGAAAGAGTTTCATTAGCATTTATCAACGTTCCTGTGTTCGGGTCAAAAGATTGTTTATTATTCATCTTTTGTTTGACCTTTTCCACAAATTTCATACCCTTGTCACGAGGCATATTACCAACATCAATTTTGAATACCAGTCTTTCAGGAGCCCTAACAATTCTGTATATAACCAGTGAAGTTTCCAATAATTTTAGTATGTTATAAGCAGTTTTACATTTTTCCAAATAACCTATAATGGAGTTTTTGGTTCGGCCAAATTTGAATGGTATAAAATTTATTTGTTGAGGCTCAAATACTATGATATCCTTTTCCTTTTCAGCTTCTTCTCTAGTTTCAGGCTTCTTCATATTAGGTTTTAAATATTGAATATAAAAATCTACTCTGCCAGTTTTACTATTTCAGTAATAGTCCATTGTTTCACTGGGTAATTTCTTTATATTTAACAATCCTCTTTTGTGATTGTTTTCATCTATGACATTTTCCAGGTAAACACGACCATCAGTATAGTAAGTTTCATATCAATGGTCTAAATTCTCTTCAATTTTTAGTCTATTATAAAAAAGGTCATAAAATTCTTCATTTAGTGTCTTAACAACCTGTTCTTTTTTGCTTATGGTCTCATCATTGATTTCATAATTTACAATATAACCCTCAGTATCTTCCTGTAAGGATTCATTGACAGCATCATCAATAACATCTGATATTTCTGGAAATTCAGCAATTTTTCTATAATTTCTAATTTTCTCTACTTCATTAGCAAAATTTTTATTTACATACTTTTTATAAAAAGTATTGAAACTGCCTAATGAATTTACACCAAACCCACTAGCAATATCTTCATATCCTTCACCCATTTCTTTCTGGGCCTGTTTATCAGTAGGTCTTTCATTTTTATTTCTAAAAGCCTTTATTGCTTCATTTAATTGTCCTAAAAAACTCATTATTTTAACTCCTTGTTCAAGTATTCATCTACAGCTTTATTAAATTCTCTAAAATCATTTAATGATGCCCTTTCATCCAGTGCGTGATATGCACGATTTATTCTACAATGCAATCTTCTTTTTGATGAAATACTAATATGTATCATTGGACCTGGTTGTGTTTTGAATCTGTTAGTATCAAAATAAATTCCAATTTCTCCAATTTCTGGAAATGACTGGCACATAAGTCAGAATTGAAAAACATTACCAGCAGGGAAAAAATCACCAGCGGTGCTTAGTCTGCCTGTTGCATAATGCTCTGAATAACTATACTTTTTATCTGTTCTTGCTCATCCTAATGGATGCATAGATGGAAATATATAATCATCCCATTTATTTCTCAACATCTGTAAAATTTCTAATACTTTAGCTTCAGTCCTTTTTAGTGCATTTCTTGGAAATTCATTTACACTAAAATTTCTTATTATATTTTTGTTATTTATTATCTGCAAGGCATTCATTTTTATTTGCTCCATTTTTTATATAGTAAGCAAAAGGAGAACCATTATAATCACTTTCTGATAATATTTCTATCTTATTTATCATATCATAATAATCAATTTCTCTTTTTACTTGGTCAAATTCATTACTTCTATTCAAAGCAAATCCTATATTACCTACATACTCGCCATTTTCAAAAAGAGGATTCTTTACCACTTCCAATATAAACAATTCATTATCTATTACTCCGCCCTCAATATACTTACATATATATCCCTTTTCTCTGCTATGTATATCTGTTGATATACATAAATCACCAAAATCGTGCCTTTTACCTGTGTCCCTATACATATTTATAATTTCTATATCATTATATCCTTGAGCAGATAATACAGGAGGTAGTTTAAAAAATTCTTTACTAAAAGTTTTATCACAAAATACATATTTACCATTAGCATCTTTAAATCAAAGATACCCACCTGAACAATCAATAATGGTTTCAAGTAATCTATTTTT
>Ga0207421_10007278_pt1 | contig 11822 bp, 10 predicted proteins | sample SodLakKL_010_SED_4_FD_187542 | JGI IMG/M metagenome (GOLD analysis project Ga0207421, IMG submission 187542) | Alkaline sediment microbial communities from Lake Tanatar, Kulunda Steppe, Russia - 8KL_010_SED (SPAdes) (version 2) | ecosystem: Environmental > Aquatic > Non-marine Saline and... | reverse complement strand
AAGATGAAGATAAAGAACTCATTGATGCAGATCTAAATGTTGGCTCTCTTTCAAAGGAAGAGGAGATTAGATGTTACTGTGGGACTTCTGAACAGATATTAGAAGAACCCAGATATATAAATGAATATAAGCTAAATAGACATCAAATTGGTACGGCCATATCTGCATAAAAGGGATAGCTATGGAATCAAGATCTAATAAAAGTGAGGAGTTTGCAACTACTGAAAAAGAAAAAGTAATGGATAAGTTTACAGTTGCTAGAACACCTTTATTTAGTAAAAAATATGCAACAAATGTATTAGTCGCGCATACCGACTCTGACTTTAGAATTGAATTGTTCAATGAAAAGTTTAAGGTTGAAGATAAATGGGTATATCATAGTGATGGTTCAGTTATTCTAACTTTTGAAGCTGCAAAGAAATTATTGATGGATTTAAATGAATGTATTCAAAACTATGAAGAAAAGAATGGAGAAATAAAAGTATCCAAAGAAAGAAAAGAAGCAGAATTTATGGTATGATTTGTTTCAACTTTTTATAACAAAACTCGAATATAAGGCAGAATGGTACGGAAAAACAATTCTGAGCATCGGAAGATTCGAGCCAAGTACAAAAATATGCAAAGTATGTGGCTATTATAACATTCCCATGACATTAGCCGACAGAAATGGAACTTTCTGGAATGTAATACTAATCATGATAGGGACATAAATCCCTCTATCAACATTAAGAAATTCGCTCTTCAAGAGCAGAACTTAATAGGAATATGAGCACCAGCGAAACAAGGGGAAGAGCATGTGGACTTGTGAACAATGGTTCAAGGGATGAAACAGGGAGCACGAAGTCTTTAGCTGAGTGGTAGTTCAAGTGATTAGTTAAGGTATTATCACTATGATGAGCTTATTTATTTTTATGGTGTTACTTTTAGGTTTATTAGGTGGTTTTGCATCTCAATATATGATGCAGTATAGAGAAGCCTATAATTTATGGATTAATCATATCGTTTACGACTAACTGGGTGTAGGTGTAGAGAAAGCCCACTACTTTAGTGGTGGGATGAATCGTACTCCACAAGTACAGTTTGAACATGGAACCAAACAACTACCCTTTGAACTTTTTTTCCATTTTCGGCATGTGTAGATTTACAGCTGCAACAAATATTTTTATTAAATATATGCTCACTGGGCTTGATTAGATCGTTTTCAAGATTTAAAAGTTCAAAACGAGACCATCTATAAAGTAACTGTCCTTTTTTCCTTTCCTTTTTCAATAGTGTGTAATCACTAAAAAGATCAATATTTTTCATTCACATCCTCCAACTTCACCTTGTTCAGCTAATAAGTTAGTTTTTTTTGGGTCACCTTAGATAATCAGGATGCCTTAACAAATGACAGATGTGATTTATAATATATATTTATTCCGGGATACCTAAATTATTTAGATATACTTAAAATTAATATACTTCCAGTTACAAGCGGATCAGCGTGTGGTGAATTTTAAAATTTGATAGTTAAAGCCAAAGTTTGCCGTCATAAGGAGTAAAAGTATTATTAGATTTTTTATTATTCGATAAAATGAACAAAGTTAATTAAAAAAAGTTAAACCTGCAAACCTAGGATACCAGTTAAAAAAAAGATACCACTTAAACATTAGGTCGCTTATCAGGGAATACGGTAGTATAAGCAAGAGTGAGGAAGAATCATTGTCTCTTGGCTCTAATCATTACTACTAACATAGTTTCCACCTTTTATCTCAATGGCCTTTCCTGTAGTAAGTGCAAAAACCGCTTTTTTTCTAGCACTTTGCAACTCTTGCCAAAATGCCTTTCTCGAAATACCCATTTTCTGTGCAGCTTCGACCTGATGTAATCCTTCTAGGTCAACTAACCTCAATGACTCCAGCTCTTCATGCGTAATAACAATAATTTCAATTTCAGAAAGTGGCACTCCCCTTGGCTTGAAATATTTCACCTTTGGTGTACTTTCAACTCTTCTTAATGCCTTTGGTCTACCTCTACATCTTTTACTCATTCATTCACCTATTTCTTGTACACTATACTTCTCAGTGTTATATTTAAACTATACATGCTTTGTTAGAAAAGTATATATATTTTATCTCATATGCTCATATATGGGTATGAAATGTTCTGTACCAAAAACCAATGGTATCTTGGCAATTTATGCCTGAAATTAAATAGGAAAGGAGGAACAATATGAAAATATGTGTTACATCAACTGAAGGTTCATTAAATGCTATTACGGATAGAGGGTTTGGAAGGTGTAATTACTTTGTTATAGTTGATTTTGATACAATGGAGTTCGAATCAATAAAAAATCCGGCTGTATCTACAACAGGTGGTACAGGGGTAAAAGCCGCAAAATCGATCTTAGATAAGGGTATTAATGTATTGATAACAGGAAATATTGGACCCAATGCTTTCAAGATAGTTACAGGAGCAGGAATAGAGGTATTTAGTGATATCGATGATACAGTTCTGGAAACGATTGAAGAGTTCAAGAAAAAGAAAGCAAGTCCAGTAACCAGCCCCACAAATTCAGCCATTTCAGGAACGAGGGGTTGTGGTAAAGGCCGAGGATATGGAACAAATAATTAAATATGGTAATGATAGATTAAGCAAGAGTTTCTTTCCGGAAGGGAGGGCTAGCTGACCGATGAAGGTGTTCAAGTGATGATTTGTTCAGGGTCAGGAATAAAAAACTAGTCTACCAACATATTGACTTTCACCCGAAAATTTTAAAAAAGTAGTTCTTCTGCATAATGGTCGGGATGCTCTTCATCCAAGCAATCATCACACAAAAGCACATTCTCCTGCTTTTCACTAGAACATTCAATACATATCCATGTAGCTACCGAATTTTTTTGTATCTTCTCACAGGCCACACAGTATTGGTACTTAGGCTTGTTCTGAGACGTGATACGGGGGTAATTAGTACCAGGAATAGAATCTACAATTTTCTCTAGTTTGATCACATGTTGGATATTATCACCAAAGTCATAAACATATTCTATGGTGGTGCCTTCTAAGAGATCAAGTTTAGATATTTTCTTTTTAGAATTGGTACCTCCACCATAAGGCTCAATTACTCCTAATTGTTTTGATTTCCATGCATCGCCTGAAAAAAACCCACTAAGGTGGTCTTCATGATCATGTTTGAAAGCTTCTCGGAGGACATCATCAAAATCTCTAAGTGTTTGGTTTCCTTTAATTTCAATACGACGCCATATTCTTTTTCTATCTTTCAAAGATGCTTTTAAAATGTAGACTTCATCTTGTGTCATTATTCTCTCCTTTCCTCTACGTGGATATAGATCATATTATGCTAATTGTAAAACAACTATTTTTACTGTTATTTTATGTTCTTTTAATCTTATCTTAGTTACAAAGATAATCAGTATTATCTAAATAGATTACTTTAAACGCTTTTAAAACATAAGATGAAAATCAAAAATGGTACAGTTCTATAAAAATCTACTAAAGAATACTGATTATTAAAGAATAACTAAAAGTTGCACAAGTAATTTAGTGATTACAATTTCATTTTAAGTTTGAAAAAATCTAATTATGCACAATGATAGGTCTATATGAGGTAATTATATGAAAAAAACAATTCATAACCGTTTTTTGTTTTTATTAGGCTGTAAAATAATGGAAGATGAAATTGTACATGTATTAGCTAATGATAGGGGTGTAGGAAGCACTGTAATCATAGATAATGGAGAAATTACAGATTTTGTTGAAAAAGTAAAGAATGTTGGCATTGTGCCTGAAATACTTCCTAAAGAAACTTTTTGGTCAAGACATGAACAAGGTTGCTATGGTACAAATCAATTTAATGTAGTTATTTTGATCCAACCAAAGCATCTTCATTCTTCTCCAAAGAAACTAAAGGACACTACGTACAAAACAATTAAAGAACAAGAACCTTATGTTGATAGCATCCTATTATTCTATGGTTCCTGCGGGAAAGCATTTAACAATCTCGACAATACATATTATGACCTTGATGTTAATGTCCACATTTTAGGCGAAAGTAAAATGAGTTGCACTAAACAAGTTACAGACTGCATATCAGCTGTAGTTGGTGGAGATGAAAAATATCATTCACTTTTAAAGCAATATCCAGATGCCTTATTCTTTACACCAATGTGGTCATCAAACTGGGATATATTGTTCGGAGATATTGAAAAAAGTATCAAATGTGATGAAAAAAAGAAAAAGTTTTTCAAAATGATGGGAGTCAAAACTTTGATTAAAATTGATACAGGGATCAACTATGAAACTGAATTTGATCTAAAGATTGATCAGTTTGCAGCAAAGTTTGACTTTAAAGTAGAAGAAATTAGGGGTACTAGCTCGATTATTGAGCAATGTTATTCTGATGTGAAAGGTGAACTATACCTGAGCTAAAGACTTAATTGTTTTCTGCTTCATCCCTATTCCTATTTAAAACAAGTAAGAAGCTGATAGAGCTTAATCCGATATTTTTGAACTTATTGTTGCATTAATTTCTCGATAGTGGGTGGTTTTACATAGATGACATACACAGTCAAACTGAACCCGATATTCAAGTTCTCTTTCCAGCAGTCGTGACCTTGCAGAACAAACTGTGAGGGATGATACCATGACCAATCAGACAGTTGAAGGCGATGCAGGCTATGGCATTGATATTCCAGAGCCAGGACCTACAACTCCTGATGACTATGTTGAAGGGTATGAAATGGAACCACAGCAAGAAGACCCGGATTCCGAATCTGGTCTAATGGCAACATTCTCAGGAGCCGAGCTAATTGGTACTATTGTGGTACTTCTTTCTGTAGTTGCAATATATGCAGGCTTCAGGCGTAGGGTCTAAGAAGATAAGATAAAATGAGGATGATAGGATTTCCATTCTCATTCAATTTTTTCACTTTCTGGTATACAAATAATATTTATTTTTGGATTCTAAATTTTCTAAAATCAGTGCAGTTCAAAATAACCTGTTAATGAAAATCAGAAAAAGAATGTGGTGCAAGGGTTAGATCCAATAACTTGTGGCCTTTCTGGGGGGTGGGGGGTAAAGAAGTCACCACAAATGAATCTAACCCCAACTACGATATATAGTAGGATTCGAGATTATTTATAACCTTTGCTAGTTTGCATGGCTAAGCTCGCAGGCAATCAAATCATACCTAAGTTTTTTAGCATATAAGTAATATTTATCTATACATCTATATACAGTATTCAACTAAAAAAGCAGGAGTCCTCTTTCAGATGGGAGGGGTAGTTGACAAATAGAGATATCAATTAATTTTTTGGCTAAGAAATATATTCCAGCAGAAATAAGTGAAATACATGGCTAAAATTATTCATATAGCAGACACCCATCTTGGTTATAGACAGTATAACAGTGAAGTGCGAAAAGATGATTTCTTTCTAGCATTTGAAAAGGTTGTAGATGATGCAATAGAACATAATGTTGATGCTATAGTTCACGCGGGTGATCTTTTTGATATGAGGAATCCGCCATTAACAGATATATTAAGAACAATGCATATTCTCTCGAAATTGAGTGACCATGATATACCATTCCTTGGTATTGTTGGTAACCATGAGAGTAAACAAGACTATCAATGGCTTGACCTCTATGAACAGATCGGTATTGCTAAAAGGCTATCAATTAAACCATATTATTTAGATGACATTGCTATATATGGTATTGATTATGTCCCAAAGACAAAAGTGGATGAACAGTGTTTAAATATAGAAGAACCAGTCCAGGGCACTAAATACACATTTCTTACAATGCATCAATTAGCAGCTCATGTCCCACAGGGCACATTCAACTGTGACCTGATGTTAAAAGAATTCCCATTCAATATAGACCTATTCTTACTAGGTGATTATCACAAATATACTTCAACACGTATCGGTGATACTATAGTGACATATAGTGGTAGTACTGAACGTCATTCCAGTGTTGAGCATGAGGAACGGACATATAACTTCATTGATACTGATAATGGTAGGATCGATATTACCAGGATACGTATACCTACACGCAACTTCGTCTACATCTCTATAACACTTAACGACCACATTGAACGACCGGATCAGTATATCTTTGATAAAGTACGTGAAAGGATCAACGAGATCGAAGGTTCAGTAGTGATACTAAGCATAGATGGTAATTCGAGCTCGACCTTATCCCATTCTGAGATCGATGAATTTCTATTAAGTAAAGGTGCCGTAGTATCGCGAGTCAATGATAAACGTGTAATGAACGAATATATGGAACAGGACATTAATCAAACCTTAGTGTTCCTGGAACCCGATGAAGCCGTACAACAAAAACTCAACAAATTACATCTTACAGAAGGCGGCCAGAAAGTGGATTATATTGTACGCAACTTAGAGATCCCGAAAAGCAAAGTTGATGACGAGGTCAGTACTCGAATCGCTGAACAGTTAGAGAAGATCGGAACTAAACCAAAGAAAAAACCTCGTGTATCAAGTCAGACATTAAACAGTTTCCTATAAGGTGTTCTATAATGAAGATCAATTTTATCAGTATCAATAATATCAGGAGTTATAGGGACCAGAATATCGAGTTCAATAACGGGATCACAGTTATCACAGGCCCAAACGGGAGTGGTAAATCGAGTTCATTGGATGCTCTCTTTATTGCATTGTATGGGAATAAAGCGATCGTTGATAAGGATAGGAAGATAAGTGACATTATCAACAATTCCAGTAATGAGGGTAGCTGTAAACTGGATTTCACACATTTTGGTCATGATTATAGTATTGAAAGAGTATATACGATCGGTAAGAATGGTAATGCTAGTAATAAAAAATCTTTACTCAAACGAGACGGCTCGTTCTTTGCAGAACAGTTTGGTATGACGTATGAAAAGATATGCCAGATACTCAATATGGACGAGGATTCGTTCAGAAACTGTGTCTATATAAGACAAGGTGAGATCGATATCCTGATCAATGCAGCTCCTACAGAACGACAGAAAATGATAGATGACCTGTTACAGATCGGGAAACTTGAAGAGTATCACAGCAGATTAAAGGATGCAACTACTGGTATTAATCGTCTGTTAAGGGACACCAATACACTTTTAAAAGATAGATCAAATGAAATGGAGCAAATAGAAGAAACTGATCCCTATAAGACTCTAAGTACCCTGAAAACACAGGAATCTCATATCAAATCCGAGCTTGATCAGTCTCATAATATGAGAACCAAGTTAATTGACCGAATAAATGTACGTAATGCACAAATATCGGACTATGAATCGTATTCCAATGACAAAACTGAACTCGAGACCAAGATCGAGAATACTAAAAAACAAAAACAAAAGATCGATACTGAGATCAAGGAATTAAGTACCAGTATAGATTCACTTAGACAAAATATCAATGAACTGGATACGAGTATAACCCAACTCCAGGAAAAAGCTGAACTCCAAACTCGTCCAGATATGGAAAACATAGAGAATATCCTTGAATCTCAGAATGAACGTATAACTGATCTTTACACTCACCTGAAAAAAAAGGAAAATGAGCATAGTTCCGTTTCTGATACAATTAATTCTAATATTCAATTAAAAGAAAAATACGAATCTGATATTACTGATATCAAGGAACAAGAAACTGAACATTTAGATGAGATATCACGTATAAGCTCGAAAATGGATGAGTATCAGGAAAAGTTGAAACTTGTACGAGAAAAACTAATAAACAATTTCGATAAAGCTGGTATGGACTCCATCACTGACCTTGAGGACCATGTGAAAGAATTAAATGACCAGCTCCAATCTCTAACCACTTCATTGAATGATGAACGTACCAAAGCCCAATCTATTGATTATGAGATCAGGAACTCCGAGAATTCCAGGGAACAATATGTGGACCAACTCAATACTCTAGATGAAACTATCCATAATATTCAGGAACAATTGAAGGAAACCGAATCCAAGATCGAAATGAGAATAGAAGAATTAGATCGTACTAAAAAGGATATTGGGTCATGCCTGGAAACTATTCGATCCAAACTTGAAGATATTGGTATTGATATTGAGCTACCACAACAATTCACTCGTATTGACCTGAACTCTGTTCTAACAGACCTTGCTGATAAACGTCTCGAACTTGCGGGGTACCAGAAACAGTTCGAGACACGTTTAACCTTCTTAAAAGAACAAATAGATAAAGACGAATCGTTACTCAATAAAGGCATATGTCCTACATGTGAACAAAAGATCGATGAAACTCATTTTCATAACGAGCTCGATACTAAGAATAAAGAAGTAGCTGAGATCAATGAGAAGATCGAGCGTGTCAATACCGCATTGGATAATAATACAAGTGTGTATGAAACTGTAAAAGAAACTCTATCGATATATGACACGAACATTCCACCACTTGAATCTAGTCTGAACACAATTGAAACATCCATTTCACATCTTAAAGAAAAGGTAACTACATTGAAAAAGTCCCATGATGAGAGTATACAAAGAAAAACTGAATTGAATGAGAAAATAAAAGGTATAGATGAATCTGTATCCAAGCTAAAAACACAAAAGGAAGAAGTATCAGAACAAGTATCTAAACTGGGATCTGAACATGAAACCTTAAAAACAGAACTTGAAACCTATTCATCTCTACTTGACCAGCTTCGAACCGATCATCAGGACCGCAAAGATATCGAATCAGAACTCAAGTATTTAGATAAGACTCGTTCTACCTTGAATGAAACTATACAGAAAGGTCACGATAAGATCGAATCACTTAAAAAAGAGATACAAGTGATCGATGCTAAGATAACCGAACTCAGGTCCACTCAATCTAAATTGAATGAAGAGAAGGAAATGATTGAACAGGAATATGGGACGCAACGAGTTAGGTTAAGTGTACTTAAGCAGATAAAGACCGATCTGGTACAGATCGATTCATATAAACGCGATATTCATGAACGAACACAAAAGATCACAGCTAACCAGGAAACTATCCATCTATTAACAAGACAAATCCAAGAATATCAGGATTCTGTCAAGAAACTTGAAACTAAATTGGGTGATATTCAGATAGAACAAGTTCAGTCAAAACTGGCAGAGCTGAAAAACTCGTTAGGTAAATTGGACGATAAGATCGAGCAAAAGAATCAAGAGAATAATGAAATTCAGCAAAAATTAGGTCACCTGCATACAACGATTGAACATTTAAAGTCATTACAAGATAACATTGATGTACTGGATCAGAAAAAAGAATACCTGGAATCTGTTCTGAGTGATATCGAGACATTAGATGAAACTTATATGCAGACCCGAACTGAGATCAGGACAAAGAATATCAATATATTGAACAAGTACATAAATGAGATGTTCAATCTCATGTCAGTTGATAATGCATATTCTCATGTACTTCTAGATAATGATTATCATATTGAGATCTATGATAAGGAAGGTAGTTCATTAAGTCCTAACCAGTTAAGTGGTGGTGAACGAGCTATCCTGAACATAGTTTTCAGGTGTGCCATCTATAGATTATTAGCACACGGTTTTGGTCATGAATCAAGTGAATCATTACCACCCATTATAATGGACGAACCTACAACGTTTCTTGATAGGGAACACATAAAACAATTAATACAGTTACTCGATACCATGAGATCTCTTGGCGTAAATCAGATCATAGTGGTGACACACGATGATACTTTAATAGATGCTGCAGATTCGGTATATCGAGTGGATAAGGACCCATCCACTAATATCTCGCATATGGTACCCATGACCCACTCCAGACCACAATTGTTCATTTAAATACCTAAACTAAATCATAATAACCAATCGATCAAGCTAATCAATTAGATAAGGAATGTTATATCACTATGGTACTCGACCCAACACATATGGACCACGTAACACGGATCATCGGGGATATTGATACCCTGGTCTCAGAATACGATACGAGCCATAAACAGGATAATATCAATGATATTATAAGTAAAATCAGGGAGACTACGGTCAAAAATGATACTCTGATCAAATTGATCGATGATGAGAGTATGTTGTATAAGGATCACAGACATGATCTCGCAGATGAATATATGTCTCATTTCAATGAACTTTATGCGATAGATAGTGGTACAATTAATCCTATAACGTACGCTAATGGTGCAGTTTTTGATATATGCCATGGTCTTATCAGTAGTGTACCTGTTAGAAAAGAGCTTGAGAGGTACAGAACGATCAGTTCATTGATATATGTACCAAATAACGATTTTAATATTAGTCCTGATACTGGCTGGAATTATTATGATAAGGGTTATGCGAGGTCAATGAAACTTACTGTAAGTGGTACGATGGTCACACGGCATATTAACGATATAGTGCACACGATCAATATGAAATATACTGAATCCGAACATATGTTATGGTTATTAGATAAACTTGCATTCAATAGCATGTTTATCATTGACGGTTCAATATATCCAAAGGAATTGATGTATTGGGTAGTTGATAGTGGTCTTTCAATGATGATAAGATATGAACCAGTGACACAGAGAGTACTGAAAAACTATGTTCATATCATGGAAAAGGCATTCAAACTCAATGTACCCGTACTAGGTTTTGTGAAAAACCCAACAGATTCTCAGATCATGAGGTCGGATACAATGTCTGACATGAATAATTGGTCAAATGATGCACAACTGTTCCAATACTTACTGAACTCATGTGATGATACTAGTATAATGAAGAATGGAATTACTTATACAGGATGGTTCAGGCAAGAGAATCGGATATACGGTTCTTCAGTTGATAGATCATCACCACTCCTAGATACTGATAATATTACACCATTATATCCACCCGAAGATTATGATATTGCTTTTTTCATGGCATACATTCCTCGTACACATTCCCTGTTCAAGATAGAATCCTTATACGGCTTTGTCAAGGACCCTGCTACTAGAACAAGAATAACTCGACAGATTCTCTCAGACATGGCATTAACGGGTTCGATACCAAAGGTACTAAATAATGCTGACCATCTCGCAAAGATAAGTCGATATGAGACTAACAGATTAAGGGACCTGGTGGATAGGAAGAATAGAGTATATGATTATAATTCCCATCGATGGGGTGGAATGGAGAGTACGGTGATAACTAATGGATCATACGAATGAAGAATATAGCGAAGATGAAATATTGGCGTTTGCACAGGGTGACGATTTTGTGTCGGCTAATAAACCTAACAATGATACTCAAGATCAAGAGGATGATATTGCTACTGATATGTTCATGCAAGGTACTCAGGTACCCAAACAAGTATCTAATTCAGGTTCAAGTTCGTTAGGTACTCTTGTCACGGGTCCGGAGAATCTCAGGATCACTGAGAGTGAATCGGTTGTCATAATCTATGTAAGGGCAGAGAATCGTGATAATATCAAGATCGGAAGTTATTTGGCAGTACCTTACCCAAACAATGAGAAAATGTTTGCACGTGTCAAAGAATTAACGTACATGCAGAAATACCCATCAGATGACGCTAATGAACTGCATTCGATCCGTGTTGAGAATACTACACTTGATGAAGAGGAATTCAAACTCCTAGCATACCTTGAACCTTTATGTATACTTTATAACGAGAGTGGTCCTAAACTCGCAAGAAGATTAGTTGATAAGATCCCCAAACCTAATACTGTAGCAACGCATGTAAAGGACATTGACAGTATTCAAACTGGTCTTAATATACCAAACGAAGGTATTTTTTTAGGGTATGTAAGTGTTGGTGGTGAGATGATAGAGACT
>Ga0207421_10007277_pt1 | contig 11822 bp, 11 predicted proteins | sample SodLakKL_010_SED_4_FD_187542 | JGI IMG/M metagenome (GOLD analysis project Ga0207421, IMG submission 187542) | Alkaline sediment microbial communities from Lake Tanatar, Kulunda Steppe, Russia - 8KL_010_SED (SPAdes) (version 2) | ecosystem: Environmental > Aquatic > Non-marine Saline and... | reverse complement strand
TTTTGTTCAGACTGTTCTGGAGCGGGGTGATAGTTTTGAAGAAGAAGTGGTTTAATATAATAAAAGTTGCCCGGTGGGAATTTGTTAAAACCATTTTTAAGCCCTTTGGCTTATTTCTCCCCCTGGTGATAGCACCCGCATTGGGACCGAAAACATCTTCCTCCCCCTTAAAGGTCGGGCTAAATTGACTTTTGTAAATAAAAATTGTTATAATATTGACAAAATTAAAGGGCAATAACCCGGGCATTTTGTGGAAAGCTGTCATAATCTAAACTTACATACAAGGGGTTAGTTATTTGAAAAAAAGCGGGTATGGGAAAAAACAGATAATTCCCCTGTTGATTCTGCTGGTTATTGCAATAGCTTTTATATTAAGCTGGTCAGCGCCTGAGCATGAAAAATTACCGCAGGCGGAAAAAGGAGTCATTGATTTATCGGAGTGGAGTTTCCAGGAAGATGGTGTAGTAGAGCTTGATGGCCAGTGGGAGTTTTACTGGAACCAGCTTTGGTACACCGCAAATCATGACACACCGGATTCCGGGGAGCTAACGGGCTATTACTCCGTTCCTTCTATATGGAGCAATTACCTGGTAGATGGAAAAGAGCTGCCTTCGGAAGGATATGCCACTTACAGGCTAATAATAGAAACCGGAAAAGAAGAAGACAAGCTGCTGGGGTTAAAGATACCCTGGATGGGCACTGCGTATAACGCCTGGGTTAACGGAGAAAAAGTCTTTACCAGTGGCGTAGTAGGAACAAGTTCAGAAACTACAAGACCCCACTACGAAACCGGGGAAGTTTTTTTTAATAGTGATAAAAACGGCGAAATTGAGTTAATAATTGAGGTCTCAAACTTTCACCACGTCCGGGGAGGAATTTTTGACAGCATTGAGCTTGGAACTGCACAGCAAATAAAGAATAACCAGCTGCTTTTAACAGCCGGGGAGATGTTTCTTGCCGGAGCACTGTTTATAATCGGGCTGTATTACTTGTGTTTCTTTTTATTCAGAAAAAAAGAAAAAGCAATGATGTACATTGCTGGAAGTTCGCTGCTTTTATCAGTACGGGTTTTATTTACGGGAGACCATTTTATTAATAACCTCATGCCTGGTTTAAACTGGGAATACGCAATAAATATTGAGTACTTGATCATGAGCATCCCTGCATATTTCTTCATGAAATTTTACCAGGCTATTTTCCCCGAAGAAGTAGGAACTCTAAACCCTAAAATATGTGGAATAATTTTAATCGCGTATGTTATAACTATTGTCACTCTCCCCATGAGGATCAATTCGGTACTGCTGACCTATTTTATAATCTATCTTGTCTACTGTCTGGGGTTTATAACTTTTGCCCTGGTAAAAGCCTGTATAAGGAAAAAAGAGAATTCTTATATCGGGCTGGCTGGAAGTATTGTGTTTTTCATTACCATAGTAAATGATATATTATACGTTTTGATAATAGTAGATACAGGGTTCCTGGTCCCCTGGGGACTACTGGTATTTTTATTCTCCCAGGCCGTTATTCTTTCCAAAAGGATATCCCGGGCTTTTGATGAATCAGAAAGTTACTCGGAAAAGCTGCTAAATCTTAACCGGCTCAAAGACGAGTTCCTGGCAAAAACTTCCCATGAGCTTCGCACCCCCATAAACGGAATTATCGGGGTAAGCGAAGCGTTGATAAAAGGATCTGCCGGGAAACTTCCCCCCAAGGCCTCGGAAAACCTGGGTTTGATTGTTTCCAGTGGAAAACGCTTGTCCCGGCTAATCGACGATATTTTGGATTTTTCTAAACTTAAAAATAAAGATATTCAACTGGAAAAAAAGGACATAGACATAAGTCAGATGAGCCATGTAGTTGTAACCGTTGTCGGTTCCATGTTATACGGGGATAATAACGTGCGATTGACCAACGAGGTGCCCCAGAATATACCATTTGTTTACGGTGATGAAAACAGGATATACCAGATAATGTACAACCTGGTTGGGAATGCAGTTAAATTTACCAGGCAAGGCTATGTTAGAGTAACCGCCCGGGACAAAGACGAGCAATACGTAGAAGTTTGTGTAGAAGATACCGGAATAGGAATACCGCCTGAAAAACAGGAGGAAATCTTCAACTCATTCGAGCAAGCTGAAAACTCTATTTCCAGGGAATTTGAAGGCACAGGCCTGGGTCTTAGCATAACCAAAAAGCTGGTGGAGCTGCACGGGGGGACAATACATTTAGAATCGGAACCGGGGACCGGTTCTAAATTCTTCTTTACCTTGCCCAAAAGTAGAGAAAGCCTTCCTTCTTCAGGCATAAAAGAATCTCATGAAGAAATAAACGGCATCCAGTATATTCAGAATACTCAAGAAGCAAAAGAGCCGGGGTTGGGTATCCCCCCAGGGCCGGAAAATAGAGTAATGCAAGCAAATTTGAATGAAAGCAAAGATGAAGAAGAAAAAATAATTGTTAATACGGAGGTAAAAATCCTGGTAGTGGACGATGAAAAGATAAATGTCCAGGTAGTAGCAGACCACCTTGCACTTCATCAATTTTCCGTGGAAACGGCTTCAAATGGTATCGAAGCCCTGGAGAAAATTGAGCACAACAGTTACGACCTGGTCCTGCTTGATGTAATGATGCCCAAAATGTCAGGTTATGAAGTCTGTAAAAAAATCAGGGAAACATATTCATTGTACGAGTTGCCGGTAATCATGTTAACTGCAAAAAACCAGCCCCAGGATATTGTGGCGGGTTTTGAAGTGGGTGCAAATGATTACCTGGCAAAACCTTTCGAAGCCAGTGAACTTATAGCAAGGACAAAAACATTAATTTCCATGAAAAGCGCGGTGAAGTCAGCCATTGATAATGCGGTAAAACTTGGTGAAACAAAAAAACTGGCCGAAATCGACGGTTTAACCGGAGCCAGCAATAGAAGGCACTTGTTTGAAGTAGCGGCGATTGAATGGGAAAGAGCCGTAGATAACGGGTTGCCGCTTTCTCTGCTTATGGTGGATATAGACAACCTGAAAATTATTAACGATAATTACGGGCATTTAGCGGGAGATGAAACCATTAAGTTTGTGGCGGATAGAATCCACAATGCTATCAAGGGAAGGGATACACTGGGTAGATACGGGGGAGAGGAATTTTGTGTGATACTGCCTGATACCTCTAAAGACGCGGCTTTTATTATTGCTGAGAGGATCAGAAAAGAGATTGAGGATAAGAAAATACTGGTAGATCGGCAAGGAGAGATAAGGTGCACTGTAAGTATTGGTATTGCAGTTTATTCAGGAGAAGAAAAAGAATTCGTTGATTTAATTGATAAAGCGGATAATATGCTCTACCGGGCCAAGGATTATGGGAAAAACAGGGTGGAAGGATAACAACCCTTACCCCCGGCAATTTTGGTAGTAAAGAGAAGGAGAATATCATATGGAGTTATTAATTTGTCTTTTTATTGGTGTTGGGTTAAGTGCCACATCGGGGTTTCGGCTTTTTATACCTTTTTTAGTTATGAGTGCCGCTTCACTTGCAGGTTACCTGGAGCTTTCTTCAAGCTTCGAGTGGATAGGCACCTATCCGGCCCTGGTTATTTTTGCTGTTGCAGCTGTAGTTGAGATCCTGGCTTACTTCTTTCCTTACGTTGACAATCTGCTCAGCGTTATCAGCGCTCCTGTCGCTGCTATTGCAGGTATTCTTATTACTGCCTCGGTGATGGTAGATTTTGATCCCATGTTAGCCTGGCCTTTAGCTGTTATTGCTGGTGGAGGGGCTTCACTTTCCGGTAAAGCAACCAGTTCCTTGCTTCATACCGGCTCTACTACTGTATCCGGGGGAGCGGCTAACCCTTTGCTTTCAATTGTGGAAACCGTTTACTCCATAGTTATGGCGATATTGTCTATACTGGTTCCCCTCCTGGCTGTTTTATTTTTAGCAATAATTATTTGGGCGGGGTTAAAACTGTTTAGAAATTGGGAGTTTAAGAGTTGACAACAACCCCTCTTTTAGTTAAGGCCAGGATTTAAGGCCCCGGTAGCTGGCATAACGCAGTATCATCTCCAGACAGGAGCGGTTGTAAACGGGTAGCCCCGGGGCGGAATCTGCCCCGGGGTATAACTTTTGGGCTTCCGGATGTTTTTCCAGGAAAGCATTCAACCAGTAAGCAACCTTCTGCTGCCGGTCAAACAAAGCATTAAAATCCAGGTCATGAAGGTGGTATGCCAGGGCTTCGGGGTCATACTTCATGTTCAGCCCCATTTTATCCAGGCGGTAACCCAGTTCAATGTCTTCAAAGGCAGCCTCGCTAAACCTTTCATCAAACCCCCCTGCTTCCTTTACCTTCTGCAGCGGCACAGAAAGATTACCGGTAATAAAATAGGCAAAGCTTACTTCCTCCCTGTCTACAATTTGATAATAGGGAAAGTAATGTTTGTCAACCAGCTCTTTAAGCAGGGGATCGGCATCGTATTCCGGAGCCCACTCTATCCTGCCCAGAACTGTGCACTCATACTGCCCCGGGTGGGTTACCCGGTGGCGGGTTAAAAGGCCGGGTATAGCCAGGCAGTCGTCGTTTAAAAACAGGGCAATATCTCCGCAGGCTTTTTCTAACCCTGTATTGCGGGCTGCTGCAGGTCCCCTGGCTTCCTGCTTGATGTACTTCAGGGGAAATTTATAAGAATTATTCTTTGCACTTGTTTCTGTACCGTCAGTAGAACCGTCATCTACCACTATAACTTCAAAGGGCTTGCCGGATTCTTCCTGCCGGTCAAGGGCTTGCAGGCAACGTTTTAGTGCATCAGCCCGGTTTCTGGTAGCTATTATTACACTGAAGAGTGAAGTGTCTGCTCCCGTCATAAGAGCCCCCTGAATATAAACATTACTTTATTTATATGAAATCTTGTTCGCTTTTGTACCATTCCAGGGTCTTTTTTAACCCGGTTTCCAACGGTACCTGGGGATAATAATCCAGCACCTGCTCCGCAACTGAAAGATCGGGCACCCTCCTGGGTATATCTTCGTAGTATGGACCGTAAAATTCGCGGTAGGGTTGATACACTATCTTTTTACCTCCGGCAATTTCCGAGATCATCTCCGCCAGATCTTTAATTTTTGTTTCTCTCTTGCTACCCAGGTTAATTATCCTGCCTTCCGCTTCCGGGACGTGCCCTGCTTTTACTGTCCCGTCAACTATATCGTCTATATAAGTGAAACAGCGGGTCTGGCATCCGTCTCCGTGCACGGTTAAAGGTTCATCCCTAAGAGCCTGGGAAATAAACCTGGTAACCACTCCACCGTAGGAGGAACTGTCCGCCCGGGGGCCGTAGGCATTAAAATAGCGCAGGATTACTACAGGCAAACCTTTCCGGGAGTATCCCAGGCAAAGGTGCTCGGCAGCACTTTTGGCGATGGCGTAAGACCACCTGTCTTTATCGGAAGGACCGTACAGTCGATCTGCATTCTCCACAAAAGGCAGTTCCTTGTTTTTTCCGTAAACCTCGGAAGTAGAAGTAAAGAGCACCTTTTTGCCGTACTGCCAGGCCAGTTTTAACAGGTGAGCCGTCTGGCAGACGTTGGCTTCCACCACCCTGGCGGGATCTTCTACGTACTGTTTAACGCCGACAACCGCAGCCAGGTGGTATATCACCTCCACTTCCTTTACGATTGCACTCAAGGCCGCACTTTCGCCAATAGAATTGTTAACAAAAATGAAATCAGGATTTTCCATTAGCTCTGCTATTCTTTCCTGCCTGCCTTTGCTTAAATCATCGACACCCCACACCTTACCATTATGTTCCAGCAGTTCACTGCACAGGTGAGAACCTACAAAACCAGCAGCACCGGTCACCAGGCACCTCATATACCTACCCCCTCGTAAATAATACCGGAAGTCTTCAAAAGGTGATAACCCAGGGAAGCAAGACAGGCTGCCTGAACCAGATCAATATGGCCAGCTTCGCCGACCACACCAACTGTATTCCCTTCCATATGTCTTTCCCCATTTATTACACTGCTCACAGTCATAATACGTTGTTGAAGAAAAATGGTGACAGCAGTAAACTGTTTTTGAATAAAGCATTTAATTTCATAATTATTAAACACTTAAAGATGAACTTTTGCCCAGTCCAACCTGTTTCTATAATAAAAGTACTCCTCTTTTAGATAAGTTTCACCGTTCCACGGTTTTACATCAGTATTGAAGTGGATAATTACCGGCTCAATATTCATATGCCCCATTCTATATACCTGATAATTCCACTTGTAATCCAGAGGAAGCCATTTATCATACAATACCGCGTTGAGAGCGTCCTGATCCCACCACTTGATTTTTTCAGGGTTTTGGTTAATAAATTCCAGGACTTTGCTTGAGATATTCTTTTTTCTCCACATCTCAAGATTCATTAATAGAACGCCCGAATTAAAATACCGGTAGCCTTTTGGTAGTGTTATCCCGGCAAAATTAACAGGATCCTCTACAGCCCCCAGAAAATAATGCTCCAGTTTCTCATTGTGCCACAACTCCTGGAGATCACCTTTTATAATCATATCGCTATCCAGGTAGAGGGCCCTTTCAATTTTTTGGTCTAAAATGTCGGGTATCGATATCCGGTAAAATGCTTCCCGACTTACATGGCCCCATGCTTTACAGTTTACGTATAACTTTTTGTCTACTTTTAAATACACAGGGAAAGTATTATAGTATTGCAGGAGTATGTTTAGTTTGAATTTATTCTCCCGGGATAAATCTCCATCAATAATATAAATCTGGTATCGGGTTTCGGGCAATTTGTTTTCAAACAAAGAAAACAGCATGGTTGCTAAATGAACGGCGTAGCTGTTGTTACTAAGAGTGACGATATGAATCGTTTCCATCATAATTAGACACCTTTCCTTATCTGTAAGGGTTGCTATTATTATGCCAGTCATATATGAGCTGATCCCAATCTATTTCTTCGCCCTCGATCAACAGATCTAAAGAATGACCAAAATCAATTACCACCCGTTTTGTGGTCTTTGATAATTTTGGGGTGATTAATTTGCCAGGGTAGCCTGCCGACACAAGGGCAATATCCCAATCCTTTTTACTGCTCAGATAAGAATGTGACTGCTCCAGTTCATTTGGTTCAAGCCCCACAGCTTCAGTAACTTCTACTCCTTTTTCATTAAACTCTTTTACCCCTTCACAGGCTCTGCGACCGATCAAACACAATCTGTATTCCCTTAACAGTGCCCAAAAGCATTCATTCCAGATCAAATTCTGTGAAATGTAAGAAGAGCTAACCATTTTAGGGGAAGTATCAAAGTAATGTAATACCTTGCACATTCGATCGTCCCACAGGGGGTTATCCCAATCATCTTCAGGTGGAAGCCCGGCAATATCAGTTTCATTTAATGCCTCCAGTAATTTGGGGTAAACATTTTCCGGAGGTTCATGAAAACCGGCATACAGTCTCCAATACTCAAAATCAAGAACAAAATCTTTATTAAACGGCCAACTAAGGTAACAAATCTCCCCATGCCCGAATCTAACCAGTGACAGGCTTTTTTTTTCTTTTAAAGAAGCCTCCACGTGATCCAGGACCTTTTCCGGGCTAATCATTTGATTAATATAATCATGGCATTCACATTTCACAATATCACCTTCATCATATTTTCATATAATTATATTTAGGCCATCAGCAGCAATTTTTCTAATAAGTATTATACGTTTAAAAATGAAATTGGTGCCCCTGAATATTTTATTAACTTGTAATTGCAGCATACACATGTTACTACAGGTTGAATAAGCTATTACTAAGGTTAAAAAACCGTGTTTAGGATTAGTTTACGGGAGGTATTTTTGGTGCAAATATCAGTCGTTACAGCAGTGTATAACGGGCAAGACTATCTTGAAGAAGCCACTGGAAGCATATTAAATCAAACATTTCAGCATTTCGAATACATTATTGTAAATGACGGCTCCCATGATAAAACCAAATATATTTTAGACCGTATAAAAGATCCCAGGGTCAAAGTTATTCATTTAAAGAAGAATAACGGAGCTGCCTATGCCTTGAATAGGGGGATTAACGAAGCAAGAGGTAAATGGATTGCACTGCAGGATGCCGATGATATTAGCAGTAAACTTCGGCTGCAAAGACAGCTACAATACATAAACTCGGATCCCTCTCTTGTAGCCGTAGGTTCTTTAGTTAAATGTATAACCGGAAAAGAAAGAATCGAGCAGGGTCACCTTATATTTGAAGAATCTTTTTTTAACCACAAGAGCGATTTTAAAAATCATCAGTTTTTCAGGACTCCCATCTGCAATGGCAGCGGGTTGTTTTTAAAAAAAGCGTATGAAAAGACAGGAGGATATGATCCCGCTTTTAAAATTGCTTACGATTACGATCTCTGGACCAGGATGTTTGAAGTAGGCGAAATTTCCAGGGTGCCAGAAGTACTGTACCAGTATAGAATTCATAAAAAATCCCTGGCACACAGCAATAAATTAAATACAATAAAAGAAGTCTTGATCAGCACCTTCAAAAACATTGCCTTGCTCAGGCTTAACCGCCTAAACAGGAAACCGGAACTGTTGCTGTTGGGCAACCACAACCACTATAAATTTTACAAAAATAACCTGGAGCACAATAACATCTATTTAAACGTGGACTTTTTAGAACAGTCCCGTGAAAATGCTTACAAGGCTTATACATTATACCGGACCAGAAAAATCGATGGAATTATAGTTTCTTTAACTCAAGCAACCGGCAATATTCTTCGTTTTTTAGAAAGAAAAGGACTTTTATTAAGGGAAAATCTATTTATGGTCTGGATGCCCGAGACTGACCTTATTAACTACTAGACAAATCCTGGTTTACTGTACTGTGTACTTGTTGTGTAAATACATGTCTGAGCTTTACCTGTATCCGTCCGGCCTTTCTTTATGCCACTTCCACGCCGTTTTTATAATACTCTCCAGACTTGCATACCGGCGCTTCCACCCCAGTTCCCTCTCCGCTTTTTCCGGTGAAGCAACAAGTGCCGCAGGATCTCCTTTGCGCCGCGGAGCCAGTTTATAAGGTATAGTCCGGCCTACTACTTTTTCCGATGTTTTAATAACCTCCCGAATGGAATGTCCCTTCCCGTTACCCAAATTGTAGATACTGGAGGCTACTTTCCTCTCCAGAGCATGTAATGCCAAAACATGGGCGCGGGCCAGGTCATCTACGTGAATAAAATCCCTGACTGCAAATCCGTCGCGGGTGGGGTAATCATCGCCATAAATCGTTATCCCGTCCCTTTTACCCAGGGCAGCTTGTAAAACCAGCGGGATCAGGTGAGTCTCGGGTTCATGGTCTTCTCCAATATCTCCCTGTGGGCTTGCCCCCGCCGCATTAAAATAGCGCAGGGAAATAAATTTTAGCCCGTACGCTTTGTGAATATAATTTAAAGCATTCTCCAGTATCATTTTGGTTTCGCCGTATGGATTTACAGGTCGTAAAATATGATTCTCCTTAACAGGTAACTCTTCGGGTTCTCCGTAGACTGCGGCACTGGAAGAAAAAATTAGATATTTGATTCTGGACTTGACCACCTCTTCCAGCAGCGTTAAACCAGCTATTACATTGTTCCGGTAATACAGGTCAGGACGCTTTAATGATTCGCCCACCAGCCCATAAGCGGCAAAATGCATTACTGCGTCTATGCTGTTGCGACTCAGTACTTCTCTTAATTTTCCGGTGTTATTCACCTCCCCTGTTATTAAATTAAAACCGCGCACTGCTTCCCGGTGTCCTCGCTCTAAATTATCGTATACGGTAACTTCATGGCCAGCTTCACCGAGCAGTCTAACGGTGTGACTGCCGATATATCCAGCCCCACCTGTAACCAAAACTCTCATAAACTACTCCTTTCCCTTTCAAGAGTAGTACACAGAAGAACCATACCCCGGTATCCTCTTACGCTATATTACTCATTTCACCACCACGCTGTGATACTGTTTTCAAGGTAAAACAACGAAACACAAATACCCCAAATAAACCATTATTTATTTAGTCATTTTTTCTACCCCTTATGATAAAATAAGAGTATAAAGCCTACTAAACAGGGTGATTCTACCCGTACATCAGCAAGCTGGATGTAGATATCGGCATTTCTTTTCCCGGAAATTTTATTGGTGATGTGGTGGGCGGCAAAAAAGCCACGGTAACAGTATTTTCCGACGCCGCAGTGCCGGAAGAAATAAGGCACACCATGGAAAGCCTGGTTCGCGAAATAAGCTGGCAACTGGCCGGCCGTGATCTTCCAGTAGAGCTTTCGGAAGAAGAAGAAATCATACTTGGACCGGACCGCGCCGGGCTGGCCTCGATGCGGGATAACCTGCAGCCAATGCTGGCTTTTTTTGTCCTGCTCATGGAAACTTTCGCCATGGCCTCTCTTATCTCCAGCGAGGTGCTGCAGCGCACCGTTACCGCCCTCCTGGTTACTCCCATGCGGATATGGCACTTCCTGGCCGCCAAAACCATTTTCGGAACCGGGATGGCCCTGGTGCTGGGGTTTACCTTACTGGCTTTAACCGGTGCCTTTACCACCAGTAACTGGTCCCTGCTCCTGGTCACCATGCTCCTGGGGGCGGCCCTGTTTACTTCCGTTGCCATGGTAATTGGTGCCGCGGGAAAAGAATTTATCGACCAGCTCATGTACGGCCTCTTGTTTACTGTGCCTCTTATGATACCCTGCTGGGTAAAAAGATGAAAACCGCAGGGAAATAAAAAATAAATAACCTGATAAAAAGTTACGTCCTTAATTACCACAGTGTTTTCAAGGATATAGTAAGCCCCGGAAAATCGGGGTGTTCCACCACATCTTCATCCATCCCGGAAGCGATCAGGGAGTAGACGCCGTCTCGCAGCGCAAAACACTCCAGCGTTCTTTCTTCCGGGTGGATCAGCCAGTAGTGCTGCACCCCGGCTTTCTGATAGATGTTCCGCTTTTGTATCCGGTCCTTGCGGCTGGTGGAGGGGGAGATAATTTCCACCACCAGGGTGGGAGGTCCGTCGATGCGAGCCTCTTCCACCAGTTTTTTCTGTTCCCCCGAAATATAGAACAGGTCCGGCTGCACCACGGTAATTTCCTGGAAGGTTACATCCAGTGGTGCGAAAAAAACTTCCCCTTCCGGATCTATTTCATTGATATAATCTTCCAGCACTCTTATGAGTCGCCTGGACACACGCTGATGCATTACGTTAGGTGAAGGATCTTTAACCAGGACGCCTTCCAGGACTTCGTAGCGATATCCCGGCTCTTCCGGAAGCTTCAGGTAATCCTGGTAAGTGTACTTTTTAGTGCTGTCAACCTGGTAAACAGGTTGTTCCTCTTGAACGGAATGACCAGAGTAATCGGAGTGATCGGAAAGAGCTCTTATAACTTCAAGAAGACGGTAGCGGTACTGCTTGCCCCCCAGTTTTACACAGGGTATTTTATTTTCCCTGGTATACTTCCAGATAGTTTCCACGGAAAGGTTGAGGGCCTCGGCCAGGGCGGAGGCCGTTAACAGCTCCTGGTTTTTATCTCCAGACATATTATCACCTCAATTAATACTATACAACTAAAACCAACTAAAATCAACAAATCAACAATAATTAATCAGAATTACTGGATGCCGGAGGGACGAAGGGAGGGACGAAGGGACAGGTCCATTGTCCCTGATTAAAACCCACCAGTACACAGGGGGACGGTTCGTATTGGGATCATTCGGAAGTTTTGTGCGTAAAAGAACCCATCCCTTAAGTTATAACTACCTGATTGATATTACAGCAAAAGAGTGAGCTCCGTAAAAGCTGCAC
>Ga0207421_10007276_pt1 | contig 11823 bp, 5 predicted proteins | sample SodLakKL_010_SED_4_FD_187542 | JGI IMG/M metagenome (GOLD analysis project Ga0207421, IMG submission 187542) | Alkaline sediment microbial communities from Lake Tanatar, Kulunda Steppe, Russia - 8KL_010_SED (SPAdes) (version 2) | ecosystem: Environmental > Aquatic > Non-marine Saline and... | reverse complement strand
AAGTACGAAGCTTCGGCGACGTATTCAGCCCACGGTTACTAAAAGTCTGGATTGCGGCCTAACTGTCGGTTTGGTCATCAGACAGGTCTGCGTGTGAATTTTGTATTTTTCTTTGCAAATTTTTACTTAGATGAGCTTCAGGTATGTCTATATCACCGAAGTCCAGCTGGAGTGAGAGAATCAAGAAGCAAATGAGAGATATAACCTAATAGGAAAAAATAAAACGTCCAGATCAACAAATTTGGGTCTGTTAGGAGTACGAAGAGAGATATAATCCACATCATAACTAAAAAATAAAGCAGAACTTTGCTATGAGCGAAAAACCTGTGACGGCTAGTGATAGGCGGATCTAGTATATCAGGCAAAATTCCGCCGAAGAATGAAGAGAAAACCATCAAGAAAAATAGATTGACTTTCATTGAAAATATTGACGTCAGTGTAGAGATCAAAGAAGCATCTGATGGAAGAAATAAAGTCTTGCGGATAAAGTGCCATGTAAAATAACCTAATATGGCGAAAAGAATTGCTCCGATCAGATGTGATTTTCGTCTCATTTTCACTTTTACAATCTCCTTGATATCTAATTACTATTTAATATATGAAAGTGGGGAGAGGTCAATGAAAATGGAATCTTATTTGTCTTCAAGATGAAAAACATTATTTATTCAAACTGAATATGAGGGAAAGAATAACATGACAGATGAGGAAACATCTGCGGAAGAGTTCACAGTAACTCCTTGGGAAGTCGAAGGGAAGATAGATTACGAAAAGTTGACTGAGAGATTTGGAACTGAAGAAGTAGACAAAGACTTGTTGAAAAGGATAGAGGATATTGCAGGTGCTACACATTTCATGCTAAGAAGAGGGATTTTTTACTCCCATCGTGATTTAGATTGGATACTAAAGGAGTATGAAAAAGATAATGAATTTGCTCTTTACACTGGTAGAGGCCCCTCTGGTCATACTCATGTAGGTCATCTTATGCCCTGGATTCTCGCTAGATGGATTCAAGACAAGTTCAATGTGGAAATGTTTTTTCAACTTACGGATGATGAGAAATTCCTGTTTGAGTTTGAAAATACTTTGGAAAAAACACATTCCTATGCTCTTGAGAATGCAAAGGATATTATAGCTTTGGGTTTCGATCCAGATAAGACTCATATATTGATAGATACTGATAATATCGATACTCTTTACCCATTAGCTTTGAAGGCAGGAAAAAGACTAAATTTTTCTAATGTCAAGGCGGTTTTTGGTTTCGATAACTCAACCAACGTTGGTAGTATTTTTTACACCGCCATCCAATCTGCACCCTGTTTCTTACCTACAGAGTTGAAGGGGAAAGATGTACCGGTGCTTATTCCCTGTGGAATAGATCAAGACCCCCATTTTAGACTGACAAGAGATATTGCCGAAACTATTGGCTATCTGAAACCTGCACTCCTTCACAATAAATTGGCTCCTTCCTTGGATGGAACTGGAAAGATGTCTGCAAGTCAGCCTAAAACTACAATTTTTACTACGGATGATCCAGAAGATGTAGATGAGAAGATAAACGAGGCTTTTACCGGTGGTAGAGTTTCAGCAGCAGAGCAGAGAGAGAAAGGCGGAAATCCCGATATATGTGCCATCCAAAATTATAGATATTTCATATTTGAGTCTGATGACGAAAAGGTATTCGATATCGAAAAGAGATGTCGAGAGGGGGATATCCTTTGTGGAGCGTGCAAAGAAATTTTGAAGGAAAACATCAAGGGCTTTTTAGAAGAACATCAGAGGAAAAGAAAAGAAGCCGAAGAGAGATTAGATGATTTTCTTTTTGACGGGTGACTTATCTATGGCCAGTTTAAAAAAGAAGAAAGATTCGTTGAATAAGCTATAAATAGGGGTCCCAATATAGTTGGGTTTACTGGTCAATGAGATGAGTTGTGTATATATATCTAATACAGGTGAATCGGTATGAATTCTAGTTTATTTGGACGTTTAACCGCAGGAAAGAAAAAACCCTCCTCTAGTCCTTCGTGGCTTGAAAAACATTGGGATACTACAGTAGTTCTAATAGGCATATTCATAATTGCGATGATGATAAGAGCCTATTTTGCATATGAAGCGGCTACAGAATTTGGTCTCCCTTATCTATTAGGAGGAGGAGCTGACTCTCACTATAATGCTAGGATAGTAAACTACATTGCTACATATAATGAACATCTTTTTACAGATCCGATGAGGGCTTATCCTTTAGAGGGAAGAGTTAATACTCGTCCCCCACTTTATCAGTGGTCCGTTGTTTTAGGTGGATACTTACTACTTCCTATTGTCGGTAATCTAGATAAAGCGATCAATCATTCATTTATACTTTCATCTGCATTCTGGGGTGCGCTCACAGTTTTCCCCACTTATTTGATAGGCAAAAGGACCTTCGGAAAGAAAGCAGGGATTGCTGGAGCATTCTTGCTAGCTCTCAGTGCGGCCCATCTTGAGAGAGGAGTCTTGACTAATACCAATCACGACTCTTTCTCGCTGTTTTTAGTCGTGACAGCTTTCTTTTTCTTCATGCGCTCGTTAGAAGAGATTACAGCTGGGAAAAAATGGGTTTCAGATTGGATGAAACCAGTTGAAATTAAAAAAGGACTTTCTCAATATTTAACTTCGAACAAGAAGAGTATGCTTTATGCAGTCATGACAGGGATCACTATCGGTGCTATTGCCCTGACGTGGAAAGGTTACGCTTATGTGATGGTAATAATATTGGTATATTTCTTACTACAGTTACTCATAGACAAATTCAGAGAAAAAGATTCACTGGGAATCACGGTAAATGTCTTCATCATATTTATGATTGCTTTTCTGATCGCTCTTCCCTGGTATCAAATGTATAGTCCAGGTATCTTGACAAACTGGTTCCGATGGCCATTAGATAGATGGTTCCAGGTCCCATTCATAATATTCTTGGGAACATTCGGCGTGGGTGTTTACTTTACCGTTACTAGGGATCTTCCATGGGTTTTGACTTTTTCCATACTTATCATTGCAGGCATACTCTTTTTCACTCTTGGTCCTGATGTGATACAAACTGCAGCAGCTCAGTACTTCATAGACAATAAAATGTATGCGACTATCGCAGAAGCTCAGCCACCGATGTTCAGTAGGTTGGTCCTCGCCGGCGGACTAGCAACGTTTTTCCTTTCGTGGCTAGGGATCGCCTTGGCAGCTTGGCACCTACGAGTTGACTGGTCACGTTCTTATGTCTTTATATTGGTCTGGGCTGCCTTTGCTATATATATGGCTACAACAGCTGTCAGGTTCATATTTAATGCCGGACCTGCCTTCGCACTAACTGCAGGTTGGGTGTTAGCACTAGTTTTCGATAAAACAGGATTCAATGAGATCGGAAGCTATTTCAGAAGGCATAGAGGAAGCTTGGTTGGGAGGATAAAAGAAGGAGTCAAAATAAAACATGTGTTAGTCACACTACTTGTTGTATTTTTGCTTCTAACCCCTAATGCTCTTTACGCTATAGATGCAGGAATTCCTTACGAGGAGAAGCAAAGGTACGAAGAACAGATTTTCGAAAGCCTTCCTAGTTTCTTAAGACCTCTAGATCATGATCCTGAGGAAGGAGGTTATCATTACCTCGGTGGTTTTGGATATACTCTGGATAAACCTACTGAGCACTGGCCAACAGCTTGGGAAGATTTAAGGCAGAAAAATGAGGATATACCTCCTGAAAAGAGACCTGCATTTTTGAGTTGGTGGGATTACGGATTCGAAGCAATGAACCTCGGAGAACATCCTACCGTGGCGGACAACTTCCAGCACGCTTACAGATTTGCGGGTAATTTCTTAATGGCTCAGAACGAATCAGAGATGATAGGATTGCTTATAGGAAGACAGCTTCTATTACCCTACAATGAAGAGGGTGGTTTTGAAGGTAGAGTAGAAGAAATATTGATAGAACACCTCGGAGAAGAAAAAACGGAAAAATTAGAGGATATTTACAGGAATCCAGGTTCCTATCGTGATGAAGTTCTTTCCAATCCAGATAGATATCATCCAAGAGCAGACGATATCGACAGTGGAAATTTGAGATGGGCCATGGTCATGGGTACATTATCTTATGAAGATTTAGATACATTGTCTTCACTTTATAGGAGTATAAGTTTTGATTCTGGTTATGAGAGACTTGAGAACAGGATGGGTTATTTCGCAGTAGACTCTAGATTGTTCCCGACTTCCGCTAGAGATACTGGCATCTTCCATGCACCAGCGTTCCTCTCTGGGCATAGAGTAGAAGAGAATGGTAGAGCAAGAGTCCCTGTGGATTTTTACAGTATAAAATTAATTGATCAGCAGGGAGATACATATGATAGTCGTGAAGAAGTTCCGGCCGGACGGCAAATAGTAGATCAGCAGATTGAATTCAAGGAGATGTTCTACAATTCTGCTCTTTATAGGATATTTGCTGGTTATTCTCTCCAGGAAGTCGATGAGGGTGAAGGTATACCTGGGATCGATGATCAAGAGGCCCAGCCTATGCCGGGATGGAATCTTACACACTTCAATGAAATTCACCGGACAGCCTACTTTAATCCTCATCCTAGAGACGAAATACAGAACCATACCGATGCATGGAGAGCGATGCCCTATGAGGAGGCTATCGAGTATATGGAAGATGAGAACTATACGGTCGATTTGAGCCCTCGTTCTTACATGAGCCAGGGTGTTGTATTCTTAAGATATTATGATGGAGCTATCTTGGAGGGGCAAGTTAGAACCGAGGATGGAGAACCGATTCCTAATGCTAAAGTCACAGTTTTAGACACTAGTTCAGAACGTTTCACTCCCCAACACACTTCTCGAACCGATGAAGAGGGAAGATATAGGGCGATACTCCCTGAAGGAGATATCACTGTCCTAGTCTCTACGGGCGGTGGTGGAGAAAAGGAACTTCAGCAGGAACAAATAATGTTAGGTTCTGAACAATTTGAAATCACAGAAGAACAGGCGTTGAGAAAAGAGATAGATAGGTCTGGAGATGGCAGACCGGACTATCAACTTGAACATGATTTCGAAGTAGTTACAGGCCGAGCTTCTGGTAGAGTCTTTTTAGATAGAGATGGTGATGGAGTATTCGACGAACAAAACGACACTTTGGTTTCTTCCGTCGGTGAGGTTAGAATGAAAAACGAACATTCAGACTTACGGTATACTGTAGATATCCAAGAAGGAAATTATGAACGTGAGGGCATTATTCCTGGCAAATACACGATCAACACGACAATTTCTGGAGGCGAAACATTCGAAGGTGTAGAGATAGAGCCTGAACAGGAAACCACTAGAGACATCCCGGTTTCTTCTGGAAATCTAACTGGAGGAATATCTTATGAAATCGAAGACCTCGAAGAGGAAACCGTAACTCTTTCCTTGAGAGGCACTGATAGGACTAAAGAAATTGTGCTGGGAGAAACAGTGGAATTTGAATTTGATAACCTCCCTTCAGGAGAATACACTATGGAGATAGAGGATGAAGGATATACCTTCCGAGAAGGGCCACGTGAGATAGAAATAAAAGAGGGCGAATCTACAGAGAGCTACGTGACAGTGGTTCGCGCTAATAGAGTAGAAGGAGTGATAAGGCAGGAAGGAGAGAGACTGTCTAACCAGAGATTGAATATCTTTGCTAGGAATTACGATAGGGAGATTACGACAGATTCGGATGGAGAATTCAGTATAAAGTTGCCTAAAGGCCATTATAACATACACGGAGTTAACCGTCGAGGAAGCGAAACTACTGCATTTTTGGATGATATATTGGTGGAAGAAGATATCACTGAGTATGAAGGTGAGTTCAGGAAAGCGCAAAAGTTGAGTGGAACCGCTGAATATGAAGGGGACGGGATCGATAGAGCGGAGATATTCGTGAAAGACGGTTCAGGGTCTGAATACTATATGACAACCAATCAAGAAGGAAGATTCAAGGCTTATTTGCCTGTAGGCCGGTATACAGTTTATGGATGGTATTATGTACATCCCGATGATGATTTTGATCACAGTCTTTATTTCTGGAAAGATATCGATTTGAGAAGGGACAGAGAAATCACTTTAGAAGGCTCGAGAGGATATATTGTAGAAGGTAGAGTCGTTAGAGATACATTGCCGGAAGAGGGTATATTTGCACACATTGAAGTTGAATGTGAGGATAGACTCTTACACGCTACTACCACTATAGAAGGAGAATATAGATTATTACTTCCCGAAGGAAAATGTAGCTTCACGGTAAGAAGGACGGGATATCATGATTGGACAGATACAATTGATACTTCAGACGAAGAGTTGGGAGATGAAGGTGAAATATCAGTAAGGGCAAAAGATGTAACTGTAGAGGGTAGTATTAATTTCGACGATCATCCTATCGATAAGATGGATGTTAGGTTCAAACCTGTTGGAGGCGGAGCTGAAAGGAGAGAAGAGACATTTTCCAAAAATGGTGATTATACTGTCGAACTTCAGCCCGGAGATTACGAGATATACGCAGACTATTTAATTGGTGGAGGCGAAGCAAAATACAACATTTCAGAAACTCTTAACATTGAGCCTGGTGATGAGATTATAGAGAAAAACCTTGAGATTGTCTACAAAGTAAGAATAGATGGAGAGATAATACCGCACGAAGATGAAGATCCTTCAGCGGATATATCTTTCCAGGGTCCAGAAAATAAAATGGTCTCATTAAGCGGATCTTACGAGATTTATCTCCCAGAAGGTGATTATGCGGTTCGAGCTATTCATCCCAAAGGTATTTCCGCCGCTCAGATGAACCTGATTTTAGATGGGCCTAGAGAAGACTTTAATTTCGAATTGGGACCAACCACCTTGGTTGATTCTCATCTTGACGGTCCTCCTGGAGAGCGCATAGAAGTGAGCTTTAGAAATATGGAATCTGGGTATGTAATAGAAACATTTACCGATATCGATGGGATGTTAGATCTAAATATATCTCATGGTGAATATGAGATAATCGTAAATCACAGAACCGAAGAGGAGATAGACGGGGAGATAAGAGACATACTTTATCATCTTGATATGACCACCTATATCTCTACGACTGCCCCTGATCTTAATTTACAGAAGAGGATATTGAACTCTACACTGACGGGATACGTAACGCTTGGTGGAGTCCCCGTTAGCGGTGCAAGGTTGGAGATACCCGGTACTGAGTACGATGACATTGAGACTGATGAAACTGGTCAATTTGAGATCGAAGAACTTCTTCATGGTGAATACACTCTTTATGCAAAATATGAATCATATGCTTACTTTGATACTTTGGAGATGCCGGCTGATGATTACAAAATAGATGTTGCTTTAGAAGAAGCTGTAATCTTTTCTGGTAACGTGTATTTGGAAGGTGAAAAAGTAGAGACAGATTTGGATTTAAGAAAAGGGCGAGCTCATAATACATTCCATACGGAAGAAGATGGTTCATTCAGTATCTTGTTACCTAGCGATACTTACTCAGTAGAGATAGAATCTTCTAGAGAGGAGGATCATAGAACTACGATATATAGATATGAAGGAGAATTAGATATACCAAACCATGATATCGAGAGAAACATAGATCTTAGGATGGTAGAGGAATACGGTATGGAGATAAGCGGTTTGGAAAGTAAAACCGCCTCTCAAGGAGAGGTGGTCCAGTACACTGCCGAGATCAAGAACACTGGTAATGTTCCAGACGAATATGAATTCTCAGCCGATGTCGACGATTGGGAAATCACCTTTGATCCGGAGACTACTTCTGAGATCTCTCCTGGAAATACAAGAGAAATCGAAATAGAAGTGAAAGTAGCTGAAGACGCTACCGTCGGAGACACGATTACTTTCACGGTAAATTCTCTCAATTCTGATGAAAGCTTAGAAGAAGATTTACCTATTGAGATAAGACAAAAATATGGGGTTGAAATATCTGAAGAGATAAAAAATAGGAGATACAGGAGCGGTAAGTTAACTTACGATGTAGAAATACTGAATACAGGAAATGGCCCTGATGTTTACACGGTTGAGGCAAGTACTCCAACTCATGGTTGGGAAGTTAACGTTACCGAGCAGACCGATCCGATAGATCCGCAGGAAACAGAAAGTATTGAAGTTAGCTTCGTATCCACCTCCTCTATTCGCCAAGACCAAGTCGAGCTAGAATTGATAGTCCGTTCTGAAGGGGATGAGAATGTTCGGGAGTCTCAGACCCTAGTTACTTCACTACCTGAAATTACAGCCTATAGGGATATGATAGAATTTGAAGGAGACGAATTTATCTTAGAAACGGAACCCTTCACTTTGAGTGATTGGCATTGGGCAGGTATAGTCATATTGGTCGGAATAGGCGCAATATATGTGATGAAAAAGAAGAGGTGGATATGATGGAACTGAAAAAACTAGGTTTGCTAGTCGGCATCTTACTTTTATTTTCAATATTTTTTATCGTCACTGCTCAACCTAGTGAAGCAGCAGTTGAAGACACCCGGATAGATCCTTCAATCGATGGGCCAGAGGAATTCTTTGTAAATAAAACAGTTAGTTACGAAGTTGAAATAAGAGGGGCTTTCAGAGTCGGTGATAGGACAATTAGAACTAATCAAGCAGATAATTGGACTCTCCGAACAGAGTCTACTTTAGAAGCAACTATAGATCCTGATGAATCAGATAGTTCTTCTAGCAATATATTCACTGTAAATGTGACTGTACACGAAGAGGGTGAAGGAACCTTGAATTTTAGAGCTTACTGCAGAAAAGATGGTGAAGTAGCTTTTAATGAAAAGCAGTTCCAAATCAGTGTTGAAAAACCAGAAAGAACTTCGGTAACGATCGAAAATCCAACTGATGCTCATATAGAAGAATTGGAGGTTGCACTTTACATCAATGGAGAATTAAAGGATACACAAACACTGCGGGACCTTGAACCTGGAGAGGAGAGAAGAGTGACTTTCGAATGGTCAAAACGCGGACTTGATTCGGGAGAACATACCTTAGAGGTTAGGACGGAAGATAGATTAGTGATGAGCCGTACGTTCCAGATAGAGGAGGAAACCAGTTCCTGGATTTATGCAGGGGTCATCCTCGCCGTTATAGCCGCGAGTGTTTTGATATTCATCTGGTATAAGAATAGAAGGAGAAGACAAAGAAGACCGTGGTGAGTCAAAGACATAGCTAAAAAATTTTTTATTTTCCTTATTTTTCACATTATCTCGTTACCAGGGGAGACTTTCTTATCTAATTTTATGGCTCCTTTACTGTCTTCTAGTAATATCGCTTTTCCTTCATCTATCAATGCCACAGATATGCCTTCGAATCTGCCCGATTCAATAGGCTCTAGTTTTTCTTTAGATGATATCTTTCCGTTTTCCCACGCAGCAGTTCTTAATTCATATTCTTGAAAATCCTCAAATGTGATCATATCTGCATCAGCTTTAGTTCCTTTAATATTCTCTCCGACTTCACCTTCTGGTTGGAGTAGTGAAACTCTCTCTCCCTCCTGTGCAGCAAGCATCATGCCTTCAGATTCGATGCCTCTCAGTTTCGCAGGTTCGAGATTTGATAGTACAACGATCTTTTTATCTTCCATCTCCTCCTTATCATAGTAGGGTTTTAGACCGGCAACTAAGGTTCTTTCTTCCTGACCGATATCTACCCTAGTCACGTACAATTTGTCTGCATTAGGATGTTCCTTTACTTTAGTTATCTTACCCACCTTTAGGTCTAATCTTTTCAAAGAATTAACTAGTTCAGACTCTTCTTTCATGTCTTCGAGGTCGATGGTCTCATAAATCGGTTTAGGTTCCTCTAATCGAGTTCCTGGTTCTAGCGGTTTTAGAGCTTCTTTCCAACTTTGCTCATGTACACTTCCTTCCTGGGATAGAGATTTCCAAAGAGTATCCATACTGTGTGGTAAATAAGGAGCTGCAGTTATACAAAGAGCTTTGACAATTCTTAGGGATATATTGAGAGTCGTAGCTGCAACATCTTTTTTTTCAGGTAAGTTTTCCCACGGTGCCTTATCATTGAAATATTTGTTTCCTTCTTTAGACAGTTCCATAACTTTTTTAAGCCCTTCTTTGAACTTTCTGTTTTCAATGTGTTTTCCGATCTCCTCTGCTTTCCTTTCAATTTTCCCTATTATGCCTTCATCTCTCTCATCAAGTTCTCCGACTTGGGGCACCTCACCGAAATTTGAATATGTGAATGAGAGAACTCTGTGTATGAAGTTGCCTAAATTTCCCACAAGTTCTGAATTTACTTTATCCTCGAATTCCTCCCATGTGAAATTAGTATCTTTTGTCTCAGGCATCACCATCGTTATGTAATATCGAACCGCATCGCTACTGAAATCTTCTAATATATCAGGTAGGGACACTATTGTACCTCTTGAGGTGGATAATTGTTGTCCTCCAATTCTCATGTATTGGTTTGCTGGTACATCATAAGGAAGGTTGAGTTCCTTGTCATATCCCATCAACATGGCTGGCCAGATAATAGTATGAAACGGTATGTTGTCCTTTCCTAGGAAGTAATAGTGCTCTGCATCAGGATTCTTCCAAAACTTTGTCCAATCGCCTCCACTTTCTTCGGACCATTTGATAGAGGTTGAAAGATATCCTATTACTGCTTCAAACCAGACATATATCTTCTTATCTTCGTATCCTTCTATGGGCACTGGAATACCCCATTCCATATCTCGAGAGATCGGTCTGTCTTCAAGTCCTTCTTTTAACCATCCTTTTGTGAAGTTGAGGACATGGTTTTTCCAGTAATCTTTATCCTCAATATATTTTTCCAAAGGTTCTTGAAAATGTGAAAGTCTCAAGAAGAAATGCTCGCTTTCTTTCAAAATCGGAGTCTCTCCACAGTGCATACATTTTGGTTCAATAAGATCTTCCGGGTCCAAAAGAGTTCCACACTCGTCGCACTGGTCTCCCTTTATGTCTTCCTGTTCGCATTCTGGACAGGTCCCAATAACGTATCTGTCAGGAAGTGACCTCTCACAATTTTCACAGTAAAAAGTCTCCATTAAATCTAGACCTATGTGACCTTTGTCATAGAGAGTTTTAAAGATATCCTTCGAAACTTTTTTGTGAGTTTCATTCATTGTATAAGTAAAAAGCGAAAATCTGACTCCTAATCTCTCAAGAGCTTGAGAGTTGATCTTGTGATATTTTTCAGCGGTTTCTTTTGGAGTGAGACCTTCTTCTTCGGCGGTCACTGTAACAGGCGTACCGTGTTGATCCGATCCTGAAACCATCAGTACCTCGTTGCCCTTCATCTCGTGATACCTTCTAAATATGTCTGGTGGGAGATAACAGCCGCCCACCTGGCCGATATGGATAGGTCCATTTGCATAGGGCCAAGCTACTCCGATCAATATCCGTTTCATGATTAGGAGAAAAGACTCGTAGAATATAAATTCAATGATTTATCACAACTATGCAGGCGCCGGGATTTGAACCCGGGCAATGAGCTTGGAAGGCTCAGATCCTACCAGACTAGATCACGCCTGCAACTAGCAATTTGGTTACAATATGGGTGATATTAATCTTTTCTGTTGAGACTCTTTTTCAGCTGGAACTGTAGGAATTTTTATAGTCGATACCTGCATATCTTCCGATAGATTTTTATTGTTTGCCATCAATCACTTTGTCGGACGTGAATGTCATGATAGGAGATTTCCTAAAGAAAAAGACCCATTTGAAAAAGAAAAAGGGCAAAGGTGCTGATCTCGGAGGCGAAGAATATATAGATCTTACCCACATGTCTGAAAAAGAGAAGGGC
>Ga0207421_10007275_pt1 | contig 11823 bp, 15 predicted proteins | sample SodLakKL_010_SED_4_FD_187542 | JGI IMG/M metagenome (GOLD analysis project Ga0207421, IMG submission 187542) | Alkaline sediment microbial communities from Lake Tanatar, Kulunda Steppe, Russia - 8KL_010_SED (SPAdes) (version 2) | ecosystem: Environmental > Aquatic > Non-marine Saline and... | reverse complement strand
GCCATTGTCAACGCCGAACGAGCCGTTATTACGGGCAACGAGGACCAGATTACGGAGCGCTATCTCAAACGGCGCGACCTTGGTTCCGACCGCGGCCCGTACTATCCGAAACGACCGGACCGCATCTTCAAACGGACTGTCCGTGGGATGGTCCCGTACAAGAAAACACGCGGCCGCGAAGCCTTCGAGAACATCCGTGTCTACGTCGGCAATCCGTACGACGACGTGGATGCAGAGGTCCTCGAAGACACGTCGCTGGACCGGCTTTCGAACATCAAATTCATCTCACTTGGTGAGATAAGCGAATCACTTGGAGCGAACGTCACATGGTAACGAATACATCAGGTAAAAAGAAGACGGCAATCGCCCGAGCGACTGTCCGTGACGGCAGCGGGAAGGTTCGCATCAACACCCAACCGGTGGAGCTTGCCGAACCCGAACTGGCACGGCTCAAAATGCTCGAACCATTCCGTATCATCGACGACGACCTGCGTGACAGCGTCGACATCGATGTCACCGTCGAAGGCGGCGGTGTCATGGGACAGGCAGATGCAGCCCGAACGGCTATCGCTCGCGGCCTCGTTGACCACACCAACGATGCCGAACTCCGCGACGCCTACATGGAGTTCGACCGCTCGTTGCTGGTCAACGATGTTCGACAGAGCGAGACTAAAAAGTGGGGCGGACCTGGCGCTCGTGCCCGGTATCAGAAGTCGTATCGGTGATTTCCCATGATGGTACCAGTCCGGTGTTTCACCTGCGGCAATGTCGTCGGCGAACACTGGGAGGAGTTCAAGCACCGCACCCAAGAGGCAGAGGAACCGGAAGACCCGGCCGAGGTTCTTGACGAGCTTGGCGTCGAGCGATACTGCTGTCGCCGCATGCTCGTCTCACACAAGGACCTCGTCGATATCGTCGCTCCATATCAGTAACATGGCACGCACACAAAATCGCTACGAGAAGGCACGCATTATCGGTGCACGAGCACTGCAGGTAGCATACGGCGCGCCGGTGCTGATTGATACTGAGCAGACACAGCCGATTCTCATCGCCGCGGAGGAGTTTGACCAGGATGTCCTCCCCTTTACCGTGCGGCGAGGTGAGACAGAGTGACGCTCATCACCGATGTCGCGTTACGTCGTGTTCTCGATTCTCGTGGCAACGCCACGGTCGAGGCCGACGTCTACACGGAAAGCGGTGGCTTTGGTCGCGCACGAGCGCCATCCGGCGCAAGCACAGGCGAGTTCGAAGCGATAGAACTCCCTGCACACGAAGCCATCGCCAGCGCACGTGAAGAGGCCGTTCCCCGGCTGGTCGGCGAAATCTATGCTGGTAACCAGCGGGATGTCGATGCGGCGCTTCACGCCGCCGACGGAACGGATGATTTCTCCGGCATCGGTGCAAACAGCGCAGTTGCGATTTCGATGGCCGCAGCACAGGCGGCAGCAGACGTCACAGGTGCACCGCTCTTTCAGCATCTCGGCGGCACCTTCCGCGGTAACTCGTTCCCGATTCCGCTCGGGAACGTTATCGGCGGTGGGGAACACGCAGCCGATGCGACGGACATCCAGGAGTTCCTGGTTGCCCCAATCGGTGCGCCTTCTGTCGAGGAAGCAGTCTTTGCGAACGCGGCCGTCCACGCGGCGGTTGCGGATATTCTCGACGACCGCGGCGTCCCCTGCGGCAAAGGCGACGAAGGCGCGTGGGCACCGAGCATCGACGATAGCGAGGCGTTCGAGATTGTCGCGGAGGCGACGGAAACAGTCGAAGACGATGTTGGATTCGAGATTCGCTTTGGACTTGATGTTGCTGGTGCAGAGCTGTACGACCCAGACGCTGGCGTCTATGAGTACACCGACACCACCCGCGATACGGACGAACAGATTGCATACATCGCCGACCTCGTTGACGAGTACGACCTCATCTACGTGGAAGACCCGCTCGATGAGAACGACTTCGAGGCGTTTGCCGAGTTAACCGACCGCGTCGGTGACCAGACACTCATCTGCGGTGATGACCTGTTTGTCACGAACGTCGACCGGCTGGAACGTGGCATCGAGGACGGCGCGGCAAACAGTATCCTCATCAAGCCAAATCAGATTGGCACGCTGAGCGATACGGTCGATGCAATCGAGCTGGGTGTCGCATCCGGCTACGAACCGGTTATCTCACACCGAAGCGGCGAAACAGAGGATACGACCATCGCCCATCTCGCCGTGGCGATGGACGCCCCGTACATCAAAACTGGTGCGGTTGGCGGCGAGCGGACGGCGAAGCTAAACGAACTCATCAGAATCGAGCAAAACGCATGAGTGGAAACGAAAACGAGAGCCTCGATACATCCGAGACGGATGCAGAGGCCGAGACGGAGGAGGAAACGCCCGCCGAGGCCGACGAGGCCGCGGCTGAAGAAGAAACTGAAGCGGTTGAAGCCGAAGATGTGGAAACTGAAGCGGCTGAGGAAGCCGAAGAAGCAGATACAACTGAGGAATCCGAGGACGCTGACGAGGAACTCGACGATGGCCCAGCCCTCGACGAGGACGTCATGTCCGACGAGGAAGCCGACCTGCTGATTCCGGTTGAGGATTACCTCGCGGCTGGTGTCCACATCGGAACCCAGCAGAAGACGAAGGATATGGACCGGTTCATCCACCGCGTCCGAACTGACGGCCTGTACGTGCTTGACGTCTCGATGACGGACAAGCGCATCCGCACGGCCGCACAGTTCCTTGCGAACTACGAGCCGGAACAGATTCTCGTCGCTTCCTCGCGACAGTACGGTCGGTTCCCGGCCGAGAAGTTCGCTGACGCTGTCGGCGCACGAGCGCGTACTGGTCGATTCATCCCAGGAACGCTCACCAACCCGAAATACGACGGCTACATCGAGCCTGACGTCGTTGTCGTTACCGACCCAATCGGTGATGCACAGGCTGTCAAGGAGGCCATCACGGTCGGCATCCCGGTTATCGCGATGTGTGACTCGAACAACACCACGAGCAACGTCGACCTCGTTGTTCCGACGAACAACAAAGGTCGCAAAGCGCTCTCCGTGGTCTACTGGCTACTTGCCAACGAGACCCTCGACAACCGCGGTGCGGAACCGGTCTACGGTCTTGACGACTTCGAGAGCGATATCTAAACAGTTCTGGGTTCGTCTTGTTGGTAGATGCGGTGTGAGTTTTGATTAATTTCTTAAAACGGAGTTGTAGCTTTGGCCAAACACAACGGCAGCAACTCACGGCCTGCGTAGACAAAAAGTGAGAGAGCGAGACAGTTATTCAGCCAGGTGGAACTCGATAGCGGCACCCTGTCCGAAACCAACACATTCGGTCGCAAGGCCGAGTTCGGCGTCCTGTTTGTGCATCTCGTGAATGAGCGTCACGGGCAGGCGGGCACCGGTTGCACCGAGCGGGTGGCCGATGGCGATTGCGCCGCCGTTGACGTTGTAGATGTCGTCATCGAAACCAAGCTCTTGTTGACAGTAGAGACACTGGCTGGCGAAGGCTTCGTTCAGCTCGACGAGGTCGTAATCGTCGGTCGAGCGGTCGGAATCCTCACACAGGCCTTCGACGGCCGGTACTGGGCCGATACCCATCACGGTCGGGTCGACGCCGGCGACGTTGTGGTCGCCAACCTCGGCGAGCACGTTGAATCCCTGTTCTTCGGCGTAGGCCTTGCTGGTCAGCAACAGCGCGGATGCGCCGTCCGAAACCTGTGAGGCATTTCCGGGCGTGACTGTTCCGTCCGCTTTGAAAACGGTTGGGAGACCGGAAAGCTTCTCGGCGGTCGTTCCGGGTCGGAGACCCTCGTCTTCCTCGACAGTTCCCTCCTCGGTTTCGATTGGGACGATTTCGTCATCGAAGCGGCCTTCCTCGGTGGCTTCGACGGCACGCTGTTGACTGCGAGCAGCGTATTCGTCCTGGGCTTCGCGAGAGATGTCGTACTCCTCGGAGACTTTCTCTGCGGTCATCCCCATATCCAGTTCGGCAACGTTGTAGTGGTTGTTCAGGTCAGGATGGACGTTGTGGACGTTTTGTCCCATCTGGACGCGACTCATGGATTCGACACCGCCAACGATGAGACAGTCACGCTGTCCGGCGGCGATTGCGTCTGCACCGCGCATGACTGCTTCGGCGGAGGAAGCACACCAGCGATTGATGGTAGTAGCTGGTGTGTCCTCGCCAAGGTCAGACAGCAGCGCGATGACTCTCGCGAGATTGTTCCCCTGTTCCCCTCGTTGTTGAGCGCAGCCCCACAGCAGGTCATCGACATCTTCGCCGGTCAGGTCTGTCCGGTCGAGAATTTCGTCGATAAGCGGTACTGAAAGGTCCTCGCTCCGGAGGTCCGCATATACACCGTCTTCTTTCCCCTGTGGTGTCCGTACGGCCTCAACGACAACTGGCGTCTGTGATGCCATAGCAGACGCTGTTTGATTGGAACGCTGTTAAATTATCCGCTTTCCGCCAATTATCCTACCTGTTATAAAAACAGCTCATACTGGTCGATATCGAGCAGTTCTTCCATGGATTCAATCTCGGATTCCAGCCGTTCAATCTTTGAGACGAGCTGTTGGTACTGGTTGTTTTCTTCGAGTGCCGCCTCTTCGAGTTCGAGCTCGAGAACGTTTCGCTTGAGCTTCAACGAGTTGAGCTGTTGTACCTGCTCGTTGTACTCCGAGATAGTTAGTGCACGGTCGACTACTTGCTGGAGTGCCTCTTTGGTCACGGGTTTGACGACGTAATCGTCAATAGCCATCTCAGTGATATCGAAATCCGGGTCGACAGCTGTAAGCATGACAATCCGACAGTCCAGTCCGCGATTTCGGATGCGTTCGACCACTTCGTCACCGGTCGTTCCCGGCATCCGGCGGTCAAGCAAGACAACATCGACGCGTTCGTCGATGGTCTGTAAGGCTTCCTCACCACTGAGCGCAATCTCGGTTTCGTAACCGTCACGCAGCCGAAGGGCGTACGTCTCTGCGACGCGTTCTTCGTCGTCGACAATGAGGACGGATGCCTGGTCGCCGGAATCGTTCACACCAATACTCTACAGCGAAGTGGCATTAAATATATGGGATGTGTTCAGCCATCAGATACAATTACACGGAGCGAGTAGTTGGGTGCATGGCCCCGAGTAGCTCCGCGCCGACAGTGCTTGTCGTCGACGACGAACAGGCCGTTGCAGACGCGTATGCGTTACAGATTGAATCAGAGTACGAGACGCGGGTCGCCTATGGAGGGAAAGAGGCACTCGAAAAGACAGATGAATCCGTTGCTATCGTACTCCTCGACCGGCGCATGCCTGATATCTCCGGTGATGAGGTGCTTGCGGAAATCCGCGAGCGAGAACTGGGCTGTCGTGTCGTGATGGTGACGGCCGTCGACCCGGATTTCGATATCGTCGACATGCCGTTCGATTCCTATCTGAAAAAACCTGTCAAACGTGCGGAGTTGCTCGGGGAAATTGAACGCCAACTCTCTGTCGATTCTTACGACGACCAGTTTGACGAGTTTCTTGAACTCAGCACAAAACTTGAACTGCTACGCGAAGAGAAACCGGCACAGGAACTCCAGTCGGATGATGACGTACAGGCCATGGAGTCACGCGTCGGAGAGCTCAAATCACAACTCGATGAAACTGTTGCTGATTTTGATGACCCCGCACAGGCCTTCTCTGATTTAGTCTGATACTGGCTGTTCGTTCTGCTGTAGTCTATTTGTGAGGCTCTCAAACATGTGGGCTTTTTTGCGGTATGGGGTGCAACCCCTCCTATGGACAGACCAGTGGAAGTTATTGGCGCCCCCATGGACCTTGGTGCCGACCGGCGCGGGGTTGATATGGGACCGTCGGCGATACGCTATGGAGGGCTGGCAGACGAACTCGAACGCATCGGGCTGACCTGTCTCGACGGTGGCGATTTACCCGTCCCCCGACCTGAAGAACGCGACCCTGATGGCACTGACCACGGTGACCGAGCAAAGTATTTTGAGGAAACCCAGGCCGTCTGTGAACGACTTGCAGACAGGGTGAGTGAAGCGGTTGCTGCTGACCGGTTCCCGCTCGTGCTCGGTGGTGACCATTCCATCGGTATCGGGACGGCAAACGGACTTGCGGACGAACGAGTTGGCATTCTCTGGGTGGACGCCCACGCCGATTTCAACACGCCGGAGACGACACCAAGTGGGAATGTCCACGGGATGCCGCTGGCTGCAATCCTTGGTGAGGGCCCCTTCGCCACTCTGCCCTGGGCACATGCCCCGAGCATTGATGCTGCGAACGTTTCACTTGTTGGCGTCCGGTCGGTTGACCCATCCGAGCGAGAAGCGCTTGCCGCAAGCGATGTAACCGCCTACACGATGTCCGATATCGACGATACGGGTATTACCGAAGTCATGGAGCAGGCGCTTGAGACGGCAACGGACGGCGTCGATAGGCTGTATGTCAGCTTTGACCTCGATGTCCTTGACCCGACGGAAGCACCCGGGGTTGGAACGCCGGTCCGTGGCGGTATTTCCTACCGTGAGGCTCACGCCGCGATGGAGGTGCTTCACCGCAAGGGAGGTGACGTACTGAGTGCCCTCGAACTCGTTGAGGTGAATCCGGTACTCGACCGAGAGAACCGGACTGCCGAGTTGGCGGGGGAACTCGCGGCGAGTGCACTCGGGGATTTGATTTTGTAGCGGTCTGTGTCAACGGACTACAGTATCGGGGCTGAAAAGGAATTCTTAAACCTGCGGCCACGGAGTAACGAACATGGCTGATACGATTGAAGCACTGGTACCCGGTGGACAGGCCAACCCGGGACCACCGCTCGGTCCGGAACTCGGACCAACCCCGGTCGATGTGCAGGCAGTTGTGCAGGAAATTAACGACCAGACCGAAGCGTTCGACGGCACGGAAGTGCCCGTGACCATCACCTACGAGGAGGATGGCTCGTTCGAGATTGAGGTCGGTGTCCCGCCGACGGCTGAACTCATCAAAGACAAAGCCGATTTCGAGACGGGAAGCGGCGAACCCCACGAGGAGTTCGTTGCCGACCTGACCGTCGAGGAGGTCAAACAGATTGCGGAGCAGAAACTGTCTGACCTGCTGGCGTACGACCTGAAAAACGGTGCAAAAGAGGTTGTCGGCACCTGCGTCACGCTCGGCGTGACCATCGAAGGCGAGAACCCACGCGAGTTCAAAGAGCGTATCGACGCCGGCGAGTACGACGACGTCTTCGCGGAATAATCACCGGGTTCTTTTTGTGTCGGACAAAAGCGCTTTTGCACTTCGACGGACGAGAGAGATATAATGGGGCTTGAAGACGAGATTGCGGAGATTGAGCAGGAGATTCAGGACACGCCCTACAACAAATCCACCGAACAGCATATCGGCCGTCTCAAATCCAAACTTGCAGAGCTAAAGGAGACGTTGGCCAAACGCCAGGCGTCATCTGGCGGTGGTCCCGGCTATGCAGTCGAGAAGACGGGTGATGCAACAGTTGGGCTCGTCGGGTTCCCCAGTGTTGGCAAGTCCACGCTCCTCAATGCGCTGACCAACGCTGACAGCGAAACCGGAGCCTACGAGTTTACGACGCTCGATGTGAATCCCGGGATGTTGCAGTACCGCGGAGCGAATATCCAGTTGCTTGATGTCCCTGGATTGATTGAAGGCGCAGCGGGCGGTCGCGGTGGCGGACAGGAGGTCCTCTCGGTCGTCAGAACGGCCGACCTCATCGTGTTCGTCCTCTCGGTATTCGAAATCGACCAGTACGAGCGACTGCACGAGGAGTTGTACAAAAACGGCATCCGCATCGACCAGGAGCCACCACGGGTTTCCGTCCGGAAGAAGGCAAAAGATGGTATTTCAGTCACCGCAAGCGTCGACCTTGATTTGGATGAAGAGACCATCGCAAGCATTCTTCGTGAACACGGCTATACAAACGCCGACATCACCATCGGCGAGCAGGTTGACCTCGACAGGCTTATCGATGGGATTCGGGATAATCGGGTCTATACACCTTCGATTGTGACAGTCAACAAAGCTGACCTCATCGAACCTGATTATCTCGAAACGGTCAACGAAAACCTCCATGAGCACGATATTGACCCTGAGGAGGCAATTTTCATTAGCGCCGAAAAAGAAAAAGGGCTGGATTCGCTGACAGAGACAATCTGGGAGGAACTTGGCCTTATTCGAATTTATATGGACAAACCCGGTCGCGGCGTCGATTACGAGGAGCCGCTGATGCTGTTCGAGGGTGATACCGTCGAGGATGCCTGCGAGAAGTTGGGTGGTGAGTTCAACGAGCGATTCCGGTTTGCACGCGTGAGCGGCCCGAGTGCGAAACACGAGGAACAACAGGTCGGTCTCGACCACGAACTCGCCGACGAGGACGAGTTGCGAATTCTGACGAGTTAAGCGTGGCTCTATTCGTTGCTGTCTACTGCGTTGACTGTCTTTTCGACAACACTCTTAATCTCAGCAACGCTCGCGTCGGTTTTGAACGTTGTTCCGCCGTAATGCGTTCGTGAGACCGCATAGCCGGCATCTGCAAGCGCTGTGAGGAACTCGTCCATCGAGTTCGCGGGCAAGGTCCAGCGTTTGAACAGCCGGTGTTGGTCGTAGTGGGTCGGCTGGTCGAGTTCGCCAGCCAGGGTATCCAGCAGGCGCGTTGCCCGGTCTGTTGTCCCGAACTCGTCGGTTAGTTGCTGACTGACGGTGTCCACAAACTCCGAGTCGCAGGTTGGGCCGAGCCAAACCGGACCGGCGGTCTGGAGATGGTGACCGCAGTGCGGGCACTCGGTTGGTGGGTTAGCAATCAGGCCACGCTCTGTCGTCCGGGTGAGACAGTGCTGGCAGTGGTGGATGTAGCCAACATCTTCGAGCATGGCATCCGCTTTCTGTGCGCCACGGTCGAGGTCGAGATAGGTCCGGACGTAATGTTTTGTCGCGTGAGTGAGCAAGGGGCGTGGTGCAATATCGTAGCGGGCACCGGTTCGGACCAGTGCCGAAAGGAGGATACGAACGCCCATCTCGGCATGGTATTCGGTATTCCGGGGAATAGCACTGTAGCTGCGGACGCCACTTTCGAAGTGTGCGCCACAGAGCGGTGCGGTATCGGTCGCGGTAACACAGAGCAGGTTACGGGTCCCACGGAAGGCGGCGTCAATGAACGGTATCGGTGTCCCGAACGGGTCGATATCGACCACGTCAAAATACTCATCGTGCAACAGGGCATTGACATCGCGCTGACGAACATCCGCGGTAACCTCGTTCTTTTCAAGGTTTGCGTGACAGAGTTCAAGCGCATCCTCGTCAATGTCACAGCAGGTGACATCCCACCCGTCGGCAGCAGCGCGAATCCCGCGAACGCCGCTTGCGGTCATTCCATCGAGATAGGTCTCCGCCCGTGGCTCGCGCTCTCGGTAGGCTCTGAGCGTGGCTATTGTTAGGTCCCGGTTGAGTTCCTGGACGGGGTTGAAAAAGACACCACCGGCTTTCCCTTCCTCCTGTTCAGGGACGGTGAGGGAAACAGTTCCTTCCTCGATGTGCATATGCCTACTCTGAGATGGAGTGCGAAAAACGATGTGTTGTGTTCCACAGTCCGAAAGTGGCTAGAGGAAAATCGAAATCAGGGCAAGAATCAAGAAAATAATCACGAACCATTTTGCGACGGTCATGGTGACGCCCGCAACGCCGCTTGCTCCGACAAGGGCGGCGATGATTGCGAGGACGAAGAAGATGACTGCCCACTCCAGCAACCCAGTCCCAACCTGTAACGGTACGACTGCTGCCAGAAGAACGGCTGTCAGTGATACCGATACTGTTGCAGTCGCTCTGTCACGCTGTGTGCGTGCTATCTTTTGGTGAGTCATATATCCGTTAGAACAGCCTGTCACTTGGTTAGGAGATGCCCACTCGAAGTAGGTGTCGCCAACTCACGGTGGTCTGGACTGATATACCACCCGATAGCCGCGGTGTGCATTACGCAAACAACCCACCGATTGCGCCGCCGATTGCGCTATCGAGTGCAGCGATAAGCGTAATCAGGATGATAACGGCTGCTGTTCCTACACCGGCGACGCCAGCAACTGCTCCAGTGGCGGGACCAAACGAGACGCCAACGACGGTGACGACAACAAAGAGCAAGATGGCGATGATGAGGCCACCGAGACTCCCGGCGAGTAAGCCGTGCCAAAACCCGCTGAGTAGACCGCCATTGGCGAGATAGCCCGCCACAAAGCCACCGATGAGACCCGCGATGAGCTGTCCAATTCCGGGAATAAGCAATCCCACGATGCTGAGCGCGATAATCACGAGAAACCCAATGAATACGGCACGCCAGTTTGTCATTGTAACGCATTGCAATCAGGCCAGCTTTGTTATCACCGGCTTACGCGCTTGCCATGCGTGTTTTAACTACAATATCTATTTCACTCAACTGAAGAGATTTATTCGGTGGAAATCTATCACCACATGAGTATGAACTATTCACGACGGCATTTCGTTATCACCAGCACGGCAGTGGGTGGGACGCTCATTGCTGGCTGTCTCGAAGAATCACCCGATACGGGAGGTGGTGGCGATGATGGAACCGATAACGGCGAGAGTGACTGTGAATATATTGATTTATCTCTCGTGGATGACCCACCACATGACCCACAGCGGCCACCACAACCCGATGATATTGAAGACGAAGAGGCGTGGGACGACCATCACCTTGGGGAAGGTATTGCTGATGATTCCGCGCTTTCGTTTGACCAGGTCTCCGTCGGATTCCATGACTCCCCGGTCGACCCAACGGAATACGACGGTGAAGCTGTCTTCTCGGCGGAACTTATCAGCTCACGAGAAGAATTCGACGAACTACTCGAACCAGTCAGTGACGAGAGCGCCGCCCGCGTAGACGAGGTCGATTTCGAGGAAGAGGCTATCGTAGTCGTTGTCTCTGGCTTTGGTTCTTCCTCGGTCGGACACGAATGGGTCCGTGTTGATGAAAACTGTGAGGAAATACATATTCACGGCTATTACCTGTGGCCATACATCCAGACAACTGATTACACGTATCAGGTATCCGGTATCGTCGTCGAGAAACCGGATGCCTATGAGCTCGAACGAGCGTGGGTCAGTCTGACAGTCGGAGAGGATACGCGGGCAAATTTCCACACCGACGAGGATATACAAGTTGTTGGTGAGGACGACGCTGACAGTGATGGGGATACTGATGACGGGGAGGAGGCCGACGGTGACGGTGCCGTTGACCAGATACAGGTTGTGTCGGCAACTCGCGAATCAAAAGGGGATTGGGATAACGACGACCGGGACGACATTGGCGTCGTTATCCAGTTCGACGACGAGGATGAACTCCGTGCTGTCATCGACGAGCATGAGGATGTCGACCGGTTCATCGAAGGGACGGATTTCGAAGCGGATGCCGTGTTTTATCTCGAAACTACCGGTCCGAACGCGTGTTATCGGGATGTCGAGGTGAGCGATACTCAGGTTATCGCAGATGACGATGGCTATTTTGTCCGCGGAAATGCAACTGCCGTCGATGATTCGGATACAGGAAAAGCATGTGCAGAGGTAATCACTTTCCCTGCTGTATTGATTCGTGTCGAAAGCGAGGTCGACGTTCGGAACGGGGAATTCAGCATTACCGATGGGTGGGGTGACCAAGAGACGGTTCTCTCTGTGTCAGTGGATGAATGTAGCCAAGAATAACCATTGTCGAGTAATAAAAAGTGGGACCACCCGGATTTGAACCAGGGTCAACGGCACCCAAGGCCGCAAGGATACCAAACTACCCCATGGTCCCGCATTATTGAGTCATCCGCT
>Ga0207421_10007273_pt1 | contig 11824 bp, 11 predicted proteins | sample SodLakKL_010_SED_4_FD_187542 | JGI IMG/M metagenome (GOLD analysis project Ga0207421, IMG submission 187542) | Alkaline sediment microbial communities from Lake Tanatar, Kulunda Steppe, Russia - 8KL_010_SED (SPAdes) (version 2) | ecosystem: Environmental > Aquatic > Non-marine Saline and... | reverse complement strand
GGACGTTGTCTTTCTGTTCCAGGAGATGGGCGTTGAAACGGGCATCAACCTCCCCGCCCTTATCAGCGCCGCGCACGCGCTCGAAAACATCCTCGGCCGCCCGCTGCCCGGCCAGGTGATGAAAAGCGGCGCCCCTGGACAACCCGTTACGGAGCAGTAACCGATGACAAAAACAAATACCCGCCGATACTGGCTGATGAAGTCCGAACCCGCGGCGTTTTCATGGGAAGACCTTAAAAGTGCAAAAAACCGGACCACATGCTGGGACGGGGTTCGCAATTACCAGGCCAAAAACCTGATGCGCGACGAGATCAAGGCGGGCGACGGCGTTTTGTTTTACCACAGCAACATTCCCAGCCCTGCAATTGTCGGCATCGCCGAAGTTGTCCGCGAAGGCTACCCGGATGATACGGCCATGGATCCGGCGTCGCGATATCATGACCCGCGGGCGACCCGGGACAATCCCGTCTGGTACATGGTGGACATCCGCGCCAAAGCGGACCTGTCATCGCCCATAACGCGAAACGATATGCGCCGGCACCCGGTTTTGTCGCAAATGGATGTTATGAAAAAGGGCAACCGCCTCTCGGTGCAGCCCGTGACAAAACCGCAGTGGCAAGCGGTATTGGCGCTTGCCACTATACAAGATCCCCTTGTCTGATCCCCCAAAGCCATTGTTTTCGCCAGCGGGTACATATCCATCCCCCAGATGGCCAAGGCGGGCGTTTTTACGAAGCCGTCAAGTATTGATAGTCTCGTAAAAAGTCTCGACCCCAGACAGGTCGAAACTTTTTCCAAAACCGCCTTCATTTGTGATAAATTAATTTTGATAGTCTCTTAAAAAGTCGCGATCAGACGGCTTTGTAAAGGTCGCAGCCGAATATCGAACGGGTTTACCCGGAAATAAAACAACCGCGATGCGCTACGAAGGACCCATTTACAGGCCTCCCAGCGAAGCCGGCAGCCTTTTGATCCAGGCAACTGTCGGTTGCCCGCACAACCGGTGTACCTTCTGCATGGTTTACAAAAAAGGGCCCGCCTACCGGGTCCGGCCGGTCAATGACATCATAGAAGATCTTGAAACGGCAAGGGCAGCCTGTACAGACACGGTCCGGACGATATTTTTCCCGGCCGGCAACACCATTGCAGCGCCTACGGATGCGCTTGTCTCCGTCTTTTCGGCTGCAAGGCGGATTTTTCCGGAAGTGAAGCGGTTGACTGTTTACGGATCCGCTTTTTATATACTGGAAAAGGGTGAACAAGATCTCCGGCGCCTGGCGGACGCCGGCCTGACCCGCATTCATGTCGGCCTGGAAAGCGGGCACGACAAGGTTTTGTCCGATATAAAAAAAGGCGCCGGCCGCGACGGTCAGCTCCGGGCGGGCATGCTGCTGAACAAGGCCGGTATCGAAAACAACACCTACGTGATGTTAGGCATCGGCGGAAAAGACATGAGCCGCGATCACGCCCTGCAAACCGCAACCGCACTGAACCATATCGCTCCGCACACCATTCGTCTTCGCACGTTTGTGCCCAAGGTGGGTACGCCCCTGCTGCAAAAAGTACAAAAAGGGCGTTTTGTCATGGCCGGGCCCCACGATGTACTCCGGGAAGCAAAAATACTGCTGGAAAACCTGTCCGTACCGGCGCGCTTGAAAAGCGACCATTACACCAATTATGTCAACCTGGACGGTGATCTGCCTGCAGACAAAGACCGCCTGCTCCAAGCGATTGAAGAGGCCCTGGCCTCTGATGAAAGCCGTTTCAGGCCCTTTTTCATCGGTACGCAGTAAGCCACCGGGACCAGATTTTCAAACATTGAAAGGGGGGGCTTATGCCGGACAAAAAAACAGTGCGCGCGGCACTTGTCACCGGCGGCGCCCAGGGCATCGGCCGGGCGATTGCCGAGCGGTTTTTGTGCGATGGCATGGCTGTGTTGATTGCGGATGCGGATGGCGAAGCCTGCGAAGAATCGATGACGGCGTTTTCCCGAATCGGGTATGCCGCAGCCGCGGTTTGCGATGTCTCGATCGAAGAGGATGTGCAGCAGGCCGTGTCCAGGGCGGTGAATGCCTTTGGCCGGCTTGATGTTCTGGTTGCCAATGCGGGCATCGGCTTTTCAGGCGTACCGGTAACCGAACTGTCCTTGGATGAGTGGCAGCGGGTGATCAACGTCAACCTGACCGGGTGTTTTTTGTGCGCCAAGCACGCCACGCCGCACCTGCGCCAAGCCAGGGGCTCTATGATCACGATTGCCTCCACCCGGGCGGTTCAGTCCGAGCCGGACACCGAAGCGTACGCGGCATCCAAGGGCGGCATTGCGGCGTTGACCCATGCGCTCGCCGTAAGCCTTGGCCCGGAAATTCGCGTTAACTGCATCAGCCCCGGGTGGATTGAAACCGGTGCATGGCAGAAACGAAAAAACCGAACGGATCCGGAACTCACATGGACGGATCATGCCCAGCATCCGGTCGGCAGAGTGGGCGATCCCCGGGATGTGGCCGACCTGTGCGCCTTTTTGGCTTCTGACGAGGCCGGCTTTATCACCGGGCAGAACTTTATTGCCGACGGCGGTATGACCCGGAAAATGATCTACGCAGAATAACCCATTACACCCTGTATTCCTGCGGCTAACATTATCGCCTTTCTTGAACACTCATTACATAATTTCATCCATATCGAGGCGAGCTTTTTCGCCATTCACCCGGATTTCAAAAAGGCCAACATCCTTTATGCATATGCATGATTGTTGACAAATTTATTTTTATGTATAGACTTCCGGTTTTTATTAACTATGGTCTGCCGGAGGTCGGGATCCGGTTCAGAAACAATTGTTTCAGTTTTTTTGTTTAATTTATTTAGGAGGTTGTATGAGTTTTTTGTATGCCACTGAAGCGCAGTTCCAGCGGCTTGTTGACTTCGAGGGGGCGAGGCGGCATCATCTGGAAAAAGACCGTACCAAAAAAGACAAGCGCATGCCCCTGGCCGAAGCCTTGGACCGGTATGTTAAGGACGGGGATATCCTGGCCGAAACAGGATTTTCCTATGTCCGTGCGCCCCTTCAGGCATACTACGAGATTATGCGGCAGGGGAAAAAGGATCTGGTGGGGATCGGGTCGCCCATGTCCAACTGTTCGTTTTTCATGTCCACCGGATGCATGAACGCCATTCATCACTCCTATATCGGTGTTGAAATGAGGGGAAATGACAAAAGCTTTTCCCGGATGATCAAAAACAAAAAAGCCGAGATACTGTCCGTATGGAGCCACGGCTCCATGGCCCAGGGCTTCAAGGCGGCCCAGTTGGGTGCGCCCTTCATCGCTTCCAGGCAGCTTTTGGGCACGGATATCATTGATAATAATCCGTACGTTAAAGTCATCGACAACCCCGTTGGCCAGGACAGCCGTCCGGTTTGTCTCATCCCGGCCCTTTTCCCGGACGTTTGCATCATTCACGTACAGAAGGCCGACCGCTACGGAAACGCGGTCATAGAGGGACCGGCAATCAACGATCTCGCGTTGTCGGCTGCATGCCGAAAGGTCATTATCACCGCGGAGAAAATTGTACCCGAACAAAGCATTCGCGAAAACAGCTCCGCCTCGATACCCTTCTGGTACGTGGACGCTGTTGTCGAAGTGCCCTACGGCGCTGTTCCGGGCTGCTGTCCCGGCCACTATTACTGGGCGCGGGAATGGTGGGAGGAGCTGGTCCGCATTGCCACTCCGGACGAGGAGAAGTTGAAACAGCACTTCCAGCACTGGATTTATGACAGCAACGACCAGTATGACTTTATCGAAAAGTTGGGCGGCATCCGGTTTCTGGACGAAGCCCGCCGACAAATGGAGGCAGCGCAGCTTTTCATCGACGACTCCCTTGTCAGTTTTGATTACGAAGAAGTAAAACCCCAGTAAAGTGCGAGAAAGGACTGTATAATGACGGAAACAACGCCGGCCAATCCGCTTGAGATGGTGGCCTACAACCTGTCGAAACAAATTGAGGATAACCAGATTGTATATATCGGTACCGGAATCCCCATGGTTGGTGCCCTGCTGGCTAGAAAAACGCATGCGCCCAATATTACCATGGTTTTTGAAAGCGGCGGGCAGGACCCCTTGGAAGGGGACATGCCGTGGTCCGTTGGATGCCCTTTTACTTACCGCAAATCGCCCATGAGCATGGAGATGGTTACATCGTTCGGTCAATGCTCCATCGGATACGTGGACATTGCTTTCCAGGGCGGCGCCCAGATCGACATGTACGGCAATGTCAATACGTCGGTCATCGGCAGCTACGACAACGTCAAGTCGCTTCTGCCCGGCAGCGGCGGCGGAAACGATATCGGCTCACTGACGGAGCGATCGGTCCTTGTGGGGCTCCAGTCACCGGAGCGTTTTCCGGAAAAAGTGGATTTTATAACCACCCCCGGTTATCTCGACGGGGGCGATGCCAGAAAGAAAGCCGGGCTTATGGGCGGCCCCACCGCGGTTGTCACACAATCGGGCGTTTTTGATTTTGAGCCCCAATCCAAACGGATGCGCCTTGTTGCCATGAACCCGGGAATGACCGTTGAATTGGCCCAAATGGCAACCGGTTTTGAGCTTTTGGTCGCCGATGACCTTCAGGAAATTGATGCGCCGTCGGCTGATACCCTTGAAATTCTTCGCAGGGAGGTTGATCCGCGAGGCGTGTTTATTTCATTTTAGCCATGCGTCCGGCGCCGATAACCCGCTCATGTTTCGGGCATCGGCTCAGGCCTCCTGGAAATTAAGTATCATACTGTCGTTGGGGATGTATGGCTTTCGTGCCAGTTGTGCCTTTTCGGCAACATAGCCGGGTACGGCAACGCCAGAGTCGAATTGCTGGTAGCGTTTAAACGTCCGTCCGTCAATCCGGACCTTCATACCGCCCTCCGGCGCGTTCAGGGGCACTATCGCGTAAACGCTTTTCAGGGTCGCGGCGAGATCGGAATCCCCGCGTTTCGCCGCCTCTTTTCCCATGTCGATCTCCAGGTAATGCCGGGCGTCCGGTGCAATCCGGCCTTCATATGCATTTCCGATCGAACGGATAATATCGTCTATCGTCACTTTCATGGCACTCGTCCTTTCTATGGCCTGATAATTCTATGGACGGACAATTTTTTCAACACATCGGCGGGGATTCATATCCCCGCATTGACCCTTTCCGGATACAACTGCCGGCTTTCTTCCTTCTCATTGTTGGAATTTGCCTGCCGTATAAACAGAATAAGTCCTGATCAAGGCCCGTCAAGATGCCTGGCAGGATTTATCTGCCCTGAACAAAGGTGTTTTTCTTCCGGGATAGCTTTAAAAAAATTGAAATTGTTTTTAAGATGTATTCGTTTGATGACTTCGTAAAAAGCGATTCCTGATGAATAACACCCGCAACCCTTTCAAGCATCTCTTCACCGAAGCGCGCATTGCCGGGCTGACTTTGAAAAACCGGGTCGTCGCCCTGCCGCTGTATACCGGCTATGCGCACCCCGACGGCCGGGTCAGCCCCCTGATGCTGTCGCATTACCAGCGGATCGCCCAATCCGGGGCCGCCCTCGTGGTTGTCGGCAATGCGGCGGTGTCCGCGGACGGCGCAACGGCCGAATGCAACCTCAGGGTACACGGCGACGAATTTGACCACGGTCTGCGGCGGCTGTCCGGGGTCATTAAACGGGCGGGGGCGCTTTCCTGCCTCCAGCTCAACCACGGCGGCCCCTTTGCCAAAAGCGGGACGCCCCTTGTCCCGTCCTCCCTGGACGGCGCCACCTTTACCCATGACATTGCCTCGCTTCGGGCCTTTATGGAAACGTTTCCGGTCAGCGAGCGGTTCGGGCTGACCCGTCAGCTCATGGAAATGGCTTATTACTGGCAGCGTCCAATGACCGGCAGGGAACGCGAGCGGGTTGCCGGCGATTTCGCGGACGCCGCCTATCGGGCCTGGCAGGCGGGATTTGACATGGTGGAGCTGCACGGCGGCACGGGCTATCTTTTGGGGGCCTACCTGTCGGCATACACGAACAAGCTCCCCGAAGGCCTTGGCGGCAGTCTTGCAGAACGGGCCGCGTATCCCCTGCAGGTGCTTGACGCGGTGAAAAAACGGCTTCCGGCGGGATTTCCGGTCGGTTTCCGGCTGCTGCTCCATGAATGGGTGCCGGGCGGCATCGACACAAGCGAGGCAAGCGCTTTTGCGAAAATGCTCGATGAAAGCGAAACCGCTTACTTAAGCGTCACCGCCGGGACTTACCACTCGATGTTCAAGCCGGAAGTGATCCGGACCACGGCAAAACCGGCGCACCTTGCCGAAGGCACCGCCGCGGTCAAGGATGCGGTCAAATGCCCGGTGATCATTTCCGGCAGGGTGTTCACCCCGAAAGTCGCCGAAAGGGTGCTGCGCGACAACAATGCCGATTTGATCGGGCTGGCCAGGCCCCTGCTTGCGGACCATCAATGGCTTGAAAAAGCGAAATCCGGCGAAAAAATCACGGTGTGCATAAACTGCAATGAATGCCTGAAGCGGGTTGTGCTGGATAAAGGCGTCATATGCGCGCGCTGGGACGAAGGGGAAAAAATCCACATCGATCTTGAAACGGATATCCTTTCACGAAAGCTTTTCAACGGCCTTGTCGTGGCCGCAGACGCAGCCGACCTTGAACGGATGCGCCATGGCTGGCAGCTTCGCGTGCCGCCGGCCGAAGAGCTTTACGTCCGGTTTCTTCTGCTCAGGCAGGACAATATAGAAGAGATCACCGATTATGATATCCAGGCCTTTTTGTCATGGGCAAGGGGCGCCCTGAAAAAGAGAGGGGTTATGGCCGGTCAAATCGACTCTGAAATCCGGTATGCCCGAAAACCATTGGACGAGGAGGTTTCCGAAGAGATCGAAAAAGGGGATTTCGGCACCATTGTTTTGGGGGCAAACCCCCACGAGCCCTGGCGGCAGCGCCTTGCGGCAAAGCACCAAACCGATATGATCAGCTTTGTCGGCATGCATCCGGAGCCCACGCGCGTTATTGTACCGGTCGACCTTACCCGGGTATCGGCGATTCTGCTCAGGGTCATCGACCATGCCTTCTCCGGCAAACCCCCGTTTGACTTCACATTCGTTCACATCCACGAAAAAGACCCCGGCGCTGCCACCGGCCGCTGGCGCGAAATCCTGGACATCCAGGGGTGGGATCAAGACACCCCCCTCAAATTGATTCCCGCTGAAAACGGCGTGTCAAATGCCCTGTGCCATGAGATCGAGGCCGGCGGCTACGGCTCGGTTATCATGGGAAGGCGCCGCATTACCACGGTCCGGCGCTGGCTTCTTGGCAGCGTGTCACGCGACGTCATCAACCGGTTCGCGGATCAACACATCACCCTGGTAGGGTAGGGGATGGACCTGATGATAAAATTGTTTGACCTTGACCTCAAGCCGTCATAAGCGCTACGACAATTTGGAATGGGCGGCACCGGAATCGCCCGGCATTTTTACCGCGACTATAAGCGAACGGAAAGGACGAAAGAGGTATGATATCCAGGATTGACCACGTCTCCATTGCCGTAAAAGACTATGAGCGGGCTTTACGGTTTTTCAGCAGGTTGCTCGGGGCTGTTCCCGGCGTCGGGATGGAAGATCCGAACATGAAATACGTATGGCAGATTTTTTCCCTGGGCGATCTTTCCCGCCTGGAACTGATGTATCCCACGGGTTCGGGCAGCTTTCTCGACGGTTTTTTAAGCAAGCGGGAAGGGGGGGTGCACCACATCACCCTGGAAACCCCGGATATTGAAAAGTTCAGGTTGTTTCTCGAAGAAGAAGGAATTCCGTATTTCGGCCGCGCGGATCTTGGCGAGGTCTGGAAGGAGCTTTTCATTCACCCCCGGGACGCTTTCGGCGTTTTGGTCCAGGTGGCCGAATTCCATCCCGACGACTGGCTCGCCGATTCGGAAAAAATGCCTCCGGGTCGTCGTTTTTCAGTTGCCGGAAACGACGGGGGGTGCACCGTCACCTTTGCCCATCCCGGCGGTGGAAAAGTCTCCATCCCGCTTGACGCCTCCGAGGCGCGCAGGCTCGCAGACGAAATCGCTTCGTGTCTTGATTGAAACGGGTTCAAAGTTATCTTCCGGCAAATGAAGGTGTTCATGACGGGGTTTTGAAAAGCGTTTGGTTAACAAAGGCGGGCAAAGACCGAAAGAATGGCCGCGGCCTCCGGGGTGGGTGCCGTGGTTTGCACGAGCCGGTCGGGGCTTTGGCCCTCCCGCAGAAGCTCTTCGGCCCGTTTCAGGATGTAGGCGCGCATGATATCAGCGGAAAATTCCGGGTGAAACTGAACACCCCAGGCGCGGTCGCCGATGCGGAAGGCGTGGTACGGGTCGTGGTCGCTTTCAGCCAGATGCACCGCCGCCGGCGGCAGCTTTAAAATCGTCTGGGAATGGGTGGCCTGAGCCAGAAACCGCCTGCTAACATTTGCAAATAGGGGATCTTCAGCGGCCGCTTCCGGAAAAACGCGTACCTCAACGGTGCCTACTTCCTTTCCCCGGGGGTGATAGCCGGCCTCTCCACCCGCTGCCCGGGCCAGCAGATGATGGCCGTAGCAGACGCCGAGCACGGGCACCCCGGCATTCAGCAGATCTTTTAACCAGTTTTCGGTGCAAACGCTCCATTGTGCCTCATCGGTTACCATGGCATGCGAACCGGTGAGTACGGCGCCGGCGCATTTTTCCGGCGCGGGCAGCCCCCGGCCGTTTTGAACGTCAACCACCCGTACAAAACTTTCAGGCACATCCAGTCCGGCCCGGGTCCAGTCTTCAAAATCCCCGAACCGGGATTTCATATCCGGATACGTGCTGCCCAGTTTTATGATGCAGAGCTTTTTCATGCTTTTTTTCCGCTTCTGTTTTACCTGCCTGATTTACAGATACATTACGTGCCGCAAAAAGTCTGAAAAACCCGCTCTTCCGGTGGCGGCGGTTCGCTGAACGCCGCATGTCCCGGCCCATCCTCATACGGGCTTCGAACCGCCGCCAAAAGTTCCTCAAACGGGGCCAGGTCGCCCTGCTCGGCCGCTGTCAATGCGGCCTCCACCTTGTGGTTTCTTGGAATCACGTAAGGGTTGACCCGGTCCATCGCTTCTGCCACTGCCGTGGGTGGCCGGCCTTGCTGCGCCAACCGCTGCTGCCAGTCGGCCAGCCAGGAAGGCAGTTCAGCCTGCTGCCGAAGGCCTTCGGGGAGCGCCGCGAGGCTATCGGTTCTCAAGTAGCGGGCCAGGCCCCTGAAGGTTTGGGTAAAGTCAGCACTACCGGCCGCCATCAGGGTGTGCAGGCGATCGAGACGCTCCCGGTCCCCCTCAACCCCTTCGGCCAATCCCAGCTTGGTATTGAAGGCCGCCAGCCAAAGCAATTCATAACGCGGCATGAATTGCTCGATGATCATCCGGGCCGGGGCCAGGCTATCATCGGGTTCTGCTTCCGCCGGCAGCAGAGCTTCGGCCAGGCGCGCCAGGTTCCATTGCGCGATGGTCGGCTGGTTGCCATAGGCGTAGCGCCCGCCGTGGTCAATGGCGCTGAAGCAGGCTTGCGGGTCGTACTGGTCCATAAAGGCGCAGGGTCCGTAGTCGATGGTCTCGCCACTGAGGGTCGTGTTGTCCGTGTTCATCACCCCGTGAATAAAGCCTATCGCCATCCACTTGGCCACCAGCTTTGCCTGTTGTTCACAGACGGCCTTCAGCAAGGCCATCGCCGGGGTCGGGTCGGGCGGGTGATCGGGATAATGCCGGTTCAGTGTGTATTCCACCAGCGTTTTCAGCGCCTCGCGATTGTCCCGCGCCGCAAAAAACTGAAAGGTCCCGACGCGCAGGTGGCTGGCTGCAACCCGCGTCAGGATGGCACCCGGCAACGGCCGCTCCCGCCTGACGGTCGCCCCGTTTGTCACCGCCGCCAGGGCCCGCGTCGTTGGCACCCCCATGGCATGCATGGCTTCACTGACCAGATATTCACGCAACACCGGCCCAATGGGCGCCAGACCGTCACCACCGCGGGAAAACGGCGTGCGTCCGGCGCCTTTTAATTGCACATCAAAGCGCTGTCCCTGCGCGTTGACCACCTCGCCCAGCAGAATGGCCCGGCCATCGCCCAGCTGCGGCACAAACTGGCCAAACTGATGGCCGGCATACGCCTGGGCCAGGGGCTGGGCGCCCTCAGGCAGGCGCTGGCCGCTAAAAATCTCCGCCAACGCGTCTTCTGTTGCCCCGTCGCGCTCGATGCCAAGCTGGTCGGCCAACGCCTCGTTGAACAGCAACAACTTAACAGCCTCAAAGCGGGCGGGTTCAACGCTGCTGAAGAATCCCGCAGGCAGCTTTGCGTAGCTGTTATCAAACGGAAAACGAACCATACACCTTACTCCTGAAATTAACAATAACCTGTCGTCACAGTCGTGGTCCGCTTCAATCCGTTATATCCCGTGCCCAGCTCAAAGCGGCGGAAACTGAAGGAAACCCCATGGTCGACGTGAGCACCACCAGCGTATGATGGACTTCCTCCCGGCTTGCCCCCGCCTTGAGGGCCCGGCGGGTATGGCTGTGCACGGCCCCTTCGAGCCTGAGGGCGGCAGCGGCAGCCATCTGCACCAATTCCACCGTTTTTTCGTCCAGCGGTCCTTCCGCCCGCGCGGTCTTCCCCAGCTCGGAAACCGCCTTCATAAGACCGGGGTGCTCAGACTGCATTACCTGGTAGTGTTTTGGCATTTCTTTTTCAGACATGGATTTGGCTCCTTCTCGTTTGTTTCACCCGGCTCCCGGATGACATGTCCCGGCGCACGCTGCCGGATTATTGCGATTCACTCTCCGGGAGATTACAAGACATTGTTCGCTTCTACGATAATCATTTTCGCGATGCTCCGCCATTACAAATCTCAATTGTCCGGCTTCTGAAATACCGTAATACCGGTCTCCCGCCACATGCGCACCAGTTCGTTTTGAATCACGCTCCTGGTGAGGGCATCAATCCGGGCAAGGGGCTCATCGAGAAGTAAAATACGCGGCTCCACAGCAAAAGCCCGTGCCAGGCCCACACGCTGTTTCATGCCGCCAGAGAGGGCGGACGGCTATTTGTGGAAAAGAAAACTCCCGGTTCCTTTTTAAACGATCCGGGGCGGAGAGCCTCCAACTGAAATGGTTATACAATAAAAATCACGCGCCGGCGATTATCGGGTACCAGGTATGGACTGAAAGCCTTTGTGTCCGTTTACGGCTCCGGTATTTTTTATTGATCACGGACCTGCACTGGCCCGACCCCAGCATCCATATTGCCCCGGAGGTAAGTCATGATTATTTTAATTATGTGCAGATTGTCGATTTATGTAAAGGTGTTTCCATTCGCTATAAACTGGTTTTTTAATGAAATTAGCCCTTCCGGCCAACTATGATTTCGATCTGTTGCCTCAATTGGCACCCTACGGTGTTTCAGAAATATACGGGAAACTGCCCTATGATATCGTGGGCGGCGGCCGCCCCTCATACATGAGTACCCCTTTGAGCAAACGACGCCTTAAAGCCTATGTGGATGCGATCCATGCCCATAACATGGAATTCAATTACCTGATGAACACCTCGTGTATTGGCAACCGGGAATGGACCAAGGGGTTCCAGAAAAAGCTGAATGCATTGCTTGACTGGCTGAGCGATATCCAGGTGGACACCATTACCGTGTCATTTCCTTATCTGCTTCAGATTATTAAAAAAAGGTACCCCCACTTCAAAATAAAAGTGGGGATCTACGCCCAGGTGGATACGGTCAAGCGGGCCCAATACTGGGAGTCCCTGGGGGCCGAT
>Ga0207421_10007271_pt1 | contig 11826 bp, 6 predicted proteins | sample SodLakKL_010_SED_4_FD_187542 | JGI IMG/M metagenome (GOLD analysis project Ga0207421, IMG submission 187542) | Alkaline sediment microbial communities from Lake Tanatar, Kulunda Steppe, Russia - 8KL_010_SED (SPAdes) (version 2) | ecosystem: Environmental > Aquatic > Non-marine Saline and... | reverse complement strand
TGCTGCCCGTTATCAGCAGCCCTGGGGCACTTTTCGGGCGGGAATCAGCGGTTCACACTTCTTCCATGATTTCTCCTACAACAGGGCGGAAGTCTTTGGAAACATCAGTCTTCGCGTTTTCCAGGGTTTCTCACTGAACCTTCAGGCAAATTATGAGATTATTAATGACCTGCTATCCATCCCTGCCGGTGACCTTCCCATTGAGGATATTTTGCTGGCCCAGACGCAGCAGGCAACAACCTACAGCGTTTCCGGCTCAATCGGGATCAGTTACACCTTCGGGTCAGATTTCAGTGCCGCGTACAATCCGAGATTGTAATCAACACATCAAAACAAAGACATGCGATAATCCTTCCCGCCGGGGATTTCCTCCCGACAGTGGTCAATAAAAAAAAGGCTGCCCCAAATATGAGGCAGCCTTTTCTGTTGGATGCAGCGAATCTGCTTATAATTGAGCAGATTTACTTGTCATAATCCATATCGGCATGACGCTTATACTGTTTGTATCGCCATTGCGCATCACTCTGTGCAACTTTGAACAGCTTATCAGCATCTTTCGGGAACGCTTTTTTCAGGGAAGAAAAGCGGACCTCAGAATTCAGAAACTCGCTGAACTTGTCCCAATCCGGTTCTTTGCTGTCGAGCTGGAAGGGGTTCTTTCCTTCTGCCTCAAGCAGCGGGTTGTAACGGAAGAGATGCCAGTACCCGGCTTCCACAGCATCTTTTGTTTGCTGCTGGGTTTTACCCATTCCGCCACGCAAACCGTGGTTGATACAGGGTGAATAGGCGATCACCACACTGGGTCCGGGATAAGCCTCGGCTTCACGTACGGCTTTCAGGAACTGGTTCTGGCTTGCGCCCATACCAACCTGCGCCACGTACACATACCCATAGGTCATGGCCATCATACCCAGGTCCTTCTTGCGGATGCGCTTACCGGCAGCGGCAAACTTGGCAATGGCACCAACGGGTGTGGACTTGGAGGCCTGACCACCGGTATTGGAATACACCTCGGTATCCATCACCAGCAGGTTTACATCCTCACCGGAAGCAATCACATGGTCAAGTCCGCCATACCCGATGTCATAAGCCCAGCCGTCACCACCAAACATCCACACTGATTTCTTCACCAGGTATTGTTTCAAATCCAGGATCTCTTTGGCAACCGGATTCTTTTCTTTTTGAAGCACTTCAACTACTTTGGCAGAAAGCTCTTTGGACTTTTCTCCATCCTCCTTGCCTTCTATCCATGCCTTGAATGCCTCGCGGGTATTGTCGTTCAGTTCACCTTCCATGGCTGACCGCATCAGTCGCGCGATGCGCTCCCTGAGCTTATTGACACCTGTGGCCATACCAAAACCATATTCGGCGTTGTCTTCAAACAGGGAGTTCGCCCATGCAGGACCATGTCCGTCACTGTTCACCGTATAGGGGGTTGCCGGAGCAGACCCGCCATAAATAGAGGAACAACCGGTGGCATTGGCAATCATCATCCTGTCGCCGTACAACTGGGTGATCAGTTTTACGTAAGGAGTTTCTCCACATCCGGCACATGCACCGCTGAACTCAAACAACGGTTGTGCAAACTGACTGTTCTTGACAGACTGTTTTTTATCAAGCAGGGTGTCTTTGTAAGATACGTTGTGGTGCATCCAGTCCCAGTTTTTGTCTTCGTGCATCTGTTCGCCAAGCAGCTTCATTTCCAAAGCTTTCGTTTTGGCCGGGCAAACGTCTACACAGTTTCCGCAACCAGTACAGTCAAGCGGACTCACCTGCATACGGTATTTAAGGCCGGCCAGGGACTTGCCCTTGGCATCAACCACCTCAAGGCCTTTCGGTGCCTGCTCCATCTCCTTCTCATCAAGGAGGAAAGGACGGATTACCGAGTGAGGACAAACGTAGGCACACTGGTTACACTGAATACAGTTTTCCTTGATCCATTCCGGCACATGCACGGCAATGCCCCGCTTCTCGTAGGCAGTGGTTCCCTGCGGGAAAGTTCCGTCTTCACGTCCGCGGAATGCACTTACCGGGAGATCATCACCTTTCTGGCTGTTTATGGGGTAAACAATATCGCGGATAAATTCAGGTACATCTTCCCTGACATTCAGTTTGATTGTTTTACCAGCCTTCTTCCAGTCGGCCGGAATCTTCACCTTAATTACTTTACCGCCTTCATCAACAGCAGCGTTGTTCATCCGCACAATTTCCTCTCCCTTTCTGCCGTAGGACTTCTGAATGGCATCCTTCATTTCCTTTACGGACTTCTCGTAAGGAATCACCTCGGTTACCTTGAAGAAGGCACTTTGCATGATGGTGTTGGTACGGCCACCCAGGCCGATCCGTTCTGCAATTTCTGTTGCATTGATGATATAGAACTGAATGTCATTGTCAGCTATATAACGCTTCATGTGATCGGGCACCCGCTTTCTGGTTTCCTCCTCATCCCAGATGGAGTTCAGCAGGAAAATCCCGCCTTTTTTCAGACCATGGAGCATGTCATATTTCTCCAGGTAGGCCGGAACGTGGCAGGCTACAAAGTCGGCGGCATTGATCAGATAGGGGGAGCGGATGGGGCTGTCTCCGAAACGAAGGTGGGAAACGGTAATACCACCTGATTTCTTACTGTCGTAGGAGAAATAGCCCTGTGCAAACTTGTCGGTGGTGTCTCCGATAATTTTGATGGAGTTTTTGTTGGCACCGACTGTACCATCTGCACCAATTCCGTAGAATTTCGCTGCATAGTTGCCCTTGGGCGACACATCCACATTGTCACCAAGCGGCAGGGAAGTGAAGGTTACATCATCCACAATACCTACAGTAAACCGGTTTTTCGGTTCAGGCAATTTCAGGTTGTCAAATACAGAAATGATGTGCCCGGGAACGGTATCTTTGGAGCTCAGTCCATAGCGACCACCGACAATTACAGGGGCTTTATCTTTTCCGTTGTACAGCTCGCATACATCAAGATACAATGTTTCACCGTTGGCGCCGGGTTCTTTCGTACGGTCAAGCACAGCTATGCGTTTCACGGTATCGGGCAGTACGCGGAAGAAATATTTGGCAGAGAACGGACGATACAGATGTACACTGATCAGACCTACTTTTTCTCCCTGAGACATCTTATAATCAATGGTTTCCTTAATCGTTTCCGTGATGGAGCCCATGGCAATAATAATGTTTTCTGCATCAGGGGCACCGTAATAAGTAAACGGATGATATTCACGGCCACACATTTTAGAGATTTCCTGCATATACTCTTCCACCATATCGGGAACTACCTCGTAAAACGGGTTGGCTGCTTCCCTTGACTGGAAGTAAATATCAGGATTCTGGGCAGTACCCCGGGTAACAGGGTTTTCCGGATTCAACGCACGGTTGCGGAATTCCTGCAGAGCCTTCATATCAACCAATTTGGCAAGCTCTTCCTGGCTGGCCTCTTCTACCTTCTGCACTTCGTGCGAGGTACGGAAGCCGTCAAAGAAATGAAGGAACGGAATCCTTGATTTAATCGCAGCCAGGTGGGCAATTGGCGCAATGTCCATGATCTCCTGCACACTGCCAGTGGCCAGCATGGCAAAACCCGTATGGCGGGTACTCATTACATCCGAATGATCTCCGAAAATAGACAGTGCCTGCGCTGCAAGACTCCTGGCGGAAACATGCAAAACGCCTGGTAACAATTCACCGGACATCTTGTACATATTGGGGATCATCAGCAAAAGCCCCTGCGAAGCTGTATACGTACTGGCAAGTGTACCTGATTGAAGTGCACCGTGCATGGCACCGGCAGCACCGGCTTCAGACTGCATTTCCACCAGTTTGACTTCTTCACCAAAAATATTCTTTCTGCCACCGGCAGCCCATTCATCCACATTTTCAGCCATGTTGGAAGAAGGGGTGATCGGATAGATGGCAGCCACTTCACTGAACATGTATGCTACATGAGAAGCCGCGTGGTTTCCGTCACACGTGATAAACTTTTTCTCTTTGGTCATAATAGTTATTGTTTGTTAGAATTTCAAAGGGTCTTATTTATAGGGAGTTATACCACCTCCCGGAGGTGGCAAATTTACAAAATATTATCCACTATATGCAGCAAAACCGCCTATTTATAACGATTATAGGTAAGACAGGACCCGGGTATTGTTAATCGAAAAACATCCAGGAAACACCGAACTTGAACATGGCTTCGGGTAAAGGGTAGAATGGGATGTCGTATACCGGACCATGGTCAAACACCAGGCCGGCAAGATGCTGAAATTTCACAAAAAGCCTCGCCCGGCTGATCCGGGCATTGACAAATGCGTCCACAAGAAAAACATGGTCACTCTCATAGTCATATTGGCGGTAAAATTGCCTCAGCATGGGCATATATGCCATCGGCTCATAAGGGGCATTATACCTTACATCGAATCCTAAATGCGCAAACAGTGCTTCTTCGAACAGGCTGAAAGCCGCATAGAAAGAATGATTGCTGATCCACCGCGGAAACTGCTCATAATGTCGTTGATCCATGAACTGGTACAACAACTCATGCTTTGTACGGAAAACTCCCGGCTCAAACCCTGCCGATAACCGGGCGGTCCATACAGAGACAGCATTTCCACGTGGCAGTTGTACAGGATAGGCAGCCGCATTCAAAAAAACCGGACGGCTCAGCAAATAATAGTCTCCTCTCAGAGACAGGTTATTCCACGAATACCTTACATTGAGATTCAGGGTGCGTGAGGTACTGAAGTCATTGTTCCAGCGCACATAGTTGCTGTTAAACCGACTGTAGAAATAGGGGGCCTTCCGCTCCAGGTAAGCAGCTTCAAGACGCAAACGGGATGCATCAGACACCCTGCCGGCATTTATCCCTCCCATAATACTAAGATCCTCATCGTTGTAGCCGCCATAAGTGTATTTAGCAAATCCGTCAATTGACAAAAACAACTCCGGATCAGAGCGAACCTCAACCCCGGGTTCGAATTGTGAAAACCGCTCATTCCTGAAAAGCTCTTCTGCCCCTTGTTCGGCCAGGTCAGGCTGCCTGATATTTACCAGGCGATGCGCAAGAAATACGGTGAGATTTAACGGAAAGCGTCTGTCTTCACTACCGGCAACCTGGCTGGACCAGCTGAGCCTGTTCTCCAGCACATGGACCAGGGTAGAATCGTAAGTAAATTGTTCATTGAAAGGACTTTCATGGGGATAGAAAGCCGGGGACGGCATCCCTACGTCCTCAAAAACATATGCCTCCCGCCGGTATTCTGCCGAATGCCTTAACACCCCGAAGCTCAGGAAACGATCGTTTTCCAACGTGTCATTTCCCAGGTGAATCCCGGGCTCATAAGACTGATGGATGCGAAATGCCAACTCCCGGAAACGTGAGGCAGCATCATACAGAAATACGCTGTCGCGAACCTCATCTTCCTCAAAACCCAGATGATCCTGCAGACCACCGCTCTCCATATTTTGCACCCGGTTTGCCACAAAGCTTCCCAATACCTGATAGCGATCAGAAGGTGTAAAATCCAGGGTAAGCAGCAAACTGGCATTCCTTGACCGGACCCTGCTGTAATACCCCGGGGAGTTTACTACCTGGTACTCCATCCCGCCATAGACATCCTCATGAAAGCGCTGATTATGCCTTGCTGTGAATAATTGTTCGTTTTCTGAACCGGTCACATAAAACAACTCGGAATACACGAAATCCGGCCTGTAATACCTGAGGTCACTGATGGAGTATGTGTACCCCGGAAAGATATTGTCAGGATACAGTGAAAAGTGCTGCTTCCTGTTGATATCAAATGCCAGTGAGCGGTTCACATGCCCTACATTCCCCTTCCCGGCAAAAAAATAAGGATCTCCGGAGTAATAATCATAGCGCTGGAAACCGGAAAGCGTGGTGTCAAGGTAAAGGTCGCCGTCAAAATACGGGTTGAACAGATCAGTTTCCGTAAACCAGGGTACCACAGAGGGCGGATCCTCTTCGCCGGATACCGGCAGCGGAATCAGGAGAACCATACTAAACCACACACCAACAAGGAAAACATTACGAAGCATGGTTACATATCGGAATTGGTCAAAAAAGCGTTGTAAAGGTAATCGTTTTTTTACTGCTGCCGCATAGTCCTGCATGGTATTTGCAGGGATAAAATATGCTGCCCCGTGGCATCTGTATTCTTTTGGCAGTCAATTATTATTAATTTTGTATACCTCTTAAACGTTGATAGTTAGAAATGTACCGATTCACCTGTTTGCTTACAATATGTATGTGTTTTCTTTTCCAGGGCCATAGTTTTTCCCTGGAGAAAGAGACCAGGCAGCGTTCCCCGGAGGATATCTCTGTGGGCCTTACGCTAAGTGGCGGCGGTGCACGGGGCATTGCCCATGCCGGCGTGCTGCATGTCCTTGACAGCCTGGGAATCAGAATAGATTACATTACCGGTACCAGTATGGGGAGCATTGCGGGAGGCATGTATGCCGCAGGTTATTCAGCCAGGGAAATTGAGGAATTTGCCCTGGGAATGGACTGGGAAGCAATGTTCGCGAGAAGCAGCAATCTGAGTTACATTCATCCTGCAAGAAGGGAGGACCACAGAAAATTCTTCCTGGAGGTTCCGGTGGCCCACCGGAAAATCCAGTTACAAACCGGTGCCGTTGAGGGGCAACAACTATGGAACACCCTGAATGAAGTATTTCTGCACGTTCACGACATCAATGATTTTAACCAACTGGACATCCCCTTCAGATGCATAGCCACCAACGTTGAAACAGGCGAGGCGGTGGTCATGAAAGAAGGTAACCTGATTACAGCTATCCGGGCCTCCATGGCCATCCCTGCCGTTTTCAGAACGGTAGAGCGAGACGGGATGAAACTGATTGACGGAGGCGTAGTGAATAATTTCCCTGTGGTTGAAGCCAAAAACATGGGAGCAGATTTTGTAATCGGCGTCAATGTTTCACAAGGGTTAAGACCTGCAGAAGAACTGACTAACCCCATTGACATCATATATCAAATGGGATTTTACAGTGATGCCAGGTCTTTTACACAAAACAGGGAGGCCACTGACCTGTATATTGAACCGGAACTTAAGGGGTATACGGCAGCCAGTTTCGCCAGCACAGAAGAGATCATTGAGCAGGGAAAAATTGCTGCCCGTAAAATGATCGATCAACTGCTCGAGCTTCCGCAAAATGACCAGCCCAGAAAAGGCAACATAGCCGAACAAAGGGAAAAGATGCAGATTGTCATAGATAGCCTGCATTTCAATGGCTTAGAGAATGTGCGCCCATGGTTTGCAAGAAATTCAATGAATATCGTCCCCGGAGACACCATCACCTCCTCGGAGTTGACAAGGGGAATTAACAGGCTGTTTGCAACGGGCTACTTTGAACGGGTGCACTATAATTTACAATCAGAAGAAGACAGTAATGGGGTCATTCTGATAGTTGACCTGGAAGAAAGACCTTTTTCCAGCCTGGCAGCAGCCGTTCATTTCAGTTCATTTTCCGGGGTTGGCCTGATCGGAAAAGTCGGAAGTGAACGATTGTTCACCTATAACGCCATGGGTGAACTGGCCATCCTGGCCGGCGAAAACCCGGCTTTCAAAAGCCGGTTACTGTTTTATACAAGTGACCGGCGGCGTGCTTGGTTTGATTTGATTAACGAAGGTCGTATCATTATTTTCCCTTTGTATGAAGATTTTGATCCCATCGCGGAATACAGGCAAAGGTACTTCCGGAGCGAACTCTCTTTCAATAGTGTTTCAGGAACGAATGGGTTTTTCTCGCTGGGTTCCGGCTTCAGTTTCCAGGGACTGTCGCCGAAAATGAGGGGTAGAATCACAATTGAAGGAAATATCAGGGCTTTTGATGCCTTCGCCAGGTACAATCTCAATAGTCTGAACAGCAACTCCTTCCCTACCTCGGGGCAGCTTTTTGAAGGATCCGTTTCCTATCATTTTAACCAAAAACCTAAGCTTTCCACGCTGAGGCTGGACGGCCAGGACTCCACCCTGGAAGACATGGGTATTGAAATAGGAAACTTTCTGCGGGCAAAACTTAACTGGGAGACCTACGTGCGGATCAGTGAACCACTGACCCAGCTATTACAATTCCAATTCGGCTATAACTTTGATTACAATCAGGGCTTTATCAATAACTTCAATGTGGGCGGCACCTATGCTTTCCTTGAAAATCAGGTTACTTTCTGGGGGCTTAACGAATATGAACTGAGCACAGAATCTATATTCGCCGGCCAGCTTGGATACCAGTACCATATCGGGGGGGGGCTTTATGCTTCAGCATTTTCTAACGCTGCACTTTATGATTTCAGGCTAAACAGGCCTGAAGAGATTGGCAAAGAGAATCTGGTTTACGGGGGCGCGCTGTCATTGGGCTATGACTCCCTGATCGGACCTTTTCAGCTTACCTTTGCATACAGTCCTCAGTCCAAACGGGTTACCGGTTACCTGAACCTTGGCTGGGCTTTTTGATGGGCTGCGGCCAATGCACCCCTCTCCCGCTCCCGGGTTGCCTGCTAAAATCTACGGGCGGCTCACCGCCGCGCAGGCCAATGCGGTCGCACAGACGTTTTATGCGGTCGTTGGGTATTGGCTGCCGCTATACCACAAATGGCGCAAAAATGACGCAGTAAAGGCCTGATCATATATTTCGGAATCGCTTACTTTAACCCTTGCATTAAAAATGGAGAAACAGAACCACGCGGAGATACACTTAGACGATTAGCTAATGCTTTAGACGCAAGTCCGGATGAGATAATTGACTGGCAACTCTCTGAAGACAAAGGTTTTCTTATGGCTTTGAATCTTTCTTCACTGGGGTTTATTCTTTTCCCACTATTGGGAATATTAATCCCATTGATATTATGGATATCAAAAAAAGAAAAATTAAAACATGTAAACCAAACAAGCAAAGAAATCCTGAACTTTCAGATTACGTGGACAATTGTAGTAATATTGACTTTCATATATTTTGCAGGAAGCATGTATTATAGAATCAACCAGGCAGGAGATATATCACCGGCCATAATAATGGGAAATTCAGCCATTAAGTTTACAGTTTATGGATTCTTGTACTTATATAATTTTGTTTTAATTATAATCAATACCATAAATATTGGTAATGATAGAAAAGTGAAATATTTTCCTAAAATCAATGTGATTAAATAAAGGTATGCAGGCAGCTAATGCCTTGGGTTGGTTAGTCGGGTGCTTCGCACTCTCCGGTTGTTGGTTCTCATGGGTTGTGTAAAGGGGAAGCTGCCGGTGGCATGGGAAATGGGCGAAGCGGTTGTTGGTTGGTCAGGTGTCAAATGCCGGCATTTTATATTTCTCTTAACACGGCTTTGCATATCCTGTAGCTATGGGATCGGGCAAAAACAATCACCCCTGATGATTTCCAATATTTGCCAGTTATTTGATTTGCTGGCTTTTTTTTGTTTTTCAATATTCGCCAAATTTTTGTAGTTTTGGTAAAATTTTGTACTGGATGCCAAAAATTATAGAAAATTTACTAATTGAGAAATTTAAGGATAGAGAGTCTTTTACCCGACAGGACCTCTTTGACTTCTATCGTTATTTTGAACCTGATCTGAAAGAAGGAACCTTCGGATGGAGAATCTATGACTTGAAAAACAGAAACATCATCAGGCCAATTAAGAGAGGCCTTTATGTTATTTCATACAAACTCAATTACAAGCCGGAAATATCTCAGGAGCTCTTTAAGCTCGCAAAACGGATCACGGACAAATTTGAGGGTGCTAAGCATTGCATTTGGGAAACGGAATGGCTCAATGAATTTTCCCAACATCATGCCAGCAGAAGAATAATACTAATTGAAATAGAAAAGGAATTCATTGAGTCATTGTATTTTGAACTGAAAGATTCATCAAGAAGCGAACTGTTCCTGAATCCGGATAATAAAACCATTGAATTCTACATCGCAGAAAGCGAATATCCTGTTATCATCAAGAAACTAATTACCCGTTCACCAATTGCAAGAAGAACTGAGAAAAACTTGAAGTTCTATACTCCACTTCTTGAGAAAATATTGGTTGACTTATTTGCGGAAGACAAGCTTTTCTACTACTTGCAAGGTTCCGAGTTGATTCACATCTATAAAAATGCAATAAGCAACTACACTATTAATTTTACCAAACTCTTCAGTTATGCGAACAGGAGAGATAGGGAACAGGGAATTAAGCAGTTCATGACATACCACATGTACCACCTTGTAAAAGATATAATCGAATGATAAGAGGTTATTGTTTTACAGAAGAGTGGTTGGATACCTTCAGAAAACAGAAGGATCACAAGCGAATCGACAAGATCATGCTTGAAAAAATGATTTATGCACTCCACTTGTTAGAACAACTCAAAACCAATGGTCTTGAATTCATCTTTAAAGGAGGTACAAGCCTTGTGCTATTACTGAAAGAAGACAATCGTTTCTCCATTGATATCGATATCATTTGTAAGGCAGGACGAAAAGATCTTGAGGCTATCCTTCGGAAAGTTGTAGATTCTTCCCGTTTCAAAGATTACGACATCGACCAACATCGAAGTTACCAACCTGGGGTACCAAAAGCGCATTACAAGTTTTCATTCGAAACCAAAAAGCAAGGTTCGGGAACAATTTTTTTGGATGTGTTAATAGAAGATTCAATCTATCCTGAGCAGATAGAAATACCTATAAAAACCAAATGGATCGAAACTGATGGAGAAACCATAGTCACAATTCCTTCCATTGATTCAATTGCCGGGGACAAACTGACCGCTTTTGCTCCGAATACTATCGGCATTCCCTATTTCAAGGGGAAAGACGATCAGCCATTTTCCATGGAAATCTCCAAACAACTATTTGATTTGAGCAAGCTGTTTGAGCAAATTCAAAAGGTAGAGACTGTAGCTGCAAGCTTCGGTGCTTTTGCTAAACAGGAAATAGTATACCGAAAAACAGAAAATCCCAAATCTGAATTAACCCAAAACGTAGCGCTACAAGACGCCATTGATACTTGCCTGATCATTGCAAAGCGTGGGAATGGTTCACAGGATGAGAAAAGAAAATTTGCGGAACTGCAAAAGGGAATCAGGGCTTTTGGCAGTGGATACTTAATGCGTGGTAATTTCAGGATTGATGATGCTATTCCAGCTTCGGCCCGGGTTGCTTATCTGGCTGCGAAACTTTTGGTGAATGATTTAACCCCTATAGAGTATTTCGATGGAAAGGATTTAAAAAATCTAACCATTGAAGATCCTGATTGGAACTTCCTGAACCGCTTAAAAAGGCAACCGGATAAATCTTCCTTTTACTACTGGTACCATACTACCCGGCTTTTAACTACCAAGAAACACAAATAAAAGACACGATGCCCCAACAATGTATAAGTGTAATGCAGGCTGAACTACTGAAACAGAATATTCTGCCTTTTAGCAAAGGTGCAGTGCAGGCAGACAGGGAAGCACTGTAGCATGCAGTCCACCGGCCGGCATTGTCGCACAGGGCCTGAGGCAACAATTAAACCATCCGTAAGAAAATCAGCTACGGCCTATGAACCGCCAGGCGGCCGGATTGGCCTGGATCGTTCTTTACCTTGATTTCCAATGGGTGACAAGCCTGCATTTCTCCTGGCCTTCATTGCCTGTTATGGAATGCAGGCAACGCAAATGGTCTTGATTTGTAATGCACTGTGTTTTAACATCCACTTTGTCTCCCGCAAAGGTTTCTTTGAGCCATTGCACCTGTAAACGATCCATCCTGTGGGTCTTATGTATTGAATGGGGAATCGACTCCAGGGCCCATTTCACGTAAACC
>Ga0207421_10007269_pt1 | contig 11828 bp, 15 predicted proteins | sample SodLakKL_010_SED_4_FD_187542 | JGI IMG/M metagenome (GOLD analysis project Ga0207421, IMG submission 187542) | Alkaline sediment microbial communities from Lake Tanatar, Kulunda Steppe, Russia - 8KL_010_SED (SPAdes) (version 2) | ecosystem: Environmental > Aquatic > Non-marine Saline and... | reverse complement strand
AATGACCCCGCCGACACCCTTCAGTTTAAAACGCACATCACGACCCTTGATGATGCGACAGTGCAGGCCAATGCCCGTTTTTTTGATACTCAGGAACATGTGCCTACCCAGGCAATCACAATGGGTGTAGAACCAATTATGACTGCCCGGGAAGTCATCCTTATGGCATTTGGAAGCGACAAAGCCAATATTTTAGCGGACGTTATTTTTGCGAAAGAACTTTCAACCAGCGTGCCCGCAACTATCCTGAGACTTCACCCTAACGTGACGGTAGTGATGGATGAAGCGGCCGCTTCAACGTACCGACAACGCTTAAAAGAAGAAGGGATACAATGAAACTCCTGATTAAGAACATACAACTGATCCGACCGGACACCATTCTTGAAAATAAGGCAGTTGTCATTGATGAGTCACGCATTGAAGCCATCATCGATGCCAGCGACATCGATGAAACGGCCTATGATAAGGTGTATGACGGTGCGGGACGCTACATGGCGCCCGGTCTCATTGATATACACACCCATGGCAACAGTGGGTATGATACGATGGACGCAACCCCAGAGGCTCTAGAATCCATGAGTGAATTTCAGCTTTCTCTGGGTGTGACGAGTTTTTGTCCCACCACACTTACAAGTCCTCGTAATGATTTATTGCGCGCGCTTAACAATGTGCGTGATTTTATTGACGAACAACAACCTTCAGATGAATCATCTCGTGTGCTTGGTGCCTATTTCGAAGGTCCTTATTTCAACGTCAAGAAAAAAGGTGCACAGCCTGAAAACGCCATTGTCACACCTGATCCAAATGAAATGGATGAATACATTCTTGCGTCCGGTGGCAACATTAAAGTGGTCGCCCTCGCTCCAGAGATTGAAGGCAGCATCGATTTGATTGAACGCTTGAGCGCTGCACGCATTACGGCGGCACTCGCCCATACCGACGGAGCATATGCGGATGCCATCAATGCGTATCGCGCTGGCGCAACACTCAATACCCATTTATTTAACGGCATGCGCGGGTTTACGCACCGTGAACCCGGTATTGCCGGGGCCGCTCTAACGAGTGATACCTTCGCGGAGCTGATTGTGGATGGGCACCATCTGCATAAAGCCGCGGTGAACTTGGCTCTTCGCGCCAAAGGCACCGATCAGCTCGTGCTCGTTAGTGACTCCATCCGTGCAACCGGTCTTGAAGATGGCACTTATGATCTGGGTGGTCAGCGCATTTATGCTAAAAACGGCAAAGTGACGCTTGAAGACGGTTCCCTGGCCGGAAGCACCCTGACACTCAATCAAGCGGTTTACAATGTGATGCATGATAATGATGTCGGACTGCATGACGCGGTAAAAATGGCGTCATTAAATCCGGCAAAAGCCATTGGTGTGGCTGATGCTTATGGTTCAATCACTGAAGGCAAAGTTGCGGATTTGATATTGTTTGAAGATATTCGCTCGATCAATACCGTCATTAAAAATGGCACGATTATGGAACGTAAAACTTAAAAGCAGGTGAGAAAATGAACAAAGGGACGATTGCTTCAAGTGGGCTTGCCATGGGTAGGGCCTTTATCCTTGAAAGTCCAACAATCGACATTAAACAAGAAACATGCGATGACGCGCAAACAGAACTCAAAAAGTATCAGGAAGCCGTTGAAAAAAGTACAAACGATTTAACAAAACTAAGAGACAAGGCTCAAAAAGACATGGGCAGTGAACACGCCGAAATTTTTGATGCGCATATTCAAATGGTTCAGGACCCTGAGATAAAAGGACAAGTTGAAGCCATGATTGAAGGTGAAAATCATTGTGCGGATGCTGCGTTTAAAAAGGTGAGTGATCAGTTCATTGAAATCTTTTCCGCCATGGAGGATGAATACTTCAAAGCCCGCGCTGCGGACATCAAAGATATTCAATCACGCATGATTGCCTATCTTCAGGGTGAAACGCCCAAAGACATGGGGCTCTTAGAAGAAGATACCATTGTCTTTGCGCACGACTTGACGCCTTCTGATACCGCTAGTCTTGACCTTGACAAAGTCAAGGGGTTTGTGACTGAAGTCGGGGGCTATACCTCACACACGGCCATCATGGCAAGAGCGCTCAATATCCCGGCACTTGTCGGGGTGAGCAATGCGCTACAAGATGTCACTGATGGTGATGATATCTTGCTTGATGCGGATAACAACGCCGTAAAAATAAATCCTGATGACGATGCGCGCAAAGAAGCGAACGCACGCATAAAAGCACAACATGAACGCCTTGAACGTTTAAAACAATATAAGAACCAGGCCACGAAAACCAGTGATAATCAAGCGGTTCCCCTGTTTGCGAATATGGGAAGCGTCAAGGAATTAAAGGGCATCACCGACAATGGGGCCGAAGGCGTTGGTCTTTTCCGGACTGAATTTCTATTCATGGAAAGTGATGCGATGCCAACAGAAGATGAACAAATCAAAGCATACAAACAAGTCTTTGATACCATCAACCCTGTCATTGTCCGTACGCTTGATGTTGGCGGCGATAAAAACATTCCTTATATCGAACAAGCCAAAGAAGACAATCCCTTCCTTGGTAAACGTGCGGTGCGTTTATATTTTGATGAAATTGACATTTTCAAAACCCAAATACGCGCGTTACTTCGCGCGGCCAAGGATTCTTCAGATGTGCGCATCATGATTCCCATGATTGCCCGCGCTGATGAGATTGACTGGGTCTATGAACAAATTGATGCGGTAAAAAAGACACTCGATGCAGAAGAATTAGCGTATCAAAACAACATTAAAGTTGGTATCATGATTGAAATACCTTCTGCAGCCCTCAATGCCAAGGCGCTTGCAAAGAAGGTGGATTTCTTCAGCATCGGCAGCAATGACTTGATTCAATATACGTACGCGACCGACCGCATGAATGAGAGTGTGGGCTACTTATATGAACCCTATGACCCGACACTGCTCAGACTGATGAAAACAGCCTTGGATGGTGCGCATGATGCCTCCATCCACATCGGTGTGTGCGGTGAGATGGCCGGCAACTTCGATTTGGCGTTAGTGCTTGCCGGCATGGGCATGGATGAACTGTCCATGAGTCCCTCAAGCATCTTGCCGATTCGTGAAGCCTTAAGCCAAGTACCATTCAAAAAACTTAAAGAATTAAGTGACCATGTCTGCGGGCTTGATGATGCAGAAGCGGTCAAAAAAACCATACAAAAATTTAAGGATGATGAATTATGAAGGAAAAACATTTAAAAATCACCGATGAAGCCGGACTCCATGCACGTCCCGCTTCTAAAATTTCCAAAAGTGCTTCAGAACAACAAGGCGATATCAAACTGACGTATGAAGGTAAGACCATTGACCTTAAAAGTATTTTAGCCGTGATGAGCCTTGCAGTGCCCCAGGGCGGCGAAGTCACTCTCAGTGTTGATGGTGGCGATGAAGAGGCGACCATGCAAAAGCTGATGGATGCTTTTAAAGAACAGGGCATCGATGTAGAAGAACAGTAAAACAAAAACGTCTTCACACCACGTTACTGAGGTGGTGTGAAGACGTTTTATTTTTTGTTTTGTTTTTGTTGTTTATGCGTTTCAAACACCTTGCGTGCGCCGGCGTCCAGATGTTTAATGAAGGTTGTTTCCTGTTCTTTTGGGATTAAAATGATCTTATTGTATCGTCGGTGATTCTTTTTGGATTTAAAACTGATTGTGACGCGGTAATAGCCCTGAAATGTATAGGCAAGTCTGCCAACGGTGAACCCGCGCATTTCATAAAAAGAAAAATCCTGGTCCAGTTTTCTGTCTTTATAAAACTTGAGTGAGTGCTCATCCATCTCAAGCATTAAATTATGGTACCGGTAGTAATCAATACCATAATAAAGTGAAGAAAGGAATAATCCCATCAAGCCATACAATATGAGATTGAGTGTCTCATTGTCCGTGATCAGTCGCCATGACTCCATAATGGCATTTTGAATGATGAAAATAAGCATGGCGCCCACAAATCCGCCAATTAAAATCAAGGTTAAGAGTTCAGTGGGTTTTAAACGTGCACTGTTCCATTTGTGCATTGGGAACACTCCTTACATGAAAAATGATGTGATGAGTAACAGTAATGAAACCATGAAAAGCATGATGGCGAATTTGAAGCTCCAGCTAATCGCAATACGGTTTTTCTCATCAATATCCACCCTATCGGCGGTACGGGAAAAAACGATGGCGAGCACGCTGAAAGGGGCACCATAATATAGCATGTTCGTATACATCGCTTCACTGCCATTCATGAGGCCATGAATGGCAAGACCGATGACTAAAAACAGTGTAAAAACAGTAAATATGAGCGATACAAAGATGTCACGGTTAATGGATTTCATGCGGGTAACCTCCTATTGATAGCTTTTAGAAACCAAGACGTAGTGTTCGGTGTTGATATAGCCATTGGTCGTTTCAAAGACTCGGCCATCTTTTAGATGGACTGTGACCTCTACACGGATAATCGGTGTATATTTATCAATGTTAAGTGCATCTTGGTATTTTGGTGGCGCGAACGTTGCTTGGAAACGTTGATTGGCCGTTGAAATGGTCAGGCCCAGCGTTTCCGTGATATATTCATAGATGGAGCCTTTTATAACGTCTTCATTGAGTGGAATCATTGATTTTGGGAAATGCGCTTCATCAACCATGATGGGGACATCGTTTTTCTTACGCAAGCGCGTCACCTTATAGATGGGCTCACCCTCTTTGATGTTGAGGCGCTCTGCGATTTCAGCGTCAGCACTTTTGAGGGTGTATTCAATGAGTTCACTGCTCGGTGTCCCGCCGCTCGCTTTAACTTCGCGGGTAAAGCCTAAAAAAGTGTCCACTTTTTTATAAATCTTTTCATCCGTGGTAAAGGTTCCCACTTTGTTTACTCGGTACAATTTGTTTTGTGCGACCAGATGATCAATGGCTTTGCGCACAGTCATACGACTCATGTTGTAACCCTCTGCAAGTTCACGTTCAGAAGGAATCATTTCGTTTTGTTTCATTGAACTGATTAAAGATTCAATGATATCAGCCATTTGCATGTATTTTGGTTTCATTACATGCGCCCTCCCTTTTTGGACCAATTAGCCCACGCTTGGTGAACTGGTCTAGTGGTGTTTTCATTTTTTCATAAAATTATCAACGCTAGAAGCCACGCATTGACGCGAAAATTTGTATAGTCAAAGGCAGGTTGCTCCCAACAAAGAGTAAAGGGTTTTCATTTATCTGGTACATACCATATTATATACAATCTATTTCGCAAATGTCAACATTCAAGGGAAATACTGGATTTATTTGACATTGGAAATCAGTTTTTTTATAATGAACTTGGAAGTTGGCATATACCAGAAAAGCACAAGGAGGAAAGCGATGGCAAAAATAAAGCGTGAACACATGCAAATCATCGATACCATTGATAATTATGAGGCAGCGATTGACAAAGCAGCAGCACCGCTCCTTAAAGATGGATACATCACGCATGATTATATAAAACAGATGAAAGATAGCATAGAAGAACATGGAACCTATATTGTACTTGCGGATTATTTCGCGCTTCCCCATGCGCGTCCAAGCGAGGCAGTCAAAGCAAACGGCCTTTCCTTGCTTGTGGTACGTGAAGGGGTTGATCTCAAAGGCAATGACATTCGCCTGTTCATTGTTCTAGCTGCTAAAGACAGCACCACCCATATGGAAACCTTGCAAAGTTTAGCGGAGTTCCTTATGGATAAACAAAATATTCATGATGTTATTAACGCACAAAGCAAAGAGCACATTGAACAAATATTGGACGAAAGGTGGTAAACCAATGAAAATACTGGCTGTATGCGGCTTTGGAGTCGGCTCTTCAATGATTTTGAAGATGACGATTCAAAAAGCGCTCAAAGCGGTAGGTAAAGAAGGAGAGGTTGTCAACACAACCATCTCTGATGCGGCGAGCTATAAAGCAGACGCCATCTTTACTTCCCCTGATTTTGTGGGCGATCTTGAAGGTCGCGTCAAAGCGAAACTTTACCCAGTGAAAAAGTATTCTGATCTGGATGAAGTCAAAGGACAAGTTGAAAAAATGATTGAAGAAATCGAATAAGTTTCCATGTATTGAAATGAACCAGGTTAAGTACCAAAAAAATAATATAAAGGAGACATGTGAACCATGGATGTACTATGGACCATTATTGATGGGATAGTGGCGTTTTTCCAAACCCCACCATTCCTACTTGGTTTCGTCGCGATTGTTGGTCTGATTGCTCAAAAGCAACCGATCAATGAAATTATCCGCGGTGGTTTTATGGCCGCCTTCGGTATGTTTATCATCGAAATTGGTGTTGACATACTGGTTGAGTCCATTGGACCACTTAATGATTTGTACGCGGGTGTCGTCCCTGATCCGGATGCCGGTGGTATTGGTGAAGAATCCTATACCGCGCAGTACGGCAGTGACATTGGTCTAGCAATGGTACTCGGTTTTGTGATTCACTTGGCCATTGCCTTCTTCACGAAAGTTAAGACCATCTTCCTCACCGGACACTTCCTCTGGTGGATGCCCTTCATCTTCGTAGCTGTTGGTGTCGGTGTCGGTATGGAAGGTGCTGCACTGATCATTTGGGGTGCTGTGCTTTCTGCCCTATATTGGTCATTTATGCCTTATTTCTTGCGCCCTTATTCGCGCGCAGTGCTTGGGGATGACTCCTTTACACTCGGTCACCCATCCGCATCACTCGCCCTTATTAGCGGTACCATTGCGCGTTTTGTAGGTAACACGGAAAATTCAACAGAAGACCTTAACTTACCGAAGAGTTTTTCATTCTTCCGTGAAATCTCCATCATGGGTGCAATCATTATCTTCATCACATTCATCATAAGTGGCCTCACCATTAATGATGGCTTTGGCGGTATTGGCATTGAACAGTCGCTCTTCCCTTATGCCCTTTACCAAGGCTTACAGTTTGGTGTTGGTCTGTTGATTCTGCTTTATGGTGTACGCTTGCTCGTTAATGAAATCATTCCTGCATTCGAAGGAATTTCAAGCAAGATCATCAAAGGCGCACAGCCTGCTTATGACGCACCACTCTTCTTTAACTACAAGCCAAACGCGGTGATCATTGGGTTCATTGTCGCAATGATTACATCAACCATTTTAATTGTTATCTTCAACACCGTAGGCTTGTTCCCTGTATTCCTCGTCCCACTGATTATCCCAAGCTTCTTTGAAAACGGGGTTGCAGCGGTAATTGCGGAAGGTCAAGGTGGCCTAAGAGGTGCCGTGATTGGTACCATTTTCTCCAGTGCCTTCATGGTTGTCATTCTCGGTATTTCAACCTATTTCTTCCGCGACACCATTCAAGACTGGATTCTAATCTTCGGCGGTAACGACATGTCACTTTGGGGCAGCGTAACCGGCGGTATCGCAGAACTCTTCGAAGGGCTATTCAACTAAGCTGAATGCCTAATCATCGCGATTATTTCACACACATCCAGTCCTTGCTTGATAACCTGATAAAAAAAGAAGGCCAATCGATCAATCAAGCAGTGGACATGCTGTTTGAAGCCATCAAGCAAAAAAATAACATCTTCATATTCGGCGCATCGCACGCCGGCATCCTGAGTGAGGAAATGACTTACAGGGCCGGCGGGCTTGCGACCGTCAACCCTGTGTTTGAATCATCGATGATGTTAAACACCCGCCCGGTTACCTTTACATCAAAAATGGAACGCTTGGATGGCTATGGCACACTTATCGCCGAAAAAACGCCGATGCAAGATGGTGATGTGTTGATCGCCCACAGTGTTTCAGGGCGCAACACAGTGATGATTGATTTTGTCAAAGCAGCGAAAAATAAAGGTGTCAAGGTCATCGCCATCACCAACCTTACATATTCCAAGCAAGTAAAAAGCCGCCACTCGAGTGGTGAAAGACTCTTTGAACTTGCGGATCATGTCATTGACAATCATGGTGATAAGGGCGATGCGGCCATTAAATTTGATGGTCTCAATCAAAAAGTCGGCCCCACAAGTACCGTAATTGGCGCAACAATTGTCAATTCACTGGTCGTGGGCGTGACTGAAAAATTGCTTGACGCGGGCATCGACGCACCGATTTTACATAGCGCAAATATTGACGGTGGCGATGCACACAATCAAGAAATCTTTAAAGAGTTTAAAAACAATATCTTTTATTTATAATCCCTATTCCCCTCCCCCTGAATCTGATGAACAAATTTTCCTTTCTTATAAGTGCCGTTGCCTCCCCAGCAACGGCACTTTTGTTTTAATCAAAGTAAATTTTACTATTTTTTATGATTTGATATAATACGATTAAAGGAGGAATGATATGAATAGAATTGAAATGAAAACGAACGCACGCACGCGTATCCGCGAAAACCGCGGGATGGCAATTTTAGGAATTTTACTACCAGTTATTGTAATCAGTGCAGTTGTCGGAATTGTAATGGGTGGATTTTTTGCGACAGAATCTCTCGTGTTCATCATTTTGTATCTAATCGTTCTCGTCGCACTTATTCCTGTGCAAGTGGGTATTTTCTATTTTTACCGCACACTTTTAAGCAAAGGGGATGCATCGCTTGCAGACTTGCTTAAGGGTCACAAAGAGAATTTTGCAGGCAATGCAGGCTATTTGATTTTAGTACAGATTTTTGTTTCTCTTTGGAGTTTACTCTTTCTCATTCCTGGTATTATCAAGACATTTTCTTACGCCATGGTTCCATTCATTTTGGGAGATGAAGATTTTGAGCGCAGTGCGGCAGCCCAAGACCCAATCACCCTTTCACGCATGATGATGGATGGGCATAAAATGGAACTATTTATCCTCGTTTTATCTTTTATTGGCTGGTTCATTCTCGGTGCCATCACATTGAACATTCTCACAGTCATTTTCGTCGCACCCTATTTCCAACTGACCTTTGCAGGCTTTTATGAAAAAGTCAAAGGGAATCTTGATCCCAAATATCTAAATACCTAAAAAAAAGTGGTGACCAAAATGTTTTTGGTCACCGCTTTTAATGTGAGTGTTTTACGCTTTTGCGCCCATGGAGCCGTCAATACGGTACTGTGAACCAGAAATGTAAGTGGACTCATCGCTAGCGAGGAAGGCAACCAGGTCAGCGATTTCTTCAGATTGTCCGTAGCGTCCAAGCGGAATCATTTGTTCAATGCCCTTCTTGGCCGCTTCTGCATCATCAGGGTTCATGCCGGCTTCGACACTGCGCATCATGCGTGTATCGATGGGGGCTGGATGGATGGAGTTTACGCGGACATTGTAGGGTGCATATTCAAGGGCACCGTTTTTCGTAAGTCCGGCAACCCCGTGTTTACTCGCAACATACGGTGTAATGCCAGGGAAGCCACCAAGACCGGCCACACTTGAAGTGTTAATGATGGAGCCACTCTTCTGTTCGATCATGACGGGCGCGACATACTTCATGCCGAGGAAGACCCCGCGCAAGTTGATGCCGATGACTTTGTCAAATTCTTCAACAGGGGTATCGTTAAAGTCATAGGTTTTGCCTTCAATCCCGGCATTGTTGAAGAAGAAGTCAATGCGACCAAATTCTTTTTTGGTTGTTTCAACATAATGTTTCACATCGTCTTCCTTGGAGACATCGGCGGTGATGGTAATCACGTCGCCCAAGCTTTGAAGCTCTTTCTTTGTTTCTTTGAGTGCATCCTCATTGATGTCAACCAGCGCAACCTTTGCGCCGCCTTCCAAAAACTTTTTGGCTGTGGCTTTTCCAATGCCGCCACTGCCACCGGTGATAATGCCTGCTTTTCCTTTGAAACGCATTTGAATCACTCCTTTAGAATAGTTTTGGTTTGTGATGTTTGACTCAACGTGATGTCATTCCAACTTTATTATAATATAGTGTAAGCGTTTTGTTAAGTGATATTGCGCACACAAACAGTATATACGCAATTGCATGAGAAATAATCAATTTTATCCCTTTATAAAGGGATGGAATATGATACAATAGGCATGATGTTCCGGTAGCTCAGCTGGATAGAGCAACAGCCTCCTAAGCTGTAGGTCAGGGGTTCGAATCCCCTCCGGAACGCCAAAGAAGTGAGGCGATCATATGCGTGAACAAACGGTCATCAACCACACGGACTTTCCTTTAAGCAAAACCGACTTGAAGGATTTTTTTAATGCGATTGGCTTAAAGTGTAGCGACCACGTTGTGGTCCATACATCCCTTAGTCGCCTGGGCTACGTTGTGGGCGGGGCGCAAGCGGTGCTTGAAAGCTTGCTTGAAACCTTACACGAAGGCACGCTCATCATGCCAGCCCACTCAGGTGACGTCAGTGATCCTGTCTACTGGGAGAATCCACCGGTCCCAAGCGACTGGATTCCGTTTATAAAGAAGCATATGCCAGCCTTTGACCCCGAAAAAACCCCAGTACGCGGGGTAGGCAAAGTCGCCCAGCAATTTCTCGCCCTTAAGGATGTAAAGCGTTCAAACCATCCTGAGGCGTCATTTGCGGCGCTTGGCGTATGTGCGGACACTTTGGTGGACACGCAGCCACTGACGCCGATGTTTGGTTATGACAGTCCGCTTGGACGTCTAATGGAAAAAAATGGTAAAGTGCTTATGCTTGGTGCGCCGCTTGAAACCATGAGTGCGCTTCATGTCAGTGAGGTTCTAAGTGAACGTGCTGAAAAAGAAAGCAATGGAAGTCCCTTACTTATTAACGGTGAACGCACCTGGGTAGACTATGAAGATTATGCTTACGACAGCGATGATTTTGAAAGTGTCGCAAAAGCACTGCACGCTGAAGGCACTTTACGGCTGCATTATCTTAAAACCACACCAATCTACGAAGGAGACATCAAAGAGATTGTGACGCGCGGTGCAAAGATAATGAAACAAATGAGACAATAAGGAAAACGATAGCGTTTACAAAAAATATTACAAATAACTTATAATTTGTTATACTGTAGTTGAAAGGAGTGTTCGAATGGGTATATTATCTTGGTTGATTTTTGGCGGTTTAGTGGGATTTGTGGCAACAAGCCTGATGGGCGTCAAAAAACGTCACGGCCTGATTTCAAACATTATCATCGGCATTGTTGGGGCCATGCTTGGCGGCTTTGTAGCTTCAGAGGTATTTGGTTACGGCGGTGTTGGTACGTGGACGCTTGAAGGGTTCGTGATTGCACTCCTCGGCAGCATTGTCCTGCTCGGTATTATAAATGTTTTAAGCAAATAAATTGAAAAGAAAGAATGGTGATTATCGTGCCACGTATCAAAGAGTCTCAAATATTGGAACTGTTTGAGCATGTTTTGAATTTGGAGACAAAAGAAGAACTCTATAGATTTTTCCAAGACCTTACCACACAAAAAGAAATTGAAGATATGGCGTTTCGCTTCTATCTTGCCAAGCAACTCTATGAAGGCAAAACCTATCAACAAATAGAAGATGAAACCAGTACAAGCGCCACCACGATCGCCAGAGCCAACAAGATGTTAAAAAGCGACATTGGCATGGTGAAAAAGGCGTTTGAGAAAAACAAACAATAAAGGAGGTTTTTCATGGCGTTTTTGTTATCAGAGCTAACGCTTAAAAGTAACGATTTTAAACACATGAAAAAGATTCCAAAAGGCCACACAGGTGAAGGCAGTAACGTCTCACCCCATTTATCATGGGACAACGTGCCAGAGGACACGAAGGCCTTTGCGCTTATTGCCTATGATCCTGACGCACCGTTGATTAAAAACGGTGAAGTCGGGTTCGTCCACTGGCTGCTTTATAACATCCCCGGTGATGTGCGTGAACTAAAAAAGGGCAGTGCCCCCTACACA
>Ga0207421_10007268_pt1 | contig 11829 bp, 8 predicted proteins | sample SodLakKL_010_SED_4_FD_187542 | JGI IMG/M metagenome (GOLD analysis project Ga0207421, IMG submission 187542) | Alkaline sediment microbial communities from Lake Tanatar, Kulunda Steppe, Russia - 8KL_010_SED (SPAdes) (version 2) | ecosystem: Environmental > Aquatic > Non-marine Saline and... | reverse complement strand
GTCCGGGGCTGCACGGTCATCGGGGCCTGTAGCTCAATGGTTAGAGCAGAAGACTCATAATCTTTTGGTTGCAGGTTCGAGTCCTGCCGGGCCCACCATTATTCAATCAATAACTTAAAGAAGGTCCGCGACCACGAATTCGGCTCCATGAATCCGCCTTAGGAACCGCCCAGGAACCGCGCCCCTCAAAAAAACATTGCGCGTCAGGCTGCCCGACGGCCGCGGGATTCGCAGCTCCTGCTTGGCCAAGGCCCGAGACAGCCACTTCACGAAGCAGCGCCCGCGGTCGCTGGGCCGACTGCCCGGCCGCCGTGGCGTCAAGCACCTAGTCCGAAACCGGCCGAGCGGCCCAGCTCAACCACGCACACACACCCCCGGTGTCAAAGTAGTTCGAACCTGATCTGTGTTTAGAATCCTCAACCATAGAGGGGGCAGAGAAGAGGTTCCGATGAAGTACTCCGAAGAACGCCGAGAAAGCTGCAGCACTGCCGTACATCACGCTGCACGGACTGCTCCGATCATTCGGCACCATCGCGAAGTGAGTCAAATGCCCAATTGGTATCGTGGTGCCCATCTAGGGCTCAAAAACCCAGCGCAATCACCGAGATGAACTGAGGGTGCAAGCGCTGATCCCCCTATGCCGCCCCAACACCCTTCGTTTCTCTCCACCCCTGAAGCAAGCGGCCTGTCTGCCTGTGGCGGTCTAAACTCAAACCACGATCTCAAGACGCTCCAACAAGAGTTTAAGCGCGTTTCTCTCCCCTTTGTTCAATTCCACCCGTCCGGCCGCAAGCTTGCGCAACGCACTCATGTTCTTATCTGATGCAAATCCCCTCTCTTTCGCCTCCTCTTGCAGATCGCCTGCGCGCGGCATCAATTGGACAATAGCCACCTCGAAATCCACCTCTTGGTTGAGCCCCTCTTCCCGCGCACCTTGCCGCGCGCCGTCCATGTATTCCTCCAATAAGGTACCGTATCCACGCACTGACGCACTGGGCGTGCCCACCTTCCCCCTAACGGAGAGCGTCCAACAGAATTCCTTTTTCGCAAACTCCGTGATGTTCCGGACACTTTCTGGCGGTCTCTTCAGAATTCGCGCAACCGACCGGCCCTCTTCAAGCATCCATCTAACGAGCGGCCCAGCAACAGCCTGTTCCTTCCATATCCGGTCGAGATCTATCTGCATGCCTGCCGCTCGAAAACCGTCCGCACACGCGGCAACCGTATAGGTCACGATCTGTGCCTTGTATCCTCTATCGGCCTTGTACCACTCTGCCCTCGCTATCGCCGAATCGAGCGTGTTGAAAAGAATCGCCTTTGCCATCGCTCTGCGAAACCATAGCCCATTGAGGCCAGTGCCGTCGCCCATCTTTGACAGAACCGTAGTGGCGTAACGGTTGAAACACTTCTGGGCTCCCTCGCTCACGTGATGCGGCCGCCCTTCAAACGAAAGCTCGTACTTGGCTAGATCCGTCTTCGTCACAAGCTTTTCTTTAGGATAGTGCGCTTCCAGCTTGCGGCGTTCAGCCGCGGGCTTGTATGCAAACAGGTTTTTATATTGGCCGCGGGCCCTTTCGTAAAACCATTTCCCCCCGGCCAGCTCTCCGACCCTCTGGGGAACTGAGACTTCCTTCGACAACCGTTCGATCTTGATCTGCAGGGGGCTATTGGAAGCGAGGTCGGCCAACGAGACCTTGTTCTGCGTATTCGCGTATTCCGAGATCTTTGGCACAACCTCTTCAAGCTTGCCGTCGTCCACAACCGAAAGCTTAACCTGGACATGCACATGATCGAGACACCGTCGCTGCCCGTCGCGTGCATATAACAGTGAAGCGGTTGTCTGTCCGCCATTTACGATCTGAAAATCCATGATCTTGGTAATGACGAATTCGCCCGACGGCAACCGCTTCGTATTGACAGACGATGCTGTTGCCGTGATCCCATTGTTGTACGCGAAAAACATACCCGGTTCTTCCGCGATTGTACGGAGAATCCCCTTATTCACATTCGTCCGAGCCTGAAGGTAAGTCCGAACGTTTTGCTCAAGCAACCTGTTACCGTAAGCCGAAAAGACCTTGGCCAGAGTCGTGCCAGGCATGGCAAACAGAAAACTGCGGTACTCTTCCGCACCTGTAGAGGCCGGCAAGCACTCAATTACAGTATCGAAATCCGTCTCGAAGTCTATTTCGACCGGCTCACGCCCGCTGCTAGCAATTTTCGTATATCGCTCAAGATCCAGTACGTTTACATACATGGTTGCCGTACCGACCGTTCGTGTCCCGAAAACGTTACGGCGCACCCGAAGCTTAGCGTTAGTGAGCAGAACCACGCGCAGGCGACTGATGCGTGTATGGTGGACTTTTATAAGCGCTGCTAGTTGATAGGCCGGACTGCTTTCTTCGAGGCTATCAAGAAAATTGACGTCAGCCGCGGCACGGAAGAAGCGCTCGACGCCATCCACCGCCCGGTCCACATCCTTGGCATTAATATAAGCAAGTTCGGTGTCGGTCTGGAAATCGCAGACAGCGAGATACAAATCACCGGCAGAACCCGATTCACCTTCTGGAAGATCAAGCGCATATCCATCGACACGGTACCCTGACGGTCCGGCTTTCAAAATCGGGCAATAGTCCAAATCGGGTGTGTCGCCATTCTCTGCTGCTATTGTAGAAAAAATGCGGAAGAACTCGGTTATCTGCAACTCATGATCCGCCACGCTCCCGATACGGATTTCGTCAGCTAATGCAGCGTATTCCCGTTGAAGGTCATCCATTCAAAAGATCCCCGAGCACCGATTGAGCGATGCTGAAATGCTCGATATACTCGCAACCGATCTCATACTTGGCAGCACGCACCCCTTCGGGAACGTTAGCCCGGACCAGCCGCGGGAACCCGTCACGCACCTGGTAGATCTTCAATGAGTCCAGATTGAAGGGTTCACCCAGATATGGTGCGTCGGGCTCGTATCCGGATAAGAGCAGCTTTCGCTGGAATTCCATCAGGTGCTCATGCTCGTGCGCCAACTTGGATTGAACCTCCCCTACCAATGCCTCCAAGCTGATCCCGTGCTCTGCTGCGGAAAATCTGTAATGGGCCACACAAAGATCGCGACCATCAGATCCAAGCTGATCGAGCGATGACATCTTCAGCCTGGCTGCCTGAGTCGAAAGCTGCGCTTTCACCTCGATTCGAACACTGTTCAGGCCGATGTCGCTGGTGTCTCCGTCCGGCCCCCTCCAACCCCGCACTACGGAACGCAGGTCCATCGTGGCACCATCCGCAAGCCAGAGGACCATGTTCAACTCCCCAAGCAATCCCAGGCGTTCTGCGAGGCTCATCCCATGAGACTGGCGCCGGCGCAGAAGCTCGGCCCATCTGTGCAATCGTCCGACAAAGGTCTGGACCGCTGCTCTCTCACTTCCCAGCCTGCCCGAAGCGATAGCCAAGTCCACGCACATTACCGAGAAGATATCCTTCAGGCTCGGGTCAACAAGGCGCAGCACAAGACTGTAGTTGCTTCCCGACTTCTTCCGACTAAGGGCAAGGTTCTCGAACTCTGGCAGGTTGCTTTCTCCGAATTCCTCCAGTGTGGACTCCAGCGTGAATTCACGCTCGCCACCGGCGGAATAGCCGACGAAAAGGTCCAGTAGGTGATCCGGATGCACCCTGAACCTCCCCGCGTTGCGCCCCGCTGCCCTTATTTCATCCCATTTGGCAGAGAAGTCAGTTGTCATCACCGAGGTCCTCATCAGTTTCAGTTTCTTTACGTTGCCTCTGCATCATTTCTGCAAGCCGGATCGACGCCGCGTACTCCCGGGTCCGAGGTTCGATCTCCGTACCCGGGAATCCCAGACTCAGGGTCACCACCGGCTTGCCCAAAGGAAGCTGAAGCTCTGCCCCGCTATCCTTCTCGTTCTTCGCCAGTTGAAACTGAAGCACATGAATCAACAACAGTGGCCTTTGTCTTGCAAGGAGATACTGCTTTTCTACACTCAAACCAGGGTACCGGCTTGCAATGGCGCTGGCCCTTACCCCCAGCGACTCCGCATCCTCTCCATAAACAAGGTCGGCCCCAGCGAATTCGGCAACCACGTTCTTTTTCGTTATCTTTACCACTCCGGGATCGTCTGGCCTCATGACACCGGAGAAGCGCTGGCGACATTTCTTGCCGTAAAGAGGCGGAAAGGGAAACTCGAGCAATTCGGTTGAGTCCACTGAGGCTCGGGCTTTGAACGGAATTGCGACGTCCCATAGCGCCAGTTCGGCGGAGGACCGATCCTTGATGTAATCCAGCACAAGGCTGCTCTCTTCGCTAACCAGCGCAAACTCAAGCTGAGGGAGTTCGAACTCGGACACCAGCCTGAGCACCTGGTCGACTTCCACCGCGCGCCACACCAAAGCGTTCTGGTCTTCCCATCGACGGTCGTACCCCCCAGAGTCGAGATCCTCCACCAAGCGCTTCACCGCCGCCAGGTGCGCGTCGTTAATCGCCGCCCTGTTGAAGATTTCGAACGCCTGCAAATGCCTCGTGGACAAGTCGAGCGCCATGGGTAGCTTCTTCGCGGTCCGCATCTTGTTGGCGGCTGTTATCGCGATGCCTGTCGGGCTTTGCCTCACCTTCAGTCCGAATTCATTCGGACTTCTCCCCATTCGCTCCATGCGGACGAGGTCCGCTCGCAGTTCCTCCACGGCATTGCTGATTTCTCGGAAGTCCTCCAGCATATCCACTGTTGCATGGATACGGCAAAGGCGCTCGTACCCCGTCCGATAACCGAACCAGCGCCCCATCTGCAACAACGTATCCGCGGCGCCCACATTTCGTAGCACATATGAGATTGCGAGTCCTTCTAGAGTCAATCCTCTTGCTAGGGCAAGACCGCCAACCGCGATGACATGCATGCCGGTTTCCGGCGCCTTCGCATAGTCCAGCCCACCGCCCCTCATGTTCACCAAGCGAACCTCTATTGCAGCGCACCCCCTCTTGAGGCCTCCCCGGATCTCATCCCATGTGAAGTCGACCAAGTCCGCATATTCCTCTTCCCAGACATCCCGCAGCCGCAGCAAGTGATCCGATTTATGCCAAGAGGGACTTGCGGCCCATACATCCGCCGCCCCCTTCAAGTCCCTTAGAAAACGGTAGATTTCATCGTGCACTTGCTGCTGGACCGCATTGAACCGGCTGACGTTCACCAGCATCGAAGAATGTCGGCCACCATCCCCACTCAGGATTCGCATTGCGCGGAACAGGACAAATTCGCGCACCGCCTTCAAGAGACTCTGCGGAAGCTCCTCGACCGTGTGCACGGCCTTATGTTTGAGCGGAAGCAGCTCATGGAAGTCGTCCGGGATCGGTCGGACGCAGGTTTCCCCCAACCGCGCGCCTTCAGCGAACAATTGCTCGGCGCCGATATAGTTGTCCGGCGGCTCGAGCGATTTTATGAAGTCCCGGGGGAAAAGGTCCTCCCTCAGCATGTCCTCGGTAGTGTCCGGATCAATGAAAATGTTCGCAAACGGAGTCGCCGTGTAGCCAACGTACGATGATCGTCTTGAACAGGTGAGAAGCTCGCGGACCCGGGCATTTATCCGGGTTGTCTTGTCTGGATCCTTTTCGGTATTTATCGACGCGTTGTCTGCTTCGTCATCGATTAGCAGCATGGGCCCTTCAAGGGGGCTTCCTTGCCGGAGACCCCTGAGCCAGTCGGCAAGCCGTCCCAGAACTGCCTCATGTTTCTTCGTGACAAAGAGTATCGGATCCGCAAAGTTACCCTCTGTGGCCCCCACCCCACGGGCGATGGTGACGCTGAAATCTGCCTCCTGGGTTGTCCCGCAGAAAGGGTGCCGTACTGCCATACCCTCGCCTTCCAGCCCTTTGAAAACATTGGCGACAGGATAGACTTCGGACATGATCGAGTCGCCGAGTGAGGACCTGCCTACGAACGTCTGGTCGAGCCGAACCTGGGTCTGGTACCGAAGTGAGTTCGTAAGGCCCGCCAACACGACTATGATCCGGTATCCCGCATCTGCCGCCTTGGCAATCAGCGCCGAGTAGTTCGTAGTCTTTCCCGACTGGACGTGTCCCATAACGAGGCCGCGGCGCGCCCAGTTTTCTCTCTCGAGTGGGTCGCCGAGGTAACCCAGAATCTCATCGGTTACCTTGTCTACGGAGCTGATGACCTGCACAGGCAGAACGGAATGATCCATCCAGTATTTCTGCAGCCGACTCCAGAAATAGAAGTTTATTTCGCCCCTTCGAGACGGATACCACTCCTCGAAATCCGTCTTCAGAACATGCCCTTCCCCTTGCATGGTGCCATAGATCGTCTCAAGATGTCTGATGAGCCGATTGGCCAGATCCTCAGTCAGCATCGCTGCAATCCCTGAGCGCTCCTTCACGTGAGCGTGAAGATAACCCTGCGGGACGGGAAGCCGACCCCGCAGCTCCTTGTCGATCTCGACCCTCAGGAAACCCAGTGCTGCATCAAAATCCATCCGTCATTCCCCACTGTCGTGCGAAGTTCTCCCGGACATAACTCTCGGCATACTTCCATTGGCTGGCGAATGGTTCGACATCCTTGATGAAATCTAGGAACCCTTGCACCTCCGGTGGCCCTTCGCACTCTCGAAAATAGTTAAGCATGCATTGAAGGACCAGTTCCTCGAATGCCTCGGTTGATGTCGATCCCTGAACGACTCCAACACCGGTCCTGCCTGCGTCATCCAGGAACCTTTCGGATGGGAAATAGGATTCCAGTAACCTTAGAACGTTTTCCGTGTAGCCTGGAGACTCGTCGACATCGAGCAGCCGGGCCACCATAGGGTGATTGCGGTTTATCAAATACCTTATCTGCCCGCTCTTTACGGATCGCATCCAGACAGCATGCCTGTTGGAACGATCCAGCGAGACCCCTTTCTTTCTGTGTACTGAGACCGACCTTCGATTGAAACGCTTCACCACCTCACGCAGTCTGCGTTTGAGGGCTGCAGGCAACTGTGCGTCTGATTTGTCTACCGTGATTCTCCACTCTGCATCGGCGGTGTTGGGCAGGTCGACGCGGACGCGTGTCAGTTGAGAGAGTTCACCGTGAGGAACGAGTCGAAACCAAGTCCCAAATATGATGAGACGCCGATTCCGATAGACGTAAAAACCTTGGTTGCGAACCATCCCCTCAGGCCCGCCCAGCCGCTCCTGCTCTTCCGTAGTCAGTTTGGAGAAGTGTGGCAGCACGTAAGGTTGGACCAAGATCTTGGCGCCGTTCGCCATTTCTATAGGCTCTGGGTCAAGCGTCTGCGTTGCATCGTGAGCAACCATGAAGGGATCCACCGGCTCCAGTTCGGCACCATTCACCGCGATAACGAGGCGCTTCCCGCCCTCGCCGGCCAGATAGCGATGGAACACCAGCGAGAGCCTCTGATTGGCCGCGGCAATAGCGTGGGTGAGAGTCTCGTCGATGGATAGCCGACCATCCGGGTCCACAAGGCGGTCGGCTCTGGTCCATATGACCTCGGTGCCACTGGGTGTCACGGGCTCGCAACCGAGCAGACTTTGTGCTTCGCGCCCGTCGAGCAGATCCATTTCCCAATCATTAATGTCATCAATGTCCCAACGGGCTGCATTGATGGAACCGTCGCGCCACGAAACCACTGTGAGTATGCGCGCCTGCGAGAATGACGCCGACTTCAAGCCCCACCCGAAACGACCCAGGTCATCGGGTTCTCGTTCGTCCTGAGGATTTGCACTGGCAGGGCGCATCGCCGCGATCAGGGTAGCCCGGTCCATGCCGGTTCCATCATCGCGTATCCGGACCACCACCTCTTTCGGACCCGGATCGAAACCGATGTCAACCCGTGTCGCCTTTGCCTTGATGCTGTTGTCAATTAGATCCGCCAAGGCAGCCGCAAGCTCGTAATTGCCAAAACTTCGAGCGGTGGCCATCAGATCCTTGGCAATGGGGGCGTTCCGCAACTTCATTTTTTATCTCTTCTGACGCCGTGCGTCAGGTCTAGCATTCGATGTGTATATCGTTGACGATGCGCGCTGCCGCCAATGTGAAGAGAACATGCGGCATTTCATCGAGGGATCTCGACGGGAAGAGACGAATCGAGGCTTCTTCCGAGTTTCGCTGCCTGAATCCCCGAAATGAGGCGCTCGTGCCGTGTAATCGATCGAACAAGACAACCCGGGCCTGCTGCTGGGCGTCAGCAAGCGGCCATTGACAGATTCTGGACAGTGCGTTCGAGGGTACAGGTACGATAGCGTTGCCGAATTGAATGAGCATGATGGCTATCCCCGCCGCTGTGGATGGATATTCAGCGCGTCTCGCAGATCGTGAACCGGGTTTATGGGTCATCCGCCAGCGTCATGAGACGATGCCGGGGACATGACCGCTACTGCTATCCTGATTCTGCACCATGAGCATTCACACCATCGTTTACGTGGTGACGCCGGCGCTTTCTAGCGTGTGTCGAAACGATGCGTGTAGTTGGTTCCCGCAATTTTCTCATTCCGTCTTGGGGGTCACCGCGCCGTAGTCGTGACAATCTTCGATGCCGGGCCTTTCGCTCCACTTCCTGAAGCTCCGGCGTCCATGTGCCGGGACTTATCCTTCACTGCTGCCCAGACACCAGCCATCGATACGGCGCCGAATGCAGCGAAGCGTTGGAAGGGACAGTATCACGCACCCACCAGAACCTTATCAACGATACTGACGACAGGCCTCGTCCGTCGTCATCTCCCATGCGCTCGCATCATGCCCATCGGACTCGCTACTTTCGTTTATCGGCGCAGTGGACGCGACCTTGAACCGAGAGCTGATCGCCAAAGGTTCGCTGTTCAGCTCCTGTACAAGATCCCACCCACGGGCAGGGTCTCGGGGCCGCTGGTCCCTGGCTACGAGGTGGAATGGGCTGTGGTTAGCCAAGGCCCTTAAGGAAGAAAGTGCGCATACGGCGGGAAATCAATCACTTCCGGAAAGGACATTCCACAGCAACCATCGGCCTCGCCTCGGGCAAGGTTTCTCCGCGAGCGCCTGCTCCGGCCAGGGCCGGGGTTGGGAGGCCGATTAGCATGGCAGTCACCGATTAAGATCGAACCGGCTCATTCAACGCGGTCGAAGAGTTCCAGTGCATCCGCGGCCTGCCACTATTCATTAACGGCATTCAGACAGCTTGAATGCGAGGTGCTGCGCCCTCGTGCCCCAAGGCCGATTTGATCTTCCCCGGCATCAATGCCTGCAGGGCCTTATCCAAGCGCACCTGCCGGCGATAGGCCATGCTCGGACCACGGAAATCCTCCCCGGATTCAGCCTCTCTCACAGCGGTTGCGGCGGATGCGAGGGCCGTGCACGAAACGCTTGATCCATATCCGTTCTCCGAAGTGTCTCCACAGCTCTCGGACGATCCCTCAAGCTCGATCTGAGGCCAATCGGCGCAGTGGAGACACATTGTCCCGCATCCTCAGATGTTGTTCGACCTCGCCTTAGGCAAAGCAGACGGATCTTGTGTGGGCGCTTGAGTTTCAAGGTTCTGGAATACGTTCCACAGCCCATCTGCGATCTGCCGTGCGAGGAATGGCGGCACCGCGTTTCCGACCTGGACGTACTGCTGGGTCCGGTTGCCCTTGAAGAGATAGTTGTCGGGAAACGTTTGAAGCCGGGCAGCCTCCCTGACAGTCAGGCTGCGGCATTGACTCGGGTCCGGGTGAATATAGTAGTGGCCATCCTTGGCTATATGACAGGTGACTGTCCTCGAAGGACGATCCTCCAGTTGTACCCGGAAACGGTCCGCGTACGCACCCGTCTGCCAGCTGCGGTGATTGGGCTCGAGTGTTTCCGGAAACTCTCCCGCTCGTGGCGACCTTCCGCAGGCTCGCGCGAAGGATGCCGCAAAGAAATATCTGGCCAGATCCGACGGCATGTGTGAACGGGTATCATTGTTTGGCAGGGATCTCAGGTTGCTGTCGAATATCCACTCGCGGAGGGCAGCCGGACAGGACTCAGGCAGCTCAGTGCCGCCAACCGCAGGCACCGCCACGAACTGATCTCGATCCTCGTTCCGCAAGACAGACTCGATCACTACCCGGAACGCCCTATCCTGCTCTTCGGTTACGTTGGAAAGGGGGTCCCGGAGGCGCCGAGCGGCATCACGCACGGCTCGGTGCCACGCTGCCGTGCTATCTGCGCGACTCAGGCGGCTCCTTTGCCGCGGCATCGCCCCGATGACATCGCTGACGGACACCGTAGACGGCCTCTTCTGCAGAACCCATGGGGAAGTAGGGGGCAACTTGTCTGCAATGTCGCGGCGCAATCCGAGGATGATCACTCGATGTCGCGCCTGGGGAACACCGTGCTCCTCGGAACACACCACGAAGTCCTTGGGTTGTGGTCCGAATCCAAACAGTCCGCCATCCGAACTAGGGGACAGTGCAAACAGACGATAGCTGTCTGGACCAGCAGATGACCGCAGATCCGACATCACCCTGAGAAAGATGCTGTCACCGTTCACCGCGGACGATAGCATCCCCTTGACGTTTTCCATGACGAACGCCGCCGGTTCGAGTTGCCGGAGAACATCCACATACTGCTGATACAAAAAGTGACGCTCATCTTCGTGTGGCACATAGCCCGCAATGCCCGCGTTTCGGCTCCGCCCAGCAACAGAGTAGGCCTGACATGGCGGACCGCCGATCAGAACGGTTCTGCCCCCGTGATCCGCTCGGATATCCCTGATTCTCCCTTCAAGAAAGTCTCTGGTCTCGGGCTGGCCCAGTTCCAAGCACCTTGCCTCGTCCGCGGCATTCCGCCACTGCCCGGGATACAAGCCCGCCCAGTCGGGTTCGTCGCTCTCGCCATTCAGGAAAGCATAATACTCGGGCGGAAACTTGCCGCCGAACTGCCGGAGAAACGAACGAAGCAGCAGAGTCTGATGGGCGGCCGGGTCCTTCTCGATCGAAACCCTGATCCGATATCGGTCAATGCCCGCTGTGCGGCCGGAGGCCGCAAATCCCTCCGCCAACCCGCCGGGTCCCGAGAATAGATCCACGACAGCAATCGGTTTATCCATCCGCATCCACGCCCTCCATGCAGGGTCACAAACTGGCATCGACTCGTGCGCATCGCGATCATGTCCGACATTGTCGACTAGGCAACACGGTCGCGAACGGTGTCCCGCATCCCCGGCAGGGACAAACGACCGGCACCGTAACGGCGCAAGGCGCTCCATGCGCGAGTACTCCGCTACAGATTGCACGAAAAGAGATTACCCGGCAGACCAGACCTTGTCTTCGCAAAGCACCGTTCGGTCTGCTTAGCCCACGGCTGCTTATGGCACCGTCATCCCGGATGCCGCTACGCAACCGTTCCAAGGACACCCCGGGATTTCTGACAGGCGAAGTTTGCCACGAATGCGGCTCGCGACGAGCATAATCACGAGCAGCCCCGGCAAGCCGGTTGGCGCATCGCGGTCATACGGGAGTGTGCCCTTCGCGGAACAAGCGTGCAGGCAACCGTTCCCGATTCGAGTACTGGCTTGCGAGCGCCTCTCCGCATTTCTCCACGGACTTCTCCGCCGAAGAACGGCAGCGAGTGATCCGAGGCCAGGAACGCATTCACGCCTTCACATCAGGGCGCGATCCTGACGAGGCAGCCTTCCGCCGGGAGACTGCCCCACATCCGCCCGTTGTCCGGCTGGAACTCGCAGTCGTTCGCAAGCGGCTTCCCGTCCGCGTCGAGCCACCTGACGATCGGAACCCCGTCACCCGACGTGAACGCGCCGCCGGCGCAGGTGATGACATCGCCGATCCGGAGGTCCCTCCGCCACAGGGTCTCGACACCG